>Ga0172379_10000572_pt1 | contig 90245 bp, 92 predicted proteins | sample GrowelOW334metaG_FD_119756 | JGI IMG/M metagenome (GOLD analysis project Ga0172379, IMG submission 119756) | Groundwater microbial communities from an aquifer near a municipal landfill in Southern Ontario, Canada - Groundwater well OW334 metaG | ecosystem: Environmental > Aquatic > Deep...
CCGCTTCGCGCAATATCCTGACGATCTGCTCTTCGCTGTACCTGCTCTTCTTCATGCCAACTCCTCGTCTGAGGAGCCATTATCTCCAGATCAGGCTGGTCCGAGAATCCCAGGGCAGGTCACAGATGTTGAGCGAAGGGCGTAAGCCGCGGGCGGAAAATGTCGTCATTGGAGAAGCGTTTGCCTGGACAAATCGAATATTTTTGGCGGAGAACTGGAATATCAGGCGAGTCTCCTACTACACGAGCCTCTGCGGTGATGATGATGCCGTTACCAATCTCAGGCGCGCAATCTCAACCACGACATACAACTGCGACCTTGGCGAAATGCGACGCTCCGGCCAACTTATTCCGTTCGTTCGAAAGAAAAGTGCAAAGTCAAAGAAGGAAAGCATCTGCGACATAGCCATCGCCGTAGATGTCATGCGAGCTTGTTATCGTGACCACGCATCAAACATCTGGATTCTTTCTGGGGATGGCGACTTTGTTCAACTATTCAATGAAGTGGTTCATTCCGGGAAACAGATCTATGCAGCCGCTTTTTCATCTGGGCTTAACGAGGAGATCCCGTTAGTAGTTGATGAATTCATTTGCTTAGATGATCTATTTTTCGAACCTGTGCCGGCTCCTGCGCCGGCTGAGTCGGAAGCGGTCTCCGCAAATGGAACCGAGCCCTAACCCGGCGGTGCAGGGGACGCTGCGCGATAATGCGTCGCGCAGTGCCCCTGACCTTGAACGTTGCGGGTGACTGGATGAGCGTCCTTACCGATTTGGAGCCAGCTTCGGATTGATTTCAACGCCAGCATAAATCGCCGTCCCGCCGGCACCGACTCTCGGATCGGATGCGGACGGAGCATCGCTCTGGTGGCAACAAACAACTGACGCGTAATGCAAAACGAAATTCAGGCCTTCCATCAGCAAGTCAATCACGCCCGATTTCGTGGTCAGGCTACGGGGCACTACGAGAGTTTCTTTCTGCGGGCCAATCATCCGGCTCGGCCGCTGGCGTTCTGGATCCGCTACACGATCTTCAGTCCGCGGGCCTGCCCGGAAAATGCGGTGGGCGAACTCTGGGTGGTGTTCTTCGATGGCGAAACCAATCGGCATGTAGTCGCCAAACAGGAGTATCCGTTGGCGGACTGCTTGTTCGATACGTCAGCATTCTCGGTTCGGGTCGGTGCGGCAACGCTGGGTCCGCGCCGCTTGCAGGGCGCCGTCGAGAGCAGGGGGCAGGCATTGGCCTGGGACTTGGGATTCGAGGGCGACTCGGCGCCCATCCTGCTGTTGCCCTTCAAGCTGTACCGGAGCGGCTTTCCCGCCGCGAAAAGCCTGGTCAGCTTGCCGCTGGCGCGCTTCAGTGGCGGCTTGTCGGTCAATGGCGAATCGATCGATGTTGCGGATTGGGTCGGCAGCCAGAACCACAATTGGGGCAGCCGCCACACGGATCTATACGCATGGGGCCAGGTGGCCGGTTTCGACAGCCACCCGGAGAGCTTTCTCGAACTCGCGACGGCACGGTTGCGCGTCGGCCCGTTGTGGACGCCGCCGCTGACACCGCTGGTGCTGCGGCACGGACAAAGGGAATACGCCCTCACCGGGCTGGTCCGGGGTCTCAGGGCGCGCGGCTCGTTTCGCTACTTCAACTGGGAATTCAAGTCGGAAACGGCCGAGGTCGAGATCGAAGGCGTCATATCGGCCCCGCGCGAGGCATTTGTCGGCCTCGCCTATCGCAACCCGCCCGGGGGTGTCAAACACTGCCTCAACAGCAAGATAGCCGCTTGCACGGTTCATTTCCGCGACAAGCGCAGCGGCCGCACCGAGATCCTGGAGACGAGAAGCCGTGCCGCATTCGAGATATTGACCAGCGATGTAAACCACGGCGTCGCGATTTCCGCGTAGGGATTCAAACAGCCGCGCAGCCCGGCGTACAATATTCGTTCGAGCTTGCGGAGGAGTCGCCGTGAAATATCACATCGAGAAACAGGACAAGGAAGTCGTGATCCGTTTCGAGCAACTGGGCGATCAGGCCCAGGCGGTGATCGACGCCATGGGCCGCTGCCGGCAAAGCGCGTGGGCCTGCCCCTCGGGCGAGTGCATGAAGATCGCCGACATGGAGACCTCTGCCGACGGGGATGGACTGGCGGTCAGGCTGAAGCCGCGGCCCGATGCCGAACTCAGCGTTGCCGGTCTCGGCGAATGCCTGAAATACCAGTTGCCGAAGGATACCCAGAGCTGATTCGCGGCGGGTGGCGGGAGAAGCCGCCGCCACCGGTCATGGCAAATGTCCCGCCGTGGCCCAGCGCAGCGGTTACACCTGAAGCGCGGTGAGCAGATCCTGTTCCAGCCTGACCAGCGTGGCGGTCTGCGCCAGTTCCGCGCCGCTAATGAGGAACACGTCTTCGACGCGTTCGCCGAGGGTGGCGATCTTCGCGGTGTGCAGCGTGATGCCGTGTTCGCCGAGCACCCGGGCAATGGCATAGAGGAGCCCGGGGCGGTCGGCGGCGCTGATCGACATCAGGTACTGGCTGCCGCGCTCGTCGGCGCGAATTTCGATTTCCGGCGTCACCGGGAAGTGGCGCACCTGGCGCGACAGGCGCCCGCTGACGCCGGCCGGCAGCGGCGGCAGCGTGTTGAGCTGTTCGGTGATGCCGTGTTCGATCAGGGCGATCATGTCGCGATAGGGCTGGGTCGCGTCGAAGGCGAAAATCACGAAGCTGTCCAGCGCATAGCCGTGGCGCGTGGTGTGGATCTTGGCGTCGACGATGCTGTAGCCCAGTCGCGCGAAAAAGCCGCAGAGGCGCGCAAACAGCAGGGGCTGATCCTGCACATAGACCATCACCTGCAAGCCTTCGCCCATCGGGTTGAGGCGCGCGCGCACCACCGGTTCGGGGCTGGACGGGCGGTAGTAGAGGGTGCGCGTATGCCAGGCGATTTCATCGGCGGCGTGGCGCATGAAATAGCCGGTATCGAGCTGGCTCCAGAGTTCGACTTCGATGTCGGGACGCAGGCCGTAGTAGCGCAGGATGCCGCGCGCCTGTTCCTGCCGCTCAGAAACACCGGTCAACTGGAGCACCGCGGTGCCGCTGAGGACGCTGGCCGTCATGCGGAACAGGTCTTCGAGCAGCTTGCCTTTCCAGGCGTTCCACACCTTCGGGCTGGTGCCGCGAATGTCGGCGACGGTGAGCAGGTAGAGCGCGGTAAGCCGGCGTATGTCGCCCACCTTGCGGGCAAAGGCGAGGATGACCTCGGGATCGGCCAGATCCTGCTTCTGCGCCACCTGTGACATGGTCAGGTGGTTCTCGACGAGGAATCCCACCAGTTCGGCGTCGGCGCCGATGATGCCATGGTCGCGGCAAAAGCGCGCGGCGTCGCGTTTGCCGAGTTGGGAGTGGTCGCCGCCGCGACCTTTGGCGATGTCGTGGAACAGGGCGGCGATGTACAGCAGCCAGCGGTTCTCGAAGCCGGCCATCAGCCGCGAGCAGAACGGGTACTCGTGGGCCATCTCGGGCATGGCAAAGCGCCGCAGGTTGCGCATCACCTGCAGGATGTGCTGATCGACCGTGTAGACATGGAACAGGTCGTGCTGCATCTGGCCGACGATATGGCCGAAGGCCGGCAGGTAGCGGCCCAGGATGTCGTACTGGTTCATGCGCCGCAGCGGGTGGATCAGGTGTTTCTGCTGGAACAGCTGGAGAAACAGCGCACGGTTTTCCGGATCGCGGCGAAACGCGGCATCGATGCGGTTCTGTGCACGCCACAGGGCGCGCATGGTGCGCGGCGTCATGCCCTTCAGCTCCGAACGCTGCATTTGCAGCAGGAAGCATTCGAGCATCGCGCGCGGATAGCGCTGGAAGACCTCCTCGTCGCGAACGTCGAGGTGCTCGCGCACCATCTGGAAGTGCACATCGATGATGATCGGCGGCCCCTGCGGCGCCGGCAGCAGGCGATCGGCCAGCACCTGCATCACCAGTGAATTGAGCTGCGTGACGAGTTTGGCATTCTGGTAGTAGCGCTGCATCAGCACTTCGGAAGCGCGCTTGGCATGGGTGGCGCCGATGCCCATGGCGAGCGCGAGCTTTTCCTGATGGTCGAACAGCAGCCTGTCCTCGCGGCGGCCGGCGAGCAGGTGCAGCTCGATGCGCAGGTCGCGCAGCAAGCCGTCGGCGCGCTCGAACTGGCGCACCTCGGACGCCGTGATCAGCCCGGCCTGTGCCAGCGCTTTCCAGTCGCTGCCGATGCCCGCTGCGTGCGCCACCCACTGGATCACCTGCAGATCACGGCGGCCGCCGGGGCCTTCCTTGCAGTTGGGTTCGAGGCTGTAGGGCGTGTCGTTGAACCTGGCGTAGCGCTCGTCCTGCTCCAGCTGCTTGGCCCTGAAGAAAACCGCGGGGTTCAGCGCGGCGCGGTAGCTCTGCTCGAATTCATCGAACAGCGTCCGCGCCCCGGCCAGATAGCGTGCCTCGAGCAGCGAGGTCTTGACCGTGATGTCGCGTTCGGCCTGCTCCAGGCACTGGCTGACGCTGCGCACGCTGTGGCCGATGTCGAGGCCGATGTCCCACAGCAGGCCGACCAGTTGCTCGAGCTGCGGTGCCGCCGGGCTGTTATCGTCCGGCACCAGGATCAGGAGGTCTATGTCGGAGCCGGGATAGAGTTTGCCGCGCCCGTAGCCGCCCACCGCGGCCAGCGCGCAGTTGTCGGGCATGGCCAGCGCGGTCCAGATTTCCTGCAGCACGCTGTCCACCAGCGCCGTGCGGCCGCCGAGCAGGGCAGGGCCAAGCTTGTTTTCCCGCCAGGCCGCGGTCAGCGCCTGTTGTCCCTCGGTCAGGCGCCGCCGCGCCGCCGCGGCCAGTTCGCGCAGCTCGCTCATGCCCGTACCCCTTGCCATGTTGACAGGGAACGAGCCGGCATTCTCAGGGATTGATCCGGATGTGCGGCGGGCAAGGCGGCGTGCCCGGCGAGAGCGTCAACACCTCGACGCCGGTTTCGGTGACGCAGACGGTGTGCTCCCATTGGGCGGAAAGACTGCGATCCTTGGTGACGATGGTCCAGCCGTCCGGCAGTTCCGAAATCGCCGCCTTGCCGGCGTTGATCATCGGCTCGATGGTGAATACCATGCCGGGCACCATCAACGGGCCATCCGTTGCCTTGCCGTAGTGGAGTACCTGCGGTTCTTCGTGGAAGTTGCGCCCGATGCCATGGCCGCAGAACTCGCGCACCACGGAAAACCCCGCGCCTTCCGCGTGCTTCTGGATCGCCGCGCCGACCACCCCCAGATGGACTCCGGGCCTGACCTGCGCGATGCCTATCCACATGCATTCGTGCGTCATCGACACCAGTCGCCGGGCGAGAATCGACACTTCGCCGACGCAGAAGCTGCGGCTGGTATCGCCGTGCCAGCCCTCCTTGATGTTGGTGATGTCAAGATTGACGATGTCGCCTTTTTTCAGCGCGCGGTCATTGGGAACGCCGTGGCAGACCTGATGATTGATGGAGGCACAGATCGATTTCGGATAGGGCACGTAGCCCGGCGGCGCGTAGTTGAGCGGCGCGGGAATGCAGCCCTGAACATTGACCGTGTAGTCATGGCAGAGGCGGTCGAGTTCAGCGGTGGTGACGCCCGGCTTGACGAAGGGCTCGATGTAGTCGAGAACTTCGGCGGCAAGACGACAGACGACCCGCATCTGGGCGATCTCTTCAGCGGTCTTAATGGAAATGGCCATGAATGCAGGACGCGATTGGGGAACGGCATTTTAGCGCAGGCCACCCGCGGCGGGTGCCGCCAGCAGCAATTTGGCGCGGCTTCGCCGCCATGCCTTCAGAAAAACAGCCGCTCGCCTGCCCGGTAAAACTCCACGGAGTAGGCCACCTGCCCTTGTGGGTATTCCTTGGTCGCAATCGGTTTCTTCTCGACCTGGTAGGCCAGCTCGTCAGAAAGGCGGCCGTAGGCTGTTGTCATGCCTTCCACCAGGCGACTGCCCGGGTAGGCGTTAAGCATCAGGTGATACGGCGGGCACGTCTCGCACATGCGCACTGCACCCACGATAGGCGAGCCGATGATGGTCAGGTCGCCGACAATCGGCGTCAGATAGCAGGGGCCGGCGTCTACGCCAATGGACAGGCCGATTCCAGCGGGTTCGTTGCGCATGTTGGCAACAAACGCCGGGTAATAGTAGGTGCGGAAATTGTCCATCACCGAACAACAGAAATCGAGCACGGTATCCATGTGCTCGGCAAACGAGTTCTCTATCAGCCAGTAGCAGATGAAGCCGTCCCCGGTGAACTTGTCGAACCAGCCGCCGTGGTAATGCAACACGGTACGGAATTCCGCAACGAAATCATCGAGGATCTTGGCGTACGACGGTATGTCGATGGATTCCTTGAGGACGCAGGACGAACGCCGGATATCCACTGTCAGCACGATGGCTTCGATTGCCGAAGTTTCGTTGATCGATTTCCTGATCGCGGGTGAAACATTGCTTCGCGTCGGATCGAAGCGATCAAGAGGCGCGTGACTGCGAAACTGATGTTCAAGATCTCCAGCTTCGACCGTGACGGAATTCATGGCAAAAAGGCTCACCGACTAAACATCCTCAAGGTTGACCTGCTGCAGGGGCTCGAACTCGTTGTGGATCGTTTGCACTGTACCGTACGGCACAGTCTAACGTGCTTTTCGCGCAATTGCAGTCCCTCATGGCCGGAAAAGCCCCACGCAGCTTGTGTCTGACCCCCGGAAGCGGCTATAATCGCGGGCTTGTCCGGGGTGGTCCCGGGCAAAATCCACACGCCCGGCGCCGATAGGGTGGCTTCCCGCACAGAATCAGCGCGAAGCAGCACGGCCAGGCGGAGGTTTAACCCATATCGGAGATAGTCTTATGAGCACTACCATGCGCCAGATGCTGGAGGCCGGAGTTCACTTTGGCCACCAGACCCGTTTCTGGAACCCCAAAATGGCCCCGTACATCTTCGGCCATCGCAACAAGATCCACATCATCAACCTCGAAAAGACCCTGGCCAAGTACCAGGAGGCGATCGCTTTCGCCAAGAAGATGGCGGCCAAGAAGGGCACTATCCTCTTTGTCAGCACCAAGCGCCAGGCGCGCGAAATCATCGCCGAGGAAGCCCAGCGTTGCGGCATGCCTTTTGTCGATGACCGCTGGCTCGGCGGCATGATGACCAACTTCAAGACGCTCAAGCTTTCCGTCAAGCGCCTGAAGGACCTGGAAGCCGCGATGGAGGCAGGCAACTTCGAGAAGCTGTCGAAGAAGGAAACCCTGACCCTGCAACGCGAGATGGACAAGCTGCGCAAGTCCATCGGCGGCATCAAGGACATGGGCGGCCTCCCCGATGCAATCTTCATCATCGACGTCGGCTATCACAAGATTGCGATTACCGAAGCCGGCAAGCTGGGCATTCCCGTGATCGGCGTGGTCGATACCAACCATTCGCCCGAAGGCGTCGCTTACGTGATCCCCGGCAATGACGACTCCTCCGGCGCGATCCGTCTCTATGCCCGCGGCGTGGCCGATGCCATCCTCGAAGGCAAGAACCAGTCGATCACCGAGGTGGTGCAGCAACTGGCCGGCGACGACGAGTTCGTCGAAGTATCGGACGCTGCGGAGTAAGTGCAAGGCGTTTAGCCACAGAGATCACAGAGGACACAGAGAAGAGCAGAGAGGGTTTCCTCTGTGACCTCTGTGTCCTCTGTGGCTAACAGGTTCTAAGGTTTCGATTTTGGAGTAAGAGCAATGGCGGAAATTACCGCAAGCATGGTCAAGGAACTGCGCGAGAAGACCGACGCGCCGATGATGGAATGCAAGAAGGCGCTGACCGAAGCCGGTGGCGACCTGGCGAAAGCCGAGGAAATCCTGCGCGTCAAGCTGGGCAACAAGGCCAGCAAGGCGGCGACACGCGTCGCTGCGGAAGGCGTGGTGGCGATTTACATTGCTGCCGACGGCAAGCTGGGCAGCATCTTCGAGATCAACAGCGAGACCGACTTCGTCGCCAAGAACGACGAGTTCCTCAAGCTGGCCGCCGATTGCGCGCGGCTGGTGGCCGAAAAAGATCCGGCCGACGTCGCGGCGCTCTCCGCCTTGTCCCTGGGCGCAGGCACGGTCGAATCCACCCGCACTGCGCTGGTGGGCAAAATCGGCGAGAACATGAGCATCCGCCGCTTCGTCCGCGTCGCGGCGAAAGGCAAGCTGGCTTCCTACATTCACGGCGGGTCGAAGATCGGCGTGCTGGTCGACGTCATCGGCGGCGACGACCAACTGGCGAAGGATCTGGCGATGCACATCGCCGCCTCGAAGCCGAAGTCCCTCGACTCGTCGGGCGTCCCGGCCGAGTTGCTGGAGACCGAGCGGCGCATTGCGATCGAGAAGGCGCGCGAAGCCGGCAAGCCGGAAGCGATGCTGGAAAAGATTGCCGAAGGCACGGTCGTGAAGTATCTGAAGGACGTGACGCTGCTGGGACAGGTCTTCGTCAAGGCCGCGGACGGCAAGCAGACCATCGAGCAGCTGCTGAAGGCCAAGGGCGCATCGGTGGCCAGCTTCACGCTGTTCATCGTCGGCGAGGGCATCGAAAAGAAAGTGAATGACTTCGCCGCCGAGGTGGCTGCGCAAGCGGCCGCTGCCGCAGGCAAAAAATAAGCGCCGGAAAGACGATGACTGCTCCGAAATTCCACCGCATTCTGCTCAAGATTTCGGGCGAAGCGCTGATGGGCGACGATGCCTATGGCATCAACCCGAAGGTGCTTGGCGCCATCGTGGCGGAGATCAAGGCGGTGACCGATCTCGGCGTTGAACTCGGCATCGTCATCGGCGGCGGCAACATCTTTCGCGGCGTCGGCGGCACCGCCACCGGCATGGATCGCGCCACGGCCGACTACATGGGCATGCTGGCGACGGTGATGAACGCCATGGCGCTGTCGGATGCCATGCGCCAGGCCGGGATCAACGCCCGCGTGCAGTCGGCGCTGAACATCGAGCAGGTGGTCGAGCCCTACATTCGCGGCAAGGCCATTCGTTACCTCGAAGAAGGCAAGGTGGTGATTTTCGGTGCCGGCACCGGCAATCCCTTTTTTACCACCGATACGGCAGCGGCGCTGCGCGGCTCGGAAATCGGCGCCGAGATGGTGTTGAAGGCGACCAAGGTCGACGGCATTTATACCGCAGACCCGAAGAAAGACCCCGCTGCCACCCGCTTCGCCCGCATCAGCTTCGATGAAGCGATCAGCCGCAACCTGGCGGTGATGGATGCCACGGCGTTTGCGCTGTGCCGCGACCAGAAACTGCCGATCAACGTGTTCTCGATCTTCAAGGCCGGTGCGCTGAAGCGCGTGGTGATGGGAGAGGATGAGGGCACACTGGTTCACGTCTAGGATTTTAGGAGTGGCAGCATGATTCCCGAACTGAAAAAGACTTCTGAACAGAAGATGCAAAAGAGCCTGGAGGCGCTGAAAGCCGACCTGGGCAAGGTGCGTACCGGTCGGGCGCATACCGGCATCCTCGATCACGTGCAGGTCGATTACTACGGTTCGCCGGTGCCGATCACCCAGGTCGCCAATGTGACCCTGATCGATGCGCGTACCATAGGCGTGCAGCCGTGGGAAAAGCCGATGGTGTCCAAGGTGGAAAAGGCGATCCGCGATTCCGATCTGGGGCTTAATCCGTCGACCCAGGGCGAACTGATTCGCGTGCCGATGCCGTCGTTGACCGAAGAACGACGCCGCGATCTGATCAAGGTGATCAAGCACGAAGGCGAGGACGCCAAGGTGGCGATCCGCAATCTACGCCGCGACGCGATTTCGCATCTGAAGGAAGCGCTGAAGAAAAAGGAAATCTCCGAGGACGACGAGCGCCGCGCCCTGGACGATATGCAAAGGCTGACCGACCGCTACGTCGCCGAGGTCGACCGGGCGCTGGCGGACAAAGAGAAAGACCTGATGGCGATCTGATTCGGGGTCGCTCGGCAGCTTCATCAACAGGCTCTGAGAGGGTGTCATGGCAGGGAAATTCACCAGCTCGACGCAGGCAATTCCAAACGTGAGCGGTGTCCCGCGCCACATTGCCATCATCATGGACGGCAACGGGCGCTGGGCCAAGCAGCGCTTCATGCCGCGCGTCGCCGGCCACAAGCGCGGCGTCGAGACGGTGCGGGCGATGGTCAAATCGTGCATCGCGCGCGGGGTGGACTATCTCACCCTGTTCGCCTTTTCGTCGGAGAACTGGCGGCGTCCCGCAGAGGAAGTCTCTTTCCTCATGAATCTTTTCATCGGCGCCTTGCAGGGCGAGATCGGCAAGCTGCATGCCAACGGCGTGCGACTCAAGGTGATCGGCGATCTTTCCGCCTTCGAGCCGCGCCTGGTGGCCCTGATTCGCGAAGGCGAGGCCAAGACGGCCAACAATTCCCGTCTGACGCTGACCATCGCCGCCAACTATGGCGGTCGCTGGGATATCCTGCAGGCCATGAATCAGCTGGCGCTGGCGCATCCGGAAAAGGCCGGCCGTTACGGCGAGGCCGATCTCGCGCCGCATCTGGCGATGGCGTATGCGCCGGAGCCCGATCTTTTCATTCGCACCGGCGGCGAGCAGCGCATCAGCAACTTTCTGCTGTGGCAACTGGCCTACAGCGAACTCCATTTCACCGCTACCTTGTGGCCGGATTTCGACGATGCGGCACTGGATGCCGCGATTGGTTCGTATCGCCGGCGCGAGCGGCGTTTCGGACGCACCAGCGAACAACTCGGCGCGCAGCCGATCGCCGTAGCGCCAGAGCCGACTCTTGCGTCACCAGCCGCGGACCAGGATGCTTAAGACGCGTGTGATCACCTCGCTGCTGCTGGTTACGGGCCTCGCGCTGATTCTGTTTGCGATGCCGCCGCTGGCGGCGGCGCTCACCTTTGCCGCCATCGCGGCGCTGGCGGCATGGGAGTGGGGCGGCTTGATGAAGCAGGACCAGCCGGCACGGGTAATGTATGCATTCGTGCTGCTGCTGTTCTGCTGGCAACTGACGGTAGGGGCGCCCGAACTCGTCCCGGGATTGCTGGGCGTGTCGGTCGCATTCTGGATTGTCATCGTGCCGCTGTGGTTGCGCTTCAAATGGACGCTGGCCGGCAACGACTTTTTTGGTTATCTGCTGGGCGCCCTGGTGATCCTGCCGACCTGGGCCGCGATGGCGGCCTTGCATGCGGTGAGTGCCTGGCTGATGCTGGCGGCCATGGCGCTGGTCTGGGTCGCCGATATTTCCGCGTATGTCGCCGGCCGGGCATTCGGTAAACACAAACTCGCACCGACCATCAGTCCGGGCAAGACCTGGGAGGGTGTCGCCGGGGCGGTCGTCGGCGTTCTGATCTACGGTGGCATCGTGTTGTCGTTTTCGCCGCTGGCTGGAAAAATTCCGCTGGCTTGGCCGCTGCTCGGCCTGCTCTTGATCCTGCTCGCGGCGGTAAGCGTGATGGGCGACTTGTTTGAATCGCTGTTGAAGCGTCAGGCCGGCATCAAGGACAGCAGCGGTCTGTTGCCGGGCCACGGCGGAGTGCTCGATCGCATCGACGCATTGACCTCGGCCCTGCCGCTGGCGGCGCTGATCCTGTATTTCGTTCATTCATGAAACTGACTGTGCTTGGCGCCACCGGTTCGATCGGCGTCAGTACGCTCGACGTGGTGGCGCGTCATCCGGATCGCTTCGAGGTGGTGGCCCTGACCGGGCACAGCCAAGTGGAGGTTCTGGCCGCACAGTGCCGGCAGTTTCATCCGGCTTACGCGGTGATGGGCAACGCGACGGATGCGCAGCGTCTTGCGCTGCTGCTGAAGGAATCCGGCTTGCGCACCGAGGTGATGCACGGTGCCGAGGCACTGGCGCAGGTCGCTAGCCTGGCCGAAGTCGATGCGGTCATGGCTGCCATCGTCGGTGCCGCAGGCTTGTCGCCGACACTGGCCGCCGCACGGGCCGGCAAACGCGTGTTGCTGGCCAACAAGGAAGCGCTGGTGATGGCCGGCGCGGTGTTCATGGCCGAGGTGCGTCGCGCCGGCGCCCTGCTGCTGCCGATCGACAGCGAACACAATGCGGTGTTCCAGTCCATGCCGCACAACTATGCCGGGGACATGACGCGGGGGGGAGTCAGGCGTATTTTGCTGACCGCCTCGGGCGGACCGTTCCGTACCACGCCGCTCGACGTGCTGAGCCGGGTGACGCCCGAGCAGGCCGTGGCGCATCCCAACTGGTCGATGGGCAGGAAGATTTCCGTTGATTCGGCGACCATGATGAACAAGGGTCTTGAAGTGATCGAGGCGCATTGGCTGTTCAACGCTCCGGCCGACAGGATTGAAGTGGTGATTCACCCGCAGAGCGTGATTCATTCCCTGGTTGATTACGAGGACGGTTCGGTGCTGGCCCAGCTCGGCAATCCCGACATGCGCACGCCGATCGCCCACGCCCTGGCCTGGCCCGAGCGCATCGATTCGGGCGTCGCGGCACTTGATCTGTTCGCCGTGGGTCGGCTTGACTTCGAACGCCCCGATCTGGCGCGCTTTCCGTGCATCGACCTGGCCTATCGCGCGCTGCGTGCCGAAGGCAACGCGGCGGCGGTGCTGAATGCCGCAAACGAGGTGGCGGTGGCGGCTTTTCTCGATCGCCGTTTGCCGTTTCTCGGCATCGCCGAGATCATTGCCGCAACGCTTGATGCCGTGCCACAGGCGGCCGTGCCCGATCTGGCAGCGGTATTGGAGGCCGACCGGCAGGGCCGTGCGGCAGCCGTTGCCATTCTCGCGCACCGCTCGTGAGTGACCCCGGCGCGACGTTGTCATGAATCCTGAAATGCTGGCCTGGTATGCGGGTGCTTTCCTGCTGGCACTGGCGGTGCTGGTGGTGGTGCACGAAATGGGGCACTACCTCGCGGCACGGATCTGCAATGTGAAGGTGCTGCGTTTCGCCTTCGGCTTCGGCAAGGTGATCTGGATGCGACGCCAGGGGCGCGATGGTACCGAGTGGGCGGTCTCGGCTTTTCCGCTGGGCGGCTACGTCAAGATGCTGGATGAACGCGAGGGCGAGGTTGCCGCGCAGGAATTGCCGCGCGCGTTCAATCGTCAATCCATAGGCCGGCGGGCGTTTATCGTTGCGGCCGGACCGGCAGCCAATTTTCTGCTGGCGATCCTGCTGTACTGGGTATTGTTCATGTACGGGGTGACCGAACTCAAGCCCCGCCTCGGAGTGCCACCGGTCGGCACCCCGGCGGCGATGGCCGGCATCAGCGAGGGCGCGACGGTCCGCGCAGTGAATGGCCATGCCATCGAGACCTGGCAGCAACTGCGCTGGGAAGTCATGCGGCAGGTACTGGACAAGGAGCCCTTGCAGCTGGAAGTCGTCAGTCGGCAAAGGGAGACCGGCGTCTACCGGATCGACAGCGATCGCTTCGATCTGGCACAACTCGAAAAGGATCCCTTGCGGTCACTTGGACTGGTGCTTTACCGGCCGCCATTGCCTGCCGTGGTAGGGCGTGTGCTGCCTGACTCGGCCGCCGACCTGGCAGGATTTCGCGAGGGTGACCGGGTGCTGTCGATCGACGGCAAGCCGATTGTCGAATGGGCCGAATTGGCGGCCATCGCGCGCACTGCGGCGGGACGCCAGCTGAAATTCGCTATCGAGCGTGAGGGTCGGCAACTGGCGCTTTTGGCCATCCCGCGTCTGGCGGAGGAGGGCGGACAGAAACTCGGACGGCTGGGCCTGATGGCAAAGGAAGGTCATGGCGAAGTTTTTGAGATGACTACTGTCGTCAGTTACGATCCGCTCGCGGCGGCCAGCCAGGCGCTGACGCAGACCTGGGACACCTCGATCCTGAGCCTGCGCATGATCGGCCGCATGCTGACCGGCGAGTTGTCATGGAAGAATCTCTCCGGGCCGGTGACCATCGCCGATTACGCGGGGCAGTCGGCGCGGCTGGGCGCCACCTATTACCTGCGCTTTCTTGCCCTGATCAGCATCAGTCTCGGGGTGCTCAATCTGCTGCCCGTGCCTGTTCTGGATGGGGGGCATTTGATGTATTATCTCGTCGAGTTTATCAAGGGCGGCCCGGTGTCAGAACGGGCCTTGGAAATTGGCCAACAGATTGGTTTCGCCTTGCTGGGACTGCTCATGGCTTTTGCTTTCTACAACGATATCAACCGTCTCGTTTCCGGCTAATTTTCGTAAAATCACATGAAAACAAAGTTTCAGAGGAGGCTAATGCCGGATTTGTCGGCGTTAAGCGTAGCGGCCGTAACTAAAAAGAAACTGCTTGCCGGACTCATCTCCACCCTGTTGGCCCATTCCGCTTTCGCGTTTGATCCATTTCAGATCAAGGATATCCGCGTCGAGGGCATTCAGCGCACCGAGGCCGGAACCGTGTTCTCCTACCTGCCGGTCAAGGTGGGGGACACCATGAACGACGAGAAGGCGGCGACAGCGATCAAGACATTGTTCGCCACCGGCTTCTTCAAGGATGTGCGTCTCGAGATTGACGGCCAGGTGCTGGTCGTGGTGCTGGAAGAGCGCCCGGCGATTGCTTCGCTTGAATTCACCGGCCTCAAGGCCTTCAAGCCGGAAGACCTGAAGAAGTCGCTGCGCGACGTCGGTCTCGCCGAATCCCGCATTTTCGACCGCGCCATGGTCGAACGTGCCGAGCAGGAACTCAAGCGCCAGTATCTTGCGCAGGGACACTATGCGGTCGAGGTGACGACTACCATCACGCCGCTGGAACGCAATCGCGTCGGCGTCAATTTCGCCGTCAATGAAGGCGAGATAGCCAAGATCAAGCAGATCAACATCATCGGCGTCGGCGCCGTGAAGGAGTCCGACCTGCTCGATCTGATGGTGCTGCGCACGCCGGGCTGGCTGACGTGGTACACCAAGAACGATCAATACTCCAAGCAGAAACTTTCGGGTGACCTCGAAACCCTGCGTTCCTATTACCTCGATCGCGGTTACCTCGAATTCAATATCGAGTCGACCCAGGTATCGATTTCGCCGGACAAGCAGGACATCTACATAACCATCAATCTCACCGAGGGCGAAAGGTACACTGTCTCCTCGGTCAAACTGGCTGGTCAGTTGCTGCTGCCGGAAGACGAATTGACCAAGCTGGTGAAGGTCATACCTGGCGAGGTGTTCTCGCGCGAGAAGATGACCGAGACCACCAAGGCCATCAGCGAGCGTCTGGGCAATGAGGGTTACGCGTTTGCCAACGTCAATGCGGCGCCGGAACTGGACAAGGAAAAGCGTCAGGTGGCGTTCACCGTGTACATTGATCCGGGGCGCCGCGTTTATGTGCGTCGCATCAATGTGTCCGGCAACACGCGGACCCGTGACGAGGTAGTGCGCCGCGAAATGCGGCAGTCCGAATCCGGGTGGTACGACGGCGACAAGATCAACAAGTCGCGCACGCGGGTCGACCGGCTGGGCTATTTCGATGAAGTGACGGTGGAAACGCCACCCGTCGCCGGTACTACCGATCAGGTCGACATGGAAGTCAAGGTCAAGGAAAAGCCAACCGGCAACATCATGTTGGGGGCCGGTTTCTCCAGTGCAGAGAAATTCACGCTGTCAGGCTCGGTGCAGCAGCAGAATCTGTTCGGCAGCGGCAAGCACGTCGGCGTCCAGATCAGCACCAGCAAGTCGAACAAGGTCTATTCCTTATCAACCACCGATCCGTATTTCACGGTCGACGGCATTAGTCAGGGCTTCGACATCTATCATCGTAATATCGACACCAGCACCCTGGCGGTGGGCGCCTTTGGCTCCAAATCGACGGGCGGTGGCGTACGCTGGGGAATCCCGGTGGCCGAAGACGATTATGTCAATCTCGGCCTTTCAGTCGATCACACTACGCTTGGGGTCGACGTCAACAGCCCGGTCCGCTATCAGGACTATGTCACGCGTTTTGGCGCGACGAGCACTACCTTGCTGACCATGGTTGGCTGGCAGAAGGACGGACGCGACAGCCTGCTGGTGACCACCAAGGGCACCTATCGCAGGGCGGTGCTCGAGATTTCGCTGCCGGGCAGTACGGCGACCTATGCCCGTGCGACCTACCAGCACCAGCAGTTCTTCCCCCTGAGTCGCAAGTTCACCCTGGCGCTGAACGGCGAGATTGGCGTGGCCAAGTCCTACGGCAACAAGGATCTGCCCTTCTTCAAGAACTTTTACGCCGGTGGCATCGGGTCGGTGCGCGGCTTCGACTCGAATTCCCTGGGACCTCGCGATTTAGCCACCGGTGAGGCGCTTGGCGGCGACAAGCGGCTGGTCGGCAACGCCGAGCTGCTGTTCCCCGTTCCCGGCATGGGGCGCGACAATTCGATGCGTTTGGGCGTATTTTTCGATGCCGGCAATGTCTGGGGTTACGACAACAAGTTCGGTCTGGACAGCATGAGATACAGCGCCGGTGTGGCTCTGGCGTGGAATTCGCCGATGGGCCCGCTGAAGTTTTCGTTCGGCAATCCGTTAAACAAGAAGACTGACGACAAGGTTCAGCGCCTGCAGTTTCAAATGGGCTCGGTCTTTTGATCCCCTACTAGTGAGAAAGTTATGCTAAAGAGATATATACTTGCCAGTGCCGTTTTGTTGTCGTTCTCGGTCACTGCCATGGCGGAGGGCAAAATCGGCTTCGTCAATAGCCAGAAGATCCTGAATGACGCTCCGCAGGCATCGCGGGCGAAGAAGAAGATTGAAAAGGATTTCGAAAAACGCGATCAGGATCTGCAGCGCATTGCCAAGCAGTTGCAGGGCATGCAGGAGAATCTCGACAAGAACTCGGTGACCATGGCCGAGAGCGAACGTCGCACCAAGGAGCGCGAGTTCGCCGATCTCAACCGCGATTTTCAGCGCAAGCAGCGCGAGTTCCGCGAGGATCTGAGTCAACGGCAGAATGAGGAAATGGCGTCGATTTTCGAGCGGGTCAACAAGATCATCAAGCAGATTGCCGAAGCCGAGAAGTACGACATCATTTTCCAGGAGGCGGTCTACGCCAACCCGCGCATCGACATCACCGAGAGGGTGATCAAGGCGCTGGGCGACGGCACCAAGTAAGACCCGTTGGCCGTGGTGCTGCGGCTCGACCAGATTGTCGCCCGGTTTGGCGGCGAAATAGTCGGCGCCGGCGATACGGCGGTTTCGCGCATTGCCACGCTGGAGAACGCCGGCCCCGGCGACCTGGCCTTTCTCGCCAATCCAAAATATCGCCACCAGTTGGCGACCACCCGCGCCGCCGCGGTGATCATGGCGCCGCCTGCGGTGGATGGACCCGCCGCCGCGATTCTGACGCCGCAGCCCTATCTCTATTACGCTCGCGTGGCGCAGTGGCTCAATCCGCTGCCCGTACCCGAACCCGGCGTGCATTCAAGTGCCGTGGTCGAGGGGGAGGTGGCGGCTACGGCCAGTATCGGGGCCAATGTGTGGATCGGCGCCGGTGCAAGGATCGGCGCTGATGTGGTTATTGGCGCCAACTGCAGCATCGGCGCGGGGGTCGAGATTGGCGCCGGCAGCCGTCTTGCGGCCAACGTGGCGATTTATTCCGGCAGTCGTCTGGGCCAGCGCTGCCTGGTTCATTCCGGGGCGGTGATCGGTGCCGATGGTTTCGGCTTCGCGCGCGAAGCGACGGGCGCCTGGGTCAAGATTCCCCAAGTCGGGCGCGTATTGATCGGTGACGACGTCGAGATCGGCGCCGGAACGACGATTGATCGCGGTGCATTGGGCGACACCGTGATCGCCGATGGAGTCAAACTCGACAACCAGATCCAGGTCGGCCACAATGTGCAGATCGGCGCCCATACGGCGCTGGCAGGCTGCGTCGGGATTGCCGGCAGCGCGGTGATCGGTGCGCGCTGCACGGTGGGTGGCGGCGTGGTGATTCTCGGCCACCTGCACATCGCCGATGATGTCAATGTGTCGGCCGGTACGCTGGTGATGAAATCGATCGGGAGCGCAGGTACCTATAGCGGCGCGGTGCCCTTCCTCGAGCATGGGGAATGGCTCAGGAATTTTTCGCGCTTGCGCCATCTTGATGCGATGACCGATAAAATCCGTGCCCTCGAACAGCGACTTGCCGCATTGGAGAAAAAATCATGAGTTCAGCCAGCGCAAGCGGGGCAGTCGATTCCCGCATGGATATCCACGAAATTCTGAACTACCTGCCGCACCGCTACCCGTTCCTGCTGGTCGATCGCGTGCTGGAAGTGGTTCCCGGCGAGCGGATTACCGCGCTGAAGAATGTCAGCATGAATGAACCCTTTTTTCCCGGCCATTACCCGCATCATCCGGTCATGCCCGGCGTATTGGTGATCGAGGCGATGGCGCAGACGGCGGCGATCCTCTCCTTCAAGACCATGGCCAGCAAGCCCGACGACAAATCGGTGTACTACTTCGTCGGCATTGACAATGCGCGCTTCAAGAAGCCGGTCGGCCCCGGCGATCAACTGGTGATCGACGTCAAACTGCAGGCCAACAAGCGCGGCATATGGAAGTTTTCTGCCACGGCGAAAGTGGATGGTCAGGTGGCAGCGGAAGCCGACCTGATCTGCGCTGTTCGTCCCACGCCCTGATGAGCGTCCATTCCACCGCCATCGTCCATCCCGCGGCGAGGCTCGGCAAGGGTGTCGTCGTCGGCGCTTATTCCATCGTCGGCGAGCATGTCGAGATCGGCGATCACACGGTGATCGGGCCCCACGTCGTTGTCTCCGGCCACACCCGGATCGGCTGCGACAATCACATTTTCCAGTTTTGTTCGATCGGCGAACAGCCGCAGGACAAGAAGTACGCGGGCGAGCCGACGCGGCTGGAAATCGGCGACCGCAACACCATTCGCGAGTTCTGCACCTTCAACTGCGGCACCGCGCAGGATGCCGGCGTCACCCGTCTCGGCAATGACAATTGGATCATGGCGTACGTGCACTTGGCGCACGATTGCCAGATAGGCAACCAGACCATTTTCGCCAACAACGCGCAGCTGGCCGGGCATGTGCATGTCGGCGACTGGGCCATTCTCGGCGGCTTCACGGTGGTGCATCAGTTCGTCCGCATCGGTGCCCACAGCATTACCTCGATGGGCACCATCCTGCTGCAGGATCTGCCGCCATTTGTCATGGCCGCCGGTAATCCGGCCGCGCCGCGCAGCATCAATGCCGAGGGCCTCAAGCGGCGCGGCTTTTCGGCGGACGCGGTGGCCGCAGTGCGGCGCGCCTACAAGACTCTGTACAAGAGCGGCATGAAGCTCGATGAGGCGCGCGTCGGCATTGAAGCCGAATCTGCTGCCGTGCCGGAACTGGCCTTGCTCGCCGGCTTTCTCGCCGCTCCCGGGCGCGGGATCATTCGCTGATGGCAAGGATTGCGATGGTGGCGGGCGAAGCCTCCAGCGACCAGCTCGCAGCACATCTCATCAAGGCGTTGCAGCAGCACTTGCCGGATGCGCGGTTTTACGGCATCGGCGGGCCGAAGATGCAACGTGAGGGTTTCGATACGCTCTGGCCGGCAGAGATGCTTGCGGTCCGCGGCTATGCCGAAGTGCTGAGGCATTATCGCGCCATCACCGGCATGCGGCGCCAGCTGCTGCGACATTTGCTGAAAGACCGTCCGGATGTTTTCATCGGCGTCGACGGTTCCGATTTCAACTTGTGGCTGGAAAAGCGTCTCAAGCGCAGCGGAATTCCGACCATCCACTTTGTCAGTCCGTCGATCTGGGCCTGGCGCAGGAACCGGATGAACAAGATCGTCCAGTCGGTAAGCCACATTCTTGCCCTGTATCCGTTCGAGCCCGATCTGTACCAGGGTACCGCGGTCAAATGCAGCTATGTCGGCCACCCGCTGGCCGATGTGATTCCGCTCGAAATCGACCAGGGAGTGGCGCGCGAGCGGCTCGGCCTGCCGCCCGATCGACCGGTGATTGCGTTGCTGCCGGGCAGCCGCCAATCCGAGTTGCATTTCATGGCCGAGACCTTTGTCGCGACCGCCAAGCTGCTGTTGCTGCGCTATCCAAGCGTGCAGTTTCTGGTGCCGCTGGTTTCGCGGGAAACGCGGCAGCAATTCGAAACCGCGCTGTGGAAACTGAAAGCCGACGACATGCCTTTCACCCTGATGTTCGGCCACGCGGCGGATGCGGTTGCTGCCAGTGATGCAGTGCTGGTTGCGAGCGGCACGGCCACGCTGGAAACCGCGCTGGTCGGCCGGCCCATGGTGATCGCCTACAAAATGTCGCCATGGTCCTGGCGGCTGATGCGCGGCATGCGCTACCTGCCCTGGGTAGGACTGCCAAACATTCTCGCCGGGCGCTACGTTGTCCCCGAATTCCTTCAGGACGACGCGACGCCGGAAAATCTTGCCCAGGCGCTGGGCAACCTGCTGGTCGACCGCCAGGCACGCGCTGCGATCGCCCGCGTCTTCGCCGGCATCCATCGCCTGCTGCGCCAGGACACCGCGCAGAAGGCCGCGGATGCCGTGCTGCCTTACCTGCAGAAGGCATGACACCGACAATCCCCCCAGCCCCCTTTCCGGGAAAAGGGGTGACCATGGTTCAGCCGCTGGCGCGGCTTCCGGTTGTTTGGCTGATGTCCCCTTGGGACGGCCCGGCGGGGACATGCATCTGATCTGCGGCGTCGACGAAGCCGGACGCGGACCCCTGGCGGGACCGGTCTATGCCGCCGCCGTGATCCTCGATCCGGCGCGGCCGATCGAGGGTTTGGCCGATTCCAAGAAACTGTCCGAGCGCAAGCGCGAGCGTCTGGCCGTCGATATCCGCGAGAAGGCGCTGGCCTTCGGCATTGCCTGGGCATCGGTCGAGGAGATTGACAGCATCAACATCCTGCAGGCAACGCTGCTGGCCATGCGTCGCGCGGTGGAAGCCTTGTCGATGCAGCCAGCCGAGGCGCTGATCGATGGCAACCGTTGCCCATTGCTGGCGATGCCGGCCCGCGCCATCATCGGCGGCGATGCCACGGAGCCGGTGATTTCGGCCGCATCGATTCTCGCCAAGACGGCACGCGATGCTGAAATGCGGCGCATCCACGAAGCGTTTCCGCAGTATGGACTGGATCGCCACAAGGGCTATGACACGGCGATGCATCGCGCGGCGCTGCTGCTGCACGGCCCCGCCGGTTTCCACCGCAGAAGCTTCGGGCCGGTGCGGATCCTGCTCGAAGCCCAACAGGGCAATCGAGCATGAAGTGTTTGTGCGCCAGTGCGTGGGCTGGATAGCGGTGCCGGATGAGCGATTTCCGCCACATTAGCTCGCGCGAAAATTCGCGCTTCAAGGCGTTGCGCGCGCTGATTGATGATCCGCGCCGGCAGGGGCGCGCACTGGTGGACGGGATTCATCTGGTGGCGACCTGTTTTGACCGCGGCATCGCGGTCAAACAACTGCTGGTGAGCGAGAGCGGGCAGCTGAACACGGAAATTGCCGTCCTGCTGCGGCGCGCCGCGGGCGTCGATTGCCTGATCCTGCGCGACAGCTTGTTCCGTCAGATTTCCGGGGTGGGCACACCGACGGGGATTGCCGCCGTGATAGAGATACCGCCGGTTCCTGCCGGCCAGATTTCAGGCGATGCGGTGCTGCTCGACGCGGTGCAGGATGCCGGCAATGTCGGCGCTATCCTGCGCACTGCGGCTGCCGCAGGTGTACGTGATGTGTTGCTGGGCCCGGGCTGCGCCGGTGCGTGGACGCCGCGCGTGTTGCGTGCCGGGCAGGGCGCGCATTTCTCGCTGGCGATCCGCGAGCAGGTCGATCTGGTTGCCGCGCTGGCGTCCTGCAGCGGCACCTCGATCGCGACCGTCGTCCGCGGTGGCGAGAGTCTCTATGATCTCGATCTCACCGGTCCGATGGCATGGCTGGTGGGCAACGAAGGTGCCGGGCTTTCGGCGGAACTTGTCGCGGCGGCAAAAGTGCGCGCCACGATTCCGCTGGCAGGCGGCAGCGAATCGCTCAACGTCGCGGCGGCAACTGCCGTGTGTCTGTTTGAGGCGAGTCGCCAGCGCCTGATCCCACCAGGTAAGACCGTCCCCAGCGGGAGCTGGGGACATAAAAAATAGCCCGCGCAAGGCGGGCCTGAGAACAACCTGAAACGCTGTTTCTACTTCTTCTTGGCGGCTTTCTTGCCGGCAACGGCAGCCTTGAAGTTGGCACCGGCCGTGAAGCGCGGCACGGTGGTGGCAGCGATCTTCAGTTCCTTGCCCGTTTGCGGGTTGCGGCCGACGCGAGCGGCGCGCTTGGATGACTTGAAGCTACCGAACCCAACCAGGGTAACGGAGTCGCCCTTGGATACGGCCTTGACGATGGCAGCCATGACAGCGGACAGAGCCTTCTCGGCAGCGGCCTTGCTGATATCGGCTTCTTTCGCGGTGATTTCGATCAGTTCAGACTTGTTCATGTGTGACCTCGTGGAAGTGATGATGGTGGCAACGGGTGGAATTCTAGGCGAATGGTAACGCAGAGTGATAAACAATTCTTTACCAAGATGAAGCTTTTTGAAAATTGTATCAATCCTGCACGGCGTCAGGTTCTAACTCAAGGCATCATATTCTTGTTGCTCGTGCCCGCGCAATCGGTAAACAGCGCCTGAATTATCTACTGGCAGGGGGAAGCCGCACAAGACAAAGGCGATAAAATATTGATTGTTGCAGATAAGCGGACTGCTGCGACCGGATTCCGCTGATTCTGCCTGGCGGCTGGCCGCGCTCCGGAAGCAGTCAAGGAAAGGATGCAACAAATGGGACTTGCAAGCGCCGGCCGGCGACTCCGTAGATCCCCCCCATCCAATATGCGCCTGTTGGCTTTCGAGACCGCGACGCGGCACCTGTCCGTCGCCTTGTGGCTGGATGGCCAAATCATCGAGCGGGCAGAGGAAATTTCGAACGGGGGCTCTGAACGCCTGTTGCCCTGGGTGCATGAATTGCTTGCCGAGGCCGGTCTTGCCCTGGCCCAGGTCGATGGCATTGCCTTCGGCGCCGGCCCCGGCGGCTTTACCGGTCTGCGCCTGGCCTGCGGCGTGGCGCAGGGCTTGGCCTACGGTCTCGATCTCCCCGTGGTTCCGGTGTCGAGCCTGGAAGCGTTGGCGCTGGCGTCCGGCGAACGTGAGGTCTGGGCCTGCCTCGATGCGCGCATGAACGAGGTGTATGGCGCGGCCTATGTGGTGGAAGGGGACAGCGTCAGGCAGGTCATGGCGCCCGTTTGCATGTCGCCCGCCGTGGCGCCGGCGCCGACTTTCGCCGGCGGTTGGGGCGTCGGCGACGGTTTTGCCAGCTACGGCCCGTTGCTTCTCGCACGGAAGCCAGACCTCGAGGGTGTGCGTGCCGACGCATTCCCCACCGCTGCCGCCGTCCTTCGTCTCGCTGCACCGGCGTTTGCGCGGGGTACCGGTGTCGAAGCGGCCCTGGCCCAACCGTTCTATGTGCGCAACAAGGTGGCATTGACGACCGCAGAGCGGCTTGCGCGCGGTGGTGCAAAATAGTGGTGGATTACCCGGCCATGACGGAAGCGGATCTCGATGCGGTGGCGGCGGCAGAAGCGCGCATCCATCCCTTTCCATGGACCCGAGGCAACTTTGCGGATTCACTGGCGGCCGGCCATGGCGCGTGGCTGGCGAGGGCGGAAGGACGGATGATCGGCTACGCGATCATGATGCAGGTGCTGGACGAAGCCCACCTGCTCAACATCAGCGTTCTGCCTGAATTGCAGCGCACCGGCCGCGGCTCGGCACTTCTGATCAGACTGTTTGACCTGGGGCGGATGCAAGCCGCAACGCGCATGCTGCTCGAGGTGCGCCCCGGCAATATTTCCGGACGGGCCTTTTACCAGCGTCACGGTTTCGAGGAAATCGGGCGCCGCCGCGATTATTATCCGGCGCATGAAGGCCGTGAGGATGCGATCGTGATGGCGCGTGGGTTATGACAATGGATCGCGAACATATTTTGCATGAGATGGGCCTGGGGCCTGTCTGGAAACTGCGCGTAACGCCGGCAGCAAAGTTGGTCGAGGACCTTGCCGCACCTGCCGCTGCCCCTGTCGCACCGCTGCAGGCGACCGTGCCGGCCATCGCGGCGGCCGCTGCGCATGTCGGCATGACCTGGGATGAACTTGCGGACACCGTGGCGGCGTGTCGCCAATGCCGACTTTGCGAGGCGCGCAAGCAGGCGGTGCTCGGTGTCGGCGACCGCAATGCCGACTGGCTGTTTGTCGGCGAGGGACCGGGGGCCGAGGAAGATCAGCGCGGGGAGCCCTTCGTCGGCCAGGCGGGCAAACTGCTCGACAACATGCTGGCGGCGATCGGTCTCAAGCGTGGCACCGACGTGTATATCGCCAACGCCGTCAAATGCCGGCCACCCGAGAACCGCACGCCTGCGCCCGAAGAGGCGGCGGCCTGCAGGCCATACCTGGAGCGGCAGATAGAATTGATTCAGCCGAAGCTGATCGTCGCGCTGGGCCGGCCGGCGGCGCAGACGCTGTTGCAGGGCGAGGTCAAGATCGCCAGCGCGCGCGGCAAGCTGCACGACTATCGCGGCATTCCGCTGATCATCACCTATCACCCGGCCTACCTGCTGCGCACCTTGCTGGACAAGGCCAAGGCCTGGGAGGATCTTTGTTTCATGAGGCGGACCATGAAGGCACAGAAGGGCGGCTGATGTCCCACGGCAGCGAAGGCTCGGTACGGGCAATTTTCTACGCCTTGGGGGCGAACTTCGGCATTGCGGTTGCGAAGTACGTGGCGGCGTTCTGGACCGGTTCCGGCTCGATGCTGGCCGAGGCAATCCACTCCACGGCCGATTGCGCCAACCAGCTGCTGTTGCTGCTCGGTTTGAAGCAGGCGCGCCGTCCCGCCAGCGCCGACTTTCCGCTCGGCCATCATCGCGTCACCTACTTTTGGTCGATGATCGTCGCGCTGCTGCTGTTCTTCATGGGCGGCGCGTTTTCCGTCTATGAAGGCATCGAGCGCCTGCTGCATCCGCAACCGCTGCAACACGGTTTGATCGCCATGGCCGTACTGGCCGGCGCCGTCGTGCTGGAGGCATTTTCCTTGTGGGGCGCGCTCAAGGAGATTCGCCGGATTTCCGGGCGCCAGCGTTTCCTGGTCTGGTTCCGCGAGACGCGCCAGTCCGAACTCATGGTGGTGGCCGGCGAAGACATTGCCGCCTTGCTCGGCCTCACCTTGGCCTTCGTCGCGGTCGCCGCCAGCGTGATCAGCGGCAACCCCTTGTGGGATGCGCTGGGTACCCTGGCGATCGGCGTCGTGCTGATGGTGATCGCGATCGCCGTGATGATCGAGGTCAAGGGCCTGATCGTCGGCGAATCGGCTGCGCCGCAAATGCGTGCCGAGATCGAAGCTTTTGTTGCGGCTCAGCCAGAAGTCGAACAGGTGCTCAACGTCATCACCCTGGCCTGGGGCGACAAGGTGGTGATTGCGGTCAAGGCGCGCATGCGCGGCATGGAAACCTGCACCGGCCTGCAGATGGTCGATGCCATCAACGCAGTCGAGGCGCGCATGCAGGAACGCTTTCCGAGCGCGCAGTGGGTGTTCTTCGAGCCGGATGTACGTTAGGCGGTAGCTGCATCCATGCATCTGGATCGTTACGTCAACACCCTCGGCAAGCACTTGAAGGCCCGCTTTGGCCAGCGTGTGCGGAAGCTGGCGCTGCATGCCGGATTCACCTGCCCCAATCGCGACGGCACGCTGGGGCGCGGCGGCTGCACATTTTGCAGCGTTCGCTCCTTCAACCAGGCCGATGCCGAAATTCCAATGCATGAGCAACTCGCGGCACGCAGGACGGAGCTGAAGCGCGCCAGTCGCTTTATTGCCTACTTCCAGGCCTATACCAGCACCTATGCGGAGGTCGAGGAATTGCGCCGCCTCTATGCGGAGGCCACCCGCGAGGCTGACATCGTCGGTCTCTGCGTCGGCACCCGCCCCGATTGCGTGCCGGATTCGGTGCTGGAGATCCTCGCCGATTATCGCCAGCGCGGCTACGAAGTGTGGCTGGAACTCGGTCTGCAAAGCGCTCACGAAGAGACTCTGCGCCTGATCAATCGCGGACACGGACTTGCCTCCTACGTGGACGCCGTTTCACGTGCCCATCACTACGGCATCCCGGTGTGCACGCATCTGATTCTCGGCCTGCCGGGGGAATCGGAGGCGATGTGCCGCGAGACTCACGCCCGGGTACTCGGGCTCGGTGTCGCCGGCCTCAAGCTGCATCCGCTGATGATCGTCAAGGGCAGCAGCATGGCCGCCCAGCACGCGCGCGGCGAACTGCAGGCGCCGCTGATCGAGGACTATGCCGCCACGGCCGCCGAACTGATCCGGCGCACGCCGCCGGAAGTGGTGTTTCATCGGGTGACGGCCACCGCCCGGGAGCCGACGCTGATCGCGCCGGACTGGTGCCACACCTCGTGGCCGGCGATTCATGCCATTTGCGAGGACCTGATGCGCAACGGCATTCAGGGCTGCCAGGCTTAGAGCCTATTTCAATAATGCTGAAATAAAGTTTCAGTGATGCGCCAGGTCTTCCAGATGCGCGACGTCGTCCCGGTCGCGCTGGTTGGCCTCATGCTGGCGCTTGACCAGCCACATCGTGCCGGCGACGAACAGGCCGAACATGACGATGATCCAGTAGATCGACAACTGAGCCTTGAGCAGCGCGGAGTAAGTGCTGGTCATCACCAGGATCGAAATGTTCTCGTTGAAGTTTTGCACAGCGATGGAATGGCCCGCACCCATCAGAATGTGTCCCCGATGCTGCAATAGTGCGTTCATCGGCACCACGAAGAAGCCCGAAAGAACCCCGATCAGGACCAGCAGTGGTGTCGCCAGCCACATGTCGCGCACGCCGATCATGGCGATGACGCCAACGCCCATGGCGATGCCCAGCGGGATCACGCGCACCGACTTCTTCAGGGTGATCATCCGCGCCGCGAGCACCGCGCCGATGGCGACGCCGACGGCGACCACGCCCTGCAGCAGGCTGGCCTTCGACAGATCCAGATTCAAGGCGACCCTGGCCCATTCCAGCACAATGAATTGCAGCGTCGCTCCGGCGCCCCAGAACAGGGTGGTTACGGCCAGCGAGATCTGGCCCAGTCGGTCGCGCCACAGCAGCTTGAGGCAATGGTTGAATTCATGAAACAGATAGATCGGGTTTCTTTTCAGCGGCTTGTGGTCGACGCCGGTATCCGGGATGTAGAGATTGAACAGCGCCGCGGTCAGGTACAGCGTACCGATGACGACCAGGGTCATCTCGGCAACCGTATTGACGCCGGTCTCGATCACGGGAAAATCCAGGGAGAGCAGGCTGTGTGAGATCTCGGGCCTGATCAGGGCTCCACCCAGCACCACGCCGAGGATGATGGCGACGACGGTGAGTCCCTCGATCCAGCCATTGGCGACGACCAGCAGCCGGTGCGGCAGGTATTCGGTGAGGATGCCGTACTTGGCCGGTGAGTAGGCGGCAGCACCGAGTCCGACCACCGCATAGGCCAGCAGGGGATGCAGGTCGAAGAACATCAGGCTGCAGCCAAGAATCTTGATGCCGTTGCTGATGAACATGACCCGCCATTTGGGCATGGAATCGGCAAAGGCGCCGACGAAGGCAGCCAGAGCAACGTAGGAAACCGTAAAGAAGGTTTTCAGCAGCGGCTCGTACGCTGCCGGGGCGTGCATGTCGCGCAGGATGGCGATGGCGGCGATCAGCAGGGCGTTGTCGGCCAGCGCAGAAAAAAATTGCGCGGCCATGATGATGTAGAAACCAGGACTCATTGGTTGGGCCGGTGGTCCGGCCGTATTTTCGTGTGCCGTTTTATATCACGAAAGGCGTGCCACAATCGGTATGCTGCAGTGCCGCATAGGTCATAAAATCCTCTCATGATGTGTGATTTGTGATTGAATACTGCTGGCGCAACAGATATTCAATTCGGAGGTAGTAGCCATGGCGGATCGCCGGCTCCAGGTTTTTCATGCGGTTGCCAAACAACTGTCGTTTACCAAGGCAGCCGAAGTGCTGTTTATGACGCAACCGGCGGTGACTTTTCAGATCAAGCAACTCGAAGAGCACTTCAACACGCGGCTTTTCGATCGCGGCCACGGGCGCATAGCGCTGACGCCGGCGGGCGAAGTGGTGCTCGGTTACGCAGAAAAAATTCTGGGCCTCTCGTCGGAAATGGACGTGCGCCTGTCGGAATTGACAGGCGAGATCGGCGGATCCCTGATGGTGGGTGCATCGACCACGATCGCCGAATTCATGCTGCCGGGGATTCTTGGCGAATTCAAGTCGACTTATCCCAACGTGCGCTCGCGCCTGACAGTCGGCAATTCGGAATCCATCGAAAACCGCGTCATGGAACATACCATCGACATCGGCTTCATCGAATCGCTGTCGCACGAACCGAATCTGGAATGCGAGGTGTGCTGCGACGACGAACTGGTGGTGATCTGCCATCCACGCTTTCCATTGGCGCGGTACAAGGAACTGACCCCGCAGAAGCTGCTGGAGCATGCATTTATTTCGCGTGAACCGGGTTCCGGAACGCGCGAATTCACCGAGAACTACCTGCGCCATTCGGGGGTTCCACTCGATCAGTTGAACGTGGTGATGGAACTTGGCAGCCCGATTGCGCTCAATGGTGTGGTCGAAACGGGACTGGGTTTCGCCATCGCATCGCGCGCCTCGGTGACCAAGGAACAGCGACTGGGGGATATTGTTGCGATACCGCTCAAGCCGCGCCTGATCCGGACGCTCTCGATGGTTTATCCAAAAGAAAAATTCCGCTCGCGGCTGGTGGCGACCTTTGTCGAATTCGCTTCCTTGCGGCTGCGCGCGCTGATCGCGAAGAAGCCGATCTAGGGCGTAGCATGTCGCGACCGATACGCGCACGCCTGGACTGGTCGGCGCTACGCCATAACCATCTCGTGGTGCGGCGCTACGCCGGCAGCGCCAAGGTTTGGAGCGTGGTCAAGGCCGACGCCTATGGTCACGGTCTGTTGTCCGCGGCGCGTGCCTTGATGGACACCACCGACGGTTTTGCGCTGGTGGAACTGGAAGGCGCCATGGCGCTGCGCGATGCCGGAATTGCGCATCCCATCCTGATGCTGGAAGGCCCTTATCAGGCCGATGACCTGCCCTTGTTCGCCGAGCTTGAACTGACTCCCGTGCTGCACACGATGTGGCAGGTCGATGCGCTGCTCGACGCCCGCCTGCCGACGCGATTGCCGGTCTACCTCAAGCTCAATACCGGCATGAACCGCCTGGGTTTCAATGCGGATGAATTCACGACGGCGCTGGCCAGGCTGGCCGCCGCCAACTGCATGGCATCGGTCACGCTGATGACGCATTTTGCCGATGCTGACGAAGCGCGCGGCATCCAGCGGCAGCTCGAGCGCTTTCAAGCCATGGCGGGTGGCCGCGAGTTACCCGTGTCGCTGGCCAATTCCGCCGCCTTGGTGCGCTTTCCGGAGGCGGTGGGGGATTGGGTGCGCCCCGGCATCATGCTCTACGGTTCGTCCCCCTTCCCTGAAAGGCAGAGCGCCGCCGAGCTCGATCTGCGTCCCGTGATGACCCTGGAAAGCGAGTTGATCGCCGTGCGCGAACTCGAGCCCGGCGACGCTGTCGGCTACGGCAGCAGCTTTATTGCAGAACAAGCCATGCGCGTTGGCGTGGTGGCTTGCGGCTATGGCGACGGCTACCCGCGTCACGCGCCGAGCGGAACGCCGGTGAGGATCGCGGGACGGCACACGCATACTCTGGGCCGGGTTTCGATGGACAAGATTTGTGTCGATCTGACCGAACTGCCGGCAGCAGTCGGCGTTGGCGATACGGTGACGCTGTGGGGCGGCCAGGGCGAAATGCATGTGCCGGTCGACGAGGTTGCCGCCGCTGCCGATACCGTGGCCTACGAACTGTTCTGTGCCCTGGCGCCGCGCGTGCCGGTCATAGAACTGAATTGATGGCAAAGGCCAAGACCCAGTATTCCTGCACCGAATGCGGCGCCAGTGCGCCCAAGTGGCAGGGGCAGTGCCCCGGTTGCGGACAGTGGAACACGCTGGTCGAGGCGGTGATCGAAAGCGCTGCGCCGGTGGGGCGCGACTTTGCCACACTGGGTGGCGCCAGCGGATTGCAGATGCTGGCCGGGATCCGGCCGCGCGAGGAACCGCGGCAGCCTACCGGAGTCGAGGAATTCGACCGCGTGCTGGGCGGCGGGTTGGTGGCGGGCGGCGTGGTGCTGATCGGCGGCGATCCCGGCATCGGCAAATCGACGCTGCTGTTGCAGGCCCTGGCACGCCTGGCCCAGGCCAACGAAAACGTGCTCTATGTTTCCGGCGAAGAGTCGGGCGAGCAGGTGGCGTTGCGCGCGCGGCGTTTGCAGCTGGATGTCGGTGGCATGCAGTTGCTGGCCGAGATCAATCTGGAAAAGATACTCGCGACGCTGATAAGCCTGCGCCCGGCCGTGGCGGTGATCGATTCGATCCAGACGGTGTGGTCGGATGCGCTGCAATCGGCGCCCGGATCGGTGGCCCAGGTGCGCGAATGCGCGGCCCAGCTGACGCGCTTCGCCAAGCAAAGCGGCACCTGCGTGATCCTTGTCGGCCATGTCACCAAGGAAGGCAGCCTGGCCGGCCCGCGCGTGCTGGAACACATGGTCGATACCGTGCTCTATTTCGAGGGCGACACGCACTCGAGCTTCCGTCTGGTGCGCGCGGTCAAGAACCGCTTCGGCGCCGTCAATGAGCTGGGCGTGTTCGCCATGACCGACAAGGGGCTGCGCGGTGTTGCCAACCCCTCGGCCCTGTTTCTCTCGCAGCACTCGCTCGACGTTGCCGGCTCCTGCGTGCTGTGCACCCAGGAAGGCACGCGGCCCCTGCTGGTGGAGATCCAGGCGCTGGTCGATGGCTCGCAGGCGCCCAATCCGCGCCGCCTTACCGTGGGCCTCGAACAGAACCGCCTGGCGATGCTGCTGGCGGTACTGCACCGCCATGCCGGCATCGTTTGCGCCGATCAGGATGTGTTCGTCAACGCCGTCGGCGGCGTCAAGATCGCCGAGCCGGCAGCCGATCTCGCGGTGTTGCTGGCCATCGTTTCGTCGTTGCGCAACAAGCCCTTGCCGGGCAAGCTGGTGGTCTTCGGCGAAGTTGGCCTGGCCGGCGAAATCCGCCCAGCGCCGCGCGGCCAGGAACGTCTCAAGGAGGCCGCTAAACTCGGCTTCACCCATGCCATGGTGCCCAAGGCCAATGCGCCAAGGCAGGCGATCAAGGGCATCGAGGTCATCGCCCTCGACCGCATCGAGCAGGCCATCGAGCAGATGCGAAGCTGGTGAAAGGCCAACCCATGAGCCACAGAGGACACAGAGGTCACAGAGAAATACATGGTGGGCTTTTCCTCTGTGATCTCTGTGTCCTCTGTGGCTAAAGGGTTCTCATGACTTCATTGCGGCTGATGTGGCGCATGCTCGCCCGCGACTGGCGCGCCGGCGAATTGACGGTGCTGGGCATCGCCTTGATGCTGGCGGTTGCGGCGCTGACCAGTGTCGGTTTTCTGACCGACCGCGTCGAGCAGGCGCTGAAGCTCGAATCGCACCAGTTGCTCGGCGGCGATCTGTTGCTGACCGCCGATCATCCCTGGGCGCAAAAGTTTCGCCAGGAGGCGGCGGCGCGCGGTCTCAGGCAGGCCGAGAGTGCCACCTTCCCGAGCATGGTGAGCCTCGGCAGCGCGGCCTTGCTTGCCGAAATCAAGGCAGTGTCGACGGGCTATCCGCTGCGCGGCACCTTGCGCACCGCGCCGCTGCTCAACGCGCCCGATGCCGATACTCCGCGTGTGCCGCAAGCCGGCGAAGCCTGGCCCGATGAGCGCCTGGCGACCACGCTGAGTCTCGCCCCGGGCACCTCGCTGGCGCTGGGAAAAATCGCGGTTGTCAGCGGCCCGGTGCTGACACTGGAACCGGATCGCGGCATGAACGTGTTTGCGCTGGCGCCGCGCCTGATGGTCAACCTCGCCGATCTGCCGGCGACCGGCCTGATCCAGAGCGGCAGCCGGGTCAGCTATCGTTTGCATCTGGCCGGCGACGCGCCGGCAGTGGCGGCCTTCGAAGCCTGGGCCAGGATCCAGCTTGGTCGCGGCGAAAAGATCGAAAGCCTGGACAACGCGCGGCCCGAGATTCGCAACGTGACCGAGCGGGCGCAACGCTTTTTGCGCCTTGCTGCCCTGCTGGCCGTGATTCTCGCCGCGGTGGCCGTGGCGCTGGCCGCCGAGCGCTATATGCGGCGGCATCTCGACGGCTGCGCGGTGATGCGCTGCATGGGCGCCTCGGGACCGCAGCTGCTGCTGATTCACGGCGGCGAATTCCTGCTGTTCGGCCTTACGGCGACACTGGCCGGCTGCGCAGCGGGTTTTGGCGTGCAGACAGCGCTGCAACAACTGCTTGCGGGATTGCTGGTGACCAAGCTGCCGGCGCCGTCGCTCCTGCCCTGGCTGCATGGCCTGCTGGTCGGCCTCACCCTCGTCATCGGCTTCGCCCTGCCGCCCCTGCTGCGCTTGCAGCGCGTGCCGACGATACGCGTGCTGCGCCGCGAGTGGAGCGGGTCGGAACCCGCTTCGGTCGGCGCCTACCTGCTGGGCGCGCTGGTGCTGGCGGCCTTGATGCTGTGGATGGCGGGAGAACTGCGCCTGGGTCTGATCGTGCTGGCGGGATTCCTGATTGCGCTCGGCTTCTTCGCCCTGATGGCGCGCGTGCTGCTCGCCGTACTGGGCCGCCTGCGACCGGCCGGCCGCGGCTATGGCTGGCGCCATGGGCTGGCCAATCTGCGCCGCCGGCTGGCCGCAACCATGGTGCAGGCGGTGGCGCTGGCGTTGGGTCTGACGGCTTTGCTGCTGCTCACCGTGGCCCGCGGCGACTTGCTCGACAGCTGGCTGGCACGTGTCCCGGCCAACGCGCCGAATCGTTTCGCGATCAACATCCAGCCCGATCAGCGTGCCGCCATCGCCGACTTCTTCAAGGCGCGCGGGCTGCCGGCGCCGGACCTGGAGCCGATGGTGCGCGGGCGCCTGGTGCAGGTCAATGGCAAGGCGGTCGGACCGGAGAGCTATGCCGATGATCGCGCCCAGCGCCTGGTCGATCGGGAATTCAATCTGTCGTGGTCGGCTGCGCTTCCTGCCGGCAACACCGTCAGCGGCGGGCGCTGGCACGGCGTCACGCAGGCGGCCGAGTTTTCGGTGGAGCAGGGCCTGGCCGAGACGCTGAATCTGAAGCTGGGCGATCGCCTGACCTACGACATCGCCGGCAATCGGGTCGAGGCGCTGATCACCAGTCTCAGGAAGCTCGACTGGGATTCGATGCGCGTCAATTTCTTTGTCATGGCGCCGCCCGGCGTGCTCGATAATTTTCCTGTCAGCTACATCACCAGTTTTCATCTGCCGGCCGACAGGTCAAGCGTCATACCGGAACTGGTGCGGGCCTTCCCCAACCTGACCGTGATCGATGTTGCCGCCCTGGTCAAGCAACTGCATGCGACCATCGACCAGGTCGCCCGCGCCGTGCAACTGGTGTTCGGCTTCGCCGTCCTGGCCGGCCTCGCCGTGCTCTACGCGGCGCTGCAGGCCAGCAGCGACGAGCGTCGCCATGAGCTTGCCGTATTGCGCGCGCTGGGCGCCCGCAGCCGGCAACTTTCCAGCGCGCTGCTGGCCGAGTTTGCGGCGCTGGGTGCGCTCGCCGGGTTGCTTGCCGGAATCGCCGCCAGCCTCATCGGCTGGGGTTTGGCGCGCTTCGCGTTCCGCCTCGATTACCTGCCGAATCCGGGCCTGTGGCTGATCGGCTTGCTGGCCGGCACCGCGCTGGTCGTCGTCGCCGGTTGGCTCGGCGCTTCGTCGATGCTGCGCCAGTCCGCGTTGCCGGCCTTGAGGGCGGCGCAGTAAGGAAAGCGCAGGAACATCGACAGCCGAGGGGGCCGAGCCTAGCTGTTCGGCATCGTCCAGGCGCCGCCGAGCGCCTTGAACAGGCCGACCGACGCCTGTAGCCGCGACAGCCGAATCTGCGACAGTTGGTCCTCGGCCTGGAACAGTGTGCGCTGCGCGTCGAGCACCGTCAGCAGGTCGTCTGCGCCCTCGCGATAGCGGATTTCCGCAAGTCTCAGGGCCACGCGCGCCTGTTCCACGACCTGTTCCTGAAGCAGTTCCTGTGCTGCCGTGCGCCCGCCGGCGGCCAGCGCGCTTTCGACGTCCGCCAGCGCGGCAAGCACGGCCTTGCGGTAGTTTTCCACCAGTTCGCGTTCGCGCGAGGCCGCTACATCGACTTGTGCGCGCAGGCGGCCGCCGTCGAAAATCGGCTGCAACAACGAGGCGCCGATCGCCAATACCGCCGTGGGCGCGTTCAGAAAATTGATCAGAACGTCGCTCGCGAGTCCTGCCGAGCCGGTCAGCGAGATGCTGGGCAGCAAAGCGGCGCGCGCCGCGGCGACATCGGCATTGGCGGCGGCGAGTTGTGCTTCGGCGCTGGCAAGATCGGGTCTTCGTACCAGCAGTTGCGCCGGCAGTCCGGGGGCGACGCGCGGCACGGCCAGACCGGCGACGGACGAGGCCGCAGTCTCGAACCCTTCCGGCGTTCGCCCGAGCAGGATCGCCAGTGCGAACAGCGTCTGGCGTTCCTGCAACTCCAGCGGCGGGATAGCGGCCCTTTGCGTCAGCACCGCCGCCTTCTGCCGCGCGAGGTCAAGTGCCGATGCGGCACCATTGCGGACACGAGAGTCCACGACCTTGAACACACGCTCGGCGATGTCCAGGTTTTCGCGTACGATCGCCAGGCGGCCGCGCAGCGACAGAAGCTGGAAATATCCGTTGGCAACGCCGGCGACGAGCGTGAGCCTGACGGTCTCGCCATCGAAACGGCTGGCGCGCAGCGCAGCCTCGGCAGAGCGCAGGCCGGAGGCATTTTTTCCCCATAGGTCCACCTCGTAGCTCGCGCTGAGCGTGGCGCTGCTCGCATCGCCCTTCTGCCAGTTGCCGCCATCGACGTGCGTTTCGCGGCGCGAGGTGCCGGCGCCGAGGTTCAAGGCCGGGAACAGCGTCGCGTCAGCCATGCGGACCTGTGCTTCGGCCTGGCGCACGCGCTCCGCGGCAATGGCGAGGTCAGGATTGGCGGCCTGGGCGGCGGCGACCAGTGACGAAAGGTCCGCCGAGCCGAACGCGCCCCACCAGTCCGCGGCCGGCGCAGCAGCGTCGGCAGCGGGCGCCTCCGTGAATGCCCGTGGCATGTCGGGTGCCGGTGCCGGAGCATTGCCGGTGACGGCGCAGCCGCCGAGCAGCGTCGCAAGCCAAAGGCAGACGAGTCGTTGGTTCATGTCGCCAGCGCCACTATAGGATCGACCCGCGCCGCCTTGCGCGCCGGCATGTAGCCAAACACCAGACCGGTAGCCATGGCGCAGCCGAAGGCGAGCAGTACCGGGCCGAGCGAGTACTTGACCGGCGTGCCGAGCGCACCAACGATAGCCGCCGCGGCGAGGCCGAGCGCCACACCGATGGCGCCGCCGAGCAGGGACACCACCAGCGCCTCGGTGAGGAATTGCTGGAGGATGTTCCTCATGCGCGCGCCGGTCGCCATGCGTATGCCGATCTCGCGCGTGCGCTCGGTCACGCTCACCAGCATGATGTTCATCACGCCGATGCCGCCTACCAGCAGCGATATGGCCGCCACCGATCCCAGCAGGACCGTCAGCGTGTCCTGCGTATCCGTGGCTGTTTCGAGTACCGACGCCATGTTGCGGATCTGAAAGTCCGTGGTCTGGTGCCGCGACTGCAGGAGTGCCGTCACTGCCGCCTGGGTTTCGTCGATGAGGCCGACGTCATCCACCGCCACGGTGATGTTGCGCAGGAAGCGCTGGCCGAACAGGCGCAAGCCGCCGGTGGTGAGCGGGACCATCACCACGTCGTCCTGGTCCTGGCCCTGCGGCGAGGCGCCGCGCACCGCCATCACGCCGATGACCTGGAACATCACGCTGTTGAGCACGATGTACTGGCCGACAGGATCCACGCCCGAAGGAAACAGCTTGTCGGCGACGGTCTGGCCGAGGACCACCACGGAGGCATAGCTCTTCTGGTCGGCCGTCGAAAAGAATATTCCTCTGCTCAGCGGCCAGTTGCGCGCCACGGGAAAGGTCGCCGAGGTTCCGGTGGCCTGAGTCTGATAGTCGGAGTTGCCGAAGCGGGCGGTGACGCTGCCGCCCAGTTCGGGCACTGCGGCGAGCACATTGGGCAGCGTCGCGATCATGTCGGCGTCGTCCGGCACCAGCGAGGCGACAGTCCCGCCCACACCCCTGCGGTTCGGCTGCCCCGGGCGGATCAGCAGCAGATTGGTGCCCATGGCGTTGATGCGATCGAGCACCGTCTGCTTGGCACCGTCGCCGATGGCGAGCATCGCAATCACCGAGGCGACCCCGATGACGATGCCGAGCAGGGTGAGCACGGTGCGAAACAGATTCGCATGCAGCGCCCTGACGCCGGTCTTCGCCGCCTCGAGCGCGCCGCCGACAATGGACGCGCCGCCTTCGGCCGCTGGCTGAGGAATGTCCGCAGCCTGGCTCTCATTGGCCAATTGCGCCGGCAATTGCGGTCCGGAATCGCTGACGATGGTGCCGTCCTTGATTTCGATGATTCTCTTTGCCTGCGCGGCAATATCCTGCGCGTGGGTGATGAGAATGACCGTGTGTCCCCGGCCTGACAGGTCCCGCAACAGCGCCATTACTTCGACGCCGCTCTTGCTGTCCAGCGCGCCGGTCGGCTCGTCGGCCAGCACGATGCGGCCGCCGTTCATCAGCGCGCGGGCGATCGAGACACGCTGCTGCTGCCCGCCGGAAAGCTGGCTGGGCCGGTGGCGCAGGCGGTCGCCCAGGCCGAGCGAGTCGAGCAATTGCTTTGCGCGCGCATCGCGTTCGGCGGGAGGCATTCCCGAATAGACCGCCGGCACCTCGACGTTTTCGAGCGCGGATACGGTGCCGATCAGGTTGTAGCTCTGGAACACGAAGCCGAAAGCCTCACGCCGCAGCCGTGCCAGTTCGTCGCGCTCGAAGGCCGAGACGTCTTCACCCATGAAGCGGTAGGTGCCGGTGGTCGGTCGGTCGAGGCAGCCGAGGATGTTCATCAGCGTGGTCTTGCCCGATCCCGAGGCGCCCATGATCGCGAGGAACTCGCCCGGGTAGATCTTCAGGCTGATCCCATGCAGCACTTCGACGTCGAGTTCGCCGCTACGGTAGGTCTTGGTCACCGTCACCAGTTCGATCAGCGGATCCGTCGCCGGCTCGATTGTGGAATCAAGAGTCGGCGCTGGTGATGCGGCGATCACCGGCTCGACGGGCGCGGCCTGCGGCGCAGGCCGCGCTAGACCCCCGTCGTCGAGGCTGGAATTCACGGGCGACCGCCCCCCGGCCCGGCGTTCGGCGTCAGTGAACTGCCGGTTTGCGCGCGCGCCGCCGGAGCAACTGCCTTGGTTCCGACCACGACCTTTTCGCCGGGCTCGAGACCCGAGACGATCTGCGCCGAGACGCGGTTCATCACACCGACTTTCACTTCACGCTCGGTGACCTTGCCGTCGGCGTCGACCACACCCACCAGTGCGCTGCCGTTGGCGAACTGGTTGCGCGGGTCGCTGCCGTTGGTGCCGCGGCCGCCGCGCTTGGGGCCTGCGGCCGCTGCCTGATGCAGTGCCGGCAGCGGCACCAGCACCGCATCCTTCGCACTCGACACGATAAAGAATACCTGGGCTGTCATCTGCGTCATGAGCGCCTGGTTCGGATTGGCCACGTCGAACAAGGCATCGTAGAGGACGACGTTGTTCACCACCGTCGGCGTCGGCGGGATCTGGCGCAGCTTGCCGTAGAAGCGCCGGTTGTCACCGCCCAGCGTGGTGAAGTAGACGTCCATGCCGACCTTCAGTTTGGGCACGTCGGCTTCCGAAACCTGGGCCTGCACCGTCATCGTCGACAGGTCGGCGATACGCATCACGATCGGTGCCTGCTGGTTGGCGTTCAGCGTCTGGCCCTGTTTCGCCGCCTGTGAAACCACCGTTCCCGCGATGGGCGCATAGATCTTGGTGTAGCCGAGATTCGCCTCGTCCCCGCGCAAGGTCGAACCTGTCTGCTGTATCTGCGCCTTGACCGAATCCATCTGGGCCAGGGCGGATTTCCGGGTGGCCTCGGCGCTTTGCAGCGCCTCGGCGGTAGTCGCGTCATCGCGCATCATGTTCTGTTGTCGCGCGAACTGAAGATCGGCGAGCGCGAGCTGCGCCTGCCTGTCGGCCAGCTGTGCGTGCTGGTTGAGCAGTTGGGCCTGATCGCCATCGACCTTTGCCTGGTAGACCGAGGGATCGATTTCGGCCAGGAGCTGGCCCTTCTTGACGACGGCCCCGACGTCAACCAGCAGCGTCTTCAGTTGTCCCGAGACCTGCGTGCCGACGTCCACGAAATCCTTGGGTTGGAGCGTGCCGGTTGCCGTTACCGTGTCCTCGAGGTTGCCGCGCGTGGCGACCGCAGTAAGAACACTTTTGGCCGCATCGTCCGCCGCAAACCATGTTCGCCATGCGTAATAGCCGCCGCCCGCCAGCGCCGCGCAAACGGCAAGGATGAGCGCGGGCAGGGCCAAGCGCGACAGGCGCGAGCGAGCGCGTTCCGGTTTGCCAGGCGAAGCGCCATTGTTCGCGCCCGGTGGAGCTTCGACATCTGAACTCATGACACGCTATCCGTTAGCTCCGCGGCGAACGCTACGGTCGCAGGGTCCGGCCGTGGGTCGCGCAGTCAGGGTGATGCAACAAGAGTAACCGTTCCACCAAAGATGGTATGCGCCAAGAGCAGCATCCTCAGTACGCTGGCGCACATAGCTCTTGCGGCAAGGACGTTGCACCTTGGCGGCGGGCTTTCGAGGTCAAGTCCCGGCGGCGCGCTCTGCGCGCCGGCTTCAGTTGAGGGTTCGCGCCAGCTGGATGCGGAATTCACGGACCAGATCGTCGTGCTGCGGATCGCCGCTCAACAGGGTAAATAGATCGAGCATGGTCTTGCGCGCCGCTTCATCCTGCCACTTGCGTTCGCGGCGCACGATTTCCAGCAACTGCTCCAGCGCCGCGCGGTAGTCGTGTGCCAGGGCGAGTGCATTTGCCAGTTGCAGCCGGGCATCCAGATCGCCTGCGTTGGCGTCAATGCGGGCTCTCAGCGCCGCGGGGTCGGCGCCAGCGCCGCCGGTCACCAACTTGAGTCGGGCTTGCAGCGCTCGCATCCGGTCGACGTCCTTGCCCCTGTGTTCGTGCGTGTCGAGGATGGCCTGCGCGGCATCCATGTTGTGCATGTCGATGTATATTTCGGCCAGATCCAGCTGCACGGTCTCATTCGTCGGGTCAAGTTGCATCGCGTCGAGCAGCAGCGAGCAGGCAACCTCCGTTGCACCCTTGGCGCGTGCTTCCTGTGCGGCCACCCGCAGCGGTTCGGCGGGAGAAGGCATCAGGCCGTCGATAAACGCGCGCAACTGCGCTTCGGGCAGGGCGCCATTGAATTCCGAAACCATTTCGCCATTGACGAAGGCCTTGACGCTGGGAATGCTGCGCACGCCGAAGTGCGCAGCGAGTTCCTGATTCTGGTCCGAGTCTACCTTGGCCAGAATGAAGCGGCCGCCGTATTCGACTGCCAGCTTTTCCAGCAGGGGTTTGAGTATGCGGCAGGGCGCGCACCACTCGGCCCAGAAGTCGACCAGTACCGGGGCGTGACGGGAAGCATCGACGACCTTTTCCTGAAAGTCGCCGACATTCACATCAAACGAAAATGTGTTCATAAGTATGGTGTGTCCAAGTGTTCATTGCCTTGCTGCAGTTTCTCAGGCTTGCCCGGCGAATGCAATTCCATGGCCGTGATGCCGATGAGGTCGACCTCGGCCTGAGGGTATAATTGTGAGCCTTGCATTCCCATCCCGCCTTTCACCCGCCCCGGTCCGTCCATCATGGCTGAATTCCTTGCCCTGCGCGGCTCTGCTGCGTTTTCGGCAGCACGCCTCGCGCGTTTGCAAAAGTCTTTTGGCGAAACAGTTTCGGGCGTCGGGTTGGCTGCCGAGCATTGGTATTTCATCGAGTCCGGCGGGCTCCTGAATGCCGAACAAACCGCCCGGCTGAAGGACCTGCTGGGAATTCCCGCGAGACTGCCGGCGCCGCCGGCCGGTAAATTGCTGCTGGTTACGCCGCGCCTCGGCACCATATCGCCGTGGAGTTCGAAAGCCACCGACATCGCGCGCAATTGCGGTTTCGCCGCGGTCAGGCGCATCGAGCGTGGCACGGCGTTCCATGTGTCAGGGGCAATGGGTAATGATTTTCAACAGTCGGCGCTGGCGGCACGCCTGCATGACCGCATGACGGAATCCGTGCTGGCTTCGGTCGATGCGGCCAAGGCTTTGTTCCATCATGTCGCGCCGCAGCCGCTGGCCAGCGTTGATCTGCTGGGCGGCGGCCGCGATGCGCTGGTCAAGGCCAACAGCGAATTGGGTTTGGCCCTTTCCGCCGACGAGATCGATTACCTGGTGGAGAACTTCGGCAAGCTGCGGCGCAATCCGACCGACGTTGAGCTCATGATGTTCGCCCAGGCCAATTCCGAACATTGCCGGCACAAGATATTCAATGCGAGTTGGACGGTGGATGGTGAACTGCAGCCGCTGTCCCTGTTCGGCATGATCCGCGAAACGCACAAGACGCATCCCGCAGGCACGGTGGTGGCCTACTCGGACAATGCGGCGGTGATCGAGGGCGCATCGATCCGCCGCTTCTACCCGCGGGCCGACGGCGGCTACGCCTACAGCGAGCAGACCACGCACATCCTGGCCAAGGTCGAGACGCACAACCATCCGACGGCGATTTCGCCCTTCCCCGGCGCGGCGACCGGATCGGGGGGCGAGATTCGCGACGAAGGCGCTACCGGGCGCGGCTCCAAGCCCAAGGCCGGCCTCTGCGGCTTTTCCGTGTCCGACTTGAAGATTCCCGGCTATCCCCAGCCGTGGGAATCAAGCTACGGCAAGCCGGAACGCATCGCCTCGGCGCTCGACATCATGATCGAAGGCCCGATTGGCGCGGCTGCTTTCAACAACGAATTCGGCCGGCCCAACCTGGCCGGCTATTTCCGCAGCTTCGAGCAGGAATTCGGCAGCGAGATGCGCGGCTATCACAAACCGATCATGGTCGCCGGCGGCCTCGGCAACATCGCCGCCGAAGACTCCTTCAAGATCCGGTTTCCTGCGGGCAGCCTGCTGATTCAGTTGGGCGGCCCCGGCATGCTGATCGGCTTGGGTGGCGGCGCGGCGTCTTCGATGGCGACCGGCTCGAATACCGCCGATCTTGACTTTGCCTCGGTGCAGCGCGGCAACCCGGAGATCCAGCGCCGCGCGCAGGAGGTCATCGACCGCTGCTGGCAGCAGGGCGAGCAGAATCCGATCCTCGCCATCCACGATGTCGGCGCCGGCGGCATTTCGAATGCCATGCCGGAACTCGCGCATGACGCGGGTTGTGGCGCCGCCTTCGATCTGCGCGCGATTCCCAGTGAAGAGCCAGGCATGAGTCCGCGCGAGATCTGGAGCAACGAGGCTCAGGAGCGCTACGTGCTGGCCATCGCGCCGGAGCGCCTGGATGAGTTCCGCGCCATGTGCGAACGCGAACGCTGTCCCTTCGCCGTGCTCGGCGTCGCCACCGATGACGGCCAACTCACGGTGAAGGATGATCACTTCGGCAACATGCCGGTCGATATGCCGATGGAAGTCCTGCTCGGCAAGGCGCCGAAGCTGCATCGCGATGCGCGCCGCCATCATGTCTCGATGCCGCCGCTGAATATCGCCGGGATCGATCTCAAGGAGGCGGCGCTGCGCATCCTGCGCCTGCCTGCGGTGGCCTCGAAGAATTTCCTGATCACCATCGGCGATCGCAGTGTCGGCGGTTTCACGGCGCGCGACCAGATGGTCGGTCCCTGGCAGGTGCCGGTGGCCGACGTGGCTGTCACCACGATGGGCTACGACACCGTGCGCGGCGAATGCTTTGCCATGGGCGAGCGCACGCCGTTGGCCTTGCTCAACGCGCCGGCCTCGGGCCGCATGGCGGTGGGCGAGGCGATCACCAATCTGGCCGCCACCGATGTGGGCGACATCGGCCGCATCAAGCTTTCCGCCAACTGGATGGCAGCCGCCGGTCACGGCCACGAGGATGCCGCGCTGTTCGATACGGTCAAGGCGGTCGGCATCGACTTCTGCCCGGCGCTCGGCGTGTCCATCCCGGTGGGCAAGGATTCGCTGTCGATGCGAACAAAATGGGATGACCAGGGGGCACAGAAGCAGGTGACCGCGCCGCTGTCGCTGATCGTCACCGCCTTTGCCCGGGTCGAGGACGTGCGCCGCACGCTGACGCCGCAACTGCGGCCGGACGCCGAGGTGGGTGAAACCGCACTGGTCCTGATCGACCTCGGCCTTGGCCGGAACCGCCTCGGCGGCTCTGCCCTGGCGCAGGTCTATGGCGTCAGCGGCGACGTCGCGCCGGATGCCGAGGCCGCATCGCTCAAGGCATTCTTTGGCGCGATTCAAGGCCTCAACCGCGAGGGCCGGATCCTCGCCTATCATGATCGCTCCGACGGCGGCCTGTGGGCGACCGTCTGCGAGATGAGCTTCGCCTCGCATGTCGGCGTCTCGCTGAACCTCGACGGGCTCTCTTACGACCCCTTGATGAACGATGTCGATGGCATCGAGCGCCGGCCGCAGATGGTGGACGGCCGTTTGCAGGATCGGCTGATCACGGCATTGTTCAACGAAGAACTCGGCGCCGTGCTGCAGATCCGCCTGGAGGACCGCGCCGCCGTGATGCAGACGCTGCGCGACGCCGGCCTGAGTCCTTGTACGCATAGCATCGGCACCACCAATACTGGCGACGAAGTGCGCGTCTGGCGCAACGCGAAGCTGGTTTTTTCCGCCCGCCGCAGCGACTTGCAACGTACCTGGAGCGAAACCAGTTTTCAGATCGCGCGGCTCCGCGACGATCCGGTGTGCGCGCAGGAAGAGTTCGACGCACTGCTCGATGCCGACAATCCGGGACTTTCCGTGCAGCCGAGCTTTGCTGCGGTCGCCCCGTTGGTTGCAACCGGCGCGCGCCCCAGAATCGCCGTCTTGCGCGAACAGGGCGTCAATGGCCATGTCGAAATGGCCGCCGCCTTCGAGCGCGCCGGCTTCGCTCCCTACGACGTGCACATGTCCGATCTGCAGGCCGGCCGCGTGCATCTGGCCGACTTCAAGGGGCTGGTGGCCTGCGGCGGCTTCTCGTATGGCGATGTGCTCGGCGCGGGGCAGGGCTGGGCCAAGTCGGTGCTGTTCAACAACCGCCTGCGAGATGAGTTCACCGCCTTCTTCAGTCGTGGCGACAGCTTTGCGCTGGGCGTTTGCAACGGCTGCCAGATGATGGCGCATTTGGCCCCCATCATTCCCGGCACCGAGGACTGGCCGACTTTCCAGCGCAACCGCAGCGAACAGTTCGAGGCCCGCGTGGTGATGGTCGAGATTCCGCCATCGGCCTCGATTTTCCTCGCCGGCATGGCCGGCTCGAAACTACCCGTGGTGGTCAGTCACGGTGAAGGCCGCGCCGAGTTCGCCGGCAACGCGAACGGCAAGGCGCTCGTCGCGCTGCGCTACATCGACAATCGTGGCGCGGTCGCGACTACCTACCCGTTCAATCCCAACGGCTCGCCCGACGGTCTGGCCGGTGTGACGACTGCCGACGGCCGCTTCACCATCATGATGCCGCACCCGGAACGGACCTTCCGCAGCGTGCAGATGTCGTGGCAACCGCCCGGACTGGGTGACGACGCGCCGTGGCTCGCCATGTTCCGCAACGCGCGGCACTGGCTGGGATAAGAGTTCCCAAAGGGACGCACCGCGCTGGCGCAGGGCGTAGGCGGGAATTCGCGGAGCACTGCTCCGCGCCGCCGTAGCCGGCCGACTGTGCAGAGTCGGCGCTGGTACTACGGCGGCACAAACAGAAACGGGAGCCGAGGCTCCCGTTTCTATTGATGCTGTCGTTCTGACTTACTCGACCTTGGCCTTGGCGCGCAATTCGTCGATGTGTTTTTGCACCATGCGCTGGGTCAGTTGCTGCCCGATCTGGCCCTTGGCTTCGTCGATGCCCGGCAGCTTGAGTTCACGGGTGTCCTCGAGCTGGATCACGTGCCAGCCGAAGTCGCTCTTCACCGGGGTCTCGGTGAACTTGCCTTTTTCCAGCATGGTCATGGCCGCCGAGAAAGGCGGGACGAAAGAGGCGGGGTTGGCCCAGCCGAGATCTCCACCGCGGTCCTTGGAGCCGGGGTCCTTGGAGTCCTTGGCCAGATCTTCGATCTTTTCGCCCTTCTTCAGCTTCGAGATGATGGCCTTGGCTTCGTCTTCCGTGCCGACGAGAATGTGGCGGGCCTTGTATTCCTTGTTGCCGAGCTTGGCCTTGATGTCCTCGTATTCCTTCTTGATCTGGTCATCGGTGACCGGGTGGGTGCGCACGTATTCATTCAGGTAGGCGCCGATCAGCACGCCCTGGCGGGCCAGGTCTATCTGGCCTTGAACTTCGGGCTTCTTGTCGAAGCCCTTCTTGATGGATTCCTGCGTCAGAATCTCGCGGCGAACGAGCTCCTCGGTTACGGCCTTGCGCAGTTCCGGCGAATCAGGCTGACCCTGGGCAGCCTGGCCGGCGATCAGCGCATCGGCGCGGACCTTCGGAATGGCCTTGCCATTGACGGTGGCGAATGTCGCGGATTCTTTTTTCTGGGCAAAGGCGGGAGCTGCGCTTAGCGACACGGCGAAGGCGAGCAAGATGGCATGGCGGAGAGTACGATTCATTTTGGTTCCTGAATTGTGTTTTGCGGAAATTGTCAGTTTTCGTCGGGGGCTGTTGCGGCAATGCTGAGTGCGTGAATTTCCCGCTTCATCAACGGGCCCAAAGCATCATACACCAAGCGATGTCTTTCCATAGTTCTGCAACCGGCGAAGCGCGGCGAAACAATGGCCAGCCGAAAATGTCCGCCACCGCTTCTGGCGCCTGCGTGTCCGGCGTGCTTGGCCGAGTCGTCGATGATCTCTATGGTTACCGGGTCAAGCGCGGCCAACCGTTCCCGCATGGCATCAATCACGCTCATGACTTCGGCAATACCTGCTTGAAGGGGCGTACCGTGACGCGGGCATAAACGCCGGCGGCGACATAGGGGTCGGCATCGGCCCAGGCCTGCGCCGCGGCCAGCGAATCGAACTCGGCCACGATCAGGCTGCCGGCAAAGCCGGCGGGTCCCGGGTCCGGGCTGTCGATCGCGGGAAAGGGGCCGCCCAGGACCATGCGTCCGGCGGCTTCCAGTTCGAGCAGGCGAGCCAGGTGGGCGGGGCGGCTGGCGACGCGCTGGGGAAGGCTGTCCGGCACGTCTTCGCCGACTATGGCATACAGCATCAGGGCTTCTCCGCAGGGGCGTTCGGTTGGGTGGAGGCTTCCTTCTCCTCGGGTATGTACCTGGCGAGCACGATGCCCTGGAGAACAATGAAGAAAATCATCAATCCCATGCCGCCGAAGAGTTTGAAGCTGACCCAGGTGTCGGTGCTGAAGTTGAAGGCTACGTAGAGGTTGAGCACGCCCATGACTGCGAAGAAGCCGATCCAGGCGAAATTGAGCCGGCTCCAGATGGCTTCAGGCAGCTGAATCTCCTTGTCCAGCATGGCGCGGATCAGGTTCTTGCCAAAAAACCGTGCGGAGCCGAACAGCGTCACGGCGAACAGCCAATAGAGCACCGTCGGCTTCCATTTGATGAAGGTCTCATCGTGCAGGATCAGGGTCGCGCCGCCGAACACCACTACCAGCGCCAGACTGATCCAGAGCATGGTGTCCACCTTGCCGTGGCGATGCCAGACCCAGCCGATCTGCGATGCCGTGGCGGCGATCACCACGCCGGTGGCGATATAGATGTCGAAAGTCTTGAACGCGATAAAGAAAAGGATGATCGGGAAGAGGTCGAATAGAAATTTCATGGGCCGGATTGTAGCGCTTAGCGCTGTTTGGACTGCTTGTCGAGGTCGATCGAGGCCGAGTTGATGCAGTAACGCAAGCCGGCGGGTGCCGGCCCGTCGGGAAAGACGTGGCCCAGATGGGCGCCACAGTTGCTGCAGACGACCTCGGTGCGACTCATGAGCAGACTTTGGTCTTCAATCTCGGTGATGCGCTGGCTATCCATGGGGGCAGTGAAACTGGGCCAGCCGCAGCCGGAACCGAACTTTGCGGCGGATTCGAACAAGGGTTCGCCGCAGCCGATGCAGCGATAGGTGCCGGGATCCTTGCAGTCCCAGTATTCGCCGCTGAAAGGGCGCTCGGTGCCCTTTTCGCGGACGACATGGTATTGCATGGGCGTAAGCTGCGCGCGCCATTCGGCTTCGGTCTTGCTGATCTTCGGTTTATTGCTCATGAGGGCCTCCGGGCGCTGACTATAATTGGGGTCATGGCTTTTCAGATCAAGCAGCATATACAAAAAAGTTATGTCCCCGGAGCGTGCGAGGGGGGCGGTATCCCCCGGTGGGATATGTCCCCGGAGCGTGCGACGGGGACGGTGCGCTGCACGCCTGGAACGCCGCTTTGCGGGCAGGCGGCTCCTGGTGGGATCAGGATGACGCGATGCGCGTGACCGTGCTCGGTGCCGGCGTGGTCGGCGTCACCAGCGCATGGTATCTGGCGGCGGACGGCCATGAGGTCACGGTGATCGAGCGCCAGCCTCAGCCGGCGCAGGAAACCAGTTTCGCCAACGGCGGCCAGATATCGGTCAGCCACGCCGAACCCTGGGCCAACCCGCAAGCCCCGTTGAAGGCGCTGAAATGGATGGGGCGTGAAGATGCGCCCCTGTTGTGGCGCTTGCGTGCCGACCCGGCGCAGTGGGCGTGGGGCCTGCGTTTTTTGCGCGAATGCACGGCGGCGCGGGCGCGCGCCAATGTCGGCGCCATCGTGCGTCTCGGGCTGGCCAGTCGCACCGCCCTGCGGTCCCTGCGACGGGAATTGGCGCTTGAGTACGATCATCTGGAACGCGGGATCCTGCATTTCTATACCGATTCCCACGAATTCGAGCATGCGCTGCCGCAGGCGGCCTTGATGCGCGAGTTCGGTTGTGATCGGGTGCCGAAGACGGCTGCGGAATGCCTTGCCATCGAGCCGGCGCTGGCGGACTCGAGAGTGCCGGTGGTGGGCGGCACCTATACCGCCGGCGACGAATCCGGCGACGCTCGGCGATTTACCGAGGCTCTGGCGCAGCATGCGACGGCTCGGGGTGTGCGCTTCCGCTATGGCGAAAGCGTGACGGCGCTGCTGCGTGAAGGCGATCGGCTGGCGGGCGTGCTTCTGGCCTCGGGGGAGAAGTTGCGGGCCGACATGACCGTGCTCGCACTGGGCAGCTATTCGCCGCTGCTGCTGAAGCCTCTGGGCCTGCGTCTGCCGGTCTACCCGGCCAAAGGCTATTCGGCGACGCTGGCGCTGCCCGACGGAGCGGTGGCGCCGTCGGTGAGCCTTACCGATGACGGCCACAAGATCGTTATCTCGCGTCTCGGGCAGTCGCTGCGCGTGGCCGGCACGGCAGAGTTCAATGGCTACGATACTTCGCTCAACGCGGCACGCTGCGCAGCCCTGTTGCACCGCACCTGCGAAATCTTTCCCGGGCTGGCGGCGGTGAGCAATGTCGAGTACTGGGCCGGCCTGCGGCCAGCCACGCCCGGCAATGTACCGCTGGTAGGCGGCATGGCCGCCGCCGGCTTGGCCGGGTTGTGGCTCAATACCGGCCACGGCACGCTGGGCTGGACTCTGGCATGCGGTTCGGCAAGGCTATTGGCAGATCTGGTGGCCGGCCGTGATCCGGGGCTGGACGCGGCGCCTTACCGGTTCTGAAAATCGGCTTGCTCTGCACTTCCTTCGGGTTGCCGTCAGCGCCTGCTATTCAAACCAAAAACCATAATTCCAGCCACAGAGGTCACAGAGAACACAGAGAGGACAAGGGCTTGCGGCCGCTCGTCGCCGGGCGGCAAGCAACAGGTCGCCCAGCTTTTTCTCTGTGAACTCTGTGTCCTCTGTGGCCAAAGAGGTTTTGAAGTTCAGTGCAGATGCCGGGGCGCGGTTTCGGCCTGTTCTTCCGGCAGTTCGGCGTGTACCGGTTCGCCTTCGGGGTTCGGATACAGTGGGGCGCCGCAGTCGTCGCAGAACTCCAGTGGAAAACGCTGGTCGAGCATCAGCACGCTGGCGACACCGGCCTCGCGTAGCGTGGCTTCGATCTGCGCCGGCGCATCGTTGTTTTCGTCCTCGTGTTCGAGCAGCGGCCAGACCACGCCGTGCACCACGTCACTGCTGCCGCGCAGGGTGAAGCCGATGCGGAATTCCTCGAGTTGGCGATCATGGAACGGCGCCACTACGGCACGAAGATCGGCGGCCGGCTGATTCAGCACGGTTTGCAGAAAGGCCACGGCGGCGCGCAGCGACCAGGGTCGCGAGGCGCGGTCGGCGTCGCGCACCGCGGCGTGGTAGGCCAGTACCGGCAGGAACTCGACGGCGCAGGCGGGCAGCAGCGGGCGCAACGCATCGCCGCCCTGAAGCGCCCATTGGCGGAAGGACTCCGCCGGATCGCCGTCATCTTCCTGCCAGCGGAACAGCGCCGCACCGCGCGGCGCGGCGACGGCGCCCACCAGGTAGCGGGTATCGGACAGGAAAGTCATGGTTTCAGCCAGCTGCGCCGGGTCGATTTTCAGGTTGCGGCCATGGAGCGCGGCTTTGGCCAGCTTGTCCGCCAGTTGCGCCGTGTCGACGTAGTTTTGTGGCAACTGGTCCGGGCTGTACAGGATGTCGCTGAGGCCGAGCCTGGCATCGCCAGCCAGCACATGGGCCTGCAGGTGGACCCGCACCGCATCCAGCAGCGCCGCAGGAATGGTGCCCGACGGAATCTGGAAGCGCGACCAGGCCAGCAGAGGCACGGCGATCATGACCACATCAAAGCCGCCGCTTGTCTCGGCACGGCGCGTCTCGGCGCAGGACTCGATCATGTCGGCCAGTTCGTCATAGGCGCGCGAGCCGCCGTTGTACAACTGGTCGAGGACGGCGACCAGGGTTTCCTCCCCTTTATCGGCCAGCAGGTGGTCTATGTGAGCTGCCAGGCGGGTTTCCCAGTAGGCATCCTCGATCCGGTTGGATGACTGGCTGAGCCGCGTTGCGAGACGGGTGAGAAGTTCGGAGTCCGGCGTCTGGCGGGCGCGGCGCGGAAGGCGGTTGCGTTTCATGGCGGGATGAGGCCGAAAAAATAAGCCGGCAGAAGCGGCGAGAGGGAATTCTACCAGTTGGATGGAAGCGGGATTCGCCTCGATTAGCTGATAAAATCCGCATGTTTTTTTGCCAGCGGCGGTGACCGATGTTCTCGCGATTGATGCCCAGAGAGGCCAAGTTCTTCGATTTGTTCAATGCCCACGCTGACCTGATCGTCAAGGGCGGCAAGCAACTGGTGGCTTTGGTAGATGATCTGGGCAAAGGCCACGATGTGCTGGCGCAGCATGTGCAGGCCATCGACGAGATCGAGACGGCGGCCGACAAGATTACCCACCAAACTATTGCGCTGCTGCATACCTCTTTCAACACGCCGCTGGATCGCGACGAGATTCACCACTTGATCATGCGCATGGACGATATCCTTGACCTGATCCAGGATTTCGCCGAGGCGATGTATCTCTATGACATCCGTGAGTTGACGCCGGAAGCAACGCAGCTCTCGGACATTGTCGCCGCCAGTTGCGAGCGGGTGCGGTCCGCCGTGATCCTGCTGCACAAGATGGACAATGCGCCGGCCATGCTCAAGCTGTGTCGCGAGATAGATCAACTCGAGTCCGATGCCGACCGCGCCATGCGCACCGGCATTACCAAGCTGTTCCGGGAAGAGGCGGATGTGCGCCAGTTGATCAAGATGAAGGGCATCTACGAGCTACTGGAGTCGGTGACCGATCGAGCCGAGGACGTCGCCAATATCATCGAGGGCATCATCCTCGAGAATTCCTGAACGACCGTCATGCAAACGGTCGAGATGAGTCTGACGGTGATCGTGGTGCTGGTGCTCCTGGCGCTGGTCTTCGATTTCATGAACGGCTTTCACGACGCGGCGAATTCCATCGCCACCATCGTTTCGACGCGGGTACTGAAGCCCCATCAGGCGGTGATCTGGGCCGCCGTGTTCAATGTGGTCGCGATATTCATTTTTCAGCTTACCGTGGCCAAGACCATTGGCAAGGGCACCATCGATCCGGACATCGTCGATTACCACGTAGTGTTCGGCGCCTTGATCGCCGGCATTGTCTGGAACACCATCACCTGGTACTACGGAATTCCGTCGAGTTCATCCCACGCGCTGATCGGCGGTCTGGTCGGTGCTGCCGTGGCCAAGGGCGGCATGGGGACGCTGATCTGGAGTGGTCTGGGCAAGACCCTGCTGTTCATTGTGATCGCGCCGGTGCTGGGTTTTCTGCTCGGCGGCTTTCTCATGGTCGCCATCTCCTGGCTGTGCAACAGCATGGCGCCGCGCAAGGTGGACAAGGTGTTTCGCCGTTTGCAGCTGTTGTCTGCAGCCGCCTACAGCATCGGCCATGGCGGCAACGATGCGCAGAAGACCATTGGCATCATCTGGATGTTACTGCTGGCGGCCGGAATTACCCCCGCGGATGAATCGGTGCCGGTCTGGGTCATCGTTGCCTGCTATACCTCGATGGGTCTGGGCACCATGTTTGGCGGCTGGCGCATCGTCCGCACCATGGGCCAGCGCATCACCAAGCTGAATCAGGCCAAGGGCTTTTCCGCCAACATGGGTGGCGCGATCACTTTGTTCATGTCCACCCTGATGGGGATTCCGGTATCGACGACACACACCATCACTGGCGCGATCGCCGGAGTCGGCTCAACCGGCGGACCGAGGAACGTGCGCTGGGGCGTTGCCGGCGGCATAGTCTGGGCCTGGATCCTGACTATTCCGGCCAGCGCGCTGATTGCGGCCATTGCCTGGTGGATCGGCCGATTGGTGCTGTGAGTCCGTGCCAGGCGCGGCGACGCCATCATCTGCCGCCGAGATCCGTTACTGCATGAATGCGCGTATTGCTCCCGGTCCGGCTGCATTCGGATTGATGGTGTTGCTGTGCGCGGTCTGGGGCATGCAACAGGTGGCGATCAAGGTCGCCAGTGAGGGCATCAGTCCCATCCTGCAAGCCGGATTGCGCTCCGGCATCGCCGCTTTGCTGGTCTTCGCCTGGGCGCGCTGGCGCGGGATCGCCTTGTTCGCCAGCGATCAGTCGCTGCGGCCGGGCTTGCTGGCAGGATTCCTGTTCGGTCTCGAATTCGTCTTCATCTTCGTCGGCGTCGATCACACCACGGTATCGCGCATGGTGGTGTTCCTCTACACCGCACCCTGCTTTACCGTGCTCGGACTGCATTTCTTCGTCCCCGGCGAACGCATGGGCGTGCGGCAGTGGGCCGGCGTGCTGCTGGCCTTTGCCGGGCTGGTGACGGCCTTCATCGACAAGGCGTCGGGCGGCAGCATGCTGGGTGACGTCTTCGGCGTCCTTGCCGCGCTGTTCTGGGCGGCGACGACGGTATTGATCCGCGCCACCGCGCTGGCAAAGGTCACGGCGACCAAAGTCCTGCTGTATCAGCTGGTGGTTTCGGCTGCAGTCATGTTTCCGCTCTCCTGGCTGGTCGGCGAGCGTGGCATCACCGTGCTGTCAACGCCGACTCTCTGGGCGATGGCCTATCAGATCGTGATCGTTGCCTTCATCAGCTATCTGGCGTGGTTCTGGCTGTTGACGCGTTTTCTTGCGGGCCGGCTGCTGGTGTTCTCGTTCCTGACGCCCCTGTTTGGCGTCCTGTTCGGCATGCTGCTGATGGGCGACCAGCCCAGCCTGCATTTCTTCGTCGCCGCCGCGATGGTGGTGGGCGGTATCTTCCTGGTCAATCTGCCGGCGAAAAAGTGAACGACTTATCCCCCACCCCCTTTTCCAGGAAAAGGGGTGACTACGGCTCGCTGTGCTCGCAGGCTCCTGGAGCGGCTGCCTTGGGGCGGCCCAGCGGCAAGCCATGAACCGGACGCAGGCGTTTTCCCTGGGCCTGAGATCGGTCATGCCGATGTTGCTTGGCGTCGCGCCGTTTGGCGTGATCTACGGCGTCGTGGCGCTGCAAAGCGGCATTCCCGCCCTGGCGGCGATGGCCATGTCATCGGTTGTTTTTGCCGGTTCCGCGCAGTTCCTGCTGGCGCAACTGGTCGGCGCCGGTGCACCGCTGCTGCTCACCGCGGGCGCGGTCGGCCTGGTGAATCTGCGCCACGCGCTTTACAGTGCCTCCGTCGCGCCGATGCTGGCGCATCTGCCGCGGCGCTGGAAAATCCTCCTGGCGTATCTGCTGACCGACGAAGCCTATGCGGCGGCGATTCCGCACCTGATGGCGGTGAAGCCGGATTCGCCGCAGTCGGCACAGGCGCACTGGATTCTGTTCGGTTCCGGCTTCGGCCTGTGGGCGGGCTGGCAGTTGGCGACGCTGGCGGGTGTGCTGATCGGCGCGCAACTGCCGGCGAACCTCGGCTTGGAATTTGCGCTGCCGCTGACCTTCATCGCCATCGTGGTGCCGATGATCGACAGCCGCGCGCGCATTGCTGCGGCATTGGCAGCAGCAGCGGGGGCTGTTGCCCTTGCCGGCATGCCCTACAAGGTCGGCTTGTTCATTGCTGCCATGGCCGGCCTCGTCGCGGGCATTGCGATGCCGCGGAGGGTCAAATGAACCTCTGGTGGCTGATGCTGGTCTGCGGCGTGATCACTTTCGCCATTCGATATTCCTTCATCGCCGCCGAGGGACACTATCAACCTCCGACCTGGTTTCGCCGGCTGCTGCCGTTCGTGCCGATCGCCGCACTGATGGCGCTCACCGCGCCGGAACTGTTGCTGGTGCATGGCGAGATTGTTCTCGGCGGCAGCAATCCGCGCCTGTGGGCCGGTCTGGTGGCGATCATCGTTGCCGCGCTGTGGCGCAACACCCTGCTGACCATCGGCTGCGGTTTTCTGGCCCTGTACCTGCTGCAACGATCCTGACGCTCAGTCGATCCGGCAGCTGCGAAAGCCGACAAAAATGTCGTCGCGCTGTGGTTCGTAGTAGTTGCGATAGCGCGGGTTGCGCATGCGCGCGCGAGTGGCGAAGGAGCCGCCGCGTACGCTGCGGTGGGTATAAAAAAACGGTGCGGCGTATTCGGCGTAGGGGTCGGGGCTGAAGCCCGGATAGGGCGCAAACGCGCTGGCGGTCCATTCCCAGACCTGGTTGCCCCAGTTGAAGTTGGCGGCCTGCAGGGCGGCGTATTCCCACTCCGCTTCGCTCGGCAGGCGGCGGCCGGCCCAGCGACACCAGGCCTCGGCTTCATGCGCCGTCAGGTGAATCACCGGCTGGGCTGGCGCCAGATCGACCCATGTCGCAAAGCGTCGCTGCTGCCAGACTCCATCCTTGCTGCGCCAGCAGCGCGGCATCACCTGGCCGCTGGCGGCGAGCCATGCCCGGCCGTCTTGCGACCACCACTGCGGCTGCCGGTAGCCGCCTGCCGCGACGAACTCCAGGTAGTCTGAATTTCTCACCGGCGTCGCCGAAATCGTGAAGCCGTCGACGCGCTGCGGATGCGCCCACTTCTCGTTGTCGAAGACGAAGCCCTTGCCTGTCGGCGAACTGCCCATCTGGAATTCGCCCCCGGCCAATTCGATGTCGCCCGCGGGCGGCAGTTCGCCCAGTCCATCGGGGGCCGGCCAGGCCAGCGTCTGCCCGGTGTAATGAAAGGCCTCGCCGTGCATGTCCTCGTGGAACAGGGCCAGCCGGTGAAAGTAGAGCGCGGGATCGGTGTCCGGCAAAGCCCGCAAGGCACCCAGTGCAGCATCGAGCGTGTCTTGCAGGTAATGCCGAGTGGCATTCCAGTCGGGCAGATCGAGCAGCCAGCGGCTGTCATGCGGCACATGACGCGAGTCGTACCAGCGGTCGGCATCGGGCAGGCGGGAAGGGCGGGGCGCCGCCGCTGCGCCCCGATAGCGCTGGCACCAGTACTCCATGAACCAGGCGACGTGGCCGAGTTCCCATAGGGGCGGGTTGATGATGTCAAGGCAGGGAACCTGCAATGGAGCGGGCGGCCGGATGCCTTCGATGCTCACGCTGTCCGTCCAGGCCGAAAACTGGTCAAGAAGGCTGATCGTATAATCGCGCGCATCCTCCATTGCCTCGGCGAGCAGCCTTTTGTCCGCAGTTCTGAGATCCGGCGTGTCCATTACATCTTCTCCTTCCGTCGTCATTATCAGCCCGGCGCTGGCCAGTGCCAACAACGGCAACTGGCATACGGCGAAGCGCTGGGCGCGCTGCCTCGCAGGCAAGGCACGGGTGCGCATCGAGCGCGACTGGAGCGGCGCCGACGACGACCTGATGATCGCCCTGCATGCGCGACGTTCGGCCGCTGCGATCGCGGCGTTTGCCGCACGGTATCCGCAACGGCCGTTGGCGCTGGTGCTGACCGGAACCGATCTCTACCGAGACATTCGCGTCGATGAGTCGGCACAGCGTTCGCTGCTGCTGTCTGGCCGCCTGGTATTGCTGCAGGCGGAGGGGATCCATGAATTGTCGCCCGGGCAGGCGGCCAAGGCCATGGTCATCTACCAGTCGGCGCGGCCACTGACGCCGGGCCGGCGCAGCCGGCGTTACTTCGATCTGGCGCTGGTGGGACATCAGCGGCCGGAGAAGGATCCGCTAACCGCTGTCCGCGCCCTGTTGAGCCTGCCCTCCGACCTGCCGGTGCGCCTGTTTCATGTCGGCGGCGCGCTGGATGCTGAATTGGCGCGCCAGGTGGCCCAGCTGGGCGCGCAGGACGGCCGCTACCACTGGCTCGGCGCCTTGTCGCAGCCGGCGACACGCCAGCGCATCAAGCGTTGCCACCTGCTGCTGCTGCCCTCGCTGATGGAGGGTGGCGCCAACGTCCTGATCGAGGCCGTGACCAGCAGCGTGCCGGTCCTGGGCAGTGATATTCCCGGCAACCGGGGCATGCTCGGTGCCGACTATCCGGGCTGGTTTCCCGCCGGTGATGCGCAGCGACTGGCGCAACTGATCCTGGCGGCGGCGCGCGATCCGCAGTACTACGCGAACTTGTCCCGGCGCTGTGCCGAGCGGGTATCCTTGTTCACCCCGGCGCACGAATGCGCCGGAGTTTGCAGTCTTCTTGAAATGACACGGTAATCGACACAATGAATTCCCCGAAACTTTCCTCTTCCCCGGTCCGGCTGACGAGTTTCAGCCATGGCGGCGGCTGCGGCTGCAAGGTTGCGCCCGGCGTCCTGTCGGAAATCTTGCGCGGTGCGCGCGGCTTTCCGGTGCCGAAAGAACTCATGGTCGGCATTGAAACCGCCGATGACGCCGCGGTGTATCGCCTCAACGACGAGCAGGCCCTGATCGCCACCACCGATTTTTTCATGCCCATCGTTGATGATCCCTACGACTTCGGCCGCATCGCCGCGACCAATGCGATCAGCGACGTGTATGCCATGGGCGGCACGCCGATCATGGCGCTGGCCCTGGTCGGCATGCCGCTCGACAAGTTGCCGCTAGAGGTCATCGGCAAGATTCTGGAGGGCGGCGAAAGCGTCTGCGCCGCCGCAGGCATTCCCATCGCCGGGGGCCACACCATCGATTCCGTGGAGCCGATCTATGGCCTGGTAGTGATGGGCCTGGTGCATCCCGACCGGGTGAAGACCAATGCCGGAGCGCGGCCCGGCGACGTGCTGATCCTGGGCAAGCCACTCGGCGTCGGCGTGCTGTCGGCGGCCCTGAAGAAGGGCGCGCTGGACGCCGCCGGCTATGACGCGATGATCGCCAGTACGACCAAGCTGAACACGCCGGGCAGGCACCTCGCGCATTTGGCCGGCGTACATGCCCTGACCGATATCACGGGCTTCGGCCTCCTCGGCCATCTGCTCGAGGTCTGCCGCGGGGCCAAGCTGGCGGGATTTCTCGACATGGGGAGGATTCCCATGCTGGCCGAGGTCGAGCAACTGGCGACGGCAGGCTACATAACCGGAGCCTCGGCGCGCAACTGGATGGCCTATGGGGACGACGTCGCGCTGGATGCGGCGATCACGCTTACGCAGCGTGCGCTGCTGACCGATCCGCAGACCAGCGGCGGCCTGCTGGTGGCCTGTGAGTCGGCGGCAGTCGATGAGGTGCTGAACGTGTTTCGCACCGATGGCTTCGCCGCGGCAGCCGTGATCGGGCGTCTCGAGTCGGGGCCGGCCCGGGTGACAGTGGCCGCCTGAACCTTTATCCGGCCCGGCGGGCGAAAAACAGCGCAAACCAGGCGCGCGGGTCGGTCCATAGCTGAATGTCGGCAAACCCCGCCGATGCCAGCAGGGCCGTGAACCCTTGCGGCGAATACTTATACGAGTTCTCGGTGTGAATTCGCTCGCCGGCGGCGAAATGCCGGAGGCTGCGGCCGGCGGCATCCGGCCAGCTCGCGCTGAGTGCGCGACGGGCCTTCAGGTACATTTCGATGCGGGTCTCGACGGCGTTATAAAAAGCCACGTGCTGCCAGTCGCCGATGTCGAAATCGGCGTCGAGCCGGGCATTGACGTGCCGCAGCAGGTTGCGGTTGAAGGCGGCGGTGACGCCCAGTTGATCGTCGTAGGCTGCGTCCAGCAGCGCATGGTCCTTGATCAGATCGACGCCGATCAGCAAGCCGCCAGAGGAGTCCATCTGCGCGGCCAGCCGCTGCAGAAAGAGGCCGGCTTCGGGCGGGCTGAAGTTGCCGATGCTGGAGCCGGGATAGAAGAACATGCGCCGCTCCGGCGGCAACTCGTCGGGCAGCTGGAGTTCATGAGTGAAGTCGAGTCCGATGCCCATCATTTCGATCGCCGGCAGTTCGCGTTGCAGGTGCTGCAGCGAATCGCGCAGGAAATCGACCGAAATATCCACCGCGACATAGCGCGTGGGAAGCACTCCGGCGTGGAAAAGTTTGCCGGCCTTGACGCAGCTGCCGCAACCGAGGTCGATCAGCGTGAAGTCTTCGCCCAACGCCTGCCGGATGGCCGGCAGATGCTCGATGAAGATGGCGGCTTCGGTACGGGTCGGGTAGTACTCGGGCAGTTCGGTAATCGCCTCGAACAGACGTGAGCCGAGCGCGTCGTAGAAGAACTTCGGCGCAATGTACGCCTGCGGCTGCAGCAGTCCGGCGGCCAGTTCCCGGCGCAAACCGGCGTTCTGCTGCGGCGAATCCCAGTCGAGAATCTGATGCAGTCTGACTTGGGGCGGCATTTTAGAGCCCACTTTAGTCGGCCAGTAGCAGAAACACGGTAGGGCGCTTTTCCAGGTCCGGCGGCGTGGCCGTTTTCCAGTCGGCGATGCGACGTGTGGCGATTTGCTCGCTGGCCAGCGTCAGGTCGGTCGCTAGGCAAAGCCGCGTTTTCGGCCGGCAGTTCAGCAGCAGTGCGGCAAACAGGGCGCGGTTCCGGTACGGGGTTTCGATGAATATCTGGGTTTGCTGCAGACGCGCCGATTCCTTTTCCAGTTCGGCGATGCGGCTGCCGCGCTCCGGTTCGCGCGCCGGCAGGTAGCCGTGAAAGGCGAAGCGCTGGCCGTCCAGGCCGGAGGCCATCAGGGCCAGCAGCAACGAGGAAGGGCCCACCAGCGGCCTGACGCTGAGCCCCAGTTCGTGGGCGCGGCGCACCAGCAAGGCGCCGGGATCGGCCACCGCGGGGCAGCCCGCTTCGGACATCAGACCGATGTCGTGGCCTGCGCGCAGCGGCGCCAGCAGGCGCTCGATGTCAGCCGGCGTGGGTGTCGCAGGCAACTGCTCGATCGCCAGTTCGCGCAAGGGCAGGGGATGGGCGATGCGCTTGAGCTCGGCGCGCGCCGTCTTGGCGTTTTCGGCGACAAAACGGGTCAGCCGGCAGGCGGCCTCACGGGTGGTGGCCGGCAAATAATTTTGCCAAGGAGTGTCGCCGAGGGCGACGGGCAACAGCCAGAGCGTGCCGGACATCGGCTAGCGGTAGACGCCGGTCATGGCAGTGCGACACCTTCGGCGCGAAGCATGTTGCACAGGGCAATCAGTGGCAGGCCCACCAATGCGTTGGGGTCGTCGCCGCGCAGGTAGGCGAGCAGGGAAATGCCCAAGCCCTCGGACTTGGCGCTGCCGGCACAGCTGAGGGCGTCTTCCCGGTCCAGATAGGACTCGATTTCGGCATCGGTCAGGTCGCGAAAGCCGACATGAGTGTCGACGCAACACAGTTGCACCCGGTTGGCGGCACTGTTGAGCAGGCACAGCCCGGTATGGAAGACCACCTCTTTTCCACGCATCAGGCGCAACTGGGCGATGGCATTCTCGCGGCTCCCCGGTTTGCCGAAGCGTTCGCTGCCGTTGGCGGCGACCTGATCCGAGCCGATAATCAGTGCCTCGGGATAGTGCTGCGCCACGGCGCGGGCCTTGGCCTCGGCCAGGCGTTGTGCGGTGGCGGCGGGCGCTTCGCCCGGTAGGGCGGACTCGTCGGTTTCGGGCACGGCCGTCTCGAAGGGGATCTGCAGGCGGGCCAGAAGTTCGCGGCGGAAGGGGGAGGTCGAGGCAAGAACGACGAGGCGAGGCATGTTTCAGACTTGAAAAGACAGGGCCGGGCATGATAACATTCACGGTTTGTCGCGCGAGCACCTGTCCGTGTCTGATTCAATTGCCGGAACAGTTATAGACTGTCTTGAGTTCGCGCGCAGTGGTGGTGTGCTGGATCGTAGCGTCGGCTTGGGTGAATTGCCGCGTCTGGCAGACCTGCTGACCACAACGGCAGGCGTCTTGTCGGTTCGGCTGGAAGGATGGCGGGACGAGCAAGGCAAGTCGTGGTTGCAACTGGATATCGCCGGCGAGCCGGTACTGCGTTGCCAGCGTTGTCTTGGCGGCGTCAAGTTCCCGCTGAGTATCCGTAGTCGGCTGCAACTGATAGCGCCGGGCGAGGATTGGCCGGACGATGATCTGGTCGATGACGATGCAGATGCCATCGAAGCCGAAGCGGCGTTGGCCGTGCTGCCGTTGATTGAGGATGAAGTGTTGCTGGCGCTGCCTATCGCGCCGCGGCATGAGCAGTGCGAGGCGCCGTCGGCGAATGCAAGCGTACCTGGATCATCGCCGTTCGCGGCGCTGGTCGCTTTGAAGAAGCATTGAAACAAGGAGTAGCGAAATGGCTGTGCAACAAAACAAGAAATCCCCGTCGAAGCGCGGCATGCGCCGCGCACATGATTTTCTGACCAACCCGCCGCTGGCCGTCGAAGCGACCACGGGTGAAGTTCACCTGCGCCACCATATCTCGCCGTCCGGCGTGTATCGCGGCAAGAAGCTTCTAAAGGCCAAGGGCGAATAATTCACTTTGTTAAAAACGGCCGGATGCGTGTTGCGCATCCGGCCGTTTTTATATAAAGCGCCCCGGAAAATCTCTGAGCGATGGCGATCACCCTCGCGGTGGATTGTATGGGCGGCGACCACGGTCCGTCGGTGACGCTGCCCGCCGTCTTTGAATTCCTGCGTCATGACACCGACTGCACCGCCATTCTGGTCGGCCGCGAGGAGCTCTTGCGCCCGCAGGCGGAGCGCGCGACGGCCGAATTCGGCAGCCGGTTGTCGATCCGCCATGCCTCGGAAATGGTCGAAATGGACGAGGCAGTGGCCAGTGCGCTGCGCGGCAAGAAGGATTCTTCGATGCGCGTGGCCGTGGATCTGGTCAAGGACGGTGCGGCCAATGCCGCGGTGTCCGCCGGCAACACCGGCGCCTTGATGGCCGTGTCGCGGTTTGTGCTGAAAACCCTGCCCGGAATTGACCGGCCGGCCATCTGTTCCGTCCTGCCGTCGCAGCGCGGGAATACCTATGTGCTGGACCTTGGCGCCAATGTCGATTGCAGTCCGGAGCACTTGCTGCAGTTCGGCATCATGGGCTCGCTGCTGGTGTCGGCGCTGGAGCACAAGGAGCGGCCGACAGTGGCCCTGCTGAATATCGGCGAAGAAGCGATCAAGGGCAATGAGGCGGTGAAGCGTGCGGGGGAGTTGCTGCGTGCCAGCGATCTCAATTTCATCGGCAACGTCGAGGGCAACGACATCTTCAAGGGCACCGCCGACGTGGTGGTGTGCGACGGCTTTGTCGGCAATGTGACGCTGAAGGCGGTCGAAGGCCTGGCGCATATGATCGGCGGCGCGATGAAGGAAGAATTTTCGCGCAACATTTTGACCAAACTGGCAGCCTTGATGGCCATGCCCATTTTGAAATCCTTTCGCCAGCGGTTTGATCCCCGACGTTACAACGGCGCCAGCCTGCTGGGTCTCCGGGGCATCGTAGTCAAGAGCCACGGCTCGGCCGACCAGCTGGCTTTCCGCTTCGCGCTGGAGCAGGCCGCCGAGGAAGCCCGGCAGCGCCTGCCGGAAGCCATTGCCGCACGCATGGCCGCCGCCCTGCCAGCGCCGACTCTTTGCGATTGATGGAGGTCCGATGACGATCCACACACGAATCAGCGGCACCGGCAGTTATCTGCCCGGCGAACCGATTGGCAACGCGGCCTTGATCGCTGCACACGGACTCGAATCGTCCGACGAGTGGATTGTCGAGCGTACCGGCATCCGCAGTCGGCATCTCGCCGCGGCAGGTGTCGCCAGCAGCGATTTGGCGCTGGAAGCCAGCCGGCGCGCTCTGCAAGCCGCCGGGCGCAAGGCTGAGGAAGTTGATCTCATCATCCTCGCGACCTCGACGCCAGATTACGTTTTCCCCAGTTCGGCCGCCTTGCTGCAAAGCAAGCTCGGCATCACCAATGGCGCACCGGCCTTCGATGTACAGGCCGTATGCAGCGGCTTCGTCTATGCCATGACGATTGCCGAGAAATTCATTCGCTCCGGTTCGCACAAGTGCGCGCTGGTAGTGGGCGCCGAGGTGTTCTCGCGCATCCTCGACTGGAAGGACCGCGGTACCTGCGTCCTGTTTGGCGATGGCGCGGGCGCCGTGGTGCTGGAGGCGTCGGAGCAACCCGGTCTGCTGGCCAGCGCAATCCACGCCGACGGCAGCTATCACGGCATTCTTTCGGTGCCGGGCCAGGTGTCAGGTGGGGTGGTCACCGGCGATCCCTTCCTGCGCATGGATGGGCCGGCCGTGTTCAAGTTCGCAGTCAAGGTGCTGGCCGACGTCGCGCATGAAGTGCTGGCGACGGCAGGCATGACGGTGGGGCAGGTGGACTGGCTGATTCCACATCAGGCCAACGTGCGCATCCTGCAGGCCACGGCGAAGAAACTCCACATACCACCCGAAAATTGCATTGTTACCGTGGCACAGCACGGCAACACGTCGTCCGCGTCGATTCCTCTGGCGCTCGACGAATCGGTGCGCGCCGGTCGTATTCAGCGCGGCCAGCATCTGTTGCTGGAGGGCGTTGGCGGCGGCTTCACCTGGGGCGCGACCCTGCTCCGGTTCTGAAATCGAGAGACTCGACATGAAATTTGCACTCGTTTTTAGTTCCAGCATAACGCCCGCTTCCGCGGGCATTAGCTTTCACTGAAGACTCGTGGAAGGAATCAAATGAAATTTGCACTCGTCTTTCCCGGTCAGGGTTCCCAGTCGCTCGGCATGATGGCCGCTTACGGCGATGCGGCAGTGATCCGCGCCACCTTCGACGAGGCTTCGGCGGCATTGGGACGCGACTTGTGGCAACTGGTCACGGAAGGCCCGGCAGAGGCACTGAATCAGACGGTCAATACGCAGCCCCTGATGCTCACCGCCGGCATTGCCGCCTATCGCCTGTGGCTTGAAAAGGGCGGTCCGCAACCGGCTTTGGTGGCCGGGCACAGCCTTGGCGAGTATTCGGCGCTGGTGGCGGCCGGAGTGCTGCAATTGAAGGACGCGGTACCGCTGGTGGAACTGCGCGCCCAGGCGATGCAGGCCGCCGTGCCGGCCGGTGAAGGCGCCATGGCGGCGGTCATGGGCCTTGATGCCGCGGCCGTGATTGAAGCCTGCGCCGAGGCGGCGCAAGGGCAGGTGGTGCAAGCCGTGAATTTCAACGAGCCGAAGCAGACCGTGATTGCCGGCCACAAGGCGGCGGTCGAGCGTGCGGCTGAACTGGTCAAGGCGAAAGGGGCCAAGCGCGCGCTGATGCTGCCGGTATCGGCGCCTTTCCATTGCTCGCTGATGTTGCCGGCGGCGGAAAAACTGAAGCTGCGTCTGGCGCAACTGAGTTTTGCCACGCCGCAGATTCCCGTGCTCAACAACGTCGATGTGGCGCAGCTTGCGGATCCGGTCGCGATCAGGGATGCGCTGGTGCGTCAGGCGGCCTCGCCGGTGCGTTGGGTCGAGACCATGCAGGCGATGCAGGCGGCAGGGGTGACCCATGTCTTCGAGTGTGGTCCGGGCAAGGTGTTATCGGGACTGGTCAAGCGCTGCGTCGACAGCCTCAACGGCGGCGCCATGAATGACCTGGCTGCGATGGATGCAGTTCTGACAGTCGTATCCCACCAGGGGATACCGTCCCCGGCACGGCCGGGAACATAAAAGGAAACTGATATGGCGGACTTGAAGGGACAGATAGCGCTGGTGACGGGCGCATCACGCGGCCTGGGCCGCGCCATCGCACTCGAGCTGGGCGCCCAGGGTGCAACGGTGATCGGCACTGCGACCTCGGAAGCGGGGGCGGCCGAGATCCAGAAGACGCTGGACACGGCCGGCATCACCGGCTGGGGAGCGATGGTCAATGTCACCGAGGCGGCAGCCTGCGAAGCGCTGATCGGCGAGATCGACAAGAAGTTCGGGGCGGTTTCCGTGCTGGTCAATAACGCCGGCATTACCCGCGACAACCTTGCGATGCGCATGAAGGACGACGAATGGGATCTGGTCATCGAGACCAATCTCAAGGCCGTGTTCCGCCTGTCCAAGCTGGTCATGCGCGGCATGATGAAGGCGCGCTTCGGACGCATCATCAATATCACCTCGGTGGTCGGCGAGGCGGGCAACCCGGGCCAGGCCAACTACGCCGCCGCCAAGGCCGGGGTGGCCGGCATGAGCCGTGCCCTGGCACAGGAACTCGGCAGCCGCAACATTACGGTGAATTGCGTGGCGCCCGGTTTCATCGATACCGACATGACCAGGGCACTGCCGGATGCGCAACGCGACGCGTTGCTGGGGAGGATTCCGTTGGGTCGCCTCGGACAGCCGGACGAGATCGCGGCGACCGTGGCATTTCTTGCATCGAAGCGCGCCGGATACATCACCGGCAGCACGCTGAATGTCAATGGCGGCATGTATATGAATTGACCGGATATCAAACCCGCGAGGGTGTCCGGCGTTTTTGTTAAAATAGGCAGGTTTTTACCACCCGAACAATTCAGGGAAGGAGTTTCAAGATGGAGAACATCGAACAACGCGTCAAGAAGATCGTCGCCGAGCAGTTGGGCGTCAATGAAGCCGACATCAAGAACGAATCCAACTTCGTGGACGATCTCGGTGCCGACTCGCTCGACACCGTGGAACTGGTGATGGCGCTGGAAGAGGAGTTCGAGTGCGAGATTCCTGACGAAGACGCGGAGAAGATCACCACCGTGCAGCAGGCGATTGACTACGTCAACGCCAACATCAAGAAGTAGTTCTCCTCCTCAATTCGATTTCCGGAGTTCATTGTGTCGCGACGCCGAGTGGTCGTTACCGGTCTGGGGCTTGTCTCCCCGGTTGGCAATAATGTCCCCGAAGCCTGGGGCAACCTGCTTGCCGGCAAGAGCGGTATCGGACCGATTACCCGCTTCGATGCATCGGCTTTGTCGGTGCGCATCGCGGGGGAGGTGAAGGGCTTCGATGTCGCTGCCTACCTGTCGGCGAAGGAAGCGCGCCGGATGGATACCTTCGTTCATTTCGGCATGGCGGCCGGGATCCAGGCCTTCCGCGATTCGGGGCTCCAGGTAAGCGCCGAAAACGCCGAGCGCATGGGGGTCAACATCGGATCGGGGATCGGCGGCCTGCCGATGATCGAGGATACGCACAACGACTATCTGGCCGGCGGTCCGCGCAAGATATCGCCTTTCTTCATTCCCGGCACCATCATCAACATGATCTCGGGCAACCTGTCGATCATGCTGGGCTTGAAGGGACCGAACATTGCGGTGGTGACGGCCTGCACCACGGGCCTGCATGCAATCGGAATCAGTGCGCGCATGATCGAGTACGGCGATGCCGACGTGATGGTGTGCGGCGGCGCTGAAGCCACCACCACGCCGCTGGCGGTCGGCGGCTTCGCTTCGGCCAGGGCCTTGTCTACCCGTAACGACGATCCCGCAACATCGAGCCGCCCCTGGGACCGGGATCGCGACGGCTTCGTCCTAGGTGAAGGTTCCGGCGTCATGGTGCTCGAGGAATACGAGCACGCCAAGGCGCGCGGGGCAAGGATCTACGCCGAACTTGCCGGTTTCGGCATGAGCGGCGACGCCTACCACATGACCGCACCGGATACCGACGGTCCGCGACGCAGCATGGTCAACGCACTGAAGAATGCCGGTGTGAATCCGGACCAGGTGCAGTATGTCAATGCTCACGGCACCTCGACGCCGCTGGGTGACAAGAACGAGACCGAGGCCATCAAGCTGGCTTTCGGTGCTGACGTGGCGAAGACATTGGTGGTGAATTCGACCAAGTCGATGACGGGTCATTTACTGGGCGGTGCGGGCGGTCTCGAGTCCGTGATCACGGTGCTCGCCGTGCATCATCAGGTATCGCCGCCGACCATCAACATCTTCAATCAGGATCCGGAGTGCGATCTGGATTACTGCGCCAATACGGCGCGGCCGATGAAGATCGATGTCGCTCTGAAGAACAACTTTGGCTTTGGCGGTACCAACGGCTCACTGGTTTTCCGTCGCATCTAGGCAATCGTGGCGATCAAGCCGGTCGCCCCGCTCTCGATTGTCGTCAAGTCCTCGCGTCTATTGCTGCTGATCCAGTCGGCCGCTCATGCTGTGGCCGTTGGCGCGGTGTTGGCGAGCACCCTTCCGTCACGGCTGGCGACAATTCTCCTGATCCTGATCGGGGCTTCGCTGGCGCGCCAGCGCCGTACGCCGGCGGTCGCAGGTCTGCTGCTGAGCGGCGACGGCCGGCTGCAAACAGTCGGCGCTGACGGCACGGCGAACGAAGCGCTGGTGCATCCGCATACTCTGGTTCTGTCGTTTCTGGCTGTGCTGCTGTATCGGCAGGAGGGCCGTTTGCGAGCGCTGACCCTGCTTGCCGACAGCTTTTCAGCGGAAGATTTCCGCCAGTTGCGGCTCTGGCTGCGCTGGCGGTCGGCTGCGGCAGGCCCGGCCTGATATCCCGCCGGATCAGACCTGGCGCGGGTGCAGTACGGTCTCCAATGCGCGCGGCAGAGTTTCCGGATAGTCGCGGCTGAAGTGGAGGCCGCGACTTTCGTGGCGGCGCAGCGCGCTTCTCACGATCAGATGGGCGGTCAGTACCAGGTTGCGCAGTTCGATGAGGTCATTGCCGACCCGGTAGTTGGCGTAGTACTCGTCGATTTCCCTTTCCAGCAGGCGGATGCGATGCAGGGCGCGTTCCAGTCGCTTGTTGGTGCGCACGATGCCGACATAGTCCCACATGAAGCGGCGCAGTTCCGCCCAGTTGTGTGAAATGACGATCCCCTCGTCGGCGTCGCGCACCCGGCTTTCATCCCATTGCGGCAGGTGGGGCAGGGGCTCCACCGGAGCGGCGAGAATGTTCTGCGCCGCCGAGGCTGAAAACACCACGCATTCGAGGAGCGAATTCGAGGCCAGGCGATTGGCGCCGTGCAGGCCGGTGAAGGTGGTTTCACCGATCGCATAGAGTCCGGTCAAATCGGTACGCGCCGCCAGATCGGTGACCACCCCGCCGCAACTGTAGTGCGCCGCCGGCACCACCGGAATCGGTTCCCGGGTGATGTCGATGCCCAATTCCAGGCAACGGGCCAGGATGGTCGGAAAGTGTTCCTTGAGGAAGTCCGGCGACTTGTGCGTCATGTCGAGGAACACGCAGTCGATGCCGTGCCGCTTCATTTCGAAGTCGATGGCGCGGGCGACGATGTCACGTGGTGCGAGTTCGGCACGGCTGTCGTGGCCGGGCATAAAACGTGTGCCGTCGGGCAGGCGCAACAGGCCGCCCTCGCCGCGCAGGGCTTCCGAAATCAGGAAGGACTTGGCGTGCGGGTGATACAGGCAGGTCGGATGGAACTGGATGAACTCCATGTTCGCCACCCGGCATCCGGCGCGCCAGGCCATCGCCACGCCGTCGCCGGTCGCGGTGTCGGGATTGGTGGTGTAGAGATAGACCTTGCCGGCGCCGCCCGTGGCCAAGGCCGTATGGCTGGCGCCAAGGGTCAGCACGCGATCGCGGTCGATGTCGAGCACATAGGCGCCGAGGCAGCGATTGCGCGGCAGGCCGAGCTTGGCTGCCGTGATCAGGTCGACCGCAATGTGACGTTCCAGAATCGTGATGTTGGGATGGTTTCTGACCTGTTCGGTCAGCGTCTGCTGCACGGCAGTACCCGTTGCATCGGCGGCATGGATGATACGTCGCTGGCCGTGGCCGCCTTCGCGCGTCAGATGAAAGCCCAGGGGCGTGTTGTCCGCGGTGAACGGAACGCCGCGCGCGATCAGCCACTCGATGGCCTCGCGGCCATGCTCGACGACGAAGCGGGTAGCGTCAGGGTCGCACAGACCGGCACCGGCGGTTAAGGTATCGCTGACGTGGGCCTCGACGCTGTCGGCGGGGTCGAGTACCGCGGCGATGCCGCCCTGCGCCCACGCCGAGGCGGAATCCGCCAGCATCTTTTTGGTGACCAGGGCCACCCGGCGGCTGTCCGCGAGCCTCAATGCCAGCGACTGACCCGCCAGGCCGCTGCCGATGATGAGAACGTCGAAATGCTGAATAGCGGCCGGATTCATGGAGCCGAACTATATCACTGCCCGGAGTGTGGAACTATTTTGATGGACCTGGGTCAGTTGTCGGCAACGGCTGAGTGTTATTTGCTGCTGAGTGTGATCTCGGTCGGAGCAGTGAGGAATGTGGGCGGAGTGGCTTGTTATACTCGCTTGCGGTCAAATTTTTGCCGCGCATTTTTTCGTCTGGCGGGAACAAACAGCAAAGCCCATGGGAGATCGCGAAGCAGACCGGGTACTGGTCGAGCGGGTGCAGGCGGGTGACAAGCAGGCTTTCGGCCTTCTGGTTGCCAAGTATCAGCGCAAGCTCGCGCGTCTGATTTCGCGCATGGTGCGTGATTCGGCCGAGGTGGAGGATATTGTTCAGGACAGTTTCATTCGGGCCTATCGTGCGTTGCCGGGTTTTCGCAACGACAGCGCCTTTTATACCTGGCTGTACCGGATTGGCGTCAATACCGCGAAGAACTGGCTGGTCACCCATGGCCGGCGCGCTTCGGCCACTACCGGAGTGGATAGCGAGGAGGCGGAGGGCTATGACGAGGCCGAGTTGCTGCGCGACAACGATACCCCCGAGCGGCTGTTGATGACGAAGCAGATCGGCCAGGTGGTGAACGCGGCGATGGACGCGCTGCCCGAGGAATTGCGCACGGCAATCACCCTGCGCGAAATAGAAGGTTTGTCGTATGAGGAAATTGCGCAAGTGATGGATTGTCCGATTGGAACGGTGCGTTCGCGGATTTTCCGTGCGCGCGACGCGATTTCGGTGAAATTGAGGCCGCTGCTCGATGCGGCCCCGGATAAGAGATGGTGACGACATGAAGACACGGATTTCGGCACTGATGGATGGCGAACTCGAAGATCACGAGACTGCAGAGACAATGCGTGCGCTACGCCGCAGCCCGGAGTTGCGCAGCGAATGGTGTGATTGCCAGTTGATTGGCGCTACGTTGCGCGGCGAACGAGAACTCGACATCGATGTCGCCGCACGAGTGATGTCGGCGCTTGATCTGGAGCCCACGGTAATGGCTCCGGCGCCGCGGCGCATGCGCGAGTGGCAGCGACCGGCACTGGCCCTTGCGGCATCGGCCGCCGGCGTCGCCCTGGTGGCTTGGCTGGCACTGGCGTCCGGTACAGATGGCGGAATGCCTGCAGGAACGGCGGGATTGGCCAGCGCCAAGCCGGCAGCGGTGTTGGCGCAAGCGCAATCGACACCGCGCCTGCAGGAGTACCTGGTCGCGCATCAGGCGTACGCGCCGGGCGGCGCCATGGTGGGTGGTGCGCGCAATATCCGTACCGTTGCCGCGTCGGGCGAGGGCCGTTGATGGCGGTGGTCCGCATTCCTCGGCTGGTGCTGCTTGCGGTCCTGCTGGCGCCCACTTTGGCAGTGGCCGAGGATGGATTGGCCTTGTTGCAGCGCATCGCACAAGGCTCGCGGCAACTGACCTACAGCGGCACCTTCGTTTATCGCAGCGGCGGCAAGGTAGACACCTCACGCATTGCCCATTCACTGAGCGACGGCCTCGAAGTGGAGCGAATCGAGGCACTCGACGGCAGTCCGCGCGAGGTGCTGCGCGCCGGTAGCGAAGTGAAATGTTTTTTTCCGGAAGAACAGCTCCTGATCATCGAGAACCGTTCAAGCCAGCGCGGATTTCCCGCCTTGCTGCCGGCCGGTCTGGGCAGCTTGCCGGAGTACTATGCAATCCGCAGCGGTGGGCAGGGTCGGGTCGCAGGCGTGAACAGCCGGGCTGTGCTGCTGGAGCCGCGGGACGATTTGCGCTATGGCCATGAGTTCTGGATGGACGATGCCAGCGGTCTGCTGCTGAAGGCAAACCTGATCGGCGAGCGTGGCGAGACACTCGAGTCCTTTACCTTCACCCAGGTCAAGATCGGCGGCCCGCTAGAACGCGAGGCGCTGAAACCCCATTTCGACAGCAAACGCGTGCGCGTGCAGCAGGTCAGGGCGATCGAGATGAAGAACGACGACATGGGTTGGAATTTCCGCACCCTGCTGCCGGGCTTTCGCAAGGTGGCGGCCATGAAGCGACAGACCGGCCCCGGAAACTCGGAGAGCCTGCACGTGGTGTTTTCCGACGGCCTGGCATCGATCTCGGTGTTCATTGAGCCCGGCGGGGCGGGCGCAGAAGCGGATGTGGCGTCCACGGTCGGCCCGCTCAACGTATATCGCCGTCAAATGGGCGAGTATCGACTGGTGGTCATGGGCGAGGTGCCGGCGCTTGCCGTCAAGCGTCTCGGCGATGGCGTCGAACGGAAGCGCAAATGAGCCAGTGTGATGCCGTGGTGGTGGAGACATCGGGTGGCGTGGTCTGGGTCGAAGTGCCCGCACGAGCCTCCGCCTGTGGCAACTGCAAGACGCCGGACGTTTGTCAGAGCGGCTTGCTCGGCCTGAGCGCGGGACCGCGCCGCTACCGGCTGGATAATCTGATCGGGGCGAGAGTGGGTGACCGTGTCAGCCTGACCGTAGCCGATGGCACGCTCTGGCGTGCTTCGGTCGCCTCCTATGTGCTGCCTCTGTTGTTGGCCATCGGTGGGGCAGTCATCGGACAGTCGATCGGCGGCGATGTCTGGGCCGTGATGGGAACCATGATCGGCATCGGTGCTGGTCTTGCCTTGCTGCGCCGCAAAGAGATTCGCGCAAGGCATGACGCCAGTCTGTTTTCGTTGCAAGTCCAAACCAGGGAAGTACGTTTCAAGGAAAAATCATGAAAAAACTTGTCATCTCTCTCGTACTGGCTTTTTCCGCGCTGCTTTCGATTCCGTCACTGGCTGGCGAATTGCCTGACTTTACCGAACTGGTCGAACGGCAGGGCGCCACCGTAGTCAATATCAGCACCACGCAAATTATCAAGGGACGCCGTGGTCACCCGTTCCCGCTCGATGGCGATGACGCGACTCAGGAACTCCTCCGGCGCTTTTTCCCGGGGCAGATTCCGAATCTCCCGGGTATGCCGCAGGAATTCAAGAACCGCTCGCTGGGTTCGGGCTTCATCATCAGTGGCGACGGCCACATCCTGACCAATGCGCATGTGGTCGATGGTGCGGACGAGGTACTGGTCAAACTCACCGACAAGCGGGAGTTCAAGGCCAAAGTGCTGGGTGCCGACAAGCGTACCGACGTGGCGCTGATCAAGATCGAGGCCAGCAGTTTGCCGGTGGCGAAGCTCGGTGACTCGGTCAAACTCAAGGTCGGCGAATGGGTGGTGGCGATCGGCTCGCCCTTCGGTTTCGAGAATTCCGTTACGGCCGGCATCGTCAGCGCCAAGGGGCGCTCCCTGGCGCACGAGAATTACGTGCCCTTCATCCAGACCGATGCGGCGATCAATCCGGGAAATTCCGGCGGCCCGCTGTTCAACATGAAAGGCGAAGTGGTTGGCATCAATTCGCAGATCTATTCGCGTTCCGGCGGCTCCATGGGGGTGTCCTTCGCGATCCCGATCGATCTGGCAATGGAGGTCCAGAGCCAGTTGAAGGCCAAAGGCAAGGTCAGCCGCGGCCGTCTCGGCATAGCCATCCAGGAAGTCAGCAAGGACCTGGCGGACTCCTTCAATCTCGGCAAGCCGCAGGGTGCGCTGGTGGCCTCGGTCGAGAAAGGCCTGGCGGCCGACAAGGCGGGCATCGAGATCGGCGACATCATTCTCAAGTTTGACGGCAAGGCGGTGGCCGAATCGAGCGACCTGCCGCGCATTGTCGGAGCAACCAGGCCCGGCAGCAAGGTCGTGGTTCAGATCTGGCGCAAGGGCGCCAGCCGCGACGTGACTGCGATCATCGGCGAGATACCGGATGAAGACGCTGGCACGCGCACTGCCAGCCGTGGCGGCAAGCCCGCCGAACCGGCGGCCGCCAATCGGCTCGGCCTGGTGCTGGCGGTACCGACGGCGGAGCAGAAGCGGACCCTCGGCATCCAGCACGGATTGATCGTCGAGGAAGTCAGGAACGGCGGAACGCGCACCGAACTGCGATCCGGCGACATCATCCTGTCGCTGATCAACAAGGGAAGCCATACCGACATCAAGTCGGTATCGCAGTTCAATGATCTGCTGCAGGGCGTCGACAAGGGCGCCACGATCACCCTGCTGGTGCGGCGCGGCGATTCGCAGACGTTCATCACCATCAAGGGCATATCCGATAAATAGGCCTCCGGAGGGACGGCCGGCGCCGCAGTTGCGGCTGTTCAGCCGCGACTACTGCCATCTCTGCCACGACATGCTCGCTGCGCTGGAAGCCCTGCGCAACGAGCCTGGCGTGCCGCATTTCGATATTTTGGTGACGGATGTCGACGCAGATCCGGTGCTTGAGGCGAAATACAACGAATTGGTTCCGGTGCTGACTGACGGCGAGGGCGGCGAACTCTGTCACTACTTCCTCGATGTGGCGAAAGTGCGTGAGTATTTGGGTGCTTTGGGCTAAAATCCGCCCCTTGCTTTTTAGTCTCCAAGGTGCTCAACAGCTTGAATGAGCGCCTTTTTTGTTGACCCCATGGATCACATCCGCAATTTCTCCATCATCGCCCATATCGATCACGGTAAATCCACCCTGGCCGATCGCATCATTCAGCGCTGCGGCGGTCTTTCCGACCGCGAGATGGAGGCGCAAGTGCTGGATTCGATGGATATCGAGCGCGAGCGCGGCATCACCATCAAGGCACAGACGGCGGCGCTCAGCTACAAGGCGCGCGACGGCCAGATCTACAACCTCAATCTGATCGATACCCCGGGCCATGTGGACTTCTCGTATGAGGTGAGCCGTTCGCTTTCCGCCTGCGAAGGGGCGCTGCTGGTGGTTGACGTCTCGCAGGGAGTGGAGGCGCAGACCGTGGCGAATTGCTACACGGCGATCGAACTGGGCGTGGACGTGGTTCCGGTCCTGAACAAGATCGATCTGCCGGCGGCCGACCCGGACAATGCGCGCCAGGAAATCGAGGACGTGATCGGCATCGATGCCACCGAGGCGGTCCTATGCTCGGCGAAAACCGGCCTGGGCGTCGATGACGTCATCGAAGCCGTCATCACCCGCATCCCGCCGCCCAAAGGCGATCCCGCGGCACCGCTGAAGGCGCTGATCATCGACTCCTGGTTCGACAACTATGTCGGCGTGGTGATGCTGGTGCGCGTGATCGACGGCGTGGTACGCGCCAAGGACAGGCTGCTGCTCATGGCGGAAGGCTCGATTCATCTGTGCGAACAGGTCGGCGTGTTCACGCCGAAGTCGCTGACGCGCAGCGAATTGCGCGCAGGCGAGGTCGGCTTCATCATCTCCGGCATCAAGGAACTGGACGCCGCCAAGGTGGGCGACACGGTGACCACGGCCGATCGTCGCGCCGCGGCGCCGCTGGAAGGCTTCAAGGAAATCAAGCCGCAGGTCTTTGCCGGCCTCTATCCGGTCGAATCCAATCAGTACGACGGATTGCGCGACTCGCTGGAAAAGCTGCATCTGAACGATGCGTCGCTGCACTACGAGCCCGAAGTTTCGCAGGCGCTCGGCTTCGGCTTTCGCTGCGGCTTCCTCGGCTTGCTGCACAGGGAAATCGTGCAGGAGCGGCTGGAACGGGAATTCGACCAGAACCTGATCACCACCGCACCGACCGTGGTGTATGAGGTGCTGATGCGTGACGGCACGCTGATCCAGGTGGAGAATCCGGCCAAGCTGCCCGAAACGCAGAAGGTGGAGGAGATTCGCGAGCCGATCATCACCGCCAAGATATTCGTGCCGCAGGAGTACCTCGGTGCGGTCATCACCCTGTGCGAGAGCAAGCGCGGCTCGCAGGTGAATCTTGCCTACCACGGCCGCCAGGTCCAGCTCACTTACGAGATGCCGATGGCGGAAGTGGTGATGGACTTCTTCGACAAGCTGAAATCGGTCTCGCGCGGTTATGCCTCGCTCGACTATGACTTCAAGGAGTATCGGGCGGCCGACGTGGTCAAGCTCGACATACTGATCAACGGCGAAAAGGTCGATGCCCTGTCGGTCATCGTGCATCGCGCCAATGCCGCGTATCGCGGACGTGAACTGGCTGCCAAGATGCGCGAGCTGATTCCGCGCCAGATGTATGATGTCGCCATCCAGGCGGCGATCGGCGCGACCATCATTTCGCGCGAGAATGTCAAGGCGATGCGCAAGGACGTGCTCGCCAAGTGCTATGGCGGTGACATCACGCGCAAGAAAAAGCTGCTGGAAAAGCAGAAGGCCGGCAAGAAGCGCATGAAGCAGGTCGGCCGTGTGGAAATTCCGCAGGAAGCCTTCCTTGCGGTGCTGCGTGTGGGTGACAAATGAACTTTGCTCTGATTCTTTTCATACTCGTTGTCGCCACCGGCATCGTCTGGTCGTTCGACTATTTCTGGGCAAGGAAGAGACGCCCCGCCAACGCCAAGGACCCGTGGTGGGTCGAATATGGCGGCAGCTTTTTCCCCGTGATCCTGGCGGTATTTCTGTTGCGCTCTTTTCTCGTCGAGCCGTTCAAGATTCCCTCCGGGTCGATGATCCCGACCCTGCTGGTGGGCGACTTCATTCTGGTCAACAAGTACACCTATGGCGTGCGACTGCCGGTGCTCAACAAGAAGATCATCGAACTCAATTCCCCGCAGCGCGGTGACGTGGTGGTGTTTCGTTACCCGCCGGATCCCTCGCTCGACTACATCAAGCGCGTGGTCGGCCTGCCGGGCGACAAAATCGTCTATCGCAACAAGCGGCTGACTATCAACGGCCAGGAGATCGCGCAACGGAAGATCGAGGATTATCTAGACCGCGACCGGCTGTTCTATACCCCGCGTTTCATGGAAACCCTCGGTAGCGTCGAGCATCACATTCTGGTCGAACCCGAAGCGCCGCCTTTTGTTCAGCAAATTGTCCGCTTTCCGCATAGCGAGAATTGTCACTACAATAGCGAAGGCGTGAGTTGCGAGGTTCCGGCCGGACACTATTTCATGATGGGCGACAACCGCGACAACTCGCAGGACAGTCGTTTCTGGGGCTTCGTCCCTGACGAAAACCTGGTCGGCAAGGCATTCTTTATCTGGTTCAATTTTGGCGATCTGAAACGGATCGGCTCATTTCACTAGGGGATAACATGAAACTTCAGCGTGGGCTCAGTCTGAACGTACTCATGGCCGGCGGCGCGGTTCTGGCCCTGATAGCGCTTTTGGGGATGAAGGCGTTGCCGCCATGGATCGAGTACGGCAACCTCATGAAGGCGGTCAAGGGAACTGCCGCCGACAACAGTCTCAAGGACGCCTCTGTGAAGGCGGTGCAGGCGGCGTTCGAAAAACGCGCCGACATGGACGACGTCAAGAGCGTCACCGCACAGGATCTGGAGATCACCAAGGAAGGCAACGAACTGGTGATTTCCTTTGCCTATGTGAAAAAGGTGCCGTTGTTTGCCAATGTCAGCCTGGTCTTCGACTTCGAGGGCAGCAGCGCCAAAAAATGAAGCCGCAGCGTCTGGAGGCCGCGCTCGGGCACGACTTCGGCCGACCGGAGTTGCTGCGTCAGGCGCTTACCCATCGCAGTTTCGGTTCTCCCCATAACGAACGTCTCGAGTTTCTCGGCGACTCCGTGCTCAATTGTGCCGTCGCCGGTTACCTGTACCAGCGCTTCGCCGACCTGAAGGAAGGCGAGCTTTCGCGCTTGCGCGCCAGTCTGGTGCGGCAGGAAACACTGGTCGAAATCGCGCAGGGCCTGGAACTCGGTGGCTTGCTCAGCTTGGGCGAGGGCGAGTTGAAGAGCGGCGGTACCGGGCGTCCCTCGATTCTTGCCGATGCGCTGGAGGCAATTGTCGGTGCGATCTACGTCGACGCGGGCTTCGATGCGGCACGGCTCGTGATCGAGCGATTATATAAGCCGGTCATAGCCCGCATCGATCCCAATGACACGGGCAAGGATCCCAAAACCGCCTTGCAGGAAATTCTGCAGGGGCGGCATCTGCCCCTGCCGCGCTATGCCTTGCTCGCTACTCGCGGCGAGGCCCATGCCCAGGAGTTCGAAATGGAATGCGTCATTCCGGACCTGGGCATCCGCAGCACCGGCACCGGCGGCAGTCGGCGCATTGCCGAGCAGCAGGCCGCGCAGCGGGCCATTTCAGAGATCAAGCCATGAACCTTAAATCCTCAGTTAGCCACAGAGTACACAGAGTAAAAACAGCGGATTGCATGGAGTCCGCTGCTTACCCGAAGGGTGATGGGAAGAAACGACTCAAACCCGCTCTATCTCTGTGTCCTCTGTGTTCTCTGTGGCAGGAAGTGCGGTTTATAGGATGAATTCAACATTTCGTACCGGGTACCTGGCCATCATCGGCCGGCCCAACGTCGGCAAATCGACCTTGACCAATCGCCTGGTAGGCGCCAAGGTCAGCATTACCTCGAAGAAGGCACAGACCACGCGGCATCGCATTCACGGCGTGCTGACCACGGACGATGCCCAGTTCATCTTCGTCGATACCCCGGGTTTTCAGATGACGCACAAGAATGCGCTCAATCGTCTGATGAACCGCAGCGTGACCTCGACCTTTGCCGATGTCGACGTGATTCTGCTGGTGGTCGAAGCCGGCAACTGGGGCGCGGGCGAAAACGAGATACTGCGCATGCTGCCGGCCGGAACGCCGGTGGTGCTGGTGATCAACAAGATAGACCGGCTGGCCGACAAGGCTGAGTTGCTGCCCTTCATCGCCAAGGTTTCGGCGCTGCACGAGTTTGCCGAACTGGTTCCGGTGTCTGCCGAGAAAGGCCTCGGCGCCGCCGAATTGCTCGCCACCGTGGCCCGCTACCTGCCGGAAGGGCCGGCGGTGTTCGATGCGGACGACATTACGGATCGCTCCGAGCGATTCATGGCTTCCGAGATATTGCGTGAAAAGCTGTTCCGCAATCTGGGCGAAGAACTGCCCTACGGCATCGCGGTGGAAATCGAGAAGTTCGAGCAGGAAGGCGATTTGCGTCGCATTCATGCTGCCGTCATCGTCGACAAGGCGGGGCACAGATCCATCGTCATCGGCAAGGGCGGGGAGCGGATGAAGCGCATCTCGACCGATGCGCGCAAGGAAATGGAAACCCTGTTCGGCGGCAAGGTCTGGCTCGAGACCTGGGTCAAGGTCAAGGGCGGCTGGGCCGACGACGAGCGTGCCCTGAAAAGCCTGGGCTACGGTTAACGTGTTGCGGCACGGCTTCAAACGGTTTACCCGGTCTGGCTTGGCATCGTGAGCAAGCGCGTCGACGGCCAGTCGGCCTACGTCCTGCATCTGCATCCCTACAGCGAGACCAGTCTCGTGGTCGATGTATTCACCCGCGATCACGGCCGCGTCCCGCTCCTGGCGCGCGGCGCCAGGCGGCCGCGTTCCGCCATGCGCGGCCTGCTGATGTCCTTTCAGCCGCTGGAACTGGGCTGGTTCGGCGGCGGCGAGGTCAAGACCCTGGCCAAGGCCGAATGGCTCGGCGGCATGCCATTGCTGGGCGGCCGCTGCCTTCTGCTCGGTTACTATCTCAACGAACTATTGCTGAAAATGCTGCCGCGCGAGGACGCCCACAGTGTGCTGTTCGACGCCTATGCGGCCGCTTTGCGGGCGCTGGCCGAAGGCGCGGCCGACGCACCGGAACTGCGCCGCTTCGAGAAAACGCTGCTGAAGGAAATCGGCTACGGACTGACGCTGGATGTGGAGATGGAGACCGGCCAGCCGGTGGTGGCGGAGGGCGAATACACTTACCTGATCGAACGCGGACCAGTGGCGCGGGCCGGCCTTGCTCAGCAGGGCTCGCAGCGGGATGCCAGCGATTCGCCGATCGTGCGCGGCAAGACCCTGATCGACATGGCGGCAGATGATTATTCCGATCCGCGCACGCGGGTTGAAAGCAGGCAGCTGATGCGCCAGTTGATCGCGCATCATATGGGAGGCAAACCCTTGCAATCGCGGCGGGTCTTCATGGAGTTACAGGAACTATGATCGAACTGGGCGTAAACATAGACCACGTTGCGACGGTGCGCGAGGCGAGAAGAACCCACGAGCCCGATCCGGTATGGGCCGCCGTCGAGGCGCATCTGGGCGGAGCCGACGGCATCACCGTGCATCTGCGCGAGGATCGCCGCCACATCCAGGACCGCGACGTGCGGCGGCTGCGCGAACTGACCCACATCAAGCTGAATCTCGAAATGGCGGCCACCGAGGAGATGGTCGGCATCGCCTGCCAGATCAAGCCCGAGATGGCCATGCTGGTGCCGGAAGGCCGGCACGAGGTCACCACCGAGGGCGGGCTGGATGTCGCCGGCCAGGAGGCGCGCCTGCGCGAGGTGGTGGCGCGACTGACCCACGCCGGCATCGTCACCAGCGCCTTCATCGACGCCGAATTGCCGCAGGTGGAAGCCGCCGCGCGCATCGGCGTGCGCGTTTGCGAACTCCACACCGGGCCGTATGCCCATGCCTTTTACAGCCGCGGCCGCGATCCCGAAAGCCCGTCGGTGGTGGCCGAACTGGAGAAGATACGTATCGCCGGCGCGGCGATTCGCGCCGCCGGGATGCGCTTCAATGCCGGCCACGCGCTCAACTATTTCAACGTGCAGCCGGTGGCGGCCTTGCCCGGCATCCGCGAACTGCACATCGGCCACGCCATCGTCAGCCGCGCGATTTTCGTCGGCATGCGCGAAGCCGTCGCCGAGATGAAGCGGCTGATGCGCGAGGCGCAATGCGGGTGATCATGGAAAACCGGAATTGAAGCCACAGAGGACACAGAGGGAAACGAAACACCTGCTGCGGTTGCCTTGGGGGCATCGATCCGGGCGACAATTCCTGCTGCTTGTCTTGGTTTTCTCTGTGATCTCTGTGGCTAACCGGGTTTGTTCATGATCTTCGGCATCGGCACCGACATCGTTGCCGTAAAGCGCATGGCCGATTACTGGCAACGCCACGGCGAGCGCGGCCTGGAGAAGATGCTGGCACCGGACGAGCGCGAGGCCTGTCGCAGCAGCCATGACCCGGCGCGCTTCCTGGCCAAGCGCTTCGCCGCCAAGGAGGCGCTGGGCAAGGCGCTGGGCACCGGCGTGCGTGCCCCCGTGCTGCTGCCCGACATCGCCGTCAGCCATGATGAACTCGGCAAGCCGGCTTTCGCCTTCGCGCCGCAACTCGCCGCCTATCTTGCCGAACGCGGGCTGACCGCCCACCTTTCCATCAGCGACGAGCAGGACTACGCCGTCGCCTTCGTCATTCTGGAAACACGATGAACACACTCCCCCTCGGTCCGCTGATGATCGATATCGCCGGTCTGGAACTCTCCGCCCTCGACCGCGAACGCCTGGCGCATCCGCTGGTCGGCGGCGTGATCCTGTTCGCCCGCAACTACCGCGATCCGCAGCAACTCACGGCCCTGTGTGCGGCGATTCACACCCTGCGTGCGCCGGCGCTGCCGATCGCCATCGATCACGAAGGCGGCCGCGTGCAGCGCTGCCGCGAAGGCTTCACCCATGTCCCGCCGATGCGCCGCCTCGGCGAATTGTGGGATCGCGACGCCGCCGCCGCGCGAGCAGCGGCCGCCGATGTCGGCTACCTGCTGGCGGCGGAGCTGCGCGCCTGCGGCGTCGATTTTTCCTTCACCCCGGTGCTCGATCTCGATTGGGGCCCCAGCGGCGTCATCGGCGATCGCGCCTTCCACCGCGACCCGGTGGCCGTCGCCGAACTGGCCGGCGCCCTGATCGACGGCCTGCGCGCCGCCGGCATGGGCTGCTGCGGCAAGCATTTCCCGGGACACGGATGGGTGGCGGCCGATTCGCACCTCGCGATTCCGGTCGATGAGCGCAGCCTGGCCGAGATGGCGCCCGACCTGGAACCCTATCGCCGCGTCAGGCTCGACGGCGTGATGCCGGCGCACGTGATTTACCCGCAGGTCGACAGCCGGCCCGCCGGTTTCTCGCCGGTGTGGCTGGAAACGCTGCGCAAGGAGTTCGCCTTCGACGGCGTGATCTTCAGCGACGACCTGTCGATGGAAGGCGCCAGCTTCGCCGGCGACATGGTGCAGCGCGCGGACGCGGCCTGGGCCGCCGGCTGCGACATGCTACTGATCTGCAATGCGCCGGATGCGGTGGCGCGGGTGCTGGACAACTGGAAGCCGGCCGCCGATCCCGTGCGAGCCGCGCGGCTGGCGCGTCTGTCGCCAAGCGGCCGCTGGCAGCAGGATGCCGCGCGCTACGCGGCGGGCAAGGCGGCGGTGGAGAGTCTCACCGCCTGAGACTCGGGTTGCAGGAGTCGGCGCTGGCGGGACGGCGGATGGCACGTAATTGATGCTGACCCATTTGGTTGTTGAAGCCCAACGTTCGAATTCGGCGGCCGCTCTGGGCGGCCCGCTGAAATGAGGGGTTGGGCGTCATGCAAGCTCACGGCCGAGAAGCTTCTCGAGAATGCGAAGCGGTGACCTTGACGGATCCAGCATGGAGTTGACGGGCAAATGATAGGTTTGTTCAAACGCGTACTGCCCACTCATTGCCGCATGCGACACGAGGTCAGTGAAGACCATCCACGTGCTTCCCGCTTGAAACTCGCAGGCGCGTTGAGCGACTTGCGACTGGTATGCCAGGTCCGCCTTCATCCGGTCATGCAGTTGCAGCATGTAGTGATCATAGGCAGTCCGTCGACGCCTCGTGATGCCAAGAAAATTGAGCACATGGTCGGCGCCCCAGATTGGGCCGGGGAGAGAAGGCAGGTAGCGGCGCGCGACGCCTTCGAATGATTCGCCGAGCCTCCAGTTGCGGCTTTGTCCGTGCGGATTTACATTGGTGAAGACACGCAGTATTCGGTTTCCCTGCGTGGGTGAAGACGGAAAACTGTCCACGTGCAGACGCGTATCGTCCTTCCGCCATGAGGTTCGCCGCCCGGCGATCTCCGTGGGCCGAAAGCTGGTGCGAGCCTGTTCCAATCCTGTCTCATAGCGTGGCAGCAGGCTGCGTAGCAAGTGCCTGCTCGATGTGGCGAAGCGGTTCATCATGAACTGCAACCGTTGCAGCAGATCCGCGTCATTGACGCTGCTGCCGCGTAGCAATCCATTGGCTGGATCCAGACTGACGTTTTTCCCCTCCCCGGCTACCGTCGGGGACAGGAATTGGCCTTCGCCATCTTGCAGCAAGAAGCTGAGGTGAGGGAACAGCAGGACGTTTCCCCGTTCCAGCGCATCTGCTGCGAGTTCCTGCTCCGCTGTTGTGACTTGCTGATCCCAATCTGGGTTTGACAGAGTGATGATGTCGGTCACGCTGATTACCTCCGGTGTGACGCCCAACGTTCAAGGTCAGGGGCGCTGCGCGACTTTATCGCGCAGCGTCCCCTGCACCGCAGGGTTAGACCTCAGACGCTGATGGTTATGGGTGCAGTGCGGCATTGGTCCACAACGCTTCATAGGTTGAAAGGACGGCAGGAAATGCATCAACGATTTGCGTCAGGGTTGTCGGTGCCTTCTTGGCACCGTCTTTGAATGAAGCACCAGAGTGATAACACGCAACGCGATCCACGATTACATAGCGATCATGGAAACCTGCGGCAGATCGGACTTCAATGGCCCCGCCATTTTGTTGACGTAGAAGCGCTACGGCCGAGAGAAGAGATGGCATGCGTTCCCTAGCCAATAGGCGAACTGCCACTCCTTGCCCAACGTGCGGGAGGTAGCGAGAGACGAACTCGGCTTCGAGGTAAGGGTCTATGAAGAATAGATCTGCCTTTGCTGATTCAATCGCCTTGCGAACCTCGTCAAAGTAGTCGAAGACAGCGCCATTCTCCAAACTCACGGACAGTGGCCCCACGGTTTGTAGCCGCAGATCATGACGCGCTTGATGCAGCATTGTTAGAACGCCTTTAACCCCAGCCTCTACATCTTGGGACATCCGTGAGTTCATTTTGGCAATATGTCCTTCAAACAGCACCGTTCCCTTGATGGGATTCCAAGAGTTCATGACAGCCAGTGCTCGACCAAGCCAAGCGAAATGATCTGGTGTGTCGTCGCCAAACGTATGCCCAGGAGGCATCGTGCGAAGGACATCTTCTATTTCTGCAAGGAGCTGCGCGGGAGGAATTTGGTTCATATGAGGTCTAACGTTAAGTCGACCGCCTAAATGATGGTAAACAACCCATCAAAGAGGCCGTATAGAAAATCCGGAAAAGTGCAAAGCCGATATTCATCAGTGGCTTGGTCATTTTTAGTGGGGCCTAAAAAATCAACTCCATACCGGCGCATTCCGAAAGTACATACGCCGATGGGATTAGACGATTTATCCGGCACCTTGGCAAGGGCGCACCAAACCCGGCCCATGCCATCGCATCGCCGTTACCTGCCCGCGAAGCGGAAGTCCAGGTACGCAGAGCGCACCAGCGCCGACTCTTGCTCAGCCCTCGATGCGGTGGACCTTGGCGTACTGGTGGCGGTTGTTGGCGATCAGGGCGACCAGCACGATGGCGGCTCCCATCAGTTCGATGGCTGCCGGGCGCCGGCCCTGATAGATGGCGATCAGGTAGGTGATGACTGGGGTGAAGTTGGCGAACAGGCCCGCGTTCAAGGGGCCCAGCTTGGCCACGCCCATGTTCCAGAACAGGATGCCGAACACCGAGGCGAAGAGGATGAGGAAGGCGAGTTGCGGCCAGACCTCCAGCATTTTCGTCGTGGTCGGCGGCTGGCTGTGCCCGGCCAGCGTGGCGATGGCGACCGCGACCAGGATGGCAAAGCAGCCCAGCGAGCAGGACAGCGTCGTGTAGCGCACCGGCGACCAGCCGGGGAATTGCTGCCCGCCCAGCGTGTAGGCGGTCCAGAACAGCGAGGCGAGGAACACCAGGCCGTTGCCCAGCGCGTCGCCGCCGGTCAGTCGCGTCACGTCGCCCGCCGTGATGACGAACAGTTCGCCGAAGAGCGCCAGGGCGATGGCGCCGAGCGTGAAGTTGTCGGGTCGGCGATGCGTGCGCCACCACTGGAACAGGGCGACCTGTATCGGCCCCAGCGCCAGGATCATGCCGCTGATCTCGGGGCGCGTCAGTTTCAGGCCCTCGAACAGGCAGACGCCGAAGCCGGCGAAGCCGAGGGTGCCGAACAGGACGATTTTCCAGAACTGCCCTTCGGTGCGCAGCGCCGCGCGTCCTTCCCGAACCCAGAGCAGGCCGATGAAGACGAGTGCTGCGGTACTGAAGCGCATCGCCGTCAGCCAGTAGGGATCGACCGCCTGCAGGGCGGATTTGCCGACCGGCAGGAAGCCGCCCCAGATGGCGATCACCAGCAGCATGTAGAGCGTGCCGCGGCGGTGATTCCGGTGCTCGGGCGTCATCGGGCGTTCACAACTTGAGCACGCCGCGGACAAGATGCCGCGATTGCGCGAGCCGGGTCAGCGCCGGCAGCAGATTGAGGCCGGTCTCCGCCTTCAGGTGCGCCGCGGCGGTCTTCAGTTCTTCAAGAGTCGGCGCTGGTGGCGCGCCGATCGCGCCCAGCGCAATGGCATTGCCGCTCTCGCAGGCGGGAAAGGAGATGGCACGGCCTTCGAAGGCGTCTTGCAGGCGCGTCACGCTGTTGTGGAAATCCTTGCGGCGCGACAGCAGGTTCACGCACAGCAGCCCGTCGTCCGCCAGGCGGGCGCGGCAGTCGAGGTAGAAGGGCAGGGTATCGAGTCGCCCGGTGCGGGCGTCGGCATCGTAGCCGTCGACCAGGATCAGGTCGTAGTGCTGCCTGGTCTTGATGATGAAGTCGGCGCCGTCGTCATGGCGGATGTCGATCCGCGCCGGATCGTCGGGCAGCTTGAAAAACTGCCGGGCGGCGGCCGTCACGCGCGGGTCGATTTCGATCACGGTCAGCTTTGCCTGCGGCCGGTAGCGGTAGAGAAACTTGGTCAGCGAAGCGGCGCCCAGCCCGATCAGCAACACCTTGCGCGGCCAGTCGTCGGGGTGCAGCAGCAGCGGCACCATCATGCCGCGGGTGTAGTCCAGTTCCAGCGCAAAGGGCCGCGCGATGCGCATCGCGCCCTGCACCCAGTCCGATCCGAAATGCAGATAGCGGACGCCCGCCTCCTCGCTGATGTCTATGTTCATTTCGGCAGGTCGGCAGCGGCACGGCGGAACTGGGGAGGGGCGGCTTCCTTCAATGCAGCAGCCGCCCGTCGGGCGGAAACAGCTCGTCGACGATTTCGGCGCCGAAGCGGTATTCGTGGCCGCAGATCTCGTCTTCGATGGCAATCACCTCGGCATCGGCAAGCATGGCCTCGAGTTCTTCGCGGCCCAGCGAGAGCAGCATGTTGCGTACCTTCTCTTCGTCGCGCGGGCAGTGCCAGACGGCTTGGCGCGGCGCAAACAGGCGCACCTTTTCCTCGCCGAACAGCCGGGTCAGGAGGGTCTCCGGCGGCAGCGCCAGTTCCTCGGGATGCACGGTGGCGGCGAGTTGTTCGATGCGGTTCCAGCCATCCGGATCGCGCCGATCGGCATCCGGCAGCTTTTGCAGAAACAATCCGCAGGCGGTGTCGGCCGTCGCCGCCAGCCACAGGCGGGCGGGCTGCTGTTCGGACTGTTCCAGGTAGTGTTCGAAGATGGCCGCCAGCGTGTTGCCTTCAATCGGCACCACGCTCTGGTAGGGAGTCTCCGCCGTCTTCGGCTGCAGCGTCAGCACCAGCCGGCCATCGCCGAGCAGGCCGCCGACGGTCAGCACATTGGCTTCGGCGTCGGCGCTCAGTTCGCTCTTGGCCATGCCGCGCAGTTGCAGCTGTTCATTGCAGTCCATCACCAGCATCGACACCGGGCCGTGGCCCTGCAACTGGAAGCTCAGGCGCCCGGGCGTTTTCAGGTTGCTGCCCATCAGCGCGGTAACGGCCGCCAGTTCGCCCAGCAGGTCGCGCACCGGTACCGCGTAGTTGCGGCGACCGGTTATCGCCGCCCAGGACGGGCCGAGTTGCACCAGCACGCCGCGGATGTCGAGGTCTTCCAGCAGAAAGGGATGAACACTGTCCATCAGCGCACGAAGCTGTCGAATATGGTCGGATCGAACCCCACCAGAATCTGTCCGGCGTCGTTTTCGACCACCGGGCGGCGGATCACGCTGGAGTGCTCCAGCATCAGCTCCACGGCCTGGCCCTGGGTGGTGATGGCCTGCTGTTCGGGCGTCAGCTTGCGCCAGGTGGGGCCCTTGGTATTCATCAGGGTCTGCCAGCCCAGCGTGCGGCACCAGTGCACCAGCCGCTCGCGCGGCACGCCCTGTTTCTTGTAGTCGTGGAATTCGTAGCTGATGCCGTGGGAGTCGCACCAGGCGAAGGCCTTCTTCATGGTGTCGCAATTCTTGATGCCGTAGATTTTGATCATTGCGGTGCGCGGAGCGGAATCAGGGGGTGGGATGGCGAATCATAACAAACGCGGCATAATCGACCGCCATGGAGACCCCTATTCGCAGTGAGGCGCAGCGGCGCGCCGACGAGATCGCAATCTTCCAGGCGGAGCTGGCCCGCCTCGAAGCCGAAGGTGTACTGCGGCTCGATCCGGCGCAGCAGCAGGCTGTGCGCGAACACCATGCCGCATTGCTCGCAGGATTCGCCGGTCGCTTCGATATCGACCGCGACGCCCAGGCCAGGCAGCTTTCGCTCGGCATGCGGGTGGCGTCCTTCCTCGGCGCGCTGGCGCTGGCGGCCAGCGTCTTCTTTCTTTTCTACCAGTTCTGGGGACACTTCGACGAGACGGCCCAGGTCGCGATCCTGCTCGGCGCCGCGCTCGGCAGCATGGCGCTGACGGTCTGGATTCAGACGCGCGACGCGTCAGGCTACTTCACCAAGCTGGCGGCGCTGGTGGCCTTCGCCTGCTTCGTGCTCAATCTGTCCATGCTCGGCCAGATCTTCAACATCACGCCCACCGACCGCGCCCTGCTGCCGTGGGCGGCGCTGGCTTTCCTGCTCGCCTATGCCTGCGACCTGCGCCTGTTGCTGGCGGCGGGCATCTGCTGCGTGATCGCCTTCGTCGCCGCCCGCGTCGGCACATGGAGCGGCGTCTACTGGCTGCATACCGGCGAGCGGCCGGAGAATTTCTTTCCCGTCGCGGCGCTGCTGTTCGCGGTCCCGGCACTGGTCGCGCATCGCCGGCTGTCGGGGTTCGCACCCATTTATCGCATCTTCGGCCTGCTCTGCCTGCTGCTGCCCATGCTGGTGCTCGGCCACTGGGGCTGGGGCAGCTATCTGGCCGGCTATGAAGGTTTCGAAACACGTACCATCGAAGGCGGCTACGAGCTTGCCGGCTTTGTCGCCAGCGCCCTGGCGATCTGGGTCGGCGCGCGCCGGCAGTGGTCCGACACGGTCAACACCGGCATCACCTTCTTCGTCATCTTTCTCTACACCAAGTTTTTCGACTGGTGGTGGGATGTGATGCCGAAGTACCTGTTTTTCCTGGTGCTCGGGCTCGCCGCGATCCTGATTCTGCTGGTGCTGAAACGCCTGCGCCGGCTGGGTCGCAACGCCGGGGAGGGCGCGCCATGAAGCTCACACCCTGGAAGACCCTGGCCGCCGGTGCGCTGCTGATCCTGCTGGCCAACGCCGTGGCTCTGACCGGCGTCTATCTCAATCGCAGCGGCGAGGCGGACAGCCGCCTCACGCTCTCGCAGCGCGAACTGACCATGCCCTGGGGCTGGGGCATGACCGGGGAGAACAGCGGGATGGCACTGGCGCTGAATTGGCGGGTGGCCGATGCGAGTGCCGGGGAGTATTACGGCGGCGGCTTTGGCCGCGGCGGCGGCACGCCGGACTGGCTGGATACCGAGCGCATGGCAGCGCTCGGTTTCGACACCGCCGAGCTGTCCGCCGGGACTGCGGGGCGTCGCCGTATCGAGCGCGCTTTGCCGCGCGAAGTGCTGCTGGTGCTGGAGTTGGCCGGCCCGGCCTGGCAACAGGCGCAGGAACGGGCGCGGCAGAACGCGGCCCGCCACGAAGCGGCGCGACTGGCGAATGCCGACAGCAAGGAGTTCGCCGAAAAGGCCAAGCGCGCGCAAGAGCAACTGCAGCGCGAGGAGAACCTGAACAGCCGCCTGTTCGCCATCGATGCCGGACTCGACCGCGCCGCCCTGCGCGCCAAATACCCGGGCCGCAGCCGCTACCTGATCCTCAAGGGGACGGTGCGGCCGCGAGTGGCGACTTACGAGAAGAAGACGCGGGTCACCGGTTATGTCAGCGCGCTGGCCGTGGCGCAGATCAACGTCCCGCATGCCCTGCGCCCGCTGCTGGAGCCGGTGCTACGGACACCCAGACGCATGGCGGATGGTTCCGGCGCGCACTTCGAGGCTGTGCTTGCGGTGGGTCAGCGCCTGGAACCGTGGCTGGAGTCGGTGCTGGTGACACGGTGAGCGGGCCTATGAGTCGAGCCGTGGAAGGCGCAAACACGGCATAATCACCCGCCATGAATACATCTACTTTTCTGCGTCGCGTGCTGCCGGCCTTGCTTCTTGTCGCCGTCGTGGTCGGTGCCTTTTTCTGGACCACGCGCGCCAAGCCGGTCAGCGTGGTGCTGAAGACCGTTGATCGCGGCAATGTCGAATCCACCGTGGTCAACACCCGCGCCGGCACGGTGGAAGCCTGCCTGCGCACCAAGCTGTCCACCATCATGGGCGGCCGCATCGAGTTCCTCGGCGTCAAGGAAGGCGACAAGGTGAAGAAGGGCCAGCTCCTGATGAAGCTGTGGAACGACGACCAGAAAGCGCAGCAGACGCTGGCCGAAGCCCAGCGCGCCTCGGCGACGCAGCGCGTGAAGGAGGTGTGCACCACGGCCGCCAGTTCGCTGCGCGAGGCCGAGCGTCAGACCTCCTTGCGCGGTCGCGGCTTTGTTTCCGAGGCCAAGGAGGATGCGGCGCGCAGCGAGGCCGATGCCCGTCGCGCCGCCTGCGATACGGCGCGGGCCGACATCGTGCAGGCCGAAGCACGGATCAACGTGACGAAGGTCGAGCAGGGCCGCATGGTGCTTTATGCGCCCTTCGACGGCACGGTGGCGAAGATCGTCGGCGAACTCGGCGAGTATTCGACGCCGTCGCCGCCGGGCGTGCCGACGCCGCCGGCGATCGACCTGATCGATGACTCCTGCCTCTACATCAACGCGCCGATGGATGAAGTCGATGCGCCCAAGATCAAGGCCGGCCTGCCGGTGCGCGTCTCGCTCGATGCGATGCCCAAGCAGCCGCTGAAGGGCAAGGTGCGGCGCGTGGCGCCCTACGTCCTGGCGGTGGAGAAGCAGGCGCGCACGGTCGATGTCGAGGTCGATTTCGAGAGACCGGCGACGGGGAACCTCCTGGTGGGCTACAGCGCTGACGTGGAGATCGTGCTCGATACGCGCCCCAATGTGCTGCGGGTGCCGACGGCGGCGCTGATCGAGGGCGGCCGGGTGATGGTGCTGAACGCGGATACCGGCAAGCTCGAAGAGCGCAAGGTCAAGGCCGGGGTCGCCAACTGGGAGTTCACGGAAATCGTCGAAGGGCTGGTCGAAGGCGAGCGCATCGTCATCTCGCTGGAACGCGATGGCGTGAAAGTCGGCGCTCGCGCCACGGCGGACGATAAATCGAAATGACGGCATATCCCCCGCCCCCTTTGCCGGGCAAAGGGGTGACAGCAGTTCAGCCGCTACGCGGCTTCCGCACAGGACATTGAGCATGGCCGTAATCGAACTCGCCGGGATCGAGCGCATCTTCCACCTCGGCGACAGCGTGGTGCATGCGCTGACCCATCTCGATGTCGGCATCGAGGCCGGTGAATATGTGGCGATCATGGGGCCGTCGGGTTCCGGCAAGTCCACGCTGCTCAACCTGCTGGGTCTGCTCGACCGGCCCGATGCCGGCTCCTACCGTCTCGAAGGCCGCGATGTGACGACGCTGTCGCCGGACGAACAGGCCGCCGTGCGCAGCCAGCGGATCGGTTTCGTGTTCCAGAGTTTTCATCTGGTGCCACGCCTCACGGCGGCAGAGAACATCGGCCTGCCGATGATGCTGGCCGGCATCCCGGCCGCGGAACGGGCACGGCGCGTTACGCAGGCGCTCAAGGATTTCGGTCTCGACCAGCGCGCCGATCATCGTCCCGACCAGCTTTCCGGCGGCCAGCGGCAACGCGTCGCGATTGCGCGCGCCACCATCATGCAGCCCGCCGTGCTGCTGGCCGACGAGCCGACCGGCAATCTCGATCGTGCCACCGGTGAAGACGTGATCCACCTGCTGGAAGTCCTCAACCAGCGCGGCATGACCCTGATCGTCGTCACCCACGACCCGAAAATCGGTACCCGGGCGCGTCGCCAGTTGCTGATGGAAGACGGTGAACTGCGGCATGACAGCGCCGCAGTTCACCTTCGGTCCGTGGACGACAATCCCCCCGGCCCCCTTTCCGGGAAAGGGGGTGACGATGTTTCGCCGGCGGCGCCGGCTCTGGGCGAAAGAAGCGCGCCCTCGAGCACCGCCTGAGGCGACACCATGCGCACCGCCGACGTCCTGCGTTTCGCCCGCGATGCGGCGGCCGGCTACCCGCTGCGCACCGCGCTCTCGGTACTGGCCATGGCGATCGGCGTCGCTGCCGTAGTGGTGCTCACCTCGCTCGGTGACGGCGCGCGGCGTTATGTGGTCGAGCAGTTTTCCGCGCTCGGCAGCAACCTGGTCATTGTCCTGCCGGGGCGCTCGGCCACCGGCGGCTTCAGCCCGGCCAATGCGGTCACCACCACGCCGCGCGACCTGACCGTGGATGATGCCGCGGCACTGATCCGCCTGCCCGCGGTGCGGCGCGTGGCGCCAGTGGTGGCCGGCAACTCGGAGATCAACGCCAATGGACGGCTGCGCGAAACCGTGGTGGCCGGTACCGTCGCCAGCTATCGTGATATTCGCAGCTTCAAGATGGCGCAGGGGACCTTCCTGCCGGAAGCGGACTGGAATCGCGGGGCGCTGGTGGCCGTGATCGGCGCCAAGATTCAGGAGGAAATTTTTGCCGGCCGTCCGGCGGTAGGGGAACTGATTCGGCTCGGCGACCGGCGCCTGCGCATCGTCGGCGTGCTCAAGTCGGTCGGGCAGGGGCTGGGCATGAACACCGACGAGTTGGTATTCGTCCCCGTCAGCGTCGCCCAGAGCCTGTTCAACACCCATACCCTGTTTCGCGTCCTGGTCGAGGCCAGGAGCCGCGACGACCTGGAGGCGGTCAAGCGCGAGGTGACGGCTTTGCTCAAGGCTCGCCATGGCGGCGAGGAGGATGTCACGGTGATTACCCAGGACGCCGTGCTCGCCACCTTCGACAAGCTGCTGCGCGCGCTGACCGCTGCGGTGGCGGGCATCGCAGCGATCAGCCTGGCCGTGGCCGGCATTCTGGTAATGAACGTGATGCTGGTGGCGGTGACCCAGCGCACGGCGGAGATTGGCCTGCTCAAGGCGCTCGGCGCACGCGGCGCCACGATCCGCGACGCCTTCCTGGCCGAAGCGGCGATGATTTCCCTGGCTGGCGCGCTGACCGGATACGGTCTCGGCCTTTTCGGCGCCTTCGTCCTGCGCCAGATGTACCCGGTGTTTCCCGCCTATCCGCCGGACTGGGCCGTGATCGCGGCACTCGCCACGGCACTCGGCACCGGCCTCCTGTTCGGCATCATGCCGGCGCGGCGCGCGGCGCGGCTGGACCCCGTGCAGGCCCTCATGAAGCACTGACCATGCTTTTGACCGACTCCCTCACCCTGGCAATTCGCGCCATCAGTTCCCAGCGCCTGCGCAGCTTCCTGACGCTGCTCGGGATTGCCGTCGGCATCGCCGCGGTGATCCTGCTGACCTCGATCGGCGAGGGCATCCACCGCTATGTGCTGTCCGAATTCACCCAGTTCGGCACCAATGTCGTCGGCGTTCATCCGGGACGGACCAAGACCGGCGGCATGACCACCGGCCTGCCCAGCAGCGCCAGGCCGCTTTCGCTGGAGGACGCCGAGGCGCTGATGCGGATGCCCAATGTGGTGGCCGGCACGCCCAGTGTCTTCGGCAATGCGGAGGTCGGCGGCAACGGCCGCCTGCGGCGCGTCGTGGTCTATGGCGTTGGCCCCGGCCTGCTCACCGTGTTCCGGGCCAAGGTGCGCAGCGGCCAGTTCCTGCCGCCGGACGAGGCCGGCAGCGCCCGCGCCCAGGTGGTGCTCGGTCCCAAGCTGAAGAACGAACTGTTCGGCGCCGAGAATGCCCTCGGCGCGCGGGTTCGCATCGGTGGCCTGCAATTCCGCGTGATCGGCATCATGGAAGCCAAGGGCCAGTTTCTCGGCATCGATCTCGACGACACGGCCTACATCCCGGCGGCGCGCGCCCTCGAACTGTTCAATCGGGAGGGCCTC
>Ga0172379_10000573_pt1 | contig 90072 bp, 88 predicted proteins | sample GrowelOW334metaG_FD_119756 | JGI IMG/M metagenome (GOLD analysis project Ga0172379, IMG submission 119756) | Groundwater microbial communities from an aquifer near a municipal landfill in Southern Ontario, Canada - Groundwater well OW334 metaG | ecosystem: Environmental > Aquatic > Deep...
GAGAACTTTCGAATTTGGATGCAGAACAAGGAAAAAATTGAGCAACGAGGAGCCGTACAAAAATGTACGGTGACGACGTGCGGAAATTTTTGACGCAGTTATGCGCCAAATACGGAAGTTCTACCTACATCATTTTTCGACGAATGAATGGCGGAATATCGTAGCCATCATCGGGTGCGTCGGATTTTACGGTTTGCACGGGAGTTACGGGAATTTCTTCGCGCTGCATGGGCGCGCGGTCTGGAACGCGCGGGCGTTCTTCTTCGAATGCAGGAATGGCTCGTTTTTCAAATGGAGATTCACGTACAATCGGTTCAGGGCGCTGCATGGGAGCGATATTTCGATACGATGTTTGGCGAGGGGAAGGAGTCCAGCTTCCGCGTGGCGCGATTTCCACATCGCCTCCAAGTCCTGGAGCCATTCGGCGATCGCGGCTATCAAACCCGGTGGCAACCACGGTGATGCGAACCTCATCTTTGAGACTCTCGTCGATATTTGCGCCAAAAATCACTTTCGCGTCGTCGTCGGCTGAACCGGTAATGACTTTCGCAGCTTCGGCGACTTCATACATGGCCAGGTCTGGACTTCCGGTGATCGTAAATAGAATGCCTTTTGCGCCTTCAATCGAAACTTCCAAGAGCGGACTGGCGATTGCCATTTTTGCCGCCTCGACCGCACGATTTTCCCCAGACGCGGTGCCAATGCCCATCAAGGCTGAACCCGCATTTTGCATGATCGTTTTTACATCGGCAAAGTCAACGTTAATGAGCGCTGGCAAGGTGATGATTTCGGAGATCCCCTGAACACCCTGACGAAGCACGTCGTCCACAATTTGAAACGCTTCCAGGAGCGTTGTTTTTTTATCGATAATTTGAAGCACGCGATCGTTTGGAATCGTAATGATGGTATCGACTTGTTCGGCAAGTTCAGCGTAGGCATCGTCGCCAATGCGCTTGCGTTGCGCGCCTTCAAACGAGAACGGCTTGGTGACAACTGCCACCGTGAGCGCGCCAGATTCGCGTGCGATTTTTGCAATCTCTGGAAGCGCACCCGACCCGGTTCCTCCGCCAAGTCCACCCGTGAGGAAGACCATATCAGACCCGCTGATCGCGCTACGAATATCGTTTGCGCCTTCTTCAGCAGCGCGACGTCCCATATCGGGATTCATGCCAGCCCCAAGGCCGCGCGTGACCGTTTTCCCGATGGAGATTTTATGTTGCGCCAAATTCGCTTGAAGCGCCTGTACATCGGTGTTGACTGCCACAAAATCCACGCCCCGCAAATTCTCTTTAATCATGCGGTTAATTGCAGATCCTCCTCCCCCTCCAACTCCAAAGACTTTGATTTTCGCAAAGGCTTCGATTTCTGGTTTCACTTCGGCCATATGAAGACGTGAATGATTTGAAAGGCTTGTCGCTATGAACACAAATTGTGTTCATCTTGGCTAAGCTTAAATAAATTTTGTACTCATAAAGTTATCATACTTGTTCAACACGCAATACAGAGTGCTGTGCATAACATGTGCAGGAAAAACTTGAAACAAAAAAGACCCCGCCATTCACAACAGGCAGAGCCGGCACGATTTGTGCGCTACGGGATGAGCGTCTTTAACCACTTTCGAACGGTTTGAGAAATATCTTGGATGCCACGAACCGCGAATTTGAAATGACCGTGCGATGTTGATTCAATCGCAAATCCCCAAAGCGCTAACCCGACTGCGGTGGAATAGGATGGGTCACGCACTTCATCGATTGCGCTACTTACACCCATTGGGATCCCAATGGTCACTGGCAAACGCAGCACGCGTTTTGCAATACTATCCATTCCTGGGAGCTTCACGGCCCCACCGGTCAGTACAACCCCAACCGGAAGCATGCCAGAACGATCGATTTTACGAAGTTCATCGTCGATGGCTTCAAACATCTCTTCTGCGCGGGCTTCAATAATTTCTGCGACCAAACGCGGTTTTACAGGTTCATCTTCTGAGGAACCGAAATCTTTGAGCGTGAACGTTTCTTTTGCAGCTTCATCAGGGACCGCACACCCCACGCGCACTTTCACGAGTTCCGCAACTTCAATCCCCGTACGCAAACAAATGGCAATATCGTGCGTAATGTGATCGCCACCAATCGGGAGCACCGCGGTATGAAGCATGTCGCCTTCCTCGTACACAATAAGAGTCGTGCTGGTGGCACCAATATCTACAACGCAAACGCCTAGCTCTTTTTGACGCGTGGTAAGCACTGCCTCGGCCGTCGCAAGAGGCGAAAAGACCAAATCATCAATATCGAGGCCTGTGCGGTAAACACTCTTGGTGACATTTTTAATATGCGAAGAAACTGTTTGGATAATCACAGCATCAACCTCGAGGCGGATGCCATGCATGCCAACCGGATCTTTAATCCCCCGTTGACCATCCACGGTAAAACTCTTTGGAATCACGTGCAAAATTTCATAATTGGATGGCGTCGCAACGGTTCGAGCTGCCTCAATCACGCGCTCCACATCTTCTTCGCGAATTTCCCCAGATGGACGTGAAACTCCAATCACCCCACGACTTTCTTGCACAAGCATTTGCTGCCCTGCAATGGAAACCCAGGCGTGATTAACGGGTTTTCCGGTCATGCGTTCGGATTTTTCAAGCACCTTGGAAATCGAAGAAACCGCATCTTCAATACTTGAGATGCTTCCACGATGAATCCCAGCCGAGGGGACTTCTACGGCCCCAAGAACATGAAGGCAAGGTTTTCCATCTTCTCCGGGCAAGGATTGTGAAACCACAACACGAATGCGAGAAGAACCGATGTCTAACCCTGTAATCGTACGTTCTGCCATAATAATCAGCTCCTATTATACCCTAAAAGACTCGATCTACAAAAATGAGCACATATTCCCACAAAATGAGCGCAGCAATAATCGCGGCTGTCACAGACGTAAGCAACACGGCGCCAGCCATCATATCTTTCACATCCTTCACAACCGGGTCAAGACGCGGACGAAGCGCATCGGAAATGCGTTCAAAAATGCTATTGAGAATTTCCAAAACAAGCACCGCTGCCGTAAGTAAAATAAGAAGAACCCGTTGCCAGGTTTCCAGGTCCAAAAAAATCGCCATAAGAACAACAACCACGGCTGCAAGGGTTTGGAGTTGAAAACTACGTTCACGCTTCAAAATAATTCCAATACCGTGAAGCGCATGGAGAAAACTTTTTGCCGTGCGTTTAATGGATCCAGTCATAGATGTGGAACTAAGGTTGAAACGAGTTGATCTTGAAGCGGGAACATTTGTTCTGCATCGGGCGGGGTCATATGGTCATAATGCAGAATGTGGAGAACGCCGTGTACCATGAGGTCAAGGAGTTCGTGACGCACGTCACCCGTTGCCTGTTGCGTGGCTTGCGCATATGAAATGATGATATCGCCCAAGGTGTCCTCACGATATGGGTCGTCCTCATAGGAAAATGAGAGCACATCGGTTGGCTTATCGATTTGGCGGTGCAAGCGATTGATGCGGTGAATCTCGTCGTCGGAGACAAAGGCGATCGTAATGATTCCATTAGGACTTGTTGGAATTGCGCGATTGATTTCTTGCGCAAACACGTGGGCAAATTCATTGGAAAATTGCTCTCGTGATGGCAGGAGAGATTGTTGCAATGCAAGGCGAATCATTTGAGTTCGTGAAAACTATTGAGCATCATTTGGAACGTTTGCAAATACTCAATTTTTTTTGCAGACCCCAAATCATACGTGAATTTCCACCCGCTCTCGCCGATCAAATAAACGGTTCGCCCATCGTTTGAAACAGAGCTTGTATAGCCTTCTTTGGTGGTGGCTGATGTATAGCCGGTCGTTTGTGGACCATTGCTTAATTTTTCAACGGTCATGGTTGCCGTATCGTCTGTTTGCAATACAATTCCGCTTGGGGACGAGGAAACAATGGTCCAAACTTTTGGATAAAGGAGATCAAATCCGCCGAGTAATTCGTCTTTCACAGTAAATAGAAGGACCGAGCCCGTATCGAGCAAGGTAGATGGAGAAAATCCGAGCGGATCGTACCGATGAAATACTTCATTTCCATCCAGGAACGTATCGCCGTCGGTATCGGGATTACGATAGTCCGTGCCGTATAGCAATTCCTCGACATCAGTGAGACCATCGGAATCTGTGTCCTGCCCAGGTTGTGGAGTGGTAATCACCGGAATCTCCTCGACCGGTGTTTCCACGATTTCCTCGGGTTGCGAATTCACAAAATAAACGTAATAGGCTATTGCCGCGCCAATCACCAATAACAGCACCACAACCGCCGCAGCCACCGGAAGCATTGAACGCTTCTTTTGTGGAAGTGGTGGGAGGGGTGATTTCCCTGGGATTGGAGACGCAATTGCCAGAGGTGCCAGAGCCGGCATGGGAGGAGGCGGCAACACTTTTTTCACCGCAGGTTGAGCAGTGATAGGTTCCACGGTTACTGCGGGCTTCCCTAGGAATTCCTTTGGCATCACGTGAATCAAAACATCGTCCGCTTTTGACGGAGATGTTTGTGGGACTTCAATTTTTTGAAGATCCTCTGCCATAGACTATTCTGGAATCTCGTAGAGCTTTCCCGCCCCATTTGGATTAAACCCGGATTTTACTTCTTGCCCATCCAAATACGTGTCTTTATCAGTATCAGGGTCGAGCGCATCTGTGCCATACACTTTTACTTCTTCCCGATCGCCCAAGCCATCAGAATCGGAATCGGCTTTGTACGGGTCTGTGCCCAAGGTCTCTTCCTCGGAATCCGTAAGGCCATCGCCATCGCTATCAACCGGCTCTTCTTCTTTTACTGGCGTTGGTTCGGTCGTAGCATCATCGAGCGTGCCTTTTCCATCTTCTGTATCCGTAATCGATGAATCGGTTGTGCCGGCCGTATTTCCAAAAATTTGAAGTGGCGTATCCATAATAAGCATCGCCGTGAGCGCTCCAGCAATCAGCAAGACAACAAGCACACCAATCACAATAAGGATGATTTTTCCACTGCCGCTTTTTTGTGGCATGGGAGGAAAGGATGCGCGCGTGCCCGTATTTGGCATAGCGAGCTGTGGATTTGGAGCCGGGGGCATAACCGGTGGAGCCATAGATGGCGCCTGTTGCACCGGAGGGGCTGCAGGCGGAGCCATGGCCGGGCGATCAGACCCGGCAAAGATATCCTCAACCGGCTTTTGCACGGGCGCTGGTTGTGGAGCCTGGTTTGTAGGAATTTGTGGTTGTGGGGACGTTTGATCATCAAACATAGTAAGTCTATTATAGCGCATTATGGCTTCAAAGGATTGTGATTGCTTTGCACTTCTTGGAAATCCGTAAATCCATCACCATCGGTATCGGATGCTCGCGGATCTGTGCCGTAATTTTGAACTTCTTCTCCATCGAGCAAACCGTCGTTATCCGCATCTGTATCAGAATCGAGCGTGCCAGCAGCATATTCATCTTGCAAACTCAGACCATCGGCATCGGCGTCTGTTCCCACAATCATATCCAGACAACTCACTTGATCTTCTTCCGCAGGAAGGGCGGTACACTCTTCGGGATTTCCGGTAACGATGGCACCTGCGATGCGCGCGAGCGCTTCTTCTGCAGCAAAATCTGCTTCGCACCCGGCACGCAATTCCTCTCCTTGGATTTTTTTACACCCTTTTATTTCTCCGCTTGATCGCGCCTGTGCATTGTAGACCAAATCTTCACACGCAATTTTTGCGTCATCGCGCAGGGTTGCACACGATGATAATTCATTGGTCGCCAAGGCAGAAGATGTTGCACACGATGCATCCCCCACCGCGCAGACCGCAGTGGTTGGCGCAGGGGAAGAGGGAGTCCAAATACGATACAGCACGTAGCCACCAGCCAAAAGAATGAGAACCGTCATGAGCACGAAAAGCGGCAAGGCAATTTTTTTTGCTGGCTTTGGAGCTTCTCCCCCGGGCATAACCGGCGTTCCTTCGGGAGTCAACTCATAAAATTGTTGCGCTTGCCAATCCATATTATTCACAATACTGCAGATTCACATTACTAATTTCCACAGTTCCTTCTCGTTGGAAATTGAGTCGTACCGGAATTCCCTGTTCACTCCCCGAACACGTAAATCCTGTCGGCCACGGGAGAGCAACGTCATTCCCTTCCACAACCGATCCGGAAACGATTTCCCCATCAACCACATAACTCATGCTGACTCCCAGCATATCCTCCACAACCGTGTCGTACATTGCCTGCAACCCTGCTTTTGTATTTTCAATGAAGTAATATTGAATGCCCGTTTCCGTGCTTGGATTCCCGCTTGAAACACAGGCCATTTGTTGAGATTGCGTTAAGTCTGTCATGTCGCTTGCGCACGTATCCACTTCAAATCCTGCCGGAGCCGCATCTGCAATAGACGAAAATGGTTTGAGCCAAGAAAGGAGTTGTTCGTTTCGAAGAACAGACGCGGATTCAATGGTGCGCAAGAATCCGAGCGTTCCAGCATCACGCTCCATACTCACAGAACATTCCACGCCTGTTGACGATAGTCCGCTTTCGGTGAGCGAAGAATACATCAAGGTATAGAGCTCCATGCCAGAGGCCTTAACGCTGCACCCTTGAGATCGAAGCGAACTGTAATATCCGCTCGTATATCCATCGGTCATGAGCACAATCACGCGTCGCCACGAAGGATCATACAAGGCCGACGTTGCAACATCGTCGAGCATTTTTTCCGCGAGCGTTAATCCGTCGGCAATATTGGATCCTCCGCTTGCATGAAGTGCGTCCACACGTGTCACGAAATCGGCAAGTTCCGTTTGATCATAAAATGTGGCGCTCGTTGGATAGGCGAGCGTTCCAAAGCCAATCGCACCCAGATGCACGCTGTCGCCTAATTCGTCATAAAGCGTCGCAGCAACACCCGCAATTTTTTCCTGAACCACTTCCAAGCGTGTTGGAGCTGTCACTCCAACCCCAATCTTATTTCTCATGGAAAGTGACGTATCGGTCACAAAAACGATATAGACTTGTTGTTCTCCTAAATTATCAAATGAGATTGAACCACGCAGAGAAGAGGCGCTCGAACACGCTGGCACATACATGGTCCCAGCAGTTGCAACCATTGCACTCGTGGCAGACGTTGGACTCTCCAAGGTTTCGTAATTTTTCAAATCAATGCTTCCGCCTCGCATAGTACGTGAGGCATTTGTGGACATAAGGAGTGACGTCGTTTGATTGGTGAATGGGCAGGAGCTTGCACAATTGGAAGCGCACGTTGGGAGCACACACGATCCCCCAGAGCATCGAGAAAGGCTCGGAAGATCCCCGGCTGCCGCATCGTCTGATTTGATACAGGTTTCCCCATGGTCGCTTCCGCCTTCGCAAATACCAGCATTGGCGCAGTAATAGACCGTGCCATCGTCGTCGGTTGTGGAAGCTGCAGCTGAAGAACACGTGGAACGAACCGTTCCGCTGTCGCTAACATACAAAAGCGGAACATCTCCTCCATCACAATACTCGTCGCCATTGCGGATGCCGTCGCCACAGAATGATCCGCTGGAGGCAACTGTGAGACACGATGTGGAACAATACGAGCATCCTGCTTCATACGACGAAGAACATGCAACGCCATTTGTTCCCCCTTCATCGCATTGTTCTGCTTCTGGATTCAAGTACCCGTCTCCGCAATAATTTTCTTTGCACTGCGTGGTACACGCATCGGTATTGGAATCATTTCCATCATCGCAATCCTCCCCGTCGTCCACGGATCCGTTTCCGCAAAGCACTTCTGCTTCGCACGACACATCTGCCCAGGTTTCTGCCCAGGTGCACAGTTCCCCGCCAGCGCCATCGTCTTCACAGGTTCGGGTACGCGTGGTTTCAAATGTCTTATCAGAGCAAACCCCGTCGCCACCGGCTGAACTATCGCAGAATGCATCGGTTGTACACGGGCGCCCAAGTTTTGTTGAATCCCCAAGTAAACACACGGTCGTGGTAGGACATGCATCAAACTTCGTTCCCGTGCCACCGCAGACGCCATAGGACGTGCTGCTGCCTCCACCAAATCCCGAAGGCGCAACCGAAATCGTAACGCAATCTGTATTGCTTGTGCATTTGCCCTCCCCATCCGTCCCAGACCCTGCTTGGCAGAGCGCGCCTGCATACGTCTCAATGGTGCCATCACATTGTTCTCCGCTTTGCACAATACGGTCGCCACAATACGTTGCCGGTCCGCTACAGGTTGAAGCGCACGTGTCCCCTGGATTTGCGCCATATACGCCATTTACCGTGAGTGTATCGGTACACAATCCTCCGCCATAGGTGCGACCGCTGGAAGACGCAGTTCCGCAATCACAGATTTCGCTTCCGCCAAGCATGCCGTCCCCACAATAGAATGACGTAGTGTACGTGCAATCATATCCGCACGATCCGTATTTTCCATTTCGCGATCCATCGTCGCAGGTTTCTGCGCCCTCAATGACGCCATTGCCGCAGGAATAACTCGTGCAAACTGCGTCGGAAGGCGTTTCCCAACCCGAGCAAGTGTCATTACAAATTTGTGGAGTGGCGCCCGACAGTCCTGCATCGTCGGTGCAGGCAAGCATTGGGCCTTCGTCCTCAAGTTCACAGACTTCACTTGCCCCAACAATGCCATCGCCGCAACTCGATGATGTGCCATATACTGACGATCCATCGCAGAGTGCAGTGCTCCCTGTAAACCCATCAACCGACGCATCAAGATTCCCTCCCACAACGATGTCGTAGCCGGTGGCGTTGTCGATCCCATAAACCCAACTTGCCGTATTGTACTCAAGTTCTGAGGTGAGATCGTAACTCTTCGGGCCAATCGAACGATAGTGATACACGTATGAATTGAGCGGACACAAATACGCCCCAGTTGTGGAATCCACACAGGTATCCGCCGCGTAAGAACTAAGCGTACCCGATCCACATCCGGTTGTTTTATTGAGAGGATCCGCAGGGAGCGTTGTGCCAACTTCTTTCCCAAACGTATCGTTCCACGAGGTCCACGAACTCACCGCAAGCGCACGCACAAACGTGCCACTTGCAAGCACTGGATAAGACGGCGTGCACGATTCACCTGTTGGGCAATTGAGCGCAGTTGTGCAACTACGAGAGGTTGTAGCCGAGCACGTGCTGTGTGCACTCCCGTAGGTGCCAAGTGCGCTTTCGATGGTTTTCATGTCTGTGAGGCGTTGCAAATCACGGCGGATACGCGCCTTATCGTCTGCGCAAACTTGCGTGCCTGTGCAATCAAAATCGGACTCGCATGTTGAGCCGGTATAGGCACCGCTTTCTGCACAAAAGCCTGCATTGTCGACGTTGGTGAGGAATGTAAGATTTGCTAAGAGTTGATTGAAAATACCAATCGTATCTTCGCTTGCACCTTCATTGTAGGAAAGAATGTAAATATTTGGGTACAGCCCGAGCGTTGTTTCCACCAAATTTGGCGCAGCAACGTAGACCGTTCGCCCGTCGCGAATAGCTTCGAATTCATCCACCGTATCGTTCACCGGGCTCCCGGCAAATCCTTGCGAGGCATACCACAGTTCTGGCGGTAAATAATTTGAGTTAGTTGCAATACGCACGCCAATGGCGTCGCCTGATCCGTCATCGATTTTCCACAAATATTCTTTGATGACATTGGCGGATTTTGTGACCGCAGGTGCAACCACGCTAAGCGTTGGCAAAAGCGTTTCCCCGTCACGGCAATAATAGGTGGAGAAATTCATCCACGCGATACCTTCGGAAATGCCGTCCACAGTGCCAGTTGCGTCGTCAATAAATGGATAGCTTGCATAATCCGGCCATGGATTATTGCAGATCACCACCGAAACATCGTAACTATCCGATACCGCCGACCCTACATCGCTTGGCATGGCAACATTTTCTGAAATCTTGGCAGTTGCCCCAATCACTGCATCGCCACTGATTTCCAAAGATGAAATCGTTGCGGCATCATCTGTTGAGACGGTGACGTCTGCAATTGTGCTTTCCGAAGAAATCCATGGCTCCCAGGTCCAGGCATAAGCACCGGCAACCGAGGCAATTTCTTGACGTGATCCATTGGCATACGAATACGTATCTGCAACAAATTCATGCGCTTCGTTCGCACTCGTAAATAACCCTGGCGCATCGGCCGTATCGGCAATCACCACTTCGTCGAGCGTACAAATCGTATTGACGGTTGTGAAGGATTGCTCCTGCGTTGCGTACAGTCCCACACCTTCTGAATTTTTGATCCCCAATCCTTCGCCCGCAGTATCGTCGCCTTCAAGCACAATGGTATGCGCGCCACCGATGGCAAAGAGTCCCTCGGTTTCAAACGTCACCTTATAGAGCCCGCTTTCCAATTGTTCTTGCGAGAATTTTGTAATCGGCATCACACAATCGTTTGCGCTTTGCGCAAAAATCGTTGGCGTAATCCAGGCAAAGAATTTCTCAAAGAACGACATCGCCCCTGGCACACCGGCATTGCTCACAACCGTATACCCCTCATCGGTCGGACACGATGGCGTATTTAATTTAACATAGGCATTTCCCGTGAATGATGCGACATCCATTTCTTGGCTGAAGAGCCCGTACACCGCCGCATTGCGACATGTATCTGTTCCGTTTGGAATAAGCTCTGCGGTTGGTCGTGGCATACAGCACGCATTTGACGCCACGCCGTAGCGCGTGGAATCCGAGCAATCCGAAGCGGTTTTGGCAACACAAGAAAGCGAAATCAACGCTTCTGTGGAAACGCTCGACGCTGCTTCAACAACACGAATCGTGCCGGTTGCTTTTTGTGTGTCAACATTAACGGCGCTCACGGCCGTGCTTGCAATATAGGCAACTTGCGATGCATCCACGTTTCCATCTCCAGAAGCACCAAGTTCACACACCAAATCTTCTCCGGTGCCAGCATGCCCGTCGCCACAAACTGACGGATTCACGTACGAGAGCGACGACCCTTCAAAAAGACACGCGGAAGAACATCCATCGTCATTTTCTGTGTTCCCGTCATCGCAATCTTCTCCGCCATCCGTTTCGGTACGTACAACAACTCCATCTCCGCATCCCATAAGCGCCGTGCCTCCGGCACGCAAACACGCCGATGTGCAACGCGCTCCTCCGTCGCACGTCTCATAGGGCGCTGTGACCACTCCGTCACCACAAATCGCGGAAATATCTGAAAGACGTGGCGACCCTTCTGCTAAGCATTTTGATGAACATCCGTCGCCATTTTTCTTATTGCCGTCATCGCAATCTTCTCCACCCGAATCTTCCGTATACCCCACATCGTTGTTTCCGCACGTACCTCCTGATGCGCTCGATCCTTCGTTCAAACACGTGGCCGAGCACCCATCGCCGGAAATCGTATTTTTGTCATCGCAATCTTCGCCCGCGCCTATATCATCGCGATCAAGGACGCCATCTCCACATGTGGCTCCTGGAAGCAATCCTTCGCGCAAACAATTTGCCGAGCACCCATCGCCTGGCACCACATTTTTATCATCACATTCTTCTCCGGTCTCGAGGACAGCATTCCCGCAAATCGCCGTATACGATGTGCTTCCAAGTGCAATGCAAGAACTCGTACATCCTGCTGGCAAGGCCGCTGGATTTTTATCAAAAAATGTTCCACTCCCCAGGAGTTTATACCAACTCGCAACATCGATCTCGTCTTTAATTGGGTCTTCCCAGTTCCACGCATAATCATCTGCATCGAGTTCTTGACCAGCAACCGAGCATTCGTCGGGCGCGCCATACGCAGAAACAGCAAATACTTGCGCTTCGCCAATGGCCCCAAGCAATACATCGGATGGCGATAAGGCGGTGCGCTCAACCGCACAAACAGACCCATCGGCTTTGGTGGAAAACTCCCAAGAGAAATCTTCGCCGTCATTTGTTTTGGTGAGTGCTGTCCCGCTTTCTGAGATGACCTCTCCAGAAATAATTGCATGGTAGAACGTGCTAGGCGAAAGCGAACCCACGCTAAACGAAATTTCCATGCAGTCGCCCTCTGGGGACGCCACGCAACTCGCTTTTTCTGCAACAATATCGCCTGCGGTTAAATTCGCGCAAAGTTCATTTGCACATTTATAGAGCGTGGCCATCCCCACGGTTTCAATGGAGGGATCCATGGAAACATTAAATCGTGCCCCAACCAGAGCGTTTGTACACGCTTGACTACAGTTTGGCCAATACGTGGTGACGTACGGATCGGAAAAATCAATAATAAATTCTCCAGTGCCATCAATCGCAGAAAGACGTTCGGTTGCAAGAACGGTTGCGGTTCCTTCCGCAAGCGCCGTTGCTTGCATGCAAGAGCTCACCGCAGGATCGCAATCGCCTTTTGACGCAAGCGATTCATCAATTGCCCAATCGAACGCATAATCTGCGGGGTTGAGGGCAATACAATTTGTGCTAATCGGAAGCGCATTAAAGTCCCCTGCTTCATTCAAAGACGTTGCCACGATTTCTTTCGGGTTCAAGAGAACTTTTTCTACTTGACAGGCGCTGCCGTCGAGCCCAGTTGTGAAGGTCCAGCTCGTTTCTTCTAAAAGCGACACCCCATCGCTTGATGTAAGATCGGTTGTGAGTACGACGCGATAGGTGGTACTTGCTGCAAACAAAGAGAGAGGATCGAAAAACACGCCCGTCCCATCGGATGTTGCAGAAAGCACTCCATCAACGGGCGTTGTATTGCGGCATGTTGAATCCGTGCAAGATTCCACAAGGAACGATCCGCCTTCGCCCGTGGTAAGACTCGTCGGCGCCATGGGCATGGTGAATTCCACGTAAACCGACGCATTCAAACACACGCCACTTGTAAACGTGCTGTTTGGTACGCCTGAAATATTTTCGTCCGTGCAGGCAATAATCGCTTCCGGCGCCAGAGGAATATCTCCGGTTGAAAAGACCCAGCTATACTTCGGCGTCGCAGATTCAATTCCTGCGCCCGCGGTGAAATCCGCAATTTCAAAATTCACGCCATTGCTTTCTGCACCTGCAATCGACGCAATCGTCACCGGTCCGGTTTGCGCAGACGATGGCACGGTTGCGGTGATTTGATCTTCACTCCAAGAAGTAATGCCGGCTGCCGACTCATTGTAAAAACGCACATCCCCTCCATCGCTACCAAAATTGGATCCGTAAATATTCACTGTGTCGCCCGATACGCCCGATGCTGGATTCATCCCGCAAATGCCCGGGAGTGGATCTTCGGTTGTGATACTAAACCCAACGCTATTGGATTCTTTTCCATCTTGACGCGCGATATACAACGTATGCGCCGTGGCAAGCACGTCACTCCCGTTGGTATACGCATCGGGAACAAGAATTGTGATTTGATGGTCGCTCCAAAATAGAGCATCACATTCGGCTGGGAAATCCGCAGAGCCCTGACCACGATCGCCGGTGATTGTATCTTCAAACCAAACCTTGCCAATCGCAGATCCAAAATTTGATCCAACAATCGTGACGGTTTGACCAATGCCTCCGTTTTCTGGCGTCACATAACTCACAACCGGAAGCGTTTCTGTTTCTGCAGACGATCCGCTTGCGAGCAAGCCAAAGGAAACCGGGTTTGACTGGCGTCCATCTTGCGAAACCGTAACCGCATAGGTACCCGCATCGAGCGTTGGCGCCACAAATTGAATGGCCTCGCTATCCCATCGTGTTGTCCGAATACCGGATCGACCGCTAAATAAAATTTCCGATGCATCGCCCTCGCTTCCAAATCCACTGCCAGAAAGCGAAAGAGATGAACCTGCATACCCAGAGCTTGGAGTGATTTTACAAAGATTAATTCCTGTTTCGGTTGTGACGTCAAAATCTTCCATCACCGGCCCATGATCGTCGTTTGTGGTTTCGGTTGATCCGCCCGTGACAAGCGAAATCGGGCCATCGATGGCACCAACTGGCACCTCCACAACAAGCTCGGTTGCGCTCCAACCCGCAGCACACGAGGCAAGCATCGCTTCAACCGGTTCGGTTGTGCCTGCAAAAAGAACCATGCCTGATCGGCCAAACCCGGTGCCTGTAAGCGTTACAAATGTGCCGGGTCCGCCAGACGTCGGAAGCACAGACGAAATGATTGGTGTGCTTGCGCATACCCCATCGTCGCAAAATCCGCTTTCACAATCGCTATCAATGGCGCAACTCCCGCCGTCGCATGCTCCACAATCTCCCCCGCAATCCACACCGGTTTCGCCCGACGAAGCATCGAGCACTCCATTGGAGCAATACGCGGGTTTGATGCGAACCGAGATGTCAGAGGAATCTGTATTTCCCGCGAGGTCTGTAACAACCGCTGAGAGTGCAACAACACTCTTTTCTGCGAACGCAGAATAATCCCAAAGCGTTTCCAAAATCACATCTGCCAAATTGTCACCGCTTGCAGGCAAGACGTCGAGCACCTCTTCGTTTGCAATAAATGAAATCGTGGCAACTTGGTAATCATCGGTTCCTTCTGCTTGCACATTCGAAGAACCCCCATATGGCAACCGCGCGCCGTTATCTGGGAATGTGAGTTCTGCAAATGGAGATTCTGTATCAACAATCGAACCCGTGGTAAACGTGCCCGTGCAGGACGCTCCACAAGAAATACGCGTGCCAGTACTGCTCTTGAGCGCATCAGAAACCGTGACCGTAAACAAGGTATCTGCAGCAAAACAGAAATAATCTTCGTTTGGCGCAGGGCACGGCTGCGTTGGTTTGAATGTGATGGCATTTCCGCTTGCCGTAACCGTACCGGCCACTGCAGCACCACTTGCGTCCACGAGCGTTATTGCACTCGAATCAACGTCGCCAACTTTTCGACTAAACGTTGCGACCACCTGAACGTTTCGAATGGAGAGTTCCCCGCTCGGGCGGATGCTCGTGACCGTAAAACTCGCGGCAGACCCACCACCCAATCCTCCATTTCCTCCTCCGCCAGATCCGCCACCACCTGCACCATCGCCTGCACCGGTTGCCCCTAAAATTGCCGTAATGACAAACGAGGTAATGGCGTATGAAAGCAAAATAATTGTGAGCCCAATTCCGCCGTTAATAAGAATCTTTTTTGCCGTGGTTGCTTTCTCCGCATCGCCCCCAGCGGTCATATAGCGATATCCGCCATACAAAACAATGAGCGTTGCCAAGATTCCCAAAAATCCAAGAGCGGTACGAATGAGTTTTCCAACAATCACTTTTGGATCTTCTACGCCAAGCCCTGTTGTTTCTCCAACCGTTGTGAGGCTATCTGTGACTTGCGCAAACGCTGGCGTCACCCCAAAAACTCCGGCGCCCGATAGCGTTGCAAGAATGGAGAAGACAATAAAAAATTTCTTAAACATGTTACTCAAAGAAATTACATCGCGTTGGCGATGGCACGCCGTTGCAACAGAATGGCATGGCCGAGGTTGTGCCACAGGTGCCACTCACGGCTGGGCCTTCGGCTGGATTGAAACAATTTTGATACTGATTTTTCACGCCACCCACATCGGTTTGATACAAGTGAAGCACCTCCTCGGTTGAGGTGAGAAATACGCCGTGGCGCATGCTGGCTTCTGTGACATCTTCCCCGTCGGATTCAAGCGTTGACGCACGTACCGTGAACCACAATTCATGCGTTGGGTTTGGCGTAATCTGCAAATTGTCAGAAGTAATCGTGCTCGTCATCATGGCATCCGAAAACGTTACAAGCACCGGTTGGTCGAGCGCCACGTTTTCCCCGAGAATTTCTGGCGAGATCGAGGTAATCACGGGAGCGGAGAGTTCGATGTCATTTGTGGTCGAGAATGTCCACTCATAGTTATCGCCGGCCGTGCCATCGTTATTTCCGTCGAGTGCATTGCCGGTAACGTCCACAATTCCGTTTGCTGGATAGATGTCGACTTGCGGAGGATTGGCACCCGGCGTTGCCGCAACCACGGTAGACGTAAGACTTTGCGCACCTGGCAAGCAATACATGGTGGTACCGCAAGAATTTGTCCCACAGGCGTCAGACGTCACAAATGTGATCGTGCGATACCCATTTGAAATGATGTACTCACCCGATACTTGCGCGTTTGAAGCGTCCACTACGCGGATATTGGAAAATTGTTGTGCAGGATCGCCAGCCACATAGGTGCCGGTGGAAGATGTTGGATCAATTGCTTCGTCAAAATTTACCTCGACGACAATATTGCGGGCATACGATTTGCCAGCTTTTGGTACAACCGAGGTGATGGTTGGCGGATCTAAATCCAGCATGGTGCCGGTTGTGAAGAACCATTCGTATCCGCCACTGTTTAAAATCTTTTCGCCGTCGCTATCTTTAATGCTGTCTGAAAGTGCCACGGTGTATTTCACATCGTCGGTTGCGGAACCCAAAATCGGTGGAGTAAAAATAACCGTTTTCAAATCTTCAGTAAGCGCGACCTTCACCTGTTCGCTTGTGAACGCCTTGCTTTTTCCTTCCGCGGTTGCGTAGATTTTCACATTCCCATCATCCAACTCATCTGTGCCGTTTAGCACATCATCGGGATTGATTGCACGACGGAACGTCACGAAGATTTTTGTATTGCGTGCCACATCGGTTGCGCCGCGCTCTGGATAGTGGTCAACGATTCCCCCGCTTCCCAAAGATCCAGATAATGGTTCTGTGGACACACTGCCACTCGTTTCTGATCCCGATCCCCCGCCAGCATTCCAGAGCCCATGGCCGGTGAGCATTTCAAACACAAAACTTGTAATGCCGTAGGCGCTCAAAATGATGATGAACCCGATTGCTGCTTGAATAAGCACGCGCTTTGCTTTGTTTACTTTTTCCGCGTCGCCACCTGCGGTCATCCACATGTACCCGGCGTAGATAACCAGGCCCAAGAAGATCACGCCCAAGAGTGACAAAAAGACGCCAATAATTCGCCCAATGATGGTTGGCAAATCCGCGCCCGTATTTACGCCGGCAGCATCGCCAACAATGGCGAGGCTTTCACTTTGCGCAAAAACAAAAGATGGAACAGCCAACAAGAGGCCGCTCATGATTCCAAAAGTTGTTTTTAGAAACACTTCTGTCCTACCTTTTTTTTGTGGCACAAGAGAGGAACGTTATGTGCTCTATTATAGCAAAGAAAAGAAGAATCTCTGCTCGGCGCTGTGGACGAATATCTGCAATCCATTCGCCGTAGGGACGTTGCGTGCAACGTCCATTGCTATTCCTTCGCAATCCCGTAGAGACGCGATTAATCGCGTCTCTACAAGAATATTTTTCATAGGGGCGTTCCGCCCCTTGCGTTATCCTCCACTTTTCTTTGCTGGCCCAAAGAAAAGTGGAGAGAAAAGAAATGGCCTGCTTACGGCCCATCCCAGCCTTCGCGCTTGGCTGGCCCGGAAAAACATCTGAAGAACCAAACCATCCAGGGCAGGCATGTTTTTCCGGTCGGGCCTTGTTCAGTAGCCTATTTGCGGATCGCCGGCTCGCCTGCCGTCATCCTGAGCGATAGCGAAGGATCTCTCGTCTGTGTCACAGATACCCTACACAATCCCGTAGAGACGCGATTAATCGCGTCTCTACAAGAGTTCAAATTTTATTGACGTCCCCATTGGCCGGTGCTACGGTTTATTACAGTTTCACCCTGGAGGGAATTATGTTCGAAGACGCGGATTCACGTCGGAGAACGAGATTCATCGAACAGGTCGTAGATACGCTGCAGGAGGCAGAAAACGGTCACCAGGCCTACCTGGAAATTCTCCGATTGGCACAAGAGTATCTTCGAGCCACCGAAGGGGTTACGGTTACCCTTCGTTGGTATGAAAACGATCGTTTCCGGTGCGTAGCATTTGTCTTCGGCCCGGGTTGGACCAACCCAGACCAAATTCCCGCCCCTCGTAACGACGAGGACGATTCACTCCCGGCCTCCGCTCCGTGATGGCCACCACATCCGCCCCTCTCCCTCACTCCCCACCGCGAACCGGTGGGATTAGAATACAAAAATCCCCCGCCGCGTCGTACGGGCGAGGGAAATTTTTAGTATACTCAATCCTCTAAAATATCTTTAAGCCCCCAGAATGCATTGCTGCCCTTCTCGATAAGAGTGCTTATCAGATCCGTAACATTTTGTTTTATCGCATCATTTCCATTCTTATAAATAATCTTTAGTGAATCTTTAATCTGCGCATCACACATAAATAGTGTGCGACGATTCTTATTCAGGTCACCATTGGAACCAAGTAGATAACGCGTGATGATTTCTAAAGTTTTCTCTTCATTCTTCTCCGCAAAAATGGTCAGTCTCTCCATTAAACCGTTGTCCCAATCAATAGCACCCTCGGATTTCTCGAGCGTCTTTGCAATTCTTTCAACAAGCACATCATCACTTAATATTTCCCTATCCGGATTAATCCAGAAACCGAAACCGGAAAATGCTTCCAGCTCTAGATCATTCTGAAGAGCCCAATCCCAAAAGGCTAAAAGCTTCTCTTTACTCACCTTATTTTCCTTCAACCATTCATCACCCGCCTGACCGCGAGTTAAACAATTTCGTCCAATGAACGAGATAAATTCCTTGTGTCGAACCGTATTCGAGACTCTCCAAAATTTTTCGAATAAAGGATCATCCATCTCTAAGCCCAAATGGACAAAAGCGAGAGCTAAGTGGACCGCCAAAGATTCATCTAATCCGGTTAAATATTTTCTATCTGTATAATTTTTCGGATCAAGTGCAATGGCATGGTTGTAATAATCCCTAAGTGCAACAAATAACTTATCGTACAATGTATTCGAAAGATATCCCTCCCAAGTGGCTAAATAAATATCCTTCTTTACTGTCTCATCTTTCGGAAAAATCTCGAGGAGTAAATTAATAATAAAATCCTTATCTCTGAAATAGAAAGACGCTAAGTATCGGCCAATCATGAACCGAACAGCAAGAGAATCATCTGATAAAGTTTTTTTGTAGAGCTCTTTGATGTCATCCGCCAGAGTCTTCCCATCATTTGTGGTGAATGTTACAAATGCTTCATAAACTCGACCACGAACAGAATTGATCGCAACGCCGTATAACTCGCCATATTCTGGTTTTTCATCTTCTTTGGATGGACTATCTTTAATCGTGAACAAATATGAAATCAACAAAAATATTTGTGCTCTGTGAGTTTTTTGTACTGTCTCCTTGGACTCTTTATCTTCGAGTATGTGGAGCAATATATCCGTGATAACCCCATGAACCCCAACCCAATCGACTAACCACGATTTATTCTCTTCTCTCTTGAACGGCGTCGCTGGATTGTCACCGCTAATTCTAATAGCCTCAAAAAAATCGAGTATCGTAACAATTTCGTCTGAATTTAGTGATTTGCCATTACGAAGCATCTCCTCAATCCCACGAAGGAGCGAATAAACATAATGGGAATGAATAGATTCTCGATCAAAGAAATCGCGGATATCTTTTAAATATTCATCTATACGGTTTTTAATATCTTCCTTCAGAGCATCACCGAGACCTTCAACGCCTCTTGGTTTCAAGAAATCGTCATTCTTAAATTGCTCATTTAATTTTTCTGCCGTCCACTCAGTTTTTAAATTCTCAATTATTTTTTTTATCGTATAATCTTCAAGATTTACCGGCGACTGATGTTTCACTGCTCCGCCTCGGGATTCTTCTTTCGGAAGCTCCAATTTTAGTGTTGCGTCGCATTTGTTGCCAAAAACATCTTCGCATCGCTCTCTTTCCTTTTCACTGAGGTAATCGCAAATACTCGATAAAATTTTCCAGCCGTCTCGCTTAATAAAAGACTTATCCGGATCTTGTTGTGCTCTTTTAGAAAAATACGCCAATACCCCCGCAACATAAGCGCGTTGATCATCATTAGATAAATGTGAAAAGCCAATTTTGAGAGCTTTTTTATATTCAACTCCGCCAGCTATCTCATAATAATTGTCTACTGCGAATAACTTGAAAAAAGTTTCTTTTAATTCATCCTTAAATACTTCCGGGCACTGTGCGAGAGCAAACAATCTCAGTCGCCATATTGAACGGCAAGAAGGAATCGAGTCGATATCTCCAAAAAGCTTCTTCACTCCGCTGGGGTCGCTACACTTATTTCCAATTGTATCCTTAATTAATTTTGTGACTGTTGCTCCAAGATTTTTTTCACTTCTTCGGAACGAGTGACCCCCACCACTCTCAACTTCAAGCGTAAAAAAATCCACATCGTACAAAGAAAATGAATCTGAGTATACGAATACTCCATTGTCGGGCTCACCTAATTTTACAATCTCCCCTATGATGGTAGTTGTGATTTGGAGCGCTTTTTCTTTGAACCCCTCACCAATATTAATCAATGCCTCAAAAATACCTGATTCTTCAAGATCGCCAACATAAAAAGGGTTTTCTATACTGAAACTACGTTCTTTTTCTGGTATTTCTTTTTTACTTTTGACGGTAAGAATAGCTTGAGCTAATTCTAAAATTGCGTCACCCTCGTTCTTCCCAACCAGTTCCTTGATCATTCCTTCAAATTCATAACCAGTTTTTTGGAAATCTCGCATTAAATGAACCCACCTCTCATCTCGAATTTTTGCTGTAAGCGTCTTGATTTGTTCAGCCGGCAATGAATTAATAATTTGAAGAAAACGATCCACGACTTCCGGATTAAAATTTGCTTGAGATATCGAAACGGAGGCAATAATCTCTGTAACTTTTTGTGGATTCTTTTCTGCCATTCGAGTCAAATACTCGAGCTCAGACATACGATACGAATATCGCATTGGGTCTTCTGCTTTATTTTTTATCTCATCCAAAAATCCTTCTTGCCAAAGCCAGCCAAGCCAAGACTCATCTGCTAGTGAAAAGAAAAATCGTTTAGCGTCTTCATTCACCTGTAGACTTTGTGCGACAAAAACATCAGCGCAGTCAGTACCGGCTGCGAAAAATTCGCCTATTCTTTTATGTAATTCAAGCTGGCTCATATTAAGCATTCATAAATAAAATCGGAACGTAATCTTTATCCGCTTGAGGATTATCATAATACCTTCTCAGTGATTCCTTATAAACTTCTTCCAACCTTTCGAAGTCTTTTCCGGACACCAAAGATTCATAAAATAATTTAGCAAAGATACCTGCAGAATCTTCTCCGACTCCATATCTGTAACCAATCGCATATCGCGCAATCCCCTTGCTGACGATTTCAAAAGCCAAACTACTCTTATTCACGGCACCTCCACCAGAATAGCAGGAGGAAACAAAAAACAACAAAAATTTTTTGCCTTGAAGAATGTGGATAATCTCCCAATCTTCCAAAATATCTACTTCATTATATTGATTAATGTCGGATGCCTCTAAACAAAAACCGCCCCCCTCGTCCCCATGCATCATGATGTGGACGATATTATAATCATCCCAGGCTAAAGCGCCGAATTTTTCTATCGTTGTGTGTTTCGATATCGATATGTTACTTATATGCAATTGTTTGGGAAGCGCCTCTAAAGCATATTTAACTATATCGATGATCTCAATGATTATTTTATTTTTGAGATCTTTCAATTTTTCCGTTCGGCGTTCATTGGAATAGGAGGCTACTAATAATAAACTATTGCTGCTGGGCGGATCTAATCTCTCTCCTGTAACAACTTTTCTCAAAACAAAAATTCTTTTTGCGGATATCTTTTCCCATGGGAGCTCTAGAAAATCACTAAAACCTGACTCGATTATCAGTTCACTGCCATCCCCGAAATCAGAGTCACTCAAAGATATTCGTTCAGCTACAAAACTTACAACGCTTTGAAGATTTGGTCCGAGATTTTTTTCAGTAATATTTTCATTGCTCATTCCGTTGCCAGCCCCAGGATTGGTAAGCCGTACCCCCGCAGTTCTCTTTGCCTGAGCACAGCGTCCATCGAATTCAGAAAACAATATGGGAACTGGATCGCCTTCGTTGCAACCCACAAATAAGTATTGCCCCACAGGCAATTGTTCCCCGTTGTTTTCTTTCATGTCTTTTAGTTCACAAAAAATCTTCATGAAATCTGAGTCGATAGCTTATTCACTTAAGTTTTCTTTAATTAATTACGATATATCTTCCTCCCACGTCCCATTCGCATCAATACGACTTCTGAAAAACTTTTCTGTTTCTTTATTCACAAAGTACACATAACAACCTTTCATCCCCCGCGTCAATAAGATTCGATAGGTGTTTTTCAACAGCTCGACAAATTGATCTTTTGATCTCCGAACAACCGTATCAAATGAATGTTCTGGTCGTGCAATCCAATTTTGCTTCTCAAAATCGTAAACCAAATCTTCACCGATAATGACACCAACATAATCAAACTCAAATCCCTGAGCCGTATACACGCAACCAATTTGATTTACGCCTTGCGGATCGTGTGCCCATAATGATGCTTTTGGAATTCCGGCCACCAATCTTCTTGAATCTGTCTTTGCATTCCACGGACGTTGATAATCTCCGATAACGACATCGTCGACTAACGCGCCCTCATTCGTCGCACTAGACCAAGGCCAGCAAAACCCTGCTGTCAAACGTGCCGTGTTTCCATGTTCAGCTTTTTCTTTTATGGCTTGTTCCAGAGCCTCCGGCGTGTCGAAAATTTTAAATTCAAAACCGTCATTTTGGTCCCAAATAGGATTTGCCGTACGTTTGATTCCCAACGTGTTATTGACCCAATTGATAAAGGCGTCCGAGCCATTGCATCGAAATTGCGCCTCAAGTTCATACTCTAAAACCTCACGGCCTTTTTCTTTTGCGTATTCACGAATGTAGGAAACCGACCCGATCTCATTTGGTCGCACGATTTGATTGTCGTCGATGAAAAATACGGCAAGTTTCGATGCATCTAATAATTCTTCAATTTGGAGTTTGTTTGAGGTTTTATCTTTCCGTGTAAATCGATTATTGCTCGTTTTTCGTATTCGATGTGCTTCATCACAAATTAGCACATCAATGTCGCCGGGACCGGCCGAAGCATAACTATTGAAATATTTGAATTGTACCGAGCCACGCGTTCCAATAATTTTTCTTAGTGTCTCGGTAAATGCTTTTGACCCCGTGGCGTAATGTGCATTTTTCCCCTCAGCTAATAGATCTGCCATTAAATTTAGTGCAATAACAGATTTCCCCGTGCCAGGACCACCGCGAACAATTAATATTTTACGTCCGTCGCTCGTATCAAGTCCTCGACGTGCTAACGCCATCACCTTATCAAAAACGATACGCTGTTCATCGAGCAAAACATATTCTGATTTTCCTTTGATAACTGAAGAGATGTGATCGAGTAATTTCCGACTTGGTTTATATTTCCCATTATCAATTTTACTCATGACCGATTCCCCGTTTCCGCGCTCCAAACCCTGCAATAAATATGCACAAAGTTCATCTACTTTTTCTGCTGTAAAAACTGGGTATTTATCGACGAGGTTGGAGAATTTTGGTGAGAACAACTCATCATTGCTCACCGGATTATAGTTGTGCAAATAACTACACGCTTCCAGACGTACCGGCTGTGGTCCTTCATAAAAAGTCGTGTGCGTATCTGCAAGATATTCTTTGTACCCGCCAACTTGCGCTGAAGGATGAAGAACCTCGCGCTTCGCACCACCTACCCACGTTAAGACTTCATTTTCTCCGTCGGCTTGTTCGGTTTTCTCCCACTGCTTGAGCTCGATGATCATTGCCGTATCTTGAGCGTTTGTATCGACTCCGCAGATAATGCAATCAAGACGTTTTGACGTTAAAGGCAATTGATATTCCAAAAGGATACCGTGATCAATAAGATCTGCATGCTGAAAAACTTGAGACAATGCGCGCAACGAATTTCTCCAAGATGTAACCTCAGCTGGCGAAGGATAATAACGAAAATGTGAAAAAAATGCATCGCGAAGAAGATCAGCAATGCGATTTTGAATATTATCGAGGATAAATTCTTTCGAGGTACCTGAATAGAGTCGCATAACTAGAGTTTATTGTATTTCGTGTGTTTCCCTTTTGCTTTTTCGATCGGGTATTTTTCTTCGTTTTTTTTCAATTTTTTCTCTACCGCTTTCAGAAGATCAATTTTCAAATCATGGCTCATTAATAAAACCCAATACAAAACATCCGCGAGCTCATCTGCGATATGTTCTTTATCGCTTTTCACATAATCCTCAATTTCTTTTGGATTTTTCCATTGGAAATGTTCCATCACTTCTCCCGCCTCCAAAACCAAAGAAATCGACAAATCTTTTGGGTTATGAAATTGCCTCCAGTCTCTTGCATCTCGAAATGCAATGATCTTTTTTGTGATCTTTTTTATGTCATCCATACCGTCCCATTCTCCCCCCTTTTCCCTCTTTCTTCAATCCCTCCCCAAAATCAAAAATCCCCCGCCGGGGCGAGGGGAAAAAAACCAGAGGAATATGCAAATTTTGCATTTTGCTTTCCACTTGCATTTTCAGATGTCCGATTTTTTCGTACACCTGACTCCCCCAAACATTTTTACCCTTTTCCCTCTTGTTCAAAGGGGTCGAATTCGACCAGTTTGAGGCGAGAGGGATTATTCAGTGCGTGACAATTTGTCACGGTTTCATTTTTAGACCGGGTCGAGGAAAAATTATTCCACAAACAATTCATCTTCTTCCCATTTTCGTGGGTTCTCCATAATATAGGTGCGGATATTGCTGAGGGATTTCTCATCACGAACAATGTGTTCATAATAATTCCGTTGCCAAACCGCGCCACCGGTATTCCCTCGAATAACATTCGCGCGTTTTGTGACCGCGGATTTGAATCCGGCAACAAACGATCCAATCGATTGCGATTTGGGACCAGATCGATGTCCTGTAGGGGCGACCGGCCGGTCGCCCCTACGAAAACAAATATCGTCCGTACGAAAAACATCATTTCCACGGTTGATAACCGTAATCACATGGATATGATTTGGCATAATCACCAAAGAATCCAATTCGATTTCGGATCGAATTTCGAGGGTCTTCAATAATTCATCATGAACAATATTCCCAAATTGATTTAGACGAATAATTCCATGTTCAATTGCACCAAACAAACATTCACGATCCTTTGTGCAAATCGTGAGAAAATATGCGCCATCCTCAGAATAATCGTATCCTTGCAGACGAATGGAACGACGGTGCAATCGTGGAAATTTATTAATCGGCATTTGGCAAAGGATCTATTCCTTACTCGTAAATCGGCGGGGACCAAGCCAACCAGATTATAAGATCTGTAATCAATAGCAATCCAACCAACGCCAGATCCCAAAATCCCACCCATTTTTTCTCTGCAATCTCTGGAAAGAATTTTCCAAAATAGATGTAGTACAAAATCCGTCGAATGAGTTGCGCGCCAAGAAGGACGCCAACGATTCTTGGAATAGCCGTGAGTGGATAATATCCCCAAAAAATAAATCCAACGTCACGCCACGTGAATAAAAGAATAAAAACCGTGGGAACCAAAATGCACACAAAGTAAAGCACGCGCAAAAGGCGATACCATACGATTTCTTTTGCACGTAAAAGTGTTTTTGTTTGCATACTCCTCCATGAAAAATTATTTCTTCAGCAATTCCTCAATCATCTTTTTCACGCGTCCCCCATCGACCTGCCCGCGTAGCTGTTCCATTGATGCTTTCATGGCTTTGCCCATATCAGCCAAATCGCTCACACCAAGTTCGGCAAGAAGTGCTTCAATTTTTGTTTTTAATTCTTCATCACTCATTTCCGGTGGCAAGTAGGCCTTAAGAATCGCAATTTCTTTTTGCGTTTGCGCAATCAAATCTTCACGCGCAGCTTTTGTGAAATCCCCGAGTGCATCTTCGAGTTTTTTCAAATCGCTCTTAATGACCGTCATTGCATCGGCGTCTTCGAGTTCTTTTTTGACCTCAATGGCTTTATTTTTGAGAGACGAGAACGTAACACGCAAGATATTTAAGGTCTCCATGTCGTGGTTACGCATGGCGTTTTTGATGTCTTCTTGGATTTGTTGATAGAGATTCATATGAAGACAGATTAGCATGGATTTTGGGATAAATCCATGGATTCTGTCTTATAGAATTTACAGGGGCCTGTCAGCCCCTTTTCTTGTTATCTCCACTTTCTTTGGATTCGTAGGGGCATCCTGCCCCTTGAACCCTGGCCCCTCTTTTCTTTGCTGGACCCAAAGAAAAGAGGGGGGAAAAGAAAGGGTCTGTTTTCTTGTAGCCCATCCCAGCCTTCGCGCTTGGCTGGCCCGGAAAAACGTATGAAGAACCAAACCACCCAGGGCAGGAACGTTTTTCCGGTCGGGCAGTGTTCTGATTGCACCGCCGCCTCGAGGTTGGTAAAGAGGAATCCGGCAAGTTTCTTTCTCTCCACTTTCTTTGCCGGAACAAAGAAAGTGGAGAAAATAGGTTAGGGGCTGGAAGCCCCTACAAAAAAGAACAGTCTTTCGACTGTTCTTTTCTTGTTTTAGTTCTGTTGTTTCTTGCGGAAATCTTCTTCTTTAAGCTTTCCGGTACGGATCAAGTATTCACGCTTCTCGCCCATTTCCAATCGACGCAATGCGTTTTTGCGACGCTTATTGCGATTTGGGGTGCGGGTGAAGAATCGTCCTGCGCGAACATCGAGCGTTTTACCGCTCTGTTGCACGCGACGGGTAAAGCGACGGAACATCGCTTCAAAACTCTCGCCCTTTTTTCGTTTGATTTCAATGTCTGACATGTTGTTTTCCTACTTTTCTAGTGGCACGAGTGTATCAAAATCCCTTTATGCTGTCAACGCCTTCTCGTCCTTCATGCGGCGGCCAACGAGCTCCACCACACGATCGGAGTCCACAATCTCTTGTGCACCCGATTCCATATCACGAATAATAATAGTGCCGTCGAGCACTTCTTTTTGCCCCAAAATAAGGGCAATCTTTGCATTGTGCTTATTGGCAAGATCAAGCTGGGCTTTGAGAGAACCTTTGCCAAACGCTTCGGCAACTGGCACACCCCCCTGGCGGAAACGCTCAAAAATGAGCATGCCTTTGCGACGTGCAGCTTCACCGAGCTGGCAGAAGAATACTTCTACCTTGCGATTATGTGGCACAGGAGCATTTGCTTCTTTCATGGCCGCAATCACGCGTTCGATTCCAACTGCTGCACCCATCGCACCCGTTCCTTCGCGTCCACCCATTTGTGGAATCAAATCATCGTAGCGCCCGCCACCTGCAAGTGAACTTTGTGCGCGCTCTGGATTATCTGTGACCTGAACGATTTCAAAAACGGTTTTTCCGTAGTAATCAAGACCTCGCACCATGAACGGATCGAGCTCATAGCGCACATCCACCTCATCAAGATATTCAATCACCTTCATGAAATGCTGTTTTGAATCATCGTCGAGCCAATCCACAATTTGTGGCGCGTTTTTCTTGAGTTCTTCCATGCCCTCTTCTTTTGAATCCAATAGTCGGAGTGGATTTTTCGCCAAACGCTTCTTATCGGTTTCAGATAATTGACGACGATGTGCTTTAAAATAATTCACAAGCTCCATGATGTATTCTCGTCGACTTGCTGGTGTGCCAATGGAATTAAGTTTCACCACCACTTCAATACCGAGCTCTTTCATGAGCTGAGCGCACATAAGGATGACTTGCGCGTCGATAATTGGTTCCTGAGACCCAAGCACTTCAACACCCCACTGCCAGAACTGACGATATCGCCCAGCTTGTGGACGATCATAGCGAAACATCGGCTCGGCATACCAAAGCTTTACGGGCTGTGGCAAATTGAGCATGCCATGCTCGGCATAGGCGCGCGCAACTTGCGCAGTAGCTTCTGGACGGAGGGAAACGCGATCACCGCTTTGATCAACGAAGGTAAACATTTCTTTTTCCACAATGTCGGTTCCTTTCCCAACCGCACGCTCAAAGAGCGATGTTTTTTCCAAGAGTGGCAATCGAATGCGACCAAAACTATAATCATCGGAAATTTTTCGAGCCGTATCCATCACCTTGTCCCAATACGCTTGCTCTTCTGGCAAAACATCACGGAATCCTCGCAACGTATGAGGTTGGTTGGCCGCTCCTTTTGCCTTTCCCTCCGCTTCTGCTGGTGTTGCAATCATAGATCGTTATTTGAAATTATTGATTTGAATACTCCGGAGACTGAATCGCTCCCATACGGTTGAACGGAAGTCCACGCACCCATGCACGACCCACAATCACCTTACTCGTAATAGGACCAAAGGATCGAGAGTCCAAACTTTCATCGCGATTATCGCCCAGCACATAATATTCATCTTCCCCTAATACGACGCTTTCACGTCCATGGGTGTATTCGCTGATATATTCTTCGGTGAGCGTAAAACCGTTTGGATGTTCCGCATTCTTGATGGTAATGGTGCCATCGGCAATCTCAACCGTCTCTCCAGGAAGGCCAATCACACGCTTGATATAAAACTGCGACGGACTGGTTGGCGGAGCAAAGACGACCACCTCCCCGCGATCAATGGCGCGCAAGCGATACGAGAGTTCGTCGATGATGAGATACTCGTCGTTGTAAAAATTCGGCTCCATGGATGCGCCCAAGACCACAAATGGCTTTACCACAAAGTAACGAATTGGAATGATGATGGCCGCGGCAATCACAAGGATTTGCAAGACCTCAACCCCAAAGAGCACAATTGAGCCAAGCGTGGCTCCAAATACACGAAAGATCATGCGATCTTCCCCTTGTGGAGCATCACTTGTTTCTTTTTTAAAGAATGACATGTGAGTTTGTTTAAAGTGCGAGCATAATACCATAAAAAAATCGCCTGTGCAATAGCAAAAAATGGCCGAAGTTAGAGAAATCCACTCCCTTGCCATCCGTCCATTGGTTTGATAGAGTAGGGATTGCAATTTGGACGTGTAGCTCAGCTGGTTAGAGCGCTGTCCTCACACGACAGAGGTCAGAGGTCCGAGTCCTCTCACGTCCACCACCCTTCGCTCCTTCGGAGCTACGGGTGGCAGGCCATCCTTGTTCAACGAACGACGGATGACAGGCCATCCTGCCACACTCGGAATCGGCGAAGGGTGCCCTTCCGAAGCTCTGTTCATACAGAGCGAAGGAGGGCGCGAACTCGACGCAACTATGTTTTTTGTGTACATCATCCAAAGTATCAATTTTTCTGATAAACGATACACGGGTTTTACTGAATGTATCGAATCAAGGATTGATGAACATAATCGTGGCAAATCGCCACACACAAAAAAATTCAAACCATGGAAACTAATCTACTATTCAGCGTTTGCAGAAAAAAAGAAAGCATTAGACTTCGAAAAATATTTAAAGTCTGCATCAGGATCTGCATTCAGAAATAAAAGACTGCTCTCATAATCCTCCCTGTTTTTAAAATTTATTTCCGCATATGGAAAAAATAACGATCGACCTGCATTCCAAATTTTTCCAACTTTTTTCCTTGTGCGGATTATCTCTCGCCCTTGGATTCCTTTTTGACTACCTCATCTACGATCATGCATTTGGCATTAATGTGCCAATTTTTATTTTTATTGCAATCACATTCGGGATCCTGCTCGCGCTCAGTTATCGTGTAGCGATTCCAAAACTTGCATACCTGTTTTTTGCGATCGGCCTAGGATTTGCGTTTCTCCTGTTTTTCCGAGCCAATGCACTTCTCTCATTTTGCAATTTCTGCGCCATGGGATTTTTCCTATTGCTTGGTGTTATTCAACTCACGGAAAAATTCATTCATAAATTCCTTGCATTTGATTATTGGAAAACGCTCGCCCTCCCCCTGTTCTTTGTGCCTCCATTTTTAAAAACACTCCAAGATCTCATCACAATTCGACATTCCGATACAAAACGCGATACAGCCATCCAAATCATTCGCGGAACAATTGTCGCCCTTGTAATCGTTGCAGTCCTTCTGGCGCTCTTTGCATCAGCGGATTTGGTGGTGCAGGACTTTTTCACACGCCTATTTTCAAACGAATTAGATGCAGAGCAAATCGCGGAATTTCTGGTGCGCACCTTCTTCGTCACCTTTATTGCTGGAGCATTTCTTGGCCTCTATGCGTACGCCTTCCGTCATCCACGCGTGCATGCACCCACGAGTGACGCCACACCTGTGAAGTTCATTAAATCCATTGAACTTGGGATTATTCTTATTGCCACGAACCTCATCTTCATTACGTTCCTCACCATTCAAGCCACAAACTTATTTGGCGGACACAATGCGCTCGATCGACTAGGAATCACGTATGCAGAATATGCGCAACGCGGATTCTTTGAACTGATCGTGGCCGCACTCTTGGTGGCGCTCGTCTTGTGGATTGCCGATAAATATTCTGCGAAAAATACCGTGAACGAAAAAACGTCATTTCTCTTTTTGAGCAGCCTACTCCTCGTGCAAACAATTGTGCTCATGGCCTCGGCGTTCTATCGACTCGCCCTGTACGAAGGCGCCTACGGCTACACCACGCTCCGACTCTTCAGTCACGCGTTTATTATTTGGATTGCGCTTGCGCTCGTGTATTTCCTCGTGAAAATTTGGTTCGCAAAAAAAGAAGAGCATTTCGCGCTTGCCACATTTGGAACCGGCGTCGTGCTTTTGCTTGCGCTCAACGCGCTCAATCCTGATGCCTTTATGGCAACGCAGCATTTGCAACGCGCCGCTGGCACCGAAACATTTGATGCACCATTTTTATCACAACTCTCTGCCGATGCTGTTCCGGTGCTTTACGAGGCGATGCGGGCAAATACCGACGCGCGATTACCCGAGGTACTAGCCGATTGGAAAGGAGAGCGCTTTGATTATTCTGGAGAAAAAGGACCAGCGACGCTTCGCAGTCAGTACGTTGGTTGGCAGGCGTATCATTTTGCACGAACCCATGCGCTCGACGTGCTTGCGGACGTGAACGTCCAAAGATAATTCGTGTATAATAACGTTGGTATGAAAGAGGAAGTCTCGGTTGATTTTTTGAAGAAAAAATATCAACTGGCCCCGGATCGTCAAAAAGAACAGAAGCGCAAAAAAACCTTCAAATGGATTGCGGGATTTTTCGTATTTGCGGCGCTTGCGGGGATTGGCGCCTCGTATAGTATTTCTGCAACTAGTAATACAACAAACGATCTTTCCGGACTCTCGATTTTTTCAACGGTTCGCGGGCTCATGACCGCGCAAGATAAAGCGCTCTCCGGGGAAACAAGCGATCGCATTAATGTGCTCCTCATGGGCATTGGCGGCGCAGGGCACGACGGGCCAGAGCTCACCGACACGCTGATCTTTGCCAGCTTCCAACCCTCAACAGGTGAAATTGGCATGCTGTCGATTCCGCGCGATTTAGTGGTTTCGATTCCGGAGTACGGCTATCGCAAAATCAATGCAGCCAATGCATACGGCGAACTCAATGAGGCCGGCAGTGGTCCACAAGTGGCATCCGATATTGTGAGCGACATCCTTGGGCAAGAAATCAATTATTACGTGAAAGTAGATTTTGATGCATTTGCAGAACTCATCGATGCCGTTGGCGGCGTTGACGTCTACGTGGAACGCAGTTTCACTGACTCGACCTACCCCACCGAAGATGATTTGGTTCAAACCATTTCTTTCTCGCAAGGATGGGCCCATATGGACGGCGCCACGGCATTGCAATTTGCGCGTTCGCGCCACGGCAATAATGGCGAAGGTACGGATTTCGCGCGCGCGGAGCGTCAGCAAAAAATCATTGTAGCCATGGAAAAACAAATCCTCTCCCCTTCCATTCTCTTGAATCCTGGCAAACTTTCAAAGCTCGTAAATCTTTTTCAAGCAAACGTCACCACCAATTTGACCGTATGGGAAATCATGCGCCTGTCGGGATATGCGAGCAATATTCAAATGGATAAGATTCGCATGACCGTTCTCGACGACAGTGCAGAGAGTCCACTGTATTCCTCCACCATCAACGGGTCGTATGTGCTTTTGCCAAAACAAGACGATTGGGGCGAGGTGCAGGCCATTGCGCAAAATATTTTCGACCCATCACGCATTGCAGCCGAAGCAGAAACAGCAACCACCATGGACCCCGTGAGTATCGAAATCCAAAACGGCACGGCGCTTTCCGGACTTGCATTCGAAACGTCCCAGCGATTGGCTGGCACTGGGTTTGATGTGGTAAAAATTGGCAATGCTGCATCGCGGGATTATTCCAAAACGATTATTTACGATCTGACGCAAGGCACCCATTCCGCCGCGCTTGCGGAATTGCAACAATTTTTCGGAGCCGATGTAAAGATGTCGGCATCGGGTTGGATTTTTTCTAGTGAAGTTGTGCCACGAGAGCTTACCGTGGCAACGCCGGGAGAATCCATTTCCACAAGCGATACGCAAATTGATTTCTTAGTGATTCTTGGCGCGAATGCGGAAAATTTAGTCTTAAAATAATATGGCACGAACCTCCTCTCTTCCTGTTGTCGCGATTGTTGGCCGAACCAATGTGGGGAAATCCACTATTTTTAATCGACTCTTGCAGGAACAAAAATCTCTCGTCTCGAGTATGCCGGGCACAACCCGCGATCGCTTTGAAGGCAATGTGCTGTGGCGCGGTCATTTTGTGCGGATCGTTGATACCGGTGGATTTGGCACCAAGCCCGTCGATGATTTAGAAAAAGCCATGTTTGAACAAGCGCGCCAAGCCATTCGCGAAGCCGATGCGCTCGTTTTTGTGACCGATGCGCAAGTGGGCCCGCAAGATGAAGATAAACTCATTGCCCAAGAACTCATTCAAACAAAAAAGCCAATCATCTTTATTGCCAATAAAGCCGATAATGCCACCATTCGTGGCACGCTCGAAGACGCAGCGTGGCACCGATTCCCGTTTGGTCTCCCGCTTGGAATTTGCGCCAATCAAAACAGTGGCTTGGGCGATTTGCTCGACCGCGTGTACGAAGAGCTTGAGCGTATTGGGAAGCAACCAGCCGATGTGCAAGACGTCATCACCACACGTGTTGCCGTCATTGGTCGACCAAATGTAGGAAAATCCACGCTCCTCAATTCCCTCTTGGGAGAAAAGCGATTTATCACGTCCGCCACCGCCCATACCACACGAGAACCAAACGACACCGATATTACGGTCAATGAAAAAGTGTATACGCTTATTGATACCGCTGGCATTCGCCGAAGCAATCGCGTTGCGCAGAAAAAAGTGGCGCTTGAAAACTTGGGCGTTGAAAAAACAATCGACGCCATGAAGCGCGCGCATGTTGTGCTATTTGTGATCGATATTTCCGAAGAAGTGAATGCGCAAGATAAGCACTTGGCCGGAGAACTCACCAAGGCCGGCGTAAGCGTCATCATGATCGCAAATAAATGGGATCTCATTCCCGACAAAGATCCAGAAACAATCAATGCGTTTGAAACCTACCTGCGTGCGCACTTCCCTATGCTTTCTTATGCGCCGATTGTCTTTACCTCTGCCATGACCGGGCAACGCGTGCCCCATCTGTTTGAGGTGATTGATTTGGTCTTCAAGAGTCGATTCACGCAACTTTCAAAAGCGGAGTGTAAAGAATTTATCGGTCGCGCGATTTTGCGTCATCAACCAAGTCGTGGACGTGGAGTGCAGCATCCAAAAATTACCTCCTTTGAAGAAACAAGCCTGAATCCTCCAACCTTCACATTGCATATTCGCCAGTCTCGCGAAGATGCACTCAACCCATCCTACCTTCATTTCCTTAGCAATCTTTTGCGCGATCAATATGAGTTTCAAGGGACTCCAATCCGTATTGAAGTGGCTGCCCGCAAGAAACACCACACCACCTAATTCGATTCTCATTGTCGGATTGGGAAACCCAGGGGGAGAATATAAAACCACTCGCCATAATATTGGATTTGAGCTCATCGACGCGATGTCGGAAAACCTCTCGCTCACATGGAAACAGCAAGCACGCTTTTCTAGCCTGATTGCCGAAGGATCCATCGACGGAAAAAAAATCATTCTCCTCAAGCCCCAGACGTTCATGAATGAGTCCGGCATTGCCGTGGCGCGCGTGGCGCATCAATTCAAAATTCCTTCCACGCAGATCTGGGTGATTTCCGACGACGCCACCCTGCCATTTGGCATGATGCGCATTCGCACCGGAGGGTCTGCCGGCGGACACAATGGCCTCAAATCCATCATTGCACACCTCAAGACCGAAACATTCGGTCGTGTGCGTATGGGTGTGGGAACTCCCCCCGCACAGATGCCTTTAGATCGCTTTGTGCTTTCACGCCTCACCGCAAACGAACAACACGAACTCGCAGAAATGAAAAACGCCGTGGTGCAAGAACTCACGGAGTCCATTGCGCGCGGAGCGCTTTTAGTTGACACACGCAGTCTTCTTGGCTAAAACAACGCCATGCGAAACGATCTTCCCTATTGGTTGGCCTTGCGCGCCTATGAGAAATTCGGACCCCGCTCATTTGAGCGGCTTCTTTTGAAATTTGAAACCATGGAAGAAGCATTCCACGCCTCGCGCGAAGCGCTTCTTGACGCAGATCTCACCACCCTCGCCGTGGATAGTTTTTTACACTTGCGCGAGGACATCCATCCAGAGGCACTCGTGGCGGATTTGGAGCGTCACCACCTAACAGCGATTACAAAATGCGATGAGGAATATCCCGCACTTCTGGGAACAATCTACGATCCGCCACCCGTTTTGTTTATTGCAGGCACGCTTCCTCCCGCAGAAATTGCTCATGTTGCCATTGTGGGGTCGCGCAAAGCCAGTCCATATGGCCTGCGTATTGCCGCGCAAATGAGCGAAGAGCTTGCAGAAGCCGGGTGCGTGATTGTGAGCGGGCTTGCCTACGGAATAGATGAAGCGGCCCATAGCGCCACCCTCAAAACAAAAGGCTTAACCGTAGCCGTGCTTGCGTGCGGACACAATCAACTCATTGGCCGCGCGCGCTATTTAGCACAAAAAATTGTCGAGGCAGGAGGCGCTGTGATTTCAGAATTCCCCTTGCATACGCCAGCACATTCCTTTCACTTCCCCATTCGCAATCGCATCATTTCAGGCATGTCGCAAGGCACGCTCATTGTGGAGGCAACCAACGATTCTGGTTCGCTCATTACCGCGCGCAGTGCACTCGAACAAGGTCGCGATGTTTTTGCGATCCCCGGCAATATCGATTCCCCAACATCTGTTGGCACCAATGGACTCCTCAAGGTTGGCGCCTACCCGACCACCAGCAGCCAAGACATTCTGGACGTACTTCGCATTGAAAAACGCCCGGACGCCACGCGCGCTCCAATCACTCCCGATTCCGCCGATGAAGCAGCTATTCTTCCCTTCCTCTCCCAAACTCCAGTTCACATCGATGACCTCGTGCATGCAAGTGCGCTTGGCATTGCAACGGTTGCGAGTACGCTCACGCTTATGGAAATCAAAGGCCGAGTGCGTCATGTGGGTGGGATGTTTTATATTTTAGTATAATGGGAACGCTATGTTTTCGGAGTTTCAACCTACCTACGATGAATTTCTCTCCCTCACCAATCTCTCCACCCAACCGATGATTCCCGGTGGCGCAGGAGATGGCGGGCGATCTATTAAGCGTACCGCGGAATTTTTAAATTATCTTGGCAATCCGGAAAAAAAGATGCGCTTCATTCACATTGCCGGCACGAGCGGGAAAGGCACGGTTGCATTTCTCATTCACCAAATGCTGCGCAAAGATCGCCAAACCGTTGGCACCTATATTTCCCCGCACACCACGTCGTATTTGGAACGCTTCCAAGTGAACGACAAATTAATTGACCCATATGTGCTCGCGCAGTGCATGAAGGATTTGGCCACTGCCTATGAGCGGTATCTTCCAAATCGTGAACCGCTGACATTTTTTGAGCTCTCCACGTGCTTGGCACTTTACGCGTTTGCAGAACTCAAACTCACCTGGTGCATTTTGGAATCCGGCTGCGGAGGACGCTATGATTCCACCAACGTTATTCCCGCGCCCGATATTGCCATCATCACCAACATCGACAAAGACCACATGGAACTCCTCGGGAATTCTCTTGCATCGATTGCATCCCATAAAGCCGGAATCATGAAAGCCAAAAGCACGGTCTTTTGCGGAGAAACACGCCCAGCCCTGAAAAAAATCTTCACGCAAGAAGCGATTAAAAAATCCTGCGCGCTCTTTTTTGTGCCGCCACCGCTTGAACTAAAAATTCAACCGCAATTTGGCTTTCATATGCAACACAATGCAGCACTTGCAGAACGGGCCGGCAATGAACTCGATCTTTCTCCGCAAAGTATTTCCGCCGTCCTTTCGGATTTCCGCACTCTCCCCTGCCGGTTTGAAATGCTCTCAGAAGATCCGCTCCTCATTATTGACGGCGCGCATAATCCGGCAAAAATTCACGCCACCGTGGAACGATTGCGTGTGCTTGGGAAACCCATTCATCTCATTTTTGGATGTGGCGCCAATAAAGATGCATCGCTCATGCTAAAAGAACTCTCAAAAATCACCACCTCCATCACGACCACCCGCTACCGCACCACCTATAAAAAGGCATCGAATCCCCTCGATCTTCAAAAATTCGTGCCAACGGCGCAGCGTGGGGGCGCGTATTTGCGCTATGAAGATGCCTGGGAGGCTGTAAAAAATCGCGCGAAAAAAACCGATGTGATTGTGATCACAGGCTCTTTGTATTTGGCTGGTGAAATGCGCGGACTTTGGGTCCCCGAGCAAGAGATCCTAGAAAATCAATCCAGCTTTCCTCTTTGACAAACATTCCAATAACCCGCATCATGGCAGGAATCTATGACACGACTACTCATTGTTGAGTCTCCAACAAAAGCGAAAACGATTACAAAAATTTTAGGGCCTGCCTATAAGGTTGTTTCCTCCTTCGGGCATATCCGCGATTTGCCGGAACGCAAAATGGGCGTGGATTTCAAAAACGGATTCAAGCCAGAATACGTGGTGCCAACGGATAAAAAAGAAAAAGTAGCAACGCTCAAAGCCGCAGCAGAACATGCCACCGAAATCTACCTCGCAACCGACGCCGACCGCGAAGGAGAAGCGATTGCCTGGCATATTGCGGAAATTTTGCATTTGAAGCCCGAAGAGATTCACCGTATTGCCTTCCACGAAATCACCAAACACGCTATTGAAGAAGCTCTGAAGCATCCGGGGAAACTCGAGATGGATTTAGTGGATGCTCAGCAAACAAGGCGCGTGCTTGATCGCATTGTGGGCTATGAGCTCTCGCCGTTTTTGTGGAAAAAGATTCGTCGCGGACTATCTGCTGGGCGTGTGCAGTCCGTTGCCGTACGTTTAATTGTGGAACGCGAACGAGAACGTTTGGCATTCAATCAAGAAGAATACTGGTCGATCGATGGCATGTTCTCAAAAGAAGGAAAAGAATTTGACGCGCACCTCGTCGAGCATGCTGGCAAAAAAATCGATAAACTGGATATCAAAGATGCTGCCACGGCCAATGCCATTGTGGAAAAACTCAAGGCCTCTTCGTTTGCAGTGAAAAGCGTTGAAATGAAGGAGATGCAAAAAAAGCCACCAACGCCACTTACCACCTCGAGCCTTCAGCAAGAATCCAACCATCGATTGCACTACACGGCAAAGCAAACCATGATGCTTGCGCAAAAACTCTATGAAACCGGTCGCATCACCTATATGCGAACCGACTCCTTGAATTTGGCCGAAAAATTCTTGGGCGAAGCGCAGGCCTTCCTTTCGAGCGCGTATGGCCCGACGTATGCAAAAGGAGCTGTTGCCTACAAAACAAAATCCAAAGGCGCGCAAGAAGCCCACGAAGCCATTCGCCCAACCGATGCGAGCGCAACACCAGAGAGCTTAAAAGGCGAGCTCGAAGCCGATCAGTGGAAACTCTATGATTTGGTGTGGCGACGCACGCTTGCAAGCCAAATGCCATCTGCTATTTTGGAAAAAATCACGGTTGATATGGCCGGGGGCGACGGAGTGATGCGCGCCAATGGGTCGAGCATCAAGTTTGATGGATTCATGAAAATCTATCGTGGTGCCAAGGAAACATTCCTTCCGCTCATGAAAAAAGGCGATGACGTTGAGGTCAAGGAAATTATTCCAAATCAACATTTCACCGAACCACCAGCTCGCTATTCTGATGCAACGCTCGTTAAAACCCTGGAAGAATTCGAAATCGGTCGCCCATCCACCTATGCGCCGACCATTTCAACGATTATTGATCGCGGATATATTGAACGCGACGAACATCAAAAACTCTACCCAACCGATACAGCCATGACTGTAACGGATTTGCTCGTGAAACATTTCCCCGACATTGTGGACATGGACTTCACGGCCAATATGGAAAAAACTCTCGACAAAATCGCCGAAGGAAAAGAAGAAAGTGCACCAGCGCTTGAGAAATTCTATACGCCGTTCCACAAAAATTTGCTTGAAAAAACAAAAGAAGTTACGCATGAAGAAGTGATGCCGACCAAAGAGTTGGGTGTGGATCCAAAAACCGGCCTCACGATTTTCTTGCGTACAGGACGGTTTGGCCCGTATTTGCAACTTGGCGAATGGAGCGAGGAAGATCGCAAAGCAAAACTCAATAAACCAAAAAGTGTTTCGATTCCAAAAACCATTTCACCTGAAGCAGTCACCCTCGATCAAGCCACCGCGCTCTTGAGCCTGCCACGCGAGGTTGGCGTCTATGAAGGCAAACCCATCACCGTGCAATATGGGCCGTATGGGGCATACTTAAAATCCGCCAAAATCAACGCAACCTTGCCAGAGCCATTTGACCCGCTTACGATTTCAAACGAAGATGCAGAACGCATTTTTGCCGAAGCCGCAAAACTCAAAAAAGCCGGTGGATCTGGTTCGATTATCAAATCATTTGAGAAAAACGAAAAAACCGGCAAAGAAATCACCGTGAAAACCGGTAAGTTCGGGCCCTATGTGACGGACGGGAAAATCAATGCATCCGTGCCTGCAGGAACTGATCCCGCAACCATTACCGAAGAGGAAGCTTTAACGCTAATCAAAGAGAAAAAACCGTTCAGAAAATTCAAAAAGAGCACCAAGAAAACCGAGGAATAGGGCTTGATTTTTCCGATTTGGCGGGGTACGCTCATACGTATGACCATCGCTCCACGCGTTCATACGGATTTTTCGATCCTCCAGAGCAAACTGAAACCTGAACGTTATACCCAAGACGAAATCAGTCTTATTGAGCGTGCCTATAAATTTGCGGAAAAAGCCCATGAGGGCCAAATGCGAAATACCGGAAATACCTACTTCTCGCATGTCTTTGCAACTGCCATCACGTTGGCGGAAATGCAGCTTCCCCACGAAGTCATTATTGCCGGACTCTTGCACGACGTCATTGAAGACGCCAATGTGCCAGCAGAAACCCTTGCCGCGGAATTCGGGGAAGACGTTGCCGACATGGTGAGCGCAGTCACAAAGCTCGGGCACCTCAAATATCGCGGACTCGATCGCTACGTGGAAAATCTGCGTAAAATGTTTATTTCCATGGCAAAAGACGTGCGCGTAATTTTCATTAAATTCGCCGACCGTCTGCACAATATGGAAACGCTCTATGTGGTCCCTGAGCATAAGCGCAAACGCATTGCCAAAGAAGTGATGGAAATTTACGCGCCCATTGCCAATCGGTTGGGCATGGGTGAATTTCGCGGGCAATTTGAAGATTATAGCTTCAAATATTTGGAGCCAAAAGAATATAATTGGACCAAACATTTGCTCGAACAACGCGTAAAGAAATTCGGACCTTCCATGAATAAGGCCATGAAAGATGTGGAGGCAGAACTCTTGGTGCATAAAATTACGCCCGTCAATATTCACGGACGAATTAAATATTGCTATAGCCTCTACAATAAGCTTCAAAAATACGGAAACGATATCTCCAAAGTCTACGATATCGTGGCACTCCGCATTATTGTCGATGATGTTTCGGATTGTTATGCAGCCCTCGGGGTTTTGCACAGTCTCTATCGCCCACTCCCCGGACGCATCAAAGACTACATTGCTCAACCAAAACCCAATGGCTATAAATCGCTTCACACCTGCGTCTTCTCTGACGACGGCGCGATTTTGGAGTTTCAAATTCGTACGCAAGAAATGCATGAAGAAGCCGAATACGGTATTGCCGCGCATTGGCGCTATAAAGAAACCGGAAATAGCGAACGTGAACGTCGCGTAAAGTGGATGGAAGAATTAGCCGAGATTCAAAAAGAGTTGAAGCAAACGGATTTCATGCAACGCCTCGATGAAATGAAACTCGACATGTTTCAAGACCGCATTTTCGTGTTCACGCCAAATGGCGATGTGTTTGATCTTCCAAGCGGGTCCACACCGATTGATTTTGCATACATGATCCACACCGACATCGGCGATAAGGCCGTGAGCGCAAAAATCAATCACGAAATCGCAAACCTGAATTCCGAATTGCGATCTGGGGATATGTGCGAAATCACAACCGATCCACACCGCAAAGGACCAAATGCGGATTGGCTGAAATTTGTAAAAACCCAACATGCGCGCGAAAAAATTCGCGATGCAGTAAAACGCAATAAAACCTCCCTCATGAGCCGACTCATGAAGCGCGGCTAAGCGGTCAGCCGATTCATGAGGGTTTTGAATTCTTCTTTGGAATAAAAGTGGATGGAGATTTTTCCTGACGTCCCCTGCATACTGATTTCAACTTTGGTCCCCAAGGCTTCCCGCAATGCCGCTTCGAGCCCGGCGATATTTGGATCTTCCACGCGTCGGCGTGGATTATTTGTTTGGGTTTTTACTTCTGCAGAACGAACCGTCACCCCGCCGCTCAAGATTTGTTCAAATAGGGCTTGGCGACGCGTGGGATCGGTTTCTGAAAGGAGGGTTCGCGCATGACTACGAGAAATCTTTTTCTGCACGAGTGCTTCAAGGATATGTGGCTCGAGTTCGAGCAAACGAATCGTATTGGTAATGGCTGGACGACTCTTGCCCATTTTTTGTGCAATCTCGTCGTGCGTTAAGGAAAATAAATCAATGAGCGATTGATAAGCGCGCGCTTCTTCCACCGCATCCAAATCTTGACGTTGGATGTTTTCAATCAGCGCAAGCTCAAGTTTTTGTTGATCGGTTGCATTACGCACAATCACGGGCACGGTTGGCGATGCAATGCTTTTTGCCGCACGCAATCGACGTTCCCCAGCAATCAGCTCATAGGTGCCATCTGCGCGCTGCGACACCACAAGCGGCTGTAGAATGCCGTGCTCTTTAATAGACGCAGCTAAATCAGCCAATTCCTCAGGGAGGAAGGTACGTCGTGGCTGATGAGGATTTTCGACAATTGCATCAGGGGAGATTTCCAGAATTGCTTGCTGAACGGTTTGCGAAGCTTCTGTTCCTGGTTCTGGAGCGATTTTTTGCGGGATGAGCGCGCCCAGGCCTCGGCCCAATCCTCCTTGTGTTTTCATCATACGTTTTTCTGGTCTTCACGCGTTAAGAACTCGCGAGCCAATCGCTCGTATGCTCTGCACGCTTTTGATAATGGATCGTAATGTAAAATCGATTTTCCATAGCTTGGTGCTTCAGCCAAGCGGATACTTCGTGGAATCACCGAGCGGAAAATCTTCCCGGGAAAATAGCGATACAATTCTTCAAGAACTTGATTTGAAAGTTTTGTGCGCGCGTCAAACATGGTAATAACCGCTCCCATGATTTCAAGCTCGGGCTTAATGGATTGTTTCACCATCTCGATGGTTTGCATGAGCTGCCCTAAGCCCTCAAGCGCAAAATATTCTGCTTGCACTGGGATCAAAATGCTGTCGGCTGCAACGAGTCCATTGATGGTGAGGAGCCCAAGTGAAGGTGGATTATCGATGAGAATGTAGTCGTAATTATTGCGAACCTCCAAAAGTGCGGTATAGAGTTTGCGTTCACGGCTGAGTTCGTTTACAAGTTCAACCGAAGCACCGGCAAGGTTTGGATTACCAGGCAAAATGTGAAGGCGCTCATGGTCGGATTGCACAACGAGATCGCGAGCAGCTCGCAACCCCGACATCGCCTCATAGGTTCCTTTAGAATTCATGACATCAATCCCCAATCCGCTTGAGGCATTCCCTTGCGGATCCAAATCAACCAAAAGCACGTGTTTTCCAAGATGCGCCAAATATGCCGCCAAATTGACGGCCGTTGTGGTTTTCCCCACCCCACCCTTTTGATTCACGATCGAGACAATATGTGCCATACGGAATGCATGCAGTATATCAGATGAGCGCCTTGAACCCAAAGAAGTTTTCAACAAAAAAGCGCCTCGCCGTTAAGTTTTATAGGCATTGGTAACCCAGTCGCTTCAATTCATTCTTATTCTGTTTCTTGAACTCCCTGTGGCCTCCGCCACTTTTCAAATAGACTTCTCGAGCTTTTGCGTCCTGTCCATTGCAATAGCACTCATAATAGATGAGCTGTAATGGTCTCCGGTGTTTTGTAGAAATCACCCTCCCTTTTTGATGCTCGTCGATACGCCGTTTCAAATCCTCAGAAAACCCAATATATAGTTTGTGATCGGCGCAAAATAAGACGTAAACATAAAACATATTGAAATCATCCTACCGTATAGCGACGTCTGACGTCGCCAATGCATGTAGATAACCAATGGACAGTCTATTCTAATGTCCCGTCAGACGGGACTAGCCCTGTCTATACAAAAACCCACCGATGTTTTATCGATGGGGTTTTGTGGCTCCCTGAACGGGTGTGGCCCGTTCGACGGGCTGGTTGCGGGGATTGGATTTGAACCAATGACCTTCGGGTTATGAGCCCGACGAGCTACCTGGCTGCTCTACCCCGCGGGCACACAATACGAAAAATTAGCACTTCTGTCAAGGTAAGCTATTCAAATCGAAGTGCCTCGATTGGATCAAGCCGTGCAGCTCGACGTGCGGGATAGAGGCCAAAAACGATTCCAACCGTTGTGGAAACAAGCACTCCAAGCACCATTGCGTCGAGTGGCACTGCCGCGCTCCATCCATCTACGAATTTACCGACAATATATCCAATAAGCAATGAAAATCCAACGCCCGAGATAATCCCGATAATCCCGCCAAACATGGTGAGAAGCACAGATTCGAGCAAAAATTGCTGCAAAATTTCTTTATAGGTGGCACCAATTGCTTTGCGAAGTCCAATCTCTTTCGTGCGTTCCGTAACGGATACAAGCATGATATTCATGATGCCGATGCCACCAACCACAAGAGAAATCGCGGCAATCGAAGCAAGTAAAATCGTGAGCACTCCCCCAACAATGCCTACAATGGCAACCGCATCACTTTGCGAAGAAACCGCAAAATCGTCAAGCGCCGGGTCAGCGGTTGGATTATCAATATTGTGACTGTCGCGCATCACCCACTGAGCCTCTTCTTTCGTGATATCAATATCGCCTGACGCTTTGGCTGCAATATAGGTCACATTGTCGAGACCCAAAATGTCTCGTTGCGCGGTGGTGATTGGAACAACAATTTGTTCATCTTGATTTTGAAAAAATCGCGTACCAAGTTCTGGGAATACTCCAATTACTTTCAGGCTGACTTTTTTGAGTTTAACGGTCTGACCAATGGGGTCTTGGTCTCCGAATAAATCCTCGGCAACGGTTTTTCCAAGCACAACCACTTTGGCATACGACTGAATATCTGTTTGGTCCAAAAAGCGACCTGAAGCAATTTCCGCTGGGAATACTTCCAAATAATCCTCATTCACTCCAACCACCTGCACAAATTTGCTCGTTTCCTCGCGTGTAATTGGCGTGGACGATTGAATCACACCTGTGACTGCAGAAAAATATCCGGACTTATTGAGAGCATCGATGTCGTCGAGCGTTAGCGTTTGCTCAATATACGGGCTTGGAGGCCCAGACATGGGATCGCCCGAACTTGCCTCAACGAATACCAAATCCGATCCGAGGTTTGCCACTTGATTCAAAATGAGTCCTTCAGACGATCGGCCAATGGAGAGCATCATCATGACCGCGGCAATCCCAATCACGATCCCTAAAATCGTCAAAATCGAGCGCGAACGATTGCGCATGAGCGAGGTAACCGAGGTTTTCAGAAGATCGGAAAGAATCATATTATTTATAGTATCCACCCGTGCGTTTTACATGGTCACGGCTGTCGGATTCAATTTTGCCATCACGGATGCGCACAATGCGATCCGCGAATTCCGCGGCTTCAAGTTCGTGAGTAACCATCACAATGGTGGTTCCAAATTTCTCGTGCAAATCCTGGAAAATCCCAAGAACAGCTTCCCCTGATTTCGTATCGAGGTTTCCAGTTGGCTCATCGGCGAAAATAACCGACGGCTTATTCACGAGAGCGCGAGCAATGGCAACGCGTTGTTTTTCTCCGCCAGAAATAGTGTTGGATAAATAATGTGCTCGATGATCGATCCCAACTGAGCGGAGTGCTTCCATGGCTCGTTCTTCTCGTTCCGCGGGCGGAATCTTCGCATACATCATTGGAAGCATCACGTTCTCAATCACCGTGGATTTTGCGAGCAGGTTGAATGCTTGAAACACAAACCCCACCTCGCGTGATCGCTCACCTGCCAATTCATCGTCGGTCATCTTTTGAACGTCTTTCCCATTGAATAGGTAGACTCCGTCTGTAATGCGATCCAAAAAGCCCAAAATATGCATGAGCGTGGATTTTCCCGATCCAGATGGTCCCATGAGCGCAATGAATTCGCCTTTTTCAACCGAAAGATCAATCCCGCGAAGGACTGGTGTTTCCACCTCACCAGATTTATACGTTTTGGTGAGATTTTTCAGAGTGAACAAGGGCTCTGCCATATTATTTTTTCGTGGAGAGAATAATCGTCTCGCCTTCGGAAAGTCCGGACAAGATCTCAATGAGCCCGCCGTCTGCGCGAAGGCCAGTTGTCACGTCCACTTCTTTATACGAATCCCCTTCTGGAACACGCACGTATTTTGTTTTATCTGCACGCTCGAGGACGGCGCGTTGAGGGATATTCAGTACCCCGTTGTATTCTTCGGTCACGATTGTGACGTCCGCGGAAAGGCCTGAACGCAAATCAAGACTATTCGCATCGTCGCCAAGCACAACGGTTACTTCATAATACACAACGCTCTCGAGATTTTTTTCAGAATCTGAAATTTCGCTCACTGTCCCACCCACAACCGTACCACTGCCAAATGCATCAAAGGTAATGGACGCTAAATCGCCAACCGATACTTTTGTAATATCGGATTCTGAAATATCGACGACGATTTTAAAGCGATCTGTGGCTGATTGCAGTTCAACCGCTTTTGTACCAGCCATGATCTGCTCACCAATATCCCCAGAAAGATACGTGATTTTTCCGGTGATTGGGGCAATGATTTGCGATTTTTGGAGTCTTGCAAGCGAAGCGTCTACATCGGCTTGAGCACGATCGATATCTGCGTAGTATGGTTCCAGATCAACAAATCGTGGCTGTGCTTTCACTTGATTATAGGAGGCGGTCGCTGAGGCTAAATCTGCCTCACGAAGCGCTACAATCGCCTTGGCAGACGCCACACGCGTTTCTGCATCAAGTTGCGCGTTGAGATAGGCTTGTTCTGCTAAAAGCACGGCATATTCTGACGTATGTTCATTTGTTTGCGCTGCAAAATCGGCATTCACATACGCTTGTTTCTGACCAGCATATGCATTTGACGATGCCTCGAACGAATTACGAGCTGCATCGATGGACGCTTTAAGATTTGCAAGATCGGTTAAAGAAAAACCTGCGGCTTCGAGCGTTGTCGCGTCCAGTGCTTGTCGGGTATACAAAAGCGTCAATTCCACTTCTTGGAGCAAGGATTCAAACGCGGGTTCAAGCGCCTCGATGGTCTCGATGGAATCCGTTGCACTGAGTGCGTAGATTGAATCCTCGATCGCGTCGCGTCCGTCACGCGCCTCCACGAAGGACTCATTTGCGTTCTGAAGGGCCTGATCATCCATATTGGACAGAATCCCCTCAAACGCATCGTTTACGGTGGTGCTTTCAATACCAAGAATTGCGTCCGCTGAAGTCAATGCGGACCGAATCGCAGTCATGGCTGTTTTCATGGAGGTCACCAAGTTTTCGCGTGCGTTTACAAGTGCTGTATCTGTGGTAGACCCAGAATCCAGAGCATTCTGTCGTGCTTGATTGAGACGAATCGATGCATCGTCAAGCGCCGCGGACGTTGTAAGAATCGTGTTTGAATAATCCACCTTTGCCGATGTAAGCGCCGCATTTGAGGAATTCACTTGCGCGAGCGATACGGCAAGCGCTTCGTTTGAGACTCCCGCAAGTTTTAGATTGAGCTGTGCGGTTGCAGCTCGCATGGCTTGCTCTGCACGGCGATAATCTGCTTCCAAATCCGGTGCTTTTAGCGCGGCAAGCAGTGTTCCTTGCGCCACAATATCGCCTTCTTCAACGTAGAACGTCTTCAATAGACCGCTTGATTCAAAAGAGAGGCTGAGGTTTTCCACGGATTGCAAACTTCCAGATGCCTCAACGGTTTGGACCAAATAACCGCGTTCAACGCGATCGGTTGTATAGGCCTCTGTTTTGCCGCCACTAAAGGCGAAAATTGACCCAATGATGAGCAGAATTCCGGCCACAGAGCCGATGAGAATCCACTGCTTTTTTGTTGGCTTTTTCATAATGAATACGAGATTTATTCAAGTTCTTTACCCTAGCGTAAATTGAGTATTCTGGCAAGACTATTTTGTGTTCAAGCTCAAATCGTCATTTTCATCGAAATGATTAAAAACTTTATTGACGAAAACCTCACTTTTTGATATTCTCTTGGCCACATACCGCACGCCGCGGTGGCGGAACTGGTATACGCGACGGACTCAAAATCCGTTGTCTGCAAAGGCTTGAGGGTTCGAGTCCCTCCCGCGGCACCATCAAAAAACATGGCTGGGTAGCTCAATTGGCTAGAGCGTGGGACTCATAAGCCCAAGGTTGTGGGTTCGATCCCCACCCCAGCTACCAAAAAATCTTCTGTAAAAGGAGATTTTTTGTTTGCTAAGTCCGTTGTTTATGCTATAATCTTGCACGGTAACGCTATGACGCTTACGACCCATACAGCCATAGGAGCGGTCATTGGATTTCACATTGGAAACCCTATTTTGGGTTTTTTGATTGGATTTTGCTTCCACTTCTTAATGGACATTATCCCTCATGGCGACAGTAAAATATCTGATTCATATCGCATTCTCAAAAAGAAACGCTGGCCCGTTGCCTATGCAACCGTTGATGGCGTGATTGCGCTCTATTTAATGCTCTTCATCCTGGGATTCAAGAGTCACTTTGATCAAACAATTGTCACCGCATCCATTATTGGAAGCGTGCTCCCTGATCTCATCATTGGCCTCTACGAGCTCACAAAGAGTCGTTACCTCAAATGGTTTTTCAAACTTCACTTCTGGGTCCACGACATCCTTATTAAAAAATTCGGTGACATTGATCTTCCCTACGCTCTGGCGTATCAGGCAGTAATCATCATTGCAATTCTCCAAACGATCAATTAAAAATAGACCCTCGCGGGTCTATTTTTTGTTTGCAGATTAATTAGTTTGTCGGCCATGAGAATGTTTTGAATGCCCAGGAAATTAACCCCTTTGATTCAAGTACACGCGTATCTTTAGAATCCGAGCCCATCACGACCACGTAAATCTTGTGGTCATTCTTTGCGACTGCGGTTGCAAGCACATACCCCGCTTGTGGCAAATACCCGGTTTTCCCTGCGCGAACCGAAAAAGGATCTTCATTTACAAAACTCGTCAGGAGCTCATTGGTATTTTCAATGTCAACAGAATACCCGCTGGCCTGACGGACCGTTATCTTGGCAGTCTGCATCGCCTCAACAATTTCTGGTTCTTGCTCGGCAGCACGAAGCAGCGCCACTAAATCGTACGCTGTGGACGTATTGCCTGCGTCAATTCCGCTTGGATCAACAAAAACAGAATTACTCATGCCGAGTTCTTTGGCTTTTGAATTCATGCGAATCACAAATGCTTCGTTTGAAAGCCCGGAGAGTCGCACCAGGGACTCCATTGCAGAATTATCCGATCCAATAAGACCTGCCTGCAATAGATCGTGGAGGACAATCGGGTCTTCAAATCTCAAATAAATGCGTCCGCCTTCTATCAAATCCGCATCCGTGAGCGTGACAGAAGCATTCAAATCAGGATTGGTTTCCAAAAATACTAAGGCGGTCATGAGTTTGGTCACGCTTCCAATCGATCGAATCGCGTATGGATGCTTGGCAACCATTATCATCCCACTATCCGCATCCTCAATAAGAACACTACGGGCCGTGGTGACAACCCCAAACGATCCTGGATCGGTTTTTACCGGATAATTCACCATACTGCGCATTCCAGCGCGTGGAAGCGACGCTTGTTCATTTTCAAATTCAACGTAAGAAATCTTTGATGCTTCTTCCCCACCAACACCAGCGCGGTATTCCAATGCCGACAAATCGGTTGGTAGAAGCTGCCACAATCCTGCGGCCATAATAAATGAACCCAATGCTTTCAAAATCATACGTCTTTTTGGAAGGCCGCTTCGAGCATTTCATTAATTTTTGCGTGTTTATGCAAAGATTCGTAATCTGGGAGCTCCGCAACAGAATGAATTCCCAAATGACGAAGCATCTCCGTTGACACCGTAAAATACGACTCAATTTTTCCTTCTTCCTCACGTTCGACAATGAGACCGCGCATGAGCAAATTACGAATGATGAGTGAGCAATTCACGCCACGAATGTATTCGACTTCGTTTTTAGTAACCGGACCGCGATACGCAATAATCGTGAGCGTTTCGAGTTGTGGGCGCGTGAGTTCTGAAGCGGTTTCCTCTTTTGTCATCGATGAGATGACTTCTGCAAACGCAGGATTGGTTCCCAGTTCAACCGCACCTTCCCCAACAATCACGTGAATTCCGCTTGTTGGAACATTGCGATAATGCACAAGCTCCTCAATTGCCTCACGTGCCTCGAGTTCTTTAATCCCAAGAATACCGGCGAGTTTATGAAAAGAAACCGGCCGAGCCGATAAAAGAAGAAGCGCTTCGATTTTTGCCGCAATCTCGCTCATAGACGAACAATTTCGATGTCATTATCGCCTGTTTGACTTGCTTTGACAATACGCCGACGCATGAGTTCGAGTAGGGCCATGAAGCTCACCACCACCTCTGCTCTACTTTTCGCGCCGGCCATGACGTCGCGAAATCCCATTTTTGCACGCGAAGCGATTGCGCTCGTCATTTCACGCAAGCGTTCTTCAACACTTTTCACTCGCTCCATGGAGACTTCCCGAAGCGCAAAAAATGGTTGAAGACGTTTTAGAATCCAGGTGAACGCTTCGTGGATACTATTTGTGTTCACGTTCTGCGACGCGGAAAATTGAACTTCTTGCGTTGACTTCACAATGCGTGAGAATGGCTGACGGAACGAATGCAAGGGGCCAGAGTAAACCGCAGCCAACCGATCCGCAGCATCTGCGAATAACCGATAAACTCGGAGTTGTTCTTCGAGTGAAACCGCGTCTTCTTCTGCCTCGGCTTCAAGATACGGCAAAAGCGCTCGACTCTTAAGATAAATTAGGCGCGAGGCGATCAAAAGAAAGTCAGCAAGCTCGTCGGACGGGATTTCGTGGCTATTTAAATAGTCCAAATAGGCCTCTGTAATGCTTGCAAGCGCCACTTCCGTAATCTCTAGCTTTTTCTGCTCCAAGAGCTCTAAAAGAAGGCCCAGAGGCCCGGAGAATGCGCTTTGCTCAACGGTAAACGCCATACCGCCCTATTTTAGCACAATTGCAGGATTTACCATTGACGAAAAGGCATTTTTGGGGTAAATTATCGCGTCCCTTGGAGGAAGCTTGAGACGGAATCGCGTACACTTCACCGAATGGATCCGGGAGATTCTTTTCATCCCGGCCGTAATCCTCATCGTCCTCATTCCAGGAGTCGGACTCATGATCTTCACAGCACTCGTCGACGCGCTCGTTCAGGTGGCGCCCATCCTCTGGTGGGTCAGCGTCGCAACGCTCGCGGTGCTCATCGAGACACGCCTCATGCGCCAGAGGCGGGCCGAGCTCATCCGCCAGGTCGCGGAGAAGTAACCCCCGCCACCCGCGCCCCTCCGATCCCCCGGCCACGCCGTGGGGGTCGCTTCTTTTTATACGGTTGACAAGACGCCTGCGGAACCGCAAAATATCAGCGCCTACAATGCTCGCGGAGGCCACCATGGAATATTCCTGCCCGGCAGTTCCCGATTGTTTCGAAGACGACGAAGACACGGACGAAATTGAACGTGAAGAACAGCAGGAACACGAGCAGATTCTGCGACTCATGAGGGGCATCGTCCTCGTGCTGTTCGGTGTCTCTGGCGTCATCTTCCTCTTCTCGTTCCTCCTCATCGTTTTTGGCATCTCCCTCATCGTCATGGCGATCACGTGATGACGAGCTGTCACCTCTCGATCCCCCCGGCCACGCCGTGGGGGTCGCTTCATATTTGGCGATTGACAAGACGTCCGCAGAACCGCAAAATGAGCGAACTGGAGGTTTCCATGTCCATCAGCAAAGTGTGGTTGCGGCTCGTCCGCCCCGTTCTCTGCATCCCTGCCGGCATCATCGCACTGTTCCTCTTCGGAGTGATGTTCACCCGTACGGTCGATGCCTTCACCGCGGCCGAGTCTTTCCTCGACCACTACTCGGTCTTGTTCGAATTCTGCGCCCCGACGCTCTTGTTCTTCGTCGCAGGAAGCACAGCTCTTTTCCTTGCATTCGAAAACAAACCAGACGCGTCGAAGAACGCGCCCTCGTGACCCCGCTCCGCGCTCGCGTGGCGGGGTCAACGCATATAAAAATCCGCCCTCTGAAGCTCACATTGAGCGCAGGAGGGCGGATTTTATTTTATTTTTCCAATTTGATATGTGCCTCTCGGAGTGCCGTATCTGGCAGTGGACTTGGAGCACCCATCATGTGGTCGCGCGCAACGCCATCTTTTGCAAATGGAATCACCTCGCGGATATTTGGCTCGTTTTGCAAGAGCGCAATCAAACGATCCATGCCGAGCGCCAATCCCCCGTGTGGAGGCGCACCAAATTCAAATGCACGAAGCATGTGGCCAAATTGTTGTTCAATCATCTCCGGGCTCGTTTCCATAATCTCGAGGACTGCTCGAAGCGCTTCTGGCTTATGGTTTCGAATGCTTCCACCACCGATTTCAAATCCATTAAGAACAATATCGTATTGTGCAGCCTGGATTGACCCGACATCTTCTTTCTTCATGAGCTTATCCATATCAGCTGGCTTTGGAGCCGAGAATGGATTATGTGTGAAGGTCCAACGGCTCCCATCTTTTTCAAACATCGGGAAATCCACAACCCAAAGGAACGCTAATTCGTTTGGATCTTCTTTATTGACGCGCAAATCTGGTTTGTCAGAGCCATATTTTTCCATCACCTCTTTATACGTGAGGCGTGGGAATGGCTTATTCTGAATATGCTTTTCCGGGTAGAGTTTTTCAACAATCTCGATAAGCAACGCCTCAACCGTTGAAATGACATCTTCTTCCTCAACAAAACTCATTTCCAAATCGAGTTGGGTAAATTCCGGCTGACGGTCGCCACGCTGATCTTCATCGCGGAAGCAACGCGCAACTTGGAAGTAACGCTCAATCCCCGCAACCATAAGAAGTTGCTTGAATTGCTGTGGCGCTTGTGGAAGCACGTAAAATTGCCCTTCATGCAAACGCGATGGAATAATAAATTCGCGCGCACCTTCTGGAGTGCCCTTGGTAAGAATTGGAGTTTCTACTTCACAAAAACTCTTTGATAAAAGATGTGTTCGCATGCTTTGCAAAACCGCATTGCGCATCCACACGTTTTTTGCCATGCGCTCGCTTCGCAAGTCGAGGTAACGATATTTCAATCGCGTTTCCTCGTTGATAGGCATGGTGTCTTTATCGAGTTCAAATGGCGGTGTTTTTGCTTCGTTGTGAACCAAAATTTTCTTGGCCAAAAGTTCAACCGTGCCTGTGGCAAGCTTCTCATTGATTTGCTTGGCACTTCGGGCCTGTACAACCCCTTCAATTTCCACCACCCATTCCGGACGAATGGATTGCGCAATTGCCGTCATTTCCTCGCCCAATTCGGCTGGAACACAAACGATTTGAAGCAAGGCGTCCTTATCGCGAAGATCAAAAAAGATGACTTTTCCCATATCGCGACGGGCATGAATCCAGCCAGCCACGGTGACGGTTTCGCCAACCAAAGGGACAGTTTCGGTCGTAAAAATTCGTTTCATAATTGTCATTATGGACTTAGTCTACAAGGATTTGTTGCGAGAATCAAGCCATTCACTTGCCAAGAGTCCTTTCCAGAATGGCGTATCAATATAGGTGGGAATGTGGTGGAGCACAAGATCGTGAATCATCAAGGACGATTCCTGCACAGTTTCCTTATCGCCACGATATTCCAAAATTTCTTGCCAAGACGCACGTTTCAGGAATCGCAAAAACTCCAACGTTTCCCTACGAATCTCACGTGCAGCAAACCAATCTTGCGAATCGCTTGATTCACAATCCCCACACACCAACCCACCTCGAGCGCTATGCCAGCGATATCGCCTATCCCCAACATCTTTGCGACACGATAAACACGTGTCTAGCTCAACCTCGTATCCTAAACGCGAAAGTAATCGAAGCACAAACCCGGCCAAAAGCATGGTGCTTTGTGCAGATGTAAGTGGGGTGTCGTCATTCAGAAATGCCAACCAATCAATGAAAAATTGATACAGCGCCGGGTCATCTAGTCCTTCACGCGTATACAGATCCAAAAGAATTCCCGAGGTTGAGGCAAGAATACGGCGCTCCAATTGATGATCAAGAGCAGAGAAGACATGTTTGCGCTCAACCGATATCACGGTTGTTGACCGCCTGCCTCGCACAATTTCCAAATCCACCACGGCAAACGGTTCCAAGTGTGGAGCAAGTTTTGCCAAGACTTTTTGCGCGCCTCGGCCGGTAAATTCGATCTTACCAAAAACGGGCGTCAATGCCCGGTACCAGCGATCCGCTTCACGCATGGGGTGAAGCGCAATCACAATTGCTTCTGTTTTTTGCGTAGACCAACTCACAGTCTACATCTCGCTAAAATACGATTGCAAAATAAGCATTGCGGCAAGCGCATCTTCGGGAGCGTCCGCGCCATATTCATGTTGCAGACGTCGACTTTCTGCTGACGTATAGCGCTCATCGCAGGTGCGAACGTCGTATCCAGATTTTTTCAATTCGTCGATAAACGCTTCGGTGAGTTTTTGCTGTTTTTCCCCGTGAAACTCCCCTGCCGAGAGTGGCAACCCCACAACCAAAACATCGACGCCATCGTCTTTCACAATCGACGCAATCTTTTTTTCCGCGCCTTCACGAGGAATCACCTCAAGCGGACTTGCGATTTTCGTTTCATCATCGCCAAGGGAAAGTCCAATTTTTTTGAGTCCAAAATCAACTCCTAAATATCGCATATTATTCTACGGCTTCAGGAATCGCCACAAACGACGGTCGAATGACTTCCCCATTAACCATTACGGGCAAGTCCTCTTCCATCACAAACTGCTGATCGCCGTTATCCGCATGAAGGAGGGCGACATATTTGTAGCCTGAAGACATGGGCGTATCCAAAGAGATGATGACATTTTGGTGCTCGCCTGTTTCCAAATACCCCGATGTCCCAATCACCGCTGCGGGAGCATCCGACATGGTTTCGTGAATTGTCACAAATCCAGGCGCCACGAGCGTGGTGGAAAACGTTACCAAATCCGTTTGATTTTGATCCACAATTGTGATCGATCCCCCGCCAACATCCACCGGATGATATGCAAGCTCATCGTCTGCTACAGGCGCAAACTGAAAAAAACAATATAAGCCCCCTAAAACGAGGAGCATGACCGCAATCCAAATCAAATCAATTTTTCTCATAATGCGAGTTTTGGTTCTGGAGTTAAGATTTCAAACCCGTCATCGGTCACTGCGACCGTCACTTCAAAATGTGCAGCATCTGACCCATCGGCGGTTTCAATGGTCCATCCATCTTCCCCAGTTGCAATATCATCGCCTCCGGTTGTGAGCATGGGTTCAATTGCCAGGCACATTCCTTTTTGCATGAGGAGTTTTGGCGTGCGACGTGTACGATAATTTGGAATATTGGGTTCTTCGTGAACCCCATGCCCAACGCCGTGACCAACCAATGCGCGGACAATCCCGAATGTATTGGTATCAACCGAATCTTCTACCGCAGCACCGATATCGGTAATGGCATTGCCCGGACGCACAGCCTCAAGCCCCGCAAACATCGACTCGCGCGTCGCGCGCACAAGCGCCAAACGTTCTTTTGTAACCGAGCCAATGGGCTTCGTAGCAGCCATATCGGTTGCCAAGCCTTTGTACCAACACCCGATGTCGAATCCAACAATATCGCCTTCTTGAAGCAAGATATCGCGCGTGCCAATGCCGTGCACGATTTCTTGATTGCGTGAAATGCAAAGCGTTGCAGGATAGGGCGTGCTATCGCCCCCATCGTGATACCCACGAAATGACGGCGTGCCTCCACCCTCTTCAATAATGCGCGTAGCAAGTTCGTCGAGCGTGCGCATGCTGACTCCCGGTTTTGCCGCGTCGAGCGCCGCTTGAAGTGCACGCGACAACAAGGCCCCACCTTGGCGCATGATTTCAATTTCGGCATCGGTCTTGATAAGTGCCATATTAAATTTGAAGGGCGGCAGCAATACGCTGTTCTACCTCATCCATCGTGCCCATCCCATCAATGCGATGCACAATCCCGCGCTCTGCGTACTTTTCGATCATCGGCTTTGTGCTCGTTTCGTAAATGCTCAATCGTTTTTTGATAATTTCTTCCGAATCGTCCGCACGTGCTTCAATGGCAGCTCGTTTGAGAAGACGCGTCATGGATTCTTCGTATGGCACATCAATCACCACAATGGCGGTTGGCTGATCAAACGTATCGTACGCGTCAAACTGGGATTGATTTCGAGGATACCCATCAAGAATATAGCCATTGCTCGCATCAGGCTGCTCCAAACGGCGCTTGAGTGTAGCGAGCGCCACCATATCGGAGACCAATTCCCCACGACCGGTAATAATGGCGTCGATTTCTTTTCCAAGCTCGGAACCCGTTGCAATTTCATCGCGAAGCAAAGCGCCCATCGAAAGCGCCGGTATTCCTAATTTTGCGCTCAAACGCGTGGCTTGAGTGCCTTTTCCGCTTCCCTGTGGACCAAGAATGAGTATTTTATGCATAGATTTTGTGTTTCGAGCGTACCGCGAAATTGTGTGTTTGGCAAGATAACCTCTCAAAATCAAACACCGGCCCTTACGAGCCGGCGTTTTCTATTAAATCTTAGGAAATCTCGTACTTGCGCATAGTCACCTGCGACTCGATTTGCTTCAACATATCAATCACAACCGATACCACGATGATGACAGAAGAACCACCAACAATAAGGTTTTGCGTGCCCGTCATTTGTTGAGCAATCATTGGTAAGATTGCAACCGTTGAAAGGAAAATGGCACCAAGGAGCAAGACACGATTCTTTACCCAATTGAGATACGTTGAGGTTTGAATACCTGGACGAATGCCAGGAATAAAGCCACCCTGTTTTTGCAAGTTCTCCGCAATGTTTTCCGGCTTGTAAATAACCGATGCGTAGAAGAACGTGAATGCAAACACCAAGATGAAATAGGCAGCCGCGTAGAACAACTGATTATTGAAAAGCTGAATAGTGAATGTGGCTGCCTGTTGCAACAATTCTGTTCGTGCATTTTGGAAGTATTGTGCAATGAGTGGTGGGAATACAATAATGGCAACCGCAAAGATGATTGGAATCATGCCACCCATGTTCAAGCGCATTGGGAGAGAGGATGTCACCTTCTGGCCTGCTCCACCTCGCACGCCTCGTGCATATTGCACGGGAATATTGCGCTGTGCTTCGTTCATAATCACAACCGCAACCACGGTGACGAGTGCCAAGATCACGAAAATGATCATATTAAGAAGAGCATCTGGCGTATAGGTTGCCACGGCATTTTGGACAAACTGAGGGAGCCCAGCAATCACACCTGCCAAAATAATGACCGATGTTCCATTCCCCACATGTCGTTCCGAAATAAGCTCCCCAAGCCACAATAGGAATACCGTTCCCGCCGTCATGGCCGTGAGCGCAATAAACATCGTGAGTGGAGACAAATCAAACGATCCAGCAAGACCCAATCCCTTTTGCGCGAAAATGGCAATAATGCCGTATCCTTGCAAGTAAGAAAGTGGAATGGTTGCGAGTCGTGTCCAGCGATTGATTTTTTGTCGTCCTTGCTCTTCTTTTTGCATCTCTTCGATTTGTGGGAAGATCATGCCAAGAAGCTGGAAAATAATGGAAGACGTGATGTATGGCCCAAGCCCCATGGCAACAATCGAGAAATTCTCCAAGCTACTTCCGGAGAACATATTCAAGAGTCCCAAGAATTGATTGGAGTTCAACAAATCGCCAATACCGGATGGATCAATGCCCGGAACCGTAATGTGGGCCGCGATACGAAAAATTGTAATGCTAAGAAGAATCAAGAGTAAGCTTTCACGCAACTCTTTAATCTTCCAGATGCGTCGCAGGTATTCCCACATAGGAAAAAATTGTTAAGCGATCACGTTGCCACCGGCCTTGCTGATTTTTTCAGCGGCGGTTTTTGAAATAAGACATCCCTGAACAACAAGATTAATCGTAAGTTCCCCGTCTCCCAAAATTTTTACTCCGTGTGCAATCGATTCAACTGCGCCTTTTTCAAGCAGTGTTTTTGGATTTACGGTATTTCCGGCTTTGAAGTGTTTTTGAAGATCAGAAACATTGACCGTTGCTGGTTTTGCTCGCAACGATTTGAATCCGCGTACCTTTGGTGTTGCCAAAAGCATTTTGCGCATGCCCAAACGCTTGAGTCCGCCAACGCCAGAACGAGATTTCTGACCTTTTTGTCCGCGACCAGCGGTTGTGCCTTTGCCGGATCCATGTCCACGGCCAACGCGCATTTTCTTTTTTGCGCGACCTTTGGACGCTGTAAGTTCATTGAGAGAAATTGTCATACAAGAATATTAGGCGACGGTTTCTTCCGCAACCGCAACAGATGCTTTTGCAATGGCCTTTGGAGCAGCGATGCGAGGTTTCAAAGACTTGAGGGCCAAAAAGGTTGCGCGCGCATTGTTGATTTTATTGTTTGATCCTTTGATCTTTGAGACCGCATTTGGCACCCCCGCCAATTCTAGCACGGTGCGTACCGCACCTCCACATTTGAGTCCAGTACCCAGTGGTGCTGGTTTCAAAATAATTTCTGCGGCACCAAATTTTGATGCAATATTGTGTGGGATGGTTTCTTTGGCAATTGGTACAACGATCAAATGCTTTTTCGCCTGACGGAAGGCTTTTTCAACAGCTGCCGCAACGTCTCCCCCCTTGGCAATCCCCATTCCAACCTGACCTTTGCGATCGCCAATGATAAGACAGGCACGAAAACGCATGCGTTTTCCACCTTTGGTAACGCGTGTTACGCGAGCCAAATCAAGAATCTTTTGCTCAAATTCACGAGGTTCACGCTTTTCGCCTCCACGACGATTATCACGTCGGCGATTGTCGCCACCGCGATTTCCCCCGCGATCTTGGCCTGCGCGATCTCCGTTTCGTCCGCCGCGGTCAGATCCTGGGCGTTTTGCTGGAGTGAATGTTGGTTTGATATCCGTCATACTTAGAATTGAAGACCAGATGCACGCGCGCCTTCGGCGAGCGCTTTTACTGCACCGGCATATTGATAAGAGCCTCGATCAAAGACAACGGCGTTGACGCCGGCTGCAATGGCGCGCTTCCCGAGTTCTTCTCCGATTTGACGTGCGATCTCAACAGGTTTGCCTTTGAGTTTCAATTGCATGTCAGATGCGGAGACGATGGTCTTGCCGGTTTCATCGTTAATGAGTTGAGCTGAAATATGGCGAACCGAGCGGAAAACAGAAAGACGTGGGCGCAGAGATGTGCCTTCAATCTTGGCGCGCGTGCGATTTGCACGTCGGGTCATTTTGGCTCGTTTTTCTTTCATGGCGTCTTTCATACTATTCGCTCTTAGCCGCTTTTCCTACCTTGCGGCGAATCACCTCATCGGTGTATTTAAATCCTTTGCCTTTATATGGCTCTGGTTTCTTGAGACTACGAATTTCCGCAGCTACATAGCCAACGGTCTCGCGATTCATCCCAGTGATTTTCATGACATTCCCCTCAATGGTCACCGTAATTCCTTCTGGAACTGGATACAAAATATCATGAGAAAACCCAAGGTTCAATTTGATATTTTTCCCAGCAAGTGCCATGCGGTAACCAACTCCATTGAGTTCAAGGGATTTTTGCCATCCTTCGTTCACCCCAATCACCATATTGGCAAGGTGTGCACGCGTGGTTCCCCAAATCACGGAATCCATGATTGGATCCGCTGCGGTTACTTTAAGCACGCGGCTCCCGTCTTCTTGCGTCACTTCTTCAGCTGAAATTACCGCTGGCAACGTACGCACAAGCGATCCTTTTGGTCCCTTCACCGTGATCTCTTTTCCATCCAAGGAAATCGAGACCGCGCTTGGGAGTGTAATCAATTTTTTTCCAATGCGTGACATATGCTTAGAATACTTCGCAAATAATCTCTCCACCCAAACGCTGTTTTTTCGCGTCCACATTTGTCATGAGTCCGTTTGGTGTTGAAAGAATCGCTCGGCCCATGCCATAGCAGACTTGATAAATCTCGTCTGACTTCACATAGACGCGACGACTTGGTTTGGAAACACGTTTAATTCCGCGAATGATGGACGCACGCTTTTCATCGTACTTCAAATGAATGCGCATCATCGGACGATCGCCCTCTTGATATTGTTCAACTCGTCCTACAAATCCCTCTTGTTCGAGGATTTTTGCAATCCCATATTTCATCTTCGACAGAGGAATAATAACCTCATGTCCATGAACCATGGATGCATTGCGAATGCGGGAGAGCATGTCTGAAATTGGATCTGTCATCATACTACCAACTTGCTTTTTTAATACCCGGAATAAGTCCTTTATTCGCGAGTTCACGGAAACAAATACGGCACAAGCCGAAATCACGCATATACGCGCGCTGACGCCCGCATTTCCAGCAGCGATTCACGCGACGCGTCATATACTTTTGCGTCTTTTTGGTCTTTGCAATTTGATTTTCTGTAGCCATACTTATTTCTTAAATGGAAATCCCAGCGCCTGGAACAAAGCCATTCCTTCTTTCTGATTTGTTGCTGTCGTGGTAATCGTGACCTGCAATCCATGCAATGCCTCGATTTCGTCGGAAGAAATTTCTGGAAACGCGGTGTGTTCTTTGAATCCTACATTGAAATTTCCATAGGAATCCACCGTGGTTGTCGTAATACCTCGGAAGTCACGAATACGTGGAAATGTGACATTCACGAGTTTCTCAATGAAGTCCCATGCACGCTCGCCTCGCAAGGTGACCATGGCACCAACCACCATATTCTCACGGACTTTGAATCCAGCGATGGATTTTCGTGCACGCGTAAGAACCGGCTTCTGGCCCGTGATACGGCGGAGCGTGTTTTCAATCACTTCCATGGCTTTTGGATCTTTCTTGCTGCTCAAACGCGCATTGATCGTCACCTTCTTCACGCGTGGCACTTCCAAATCATTGGAAAGACCAAGCGAAGCTTTGAGCGCCGCACGGATTTCTTTATTGTATTTTTCTTTCAACGTATTCATACAGTGAAATTAAGCAAGATCCTCAATGCCGCGTTTTGATTTGAGCACGCGAACTTTTGTCTTTTTTCCGGCAGCTTCGATCGTTTTATACCCCACGCGACCGTTTCCTTGTTTTCCAACAACGGAAACATTCGATACGTGAATTGGCGCATTGAATTCCACACGCTGACCAGGTTGAGTGCCACGCTTGCGCAAATGCTTTGTGGATTTATTCACCCCTTCAACAACAACCGTGCCCAACTCTGGGAATACCTGAACAACCTTCCCGGTTTTGCCGCGATCTTTTCCTGTGAGGACTCGAACCATGTCTCCGCTTTTGATTTTCATATGATTAGAGTACTTCTGGGGCCAAGGAAATAATTTTTGTGAACCCCTCGGCACGCAATTCTCGGGCAACCGGCCCAAAGATACGTGTGCCTTTTGGTTCTTTTGAATCCTTATCGATAATCACAGCCGCGTTTTCATCGAAACGAATGTAGGAGCCGTTTGCGCGACGTGTTTCTTTTTTGGTGCGGACAATGACCGCATGCACCACATCGCTCTTTTTGACTGCACAATGTGGCGTTGCTTCTTTCACAACTGCGGTAATAACGTCCCCAATGCGTCCATAATGTTTTTGAAACCCACCGTGTAAGCGAACAAGCTGAAGCTTTTTGGCTCCGGTATTATCCGCGACGGCAAGCATGGATCGATGTTGCAACATATTAGACTTTGATACTTACAAGTTGCCAACGCTTCTCTTTTGAAAGCGGGCGCATTTCTTCAATCACGACCACATCTCCAACCGATGCTTTTTCTTCTGGATCATGCACTTTGTACTTTGTGCTGACCGCAAAGCGTTTGAGATATTTTGCGTGCAATACCGTGCGATCAACGCGAACAACAATCGTCTTTTGCATTTTATCGGAGACGACGATGCCTTCGAGCTGACGGCGGCCTTTTTGTGTTTGTTCTGTCATATCCTATTTTACTTCTTCGCGAATCGCTTGCGCGAGACGGGTTCGCATTTGTGCGATCCCTTGCTTAATGGTTCGAATTTCTCGTACATTGCGAACTTGATTCACCGAGGTTTTCATGCGCAATCCAAACAGTTGCGCTCGTGATTCCGCAAGCATTTTTTCGAGTTCACCCGACTTCTTTGATTGTAAATCTTTATATTCCATACTAGTCGCGTGTCACGAACTTTGTATTAACCGGGAGTTTATGTGCAGCCAAGCGCAAGGCTTCGCGTGCCTCCGCTTCTGTCACGCCATCCATTTCAAACAAGACGGTTCCAGGTTTCACAGGCGTCATAAAGTAATCCACGCCACCTTTTCCTTTTCCCATTGGAACTTCTGCTCCATGGTTTGTAACTGGATGATCTGGGAAAATACGCACCCAAATTTTGCCACCGCGCTTTACGTAGTGCGTAACTGCGCGACGTGCAGCCTCGATTTGACGCGCCGTCACCCATGCCTCTGAGGTGGCTTTGAGTCCGTATTGTCCAAAATCGACAAGCGTTTTTTGTGTCGCAATGCGATCGCCGCTTGAACGGCGCTTCATTGCTTTACGGAATTTCATTTTTTTCGGCATCAACATATTCCCTGATTATGACACGTTGCGGCGCACAGGCTTTTCGAGTACCTGTTTTTCCGCGGTTTCAAAAACTTCTCCTTTATAAATCCACACCTTTACCCCAATGGTTCCCCAAATCGTATGTGCAGTCACGCGTGCGAAATCAATATCGGCACGAAGATTGTGGAGTGGAATACTTCCTTCTGAACGTGCTTCGCGACGTGCAATTTCTGATCCATTCAAACGACCACCAACCATGACGCGTACCCCTTTGGCACCGGATTTCATAACGCGTTCCACCGCCATTTTAAGCGATCGACGGAATGGCATACGCTTTTCGATTTCGCTCGCGATTTGCTGACCAACGATGCGAGCAGAAAGCGATGGATGCGCAACTTCCGAAACGTTCACCGTGAGCGCAATGCGCTTGCCACGGAAGAACTTTTTCTGAATTTTCTTTGTGAGTTCTTCGATTCCAGCGCCAGCTCGGCCAATAATAAACCCTGGTTTGCCGGAATAAATCGTCACGGAAATTTTATTGGAATTGCGATCAATCATGATGGAATCCACGCTTGCCTCCTTGAGTTCTTTCATGAGATATTCACGAATGCGAACATCATCTCGAAGAAACCCAACGAAATTTTTTCGTGAGGCGAACCATTTCGAATCCCAACGATAAATCGTTGAAAGTCGGAAGACTTTTGGATGAATCTTTGTTCCCATATTAGTTCTTCACTTCTTTAACCGCACGAGCGTTGCGAGCGCGTGGTGTTTTTGAAATTGTGGCGTCTGGCATCTTGGCGGATTCCATCTCGTCGAGCACCAAGGTGATGTGCGACATACGCTTTCGAATTGGCGTTGCGCTTCCATGTGCCTTTGGCGTCATGCGATGAATTTTTGGCCCTTCGTTTACGAATGCCTTGGCAATTTTCATCTTAATCGGATCCAACTGATAATTATGCACCGCATTGGCTTTGGCAGATCGAAGGAGTTTCAATACAACCTTTGCGGCATCTTTATTGCTGAACAAAAGTTGATGTTCTGCATCGGTGACAGAACGACCTCGCACCAAATCAACAACCAACCGAGTTTTTCGGGGGGCGATGCGAATAAATTTTGCACTCACGGTAATCGTCATACATTATTTTTTTACAGGAGCGGCAGGTGCGCCAGCAACAGGAGCTCCTGGTTTTCCGGCTTCCACAACTTCCGAAACCTTTCCGCCATGGCGGAAGAATTTACGTGTTGGAGAAAATTCCCCAAGTTTGTGGCCAACCATATTTTCCTCAATGCGAACCTGAATGAAGTTGCGCCCATTGTGTACGGCAAATGTGAATCCAACCATTTGAGGTGCAATCGTCGAAGAACGTGCCCAGGTTTTAATGACCGTTTTGTCGCCAATGCGAAGCTTGCCCACTTTTTCCATGAGCTTTGCGTCGATGAATGGCCCTTTTTTCAAACTACGTGTCATATTTATTTTTGGTAACGACGGCGAATAATCAAGAGGTCGGTTGGACCTGCCTTGCGTGTACGAACACCAAGCGCATGTTTTCCTTGTGCCGTCTTTGGATACTTCAAACCAATGGAGTTCTTTCCTTCACCACCGCCGTGTGGGTGATCACATGGGTTCATAACTTTTCCACGAACGGTTGGTCGAATGCTACGCATACGTGTGCGTCCAGCCTTTCCCCAACGAACAAGTCGCCAATCTGGATTTGAAACAGAACCAACAGTTGCCATGCAGGAAGCAAGCACCATGCGCATTTCACCTGACGGCAAACGCACCGTGGCATATTCCCCTTCAATGGCCAATAGCATTGCACTGGTACCAGCACCTCGAACAATTTGTCCGCCTTTGCCAGGCTGCAATTCGATATTATAAATTGTTGCCCCTTCTGGAATATAGGCGAGTGGGAAACGTGATCCTGGAATTGGATCGCCTTTTTCCTTGGAAGAAATAACACTCATGCCAACCGAAAGACCCTGTGGCGCGAGGATGTAGCGCTTTTCGCCATCGCGATACGTAACAAGCGCAATACGCGCACCACGATTTGGATCGTATTCAATGGTTGAAATCGTGCCTGGAATTTCAAACTTATCCTGTTTCCAGTCAATAACGCGGATGTGACGCTTCACGCCACCGCCACGATGTCGCACCGTAATTTTTCCGGTTAGACAACGGCCAGCCTGTTCTTTTTGGCTTACCAAAAGTGGACGGTACGGCGTATTGGTCGTGACGTCCGAAAAAGACTGAACGCTTGAATTGCGTCGTCCGGCGGAAGTTGGTTTGTAGATTTTAATTCCCATACAGTCTATACCCCTTCAAAAATATCAATGTGCGTTCCTTTTGGAACAGCAATGTAAGCTTTCTTGCGATTTGACTGTTTCCCCTCAGAGCGACCGAATCGAATGTGCTTTCCACGAATATTCACCAAGTTTACGCGAATTGGCATCACATGGTAAAGCTCCTTGAACGCCTGCTTGATGGCAATGCGATTTGCATTGACTGCAACATCAAAGACCAATACATTCTCGTCGGCCATATGAGCGCTTTTTTCTGAAACGACCGGACGAAGAAGTGTTTTTGTGACTTTTTCTGAAAGCATGGTATATGCCGGCTTCTTTTCTGGAGCCGCTTCTTTCTTTGTTGCTTTCTTGGTAGTTTTCTTTTCCGCTACGGGTGTTTTTACATCCGAAGTCTCCGCAGGGTTTTCTGCGTCGGCTTGCACCTTATTCTGAGCTGTTACAATGCTCTTTTTTTCTGGTGCTTCTTTTTCTTTTTGAAATCGTGAAAGAATACCCATATTAGCGTTGGTAACAGTTAACAAGCAATCCGATGGCCGCCTTTGAGGCGATCACGTATTGGTATTTCACCAAATCGCGAACGTTCAAACTTCCAGCGCACATCGTGCATGTTTTTGGAATATTTTTTGACGCACGCACAACTGCAACATCTTTTGGTGTGGTCAAAATAAGTGTTGATTTCCCCTGACCTGGAAGAGATTTACGCAAGGCAATCATTTGCTTTGTTTTTGCGTCTCCAGCAGTGAATTCTTCTACCGCAAGGAATTGATCTGCGGCAAGACGATCAGACAAAACCATTGCGAGCGCTTTTCGTTTTGCAACTTTGTTCATTTTTTTGCCAAAAACACGCTTCGTGGTTGGACCAAATGTTACACCACCACCGATCCAAATTGGAGATCGGGAAGAGCCGTGACGAGCACGACCTGTTCCTTTCTGTTTCCATGGCTTTTTTCCACCACCACTCACTTCGCTGCGATCAAGTGTGCTCGCCAAGCGAATGCGGCTGTTTTCATCTTGTGCAACAATGGCCTCATGCACGAGTTCTTTATTCATGGACACGGCAAACAAAGAATCCGGTACTTCTACCGTTCCTGTTTTTTGCCCGTCTTTACTGTAAAGCGTTACATTTGCCATACATTTCCTTTAGTTGAAACAATCGTAATGAAAGACCCTGGAGCTCCTGGAATTGCGCCTTTCACTGCGATCGTATTGTTCTTTGAGTCAATTTCCACCACTTCCAAATTCTTGACCGTAACGCGATCTCCTCCCATACGGCCACCCATACGCATCCCTTTAAAGACACGCTGGTTTCCGCCCGATCCAATAGAACCGGAATGACGTTCTTGGTCTTTGTGACCGTGGCTTGATGGATGCCCGTGGAATCGGTGACGTTTCACAACACCCTGAGTTCCACGACCTTTTGTGGTTCCAACGACATTGATCTTTTCCCCGATCGTAAACGAAGCAACATTAATTTCTTGGCCTCGCTCAACAACATCCCCTTCTGAAACTGGGAATTCACGTACGAGCGCAAACATCCCAAGATCGCCCCAATCCTCTCGTTGTGGCTTTGCAATGTTTTTCTTTGATCCGTAGCCAACACTCATGGTTTTTTGACCATTTTCATTGGTACGAATTGCGGTCACGATACAAGGACCTGCTTCCACAAGGGTAACAGGAACAATGCTTCCGTCTTCACGGAATAACTGCGTCATGACTTTCTTTCTCCCTAAGAGGACTTTCATACTGCGAAGTTCATTAGGCTCTGGTATAAAAAACCAGAAGTTGTGATGCGTGTTTTGACCACACATAACAGCTTCTAGCCCTGAAAAAACAAGAGCCGATTGATTCAGGTTTTGCGATTGTGAAACTCTCCTTTATAAATCCTTTTCCCCGAAGCACGAGAAGGTTTTCCGCAATGGATCTCTCTTCTTGGTTCGTACGAAATGGTGATTGAAGCTTGCAGGCTTCCGGCAGATGAGTTTTGTCATCTCTCGGCAGCCTGCAAGAGGCTACTACATTTTAATCTCGACGTCTACCCCCGCTGGAAGGTTGAGGGTCATGAGAGCATCAACCGTGGCTGGAGTGAAATCCACGATGTCTACAAGACGCTTGTGAATGCGCATCTCATATTGATCGCGAGATTTTTTGTGAATGAAGGTCGAACGGTTCACAGTATAGCGTCGGCGTTCCGTTGGAAGTGGAACCGGACCTAAAACACGTGCACCGCTTCGTTCTGCGGTTTTGATAATCGTTTCCGCAGCTGCGTCGATGATCTTGTGATCATAGGCGCGAATCTTGATGCGAATTCGCTGTTTGGCTTCCTCCGTTTGTTTCGTCTGTGCCATAGATAAGGTACGTTCTTTCATGAAGAAGAGAGGAAAGACGGGATGTCTTCCCTCTCTTTTCAAATTTACTCAAGAATTTGTGTTACAACACCAGCGCCAACGGTTCGGCCACCCTCGCGGATCGCAAAACGCATTTTCTCTTCCATAGCAACTGGTTGAATAAGCTCGATGGTGACGGAGTGCATGGTGTCGCCTGGCATAACCATTTCGGCACCTTCTCCAAGATCGATAAGTTCACCGGTTACGTCGGTTGTACGAACGTAGAACTGTGGCTTATAGCCCTTGAAAAATGGTTTATGACGTCCGCCTTCCTCTTTTGTGAGGGCGTACAATTCGCCAACGAATTTCTTATGTGGCTTCACGGATTTTGGTGCGGACAAAACCATGCCGCGCATGACATCTTCTTTCTTGATTCCGCGGAGCAAGACACCGGCGTTATCGCCAGCCATGCCTTCGTTCAAGGTTTTGTTGAACATTTCGATTCCTGTAACAACGGACTGTTGTGTGTCGCGAAGACCGACAATTTCAACTGCATCGTTCACATGAACCTGTCCTCGCTCAATACGACCAGTTACCACCGTGCCTCGTCCTTCAATGGAGAAGACGTCTTCGATTGGCATGAGGAATGGTTTGTCGATTTCGCGGGCTGGAAGTGGGATGTATTCATCGAGTGTTTTTACGAGCTCGACAATAGACTTCTGAGCTTCGGCATCGCCTTCCACAGCTTTCAAGGCTGAACCACGAATAATTGGCGTGGTGTCGCCTGGGTAATGATATTGCTTAAGCAAATCGCGGATTTCCTCTTCAACGAGGTCAATAAGTTCTGGATCATCAACCATGTCAACTTTGTTGAGGTAAACAACAATTGTTGGCACGCCAACTTGATAGGCCAAAAGAATGTGCTCACGTGTTTGTGGCATTGGACCGTCAGCTGCTGAAACGACCAAAATTGCACCATCCATTTGAGCAGCGCCCGTGATCATGTTCTTCACATAATCGGCGTGTCCTGGACAGTCAACGTGCGCATAGTGACGTGTCTCGGATTCGTACTCAACGTGTGAGGTTGAGATGGTAATCCCACGCTCGCGCTCTTCTGGTGAGTTATCGATCTGATCGTAGGCTTTTTTCTGACTTGCTGGTGAAAAAAGCGTTGAGAGCGCTGCCGTAAGCGTCGTCTTACCGTGGTCAACGTGACCAATGGTTCCGACGTTCACATGTGGCTTTGCTCGGTTGAAGTTTTCTGCTGCCATAAAAAAATGTGAATTGTGGCTTGAATTGCCTTTTTTATTTAGTTTTGAGGTGCGACGAGTATAACAAATGCCTCTAAATAATGCAAGTCCTTGAATCTATGAGGATTTTTGTAGATAATCTCAATCGATTCTTGGCGAATAATAGCGAGTTTCTAGGATTCAATTGGCTCGAGATAAAACTGCTCTTCCGAAAGTGGTAAATCGCCATTTTCTTGGTTTTTTTGCTCTTTTACATCGGGCACAATTTTTTCCGGTTCCAATACGATTTTTTCTGACGCAGGTTCAACGCGCGTTTCCAAAAAATCCTCTGGGATTTCCTCAAGCGGAATATCCTCGAGCGGGAGCTCTTCCCCATCCCAACATTCGCATGGGTGATCCAGGATGAGTTCCTCGTATAGATCGATCCCCAGGAGGACCATGGGCTCGTGACCCTCGGGATCGGTCACAATGAGAGGTGCTCCGGTTTTTCGCGCAAGCGCCATAAGGCGCGCAAGTTGTTCTGAATTCATACCCGGCTATCTTATCCTATTCATCGGCAAGGTCAAGATATAAAAAAGACCCGCCACAAGGGCGAGTCTTTTCGTTTTTTGATTTTTACTTTGCGTTGCGCTTTTCAACAATTGCTTGCGCGACGTTATTTGGCACTTCGCTATACTTATCAAATTGCATGGTATAGCTAGCGCGTCCTTGGGAAACAGATCGCACGGTTGTGGAGTAGCCAAACATTTCAGCAAGTGGCACGAGTGCGCGAACCGTTTTCACATTTCCGCGATCGCCCATTTCTTGGATTTGAGCACGCTTGGAGTTCAAATCCCCAACGATTGCGCCCATAAAATCTTCTGGTGTCACAACTTCAACGCTCATGATTGGCTCCAACAGAACTGGCTTTGCTGCTTTTGCCGCAGTTTGGAATGCCATGGATCCAGCCATCTTAAAGGCGGATTCGTTTGAGTCAACTTCGTGGTAAGAACCATCAAATACCGTGACAAGAATTTTGATCATTGGGTACCCAGCAACCACACCACGATCCATCGCTTCGCGTGCGCCTTTTTCAATTGGCGAAATATATTCTCGAGGAATACACCCACCTTTTGTTGCGTCAACGAATTCGAAGTTCTTTGCTTCTGGATTTTCGTTTGGTTCAACTTTGAGCCAGCAGTGACCGTACTGACCACGACCACCGGATTGTTTGATGTACTTTCCTTCGCCTTCGGCAGCCGTGCGAATGGTTTCGCGGTAGCTAACTTGTGGGCGGCCAACGTTGACTTCCACGCCGTATTCTCGTTTCAAACGGTCAACGATAATTTCCAAGTGAAGTTCTCCCATACCCGACACGATCGTTTGAAGGGTTTCTTCATCGGTGTGTACTTTGAAGGTTGGATCTTCTTCCGCGAGTTTTTGCAACGCGATTGCCAATTTTTCTTGATCGGCTTTTGTAAGAGGCTCAAGCGCAAGCGAGATAACCGGTTCTGGGAAGATGATGGATTCAAGCACAATTGGATGATCTGGATCACAAAGCGTGTGACCAGTGAATGTTCCTTTGAGACCGACGGCCGCGGCAATATCGCCAGCGTAAACTTCCGTTACATCTTCGCGGTGATTTGCGTGCAAGCGAACGATGCGTGAAATGCGTTCCTTATTTCCGGTGGAGGCATTCAACACATAGGTTCCAGCTTTGAGAACGCCGGAGTACACACGGAAGAAGGCAAGCTTTCCAACGAATGGATCGGCTGCGATTTTGAATGCAAGGGCGGCAAATGGGGCTTCATCGGATGCTGTTCGTTCAATCGGTTTTTGTTCTGCATCATCTGGATCAAACCCAACCATTGGTGGCACATCGGTTGGTGCTGGAAGATAATCCACAACTGCATCAAGCAAAAGCTGGACGCCTTTGTTCTTGAGAGCGGATCCGCAAAGAATTGGGAAAATGTCAGAGTGAATCACGGCCTTGCGAAGCACGGGCTTCAATTCTTCTGTGGTGATTTCTTGACCGGCCAAATATTTATTCATGAGGCCTTCATCGTTTTCAACAATGGCCTCTACAAGTTGTGCGCGATATTCTTTTGCTTTTTCAACGTACTCAGCTGGAATATCAATTTCTTCAATGTTTTTTCCCAAATCGTCGCTATACATGAACGCACGCATTTTCATGAGGTCCACAAGACCAATGAATCCATCTTCAACGCCAATAGGAAGCTGCAATGGGAATGCTTTCTTTGTGAGACGGGTGTGGATGGAGGCAACGTCTTTATAGAAATCCGCTCCCGTACGATCGAGTTTATTGATAAAACAAATTCGCGGTACATGATATTTGTCCGCCTGACGCCATACGGTTTCAGATTGTGGCTCTACACCTGCAACGCCGTCGAAAACCGTAACGCCGCCATCGAGTACGCGAAGTGATCGTTCGACTTCAACCGTGAAGTCTACGTGCCCTGGAGTATCAATGAGGTTAATGCGATGATCTTTCCAAAAACAGGTTGTGGCAGCCGCGGTAATGGTGATTCCGCGCTCTTGCTCCTGCTCCATCCAGTCCATTTCGGCAGCACCTTCGTGCACTTCCCCGATTTTATGTTTCTTTCCGGTGTAGAAAAGCACACGCTCGGAACACGTTGTTTTTCCAGCGTCAATATGGGCAATAATCCCAATATTGCGAGTTCGCTCAAGTGGATACTCACGGGGCATAAAAAAGTTGGTAAAAGAGTTTAGTGACGAGCAAAGTGAGCAAAGGCACGGTTGGCTTCTGCCATGCGCTGAACATCAGCGCGCTTTTTAACAGCTTCTCCTTCATTGTTTGCAGCGGCCATGATTTCTGCAGCAAGGCGCTCTGCCATTGGTTTTCCTTTTTTGGCACGAGCTGCGGCAAGAATCCAGCGATATGCCAATGCATAGCGACGATCCCCGCGAACTGGCACTGGAACTTGATAGTTTGCACCACCAACGCGACGGGATTTTACTTCAACAGCTGGGATCGTATTTCGGAGTGCTGTTTCAAAAACCTCGTTTGGTTTCTGCTTGGTTTCTTTCTCAATGATATCAAATGCAGAATAAACCACGTATTCAGCAACGGTCTTTTTTCCGCTGAACATAACGTAGTTGATAAGTTTTGTGACGAGCACGCTTCCGTATTTATAATCGGCTGGCAATTCTCGTTTTTGCGATTGTTTTCCACGCATAGGGCAGGTGTTATGCTCCGTTGTCTTCCCACCGTGGCGGTGGTACTCGGAGCTGAATTATTTTAGTTGAAATCTATTTCTTTGGACGCTTGACTCCGTATACAGAACGGCTGCGATGACGACCTTCCACACCGGAAGTATCATATCGACCGCGAACAATGTGATAGCGCACACCAGGAAGGTCTTTTACGCGACCGCCACGAATCATGACGATAGAGTGTTCCTGCAAGTTATGCCCTTCCCCTGGGATGTAGGCGTTAACTTCAGCGCCGTTTGAAAGTCGCACACGCGCAATCTTTCGGAGAGCGGAGTTTGGTTTCTTTGGCGTCATGGTTGTAACACGCGTACAAACGCCACGTCGAAATGGAGCACCGGCAGAAAGCTCGGTCTTTTTTCGGTGAAGCGTATCAAGGGTGAACTGCATGGCCGGAGATTTGGACTTTTTCTTCTGGCTTGTGCGTCCTTTTCGAATCAATTGTTGGATTGTTGGCATAAAAAATTGTGGCGCAACTGTATCACGCCCAAGAAAACCGGTCAAGTTGGCAATATCCTAGAACAGCATCCCTAAAAGATTGGTGCAGGAAACGCCCATGAGCGCATTGCATGTTGCATAGGCCGGGGCGCTTACAAAGAAGAAAACATCGAAATTTGAAATGAGGGATAAAATCACAAGGACCAAAAGCACCTGTGGCCCATAGGTGGCGATGGCGATGCGAAGTCTTGCATGCTCGGGTTTGACGAGGAGCGCGTCGATAATTTTTGATCCATCCAAGGGGGCAATCGGGATGATATTGAAAAATACCAAGAACAAATTGATAACGATGAGAAGCACTAAAAATGCTGGCAAGAGCGAGGTAAGACTCACCACGCCCGTAAGAATGAGCGCACGGAATGCAATCGCGGCGAGCGTTGCCATGATGATATTTGCCGCAGGACCCGCGAGTGCGATAATCACAGAATCCCAGCGAGGATTTTTCAAATTGTATGGATTGAATGGAACCGGCTTTGCCCAACCAAACCCCAGCAGCAATAATGGAAGCAACCCAAATAAATCCACGTGAGCCAGAGGATTGAGCGTAAGTCGGCCCATGGATTCTGCGGTGTGATCGCCCAAACGCATGGCCATATACGCGTGCGCAAATTCATGCACCGTCATGGCAATGATAATTGCAAACACCCAGACCAATGCGAGGATTGGCGTTGACAAGAGAAGGTTCAAAAACATAGTTATTCGGTTTCAATTTGCGCACCAATGCTCGCGAGTTTTCCGTACAAATCTTCGTATCCGCGTTCCAAGTGTTCGACGCCATCGATTTCTGACGTCCCGTCTGCTGCGAGCGCTGCAGCCACGTAGGCCAGTCCTGCACGAATGTCAGGAACGGTCATAGAGGATGCTTTGAGTGGCGTTGGACCTTTGATGACTGCAGAATGCTTATAGTTTTGATCTTTGAATCGACACGGAAGTTCCCCAAGACAATTGGTGAAGAGCGTGATGTCTGCACCCATTTTTACGAGCGCTTCGGTGTAAGCGAACCGATCTTGCATAACGGTTTCGTGCACAACGGACGTGCCCTCGGCTTGTGTCATCACAACCACGAATGGCTGTTGCCAGTCCGTGGAAAATCCCGGATACGTATCGGTTTCAAGTTGAATGCCGCGATAGTGCTCGCCGCCTTTGAATAGAATTCCGTCGGGTTGCGCTTCCCATTCCCCACCGATCATACGCACCGCATTGAGGAAGGTAATCATGTCGCGGTGGCTTGCGCCCTCGCAGAAAATTTCTCCGCGCGTGGCGAGTGCGAGACACGCAAACGACGCAACCTCAAGTCGATCTGGCAAAATGAAATGCTCGCACCCGTGCAATTTTTCCACGCCAATGATTTCAATTTCTCGGCCAGCGCCGGTTTCAATAATGGCACCCATCTTTTGGAGCATCATGATGAGCTCGGTGATTTCCGGCTCAATCGCGGCATTCTTTAAGACCGTGCGACCTTCGGCAAGGACGCTAGCAAACAAAACGGTTTCCGTGGCGCCAACGGAAGGATATGGAAGCTCAATCGAGACGCCTTTCAATCGCCCATCAACAGACAAATGATACCCATCTTTTTCTTCTGAAACGACTGCACCCATCTTTTGCAATGCTTCCAAATGAAAATCTACGGGACGCGGACCAATCTTGTCGCCACCGACTTTAATAACGACCGCCTCGTGCATGCGATGCAAAAGGGGCGCTGCAAGCAAAATCGACAACCGATTTTTTCGGGTAAGTGCCAAAGTAGACGTTTGCGAAATCGTTGGCGTTGTTGCGGTAAGCGTATGATCGGCAAGCGCGGTTTTTCCGCCAACGAGCTCCACGAGTTCACGCGCAATATCGGTTTCCTGCTGAAGCGGGACGTTTTGAAGCGTCACTTCCCCATCCGTGAGGAGCGAGGCAATAATCATTTTAGACGCCGCATTTTTTGCGCCACTGATTTTTACACGACCCTTCAGCGGTTTTCCGCCAGTGATTCGAAGTTTTTGCATAAGATTTGGCTATTGAGCCATAACATTCATGGTGCCACAGAACCCAAAAGCACTCAAGTGAGCGATGCACAAACAAAAAATTGCCTTACAGCAATTTTTTTGGCGCCTCACGACGGAAGTTCGTAAGATTGGTCCTCTGCCACATGTGGGCATCGCGTTATCTTTGCGTGCGTCCAAGCCAAGGCCCGGATGTCGCTAAAGGATAATCGCAGCAAGACCGCTGAATCCCCGCACTCAAGCCTTGAAGGCTTGAAGCTAGACTGCGCAATTTCGCAGTGATCGGTCGGATTCTTTCAAACAGTGAATAGCCAATTACGCGCTTCCGTCTGAAGCACATTTATTATCCCGCGAAAGACCCATGGGCGCAATCACAAAAAAATCGGGATAAGCCCGATTTCTTCACAGGATGCACACAATTTTTGCACAGGCTAAATTCTCCTAGATTCCTTCTCCGATATGGAATCGATCTGTGAGTTTCTCGTAGGCGTAGATTTCATTTTCCTTGAAAAATCGTGCGATTTCTACAGTGGCGGATTCAGCCGAATCAGATGCATGGACCATATTTGAAGGCACATTCATCGAAAGATCAGCGCGAATCGTGCCAGCATCAGCCTCGCGAGGATTTGTAGCGCCAACGATTTTACGAACTTCCGAGATAACGTCCAGGCCCTCAAGTACCATCGCAACCACAGGCGTTTGCATCATATAGCGCTTCAAATCGCCAAAAAATGGCTTTGCGCTAAGGTGGCCGTAGTGCTCATTGAGCGTTGCTTCGTCCAAAAGCATGAACTTCATGCCAACGGTCTTTAATCCTTTTCGCTCAAAGCGGGAAATAATCTCGCCGACAAGCTCCCGTTGCAAAGCATCGGGTTTCAAAAGGACGAGGGTACGCTGTATTTCTGCCATAAAATTTTATTATTGGCTGGAATACTAGCAGATTTTATTTGGTTCGTCAAAAATTGTTTACAGGGCTTTCAGCCCCTGTGTTGTCCTCCACTTTTCTTTGCTGGCCCAAAGAAAAGTGGAGAGAAAAGAAATGGCCTGCTTACGGCCCATCCCAGCCTTCGCGCTTGGCTGGCCCGGAAAAACGTATGAAGAACCAAACCACCCAGGGCAGGAACGTTTTTCCGGTCGGGCCTTGTTCGATAGCCTGTTTTTATTTGAATCGCCGGCTCGAGCATTGTCAAAGAGGAATCCGGCGTTCGGACAGGAATTGCACGGCCACCTCCGGCACATCCAAAGTTGTACGGGCATGGCGCGCCATGCCCGTACGCGGGATCCATTGCCGGAGACTGGCCGTGCCCTGGCCGACGACGGATAAGACAACATGCCTCTTTGACAAGCGCAGACCCGGCAGCCAGTTTCTTTCCCTCCACTTTCTTTGCTGGTCCAAAGAAAGTGGAGATAACAGGAATCAAAACTCAAAACTCGCTACCTCGATTTTCTTCCCGTCTGACAAAAGCCGAATATCTCCCAACTGATCGGTACGCAAAATCTCTGCGCCAACCGACTGCAGACGGTCCACAATCGTCGGGCTTGGATGCCCGTAGTCATTCTCCCCAACCGAAATAACTGCGTACTCGGGTTTCACCATTTCCAAAAACGTGCTCGACGATGAACTAAGACTCCCATGATGCCCGACTTTGAGCACATCAACGTCAACGAGACCTGATGTCATTTGCGCTTCTTCTTCAATCCCCGCGTCGCCTGTAAAAAGAACCTCGACATCTCCGTCTTTCAGCAACAGCACAAGCGAACTGTCATTTTCGTCGTCCACATTTTCTACAAAATCCAACAATGGCCACAAAATACAAAGCGATCGATTCTCACCCAACTCCAAACAATCTGGTGCGGACGCAATTTCATCATTCGTTTTCCCCATAAACTCTTTTCCAAGTTCCGTGCTGTACGTCGCATTCGGTCGCCAAACTTCCCCAAACGAATACCGATCTGCCACCGCATTTAGTCCAACCAAATGATCGGCATGATCGTGTGAGGAAATCATATACTCAATATTGCGATCCCAAAACGGCATCACAGCGGAAAGTTTCTCAATCACCTGCTGACTGGGCCCGCCGTCGATCAGAATTTGTGTAGATCCACTTTGAATGAGCGCAGAGTCTCCCTGCCCCACATCGAAAAACCACACGGCTAATTTTTCATCGCTAAAAATCGTCGGCGACGCAATCGATTGCACCGCCACGGTCACCAAACAAAACGCAACAAGACCTACAAATGAGAAAAAAGCTTTTTTCGTTTTACGATAAGCCATACCGCACATGCTACCGCACTGGTGAGAAGATATGCCAGCCAATCCGGAATAGAAAACGATCCAAATGGAACTTCTGAAATCGATCGAATCACAAAAAGGACAGATGAGAGGAGCGCGGTTGCCGGTCCGCTTACAAAAATCGCCAAAGGAAGTGACGCGATCGACACAACCAAGACAAGTGCACCAAGGCCCATGATATATGGGAGCCAGGGCAAAATGAGGAGGTTCACAATAGGGGCGACAATTGAAAGTGTACCGAATCGAAAAAGCAAAACTGGAAGACACGCAACCGTTGCTGCAAGCGTTGCCGCAAGCGAAGTTTGCAAACTCAACGTCTTTGGAACAAACGACAATTTCGATTGAATGTACGGGACAAAATAAATAAGTCCGAGCGTTGCGGCCATAGAAAGTTCAAACCCGATGTCGTCGCGCAAAGCTCGAGGATGCATCAAAAGCAAAATTGTTGGCGTGAGCAAAAGCACATTTTTCATGGTCGACCGTCGACCTATCTGTTGAGATAACAAAACGAGGAAGCCCATCACGCTCGCGCGCACAATCGCAGCTTCGGCTCCACACAAAATTGCGTACACCACGATCGCAACGGAAACGAGGAAGAACGCCTGCTGACGCTTCAAGCCAGCCCACACCAAGAATCCAAGCACGATGAATGTGACGAGTGCGACGTTGTAGCCAGACGCTGCAACAATATGTGACGTTCCAGTTTGCTGGAATCGCAAATTCCATGCATCGGAAAAATTTGTTTCGCCAATGAGAAGTCCTGCCATGAGCGACCCTTGTGGCTCGCCAAAAATTTGCTGAATACGGCTGAGCAATTGCGATTTCATTTTGTACAAAATCTCAAGCACGGGATTGCCAGCGCCTCGTTCCAAAACAAGCGGAGAAGAATAAACAAAACACGTTGCGAAAATATTTTTATTGGCAAGATAGCGATCGTAGGCAAACTCCTCAATCGGCTCGGGCGCAGTTGGCGTGCAACGAAAAGAAATACGGTCGCCGTATGCAAACTCCGGATAGAGTGGGGCGAATGCGAGGAGTTTGTCTTGTGTTTCTTCCCCGTCGATTTGGAGATGCGAGAGCGTGAGATGCCCTGATTTTTCCGATGCGCCTACATCGATCACAACACCTTCGACGTGAGATTCCCTACCGATCGCGGACGTTACGGAGTTCTCCCCCGGAAACGTTCCCGCGTAAATTAGCACGCCACACAAACACCCGAGAACAATAAAACCCCAAACCCGCCACACAAGACGCCAATGCAATTGCATCGCAATCGCTGAGGCGACGATGAACACAATGCTAAGTTCAAGCATCCAGAGTTGCGGGAGAAAAAACAAAAAAGAGGCTATGGCAATACCTGCCAAAAAACCTCCGCAGACACTCTGCAATATTACGGATGGCGATGGCGCGGACATAGCCCCATGCCGTGCACCTCAAATCCCATGGACTCGAGTTTTTCACGTGGTAGGAAATTTTTCCCGTCAAAAATAATCGGTGAGGCAAGTTGCGCTTTCGCGTCGTCCCAATGTGCGTCGGCAAATGCGTCCCATTCGGTGAGGACCAAAAGCGCATCAGCAGCCGGAAGCGTTTCACTCGCCGACGAAACAAATCGCACTGAATCGCCGAGTTCGAGTTTTGCATTCTCCATCGCTGCGGGATCATAGACGACTATGTCCGCGCCACCCGCGACGAGTTCGCCAATAATGCGAAGCGCCGGCGATTGGCGGACGTCGTCGGTATTTTTATTGAAGGCCAACCCCCACACGGCAAGTTTTTTTCCGCGCACATCTCCAAGGCACGCCACGATCTTTTTTACAAATCGTTTAGGTTGATCGTTGTTCACCGCAATAATTGGCGCAATGAGGCGCTCCACGTATCCAAATTCTTTTGCCGTGTGCGAAAGCGCCTGCACATCTTTTGGAAAACACGATCCGCCAAACCCAGCACCTGCGCGCAAAAACTTGGCACCTATACGCCCGTCGCTCGCGAGCACGGCTTCGATGTCTTGCACATCCGCGCCGAAAAGGTCGCATAAATTTGCGATTTCATTCATGAAAGAGAGGCGAAGTGCCAGCATGGAATTGGCCGCATATTTGCTCATCTCTGCACTCTCGGGCGACATCACAAAGATTTGAGAGTGAAGCGGTTCGTAGAGAGCGCGAAGTTTTTGCGCATCCTCAGATCGTTCAACGCCGATCACAATTCGCTCTGGCTTCATGAAATCGCCGACCGCCAGACCTTCACGCAAAAATTCCGGATTTGACGCAACCGCAACATCATCGCGTCCGATCCAAGATTTGATTTTTTTCTGCGTCCCCGGTGGCACCGTGCTCTTGGTAACAACAAGCGTTGCACCCTGAAGTGCTGCACCGACCGATCGCGACGCGGATTCGATATAGGAAAGATTCGCTTTCCCCTCTTCATCGGACGGCGTTCCCACTGCGAGGAAAATAATATCCGGAGTTTCCTTCAAAACTTCCTCGAGTGAGACTGAAAAGCTTAAACACTTTTTCTCTTGTGCGTCACGAACGAGCTCTGTAAGTCCTGGTTCGTAAAAAGGAATTTCTCCATGCTCTAGTTTCTGAATTTTTTCCGCGTTAATGTCAACGCATGTCACCTGGTGGCCCATGGACGCCAAACATGCCCCCTGCACTAATCCCACGTAACCAGTTCCTAGAACGACAATTTTCATAATCAGACAACGAAATTCACAAGACGATTCTTAACATAAATCGTCTTCTTTACGCCAGTTTCAATATATTTTACAACAACTTCTTTTGCCTTCTCAACAATCACAGATTCTTCTGCGTCTGATGCAACCGAAACAGTTCCGCGCAACTTGCCATTGACTTGAATTGCGATCTGAAGCTCTTCATCTTTTGCTAATTCCGCATCCCAAGATGGCCATGACTTCTTCTCAAGAATTTCTTCACCACCAATACGTTCATACAATTCATTAGCAAGATGAGGAGCAAAAGGGCACATAACAAGAAGGAATTTTTCTAATTGACTAAATGAAATTAAACGAATTGAACCGTCCGGAGCGTCAGGAGTGATACAAATTTCCATCAGTTCATTCACGCATTTCATAAGCGCAGCTACTCCGGTATTAAAATGCATGGACTCAATGTCTTCCGTAACCTTTTTAACAGTCTTTTCAATTATTGGTAATTCCATCTCTGGAGTTTCCTTAGCTTTTAACTCAATCCATGCGTCGACATATCGAACAACCTTTTCCAAGAATCGTCGCACACCAATCACGCCATTTTCGCTCCATGGCACAGGCTCGGCAAATGGGCCCATGAACATTTCGTACACTCGCACGGTGTCAGCCCCAAACTCAACAACGAGCTTATCGGGGTTCACAACATTGCCTTTTGACTTGGACATTTTTGACCCGTCTTCTGCAAGCACCAAGCCATGGCTTGTGCGCTTTTGATAGGGTTCCGATGTGGGCACAAATCCACGGTCGTGCAAAAACTTATTCCAAAATCGCGAATACAAAAGGTGGAGCGTGGTATGTTCCATTCCGCCATTGTACAGATCGACCGGCATCCAATAATCGAGTTTTGTTTTATCAGCAAACGCCTCGTCATTTTTTGGATCGATGTAGCGCAAAAAGTACCAGCTCGATCCTGCCCAGTTTGGCATGGTATCTGTCTCGCGTTTTGCATCGCCTCCGCATTGTGGACACGTGGTATTCACCCAATCGGTGATTGTTGCCAGTGGCGACTCCCCATTTTCTGTTGGCTCGTAATGCTCAACATCGGGAAGCACAACCGGCAAGTCTGTTTCAGGAATCGCAACCCAACCGCACTTAGCACAATGCACGAGTGGAATTGGCTCGCCCCAATAGCGCTGACGCGAAAATACCCAATCGCGCAATTTGAAATGCGTTACGGCTTTGCCAATTTTTTTCTCTTCGAGCCAAACGATCATTTTCTTTTTTGCTTCTTCGGTTGTGAGCCCATCGAATTCGCCAGAATTCATCATCTGACCCGATTCTTTTGTATAGGCAAAATAAATTTGTTCACCTTTTCGAATTTTTTCAAAATCCATCTGCATTGCCTGTTTATCGCTTATGCCATCAAGGTGAGCAAATTCTGGAAGATAATAATCTTCGTCATAATTCTCCCCACAATCGATAACAAATCTAATCGGGAGTCCCTTTTTCTGTGCGAACTGACAATCTCGAGTATCGTGCGCTGGCACAGCCATAATCGCGCCGGTGCCATAGCCCATCATCACGTAATCTGCGATGTAGATTGGCATCTTTTCGCCACTGCCAGGATTCACTGCATATGAGCCGGTGAAGACTCCGGTTTTTTCTTTTGTAACGTCGCCTCGTTCAATATCAGTTTTTGCAGCAGCTTTTTCAATGTAGTGCACAACTTCGTGATGACGATCACGCGCTGAGAGTTTTGGCACAAGCGGATGTTCAGGAGCGAGCACCATAAACGTGGCGCCAAAAAGCGTATCAGGTCGCGTTGTGAACACGTTAATTTTGTCGTCGATTCCGTCGACCGCAAATTCAATTTCAGCCCCTTCGCTTTTTCCAATCCAATCTTCTTGTTGCTTTTTGATTTTCTCGAGGTAATTCAAATCCTTGAGATCTTCGAGCAAGCGATCTGCATATTTTGTGATCGCAATCATCCACTGTTCTTTTTCGCGCTTCTCAACTGGATTTCCGCAACGCTCACACATGCCACCAACAACTTCTTCGTTTGCCAAACCGATTTTGCAACTTGGACACCAATTGATTGGCATCTTTTTCTTATACGCCAAACCCGCTTTCCAGAATTCCAAAAACATCCATTGCGTCCATTTGTAATATGCTGGATCCGTTGTATTGATTTCGCGTGACCAATCAAAACTCAAGCCAAGCGCTTGGAGCTGACGCTTAAACGTGCCGACATTTTCTCGCGTCACATCTTGCGGTTTCCGACCGGTTTTGATGGCATAATTTTCCGTGGGAAGTCCAAAGGCATCCCAACCAATTGGGTACAGCACGTTTTTGCCTTCCATGCGCTTTTTTCGCGCCACAATATCGAGTGCTGTATAACTGCGCGGATGGCCAACGTGGAGTCCAGCACCCGATGGATACGGGAATTCCACAAGGCAATAAAATTTTTCTTTTTGCGAAAAATCTTCAGCGCGGAACGTTTGCTCGCGTTCCCAACGCGCTTGCCATTTATGATCAATGGATTTGTGATCGTATTGCATAACGCACGTATCGTAGCGAAAAAATCGATTATTCGCAATTTCTCCTGAATGCAAGAACTCCCCGAACCGACCGCAGTCAGTTCAGGGAGTTGAGATGAGACGCCAAGTGCTTACGCCAGCCCACGAGGTCGATGGCGACCACCGACACGTCATCGTAGGGACGCTCTCGGAGGATACGGGTCCAGAACTCGCTCGCGCGTTCCTGGAATGACTTGTGTTGACCTGCGAGGAGTCGCAGTTCCGCGCCGAGTGACGGCCCGAGTGCGTACCTCACGCCATCGGACATGAGGATCAGCACCGTCGCTTCCTCTGGCCAGGCGGTCTGCCACACGGTCTCGGGATCAGCTTGCAAAGCATCCCCGTAGACGAAGTCCCCGAATGCCCGACTGAGTTGAATCGGGGGCAGCCTCATCGTCCAGGGCGGATGGAAGTAGTGCGTCTTCGGGCGATCAGGATCTGCGCGAACTTGCCAGCCCGACGACTGGAGCCTCGCACGCTCACCTGCATTGTTGGTTCCGTGCGCCGGCGTCATGGGCTGTGGTTCGCTCATGTCTGGACGCAGCAGATACGCTTCCGTATCCCCAACCGTCGCAACGCAGACAAACTCTCCCGTGAGAATCGTCCACGCCGCCGTTGTGCCCCCATAGCAGCGCGAGATCTTCAGGAACCCGCAAAGTTCCTGATCGATCCGCTGTGCAATCGCTCGCATTTTCTCAGGATCGGGGTCCTCCAGGACTTCCGGGAGAAGTCCGTGGCACAATCGCGCCGCGGTTTCGTTCGCGACAAACTCTCCCTTGTCACCGTGCCCGTCGAGGACTTCACCGAAGATGTATTCCTCGGTTGCCTCAACGCGAGTGACGTCTTCCGAGACACAACATCCCGGACGTCCACCCTTACGCTCACCTTGAAAAAACAATTCGCCGTTCATGATTCCTCCTCGATTTCGTGAACCGCGCAGGATAACAAAAAATCACCTCTTCGTCAATGCGCTGTCCGTCATCCTGACCCCGCTGAGCGGGGGAAAGATCCCAAGAACCCATCGAGAGATTCTTCGCTAACGCTCAGAATGACGAAAGGAGAGAAGGAGGATGCAACGTCCACAACGAAAAAAGACGAAGCAATCCACACGAGTAGATTGCTTCGTCGGCAAATTACCTCCTCGCAATGACAGAACAAAAATTATGATTCAACGCCACTTTCCGTGGGATACCCGGCATTTCGCCAGGCCATGAGGCCCCCAACGATGTGGCCAACCTTGGTGTACCCCGCTGCTTCGAGGATTTCCCCAGCCTTGCTTCCCTTCCCCAATTCGTCGAATTCTCCAGTGACCACCGTTGGTAAATCCTTATCTTTGAGAAGCGCCGGATACTCTGCTTGAAATCCATCCATCGGAATATTGATGGCGCCTGGAATGTGATTGTGCTGATACAAACGCGCTTCTTGTAAATCCACAATCACCATGGGAGATTCTTTCTCCATTTCGCTTTTGAGTTTTTCCGGGGTGATGTCCATCATATGGACTCATGATAACTTATTTTTTTGCTGCGTCCAATCGCTCCAGTGCAAGAATGAATGCTGCACGGCGAAGATCCACGCTATACTTCTCTTTGCGTGCCCAAACTTCGTTTGCGCTCTCGATCATAATTTTCTCAAGCTTCTCCCCAACTTCCGCTTCCGTCCACGTTGCACTGGTCATGTTTTGCTCCCACTCAAAGTAACTCACGGTAACGCCACCAGCGTTCACCAAAATGTCTGGCACAACCGGAATATTTTTCTGTACAAATACGTCGTCGGCCTCTGGCGTGGTTGGACCATTGGCAATTTCGAATACAACTTTTGCTTTGATGTTGCCTACATTCGCTGCCGTGAATTGATTTTCAAGCGCAGCTGGAACGAGCATATCGCACTCGAGTTCAAGAAGCGCTTCGTTGGTGATATTTGAGGCTCCTGGAAAATCCTGTACCCCGCCGGCCGTATCTTTGTGACTCTCAAGTGCGGCAATATCGAGGCCATCCGCATTAAAAATCCCGCCGCGAGAATCAGACACAGCAACAACCTTATATCCTTTCTTGTGCATGATCACGGCAAAAATTCTGCCAGCATTTCCAAATCCTTGCACAACAACTGTTTGTGGCCCGCCACCTGGGAACAAACGATCCTTGAGGGTTTCGAAAACCTGGAACGCGCCGTCAGCTGTTGCAGTTCCTCGCCCCAAACTTCCCCCGTTTGCAATCGTTTTTCCCGTCACGACTGCTGGATGTCCAAACTCTGAAGCCACCCAGTCCATTTCTTGTGGCGTGGTATTTACGTCTGGCGCTGGCACGTCGATCTCTGGCCCGATCACGCCTTTCAAGGCTTTGGTCCAACCGCGTGTAAGACGCTCGAGTTCGCCCTCGGATAATTCTTTTGGATTCACCGTGACGCCACCTTTTCCACCACCCATCGGAATTCCCACAACCGCTGTTTTCATGGTCATCCATGTTGCGAGCGCTTTCACTTCGTTGATATCAACGTTTTGGTGATAGCGAATTCCGCCCTTGAATGGTCCGCGCCAATTATTGTGCTGAATGCGATAGCCCTCAAACATGCGAAGCGTACCGTCGTCCATGGTGACCGGAATATTCACGCGAACTTCTCGCATGGTGTAGTGCAAACGTTCCAAGAACTCCCCCGTCATTTTTGCTGATTCTGCTGCCCGGTCGATTTGACGCAAGGCGTTTTCAAATGCATTTGCCATAAGAATGATTAATCATTTTTTGCTAAAAATCTCTCGCAATCAATCGCTGCCATACACCCAGTACCCGATGCCGTGATAGCTTGTCGATAGCTGTGATCTGTCACATCGCCACAGGCAAAAATTCCTGGCACCGATGTTTCCATACTCCCACATTGGTGAACAATGTACCCCACTGCATCGAGCTCAATTTTCCCCGCAAATAATTCTGTATTTGGTTTATGGCCAATTGCCACAAAACATCCTTGCGCATCGACCACGGTTTCTTCTTGCGTTTGCGAATTCGTAAGAACAACGCGCTCAAGCGTTTGTGTGCCTTGGAATTCTTTTACTTGTGAATTCCAAATGAAAGAGATCTTTTCGTTTTTTTCAGCACGCTCAATCATCGGCTTTGAAGCCGAGAGCACATCTTTGCGTACAACGATCGTAACTTTACTTGCATAGCGCGTGAGATACGTTGCCTCTTCGAGTGCAGCATCTCCCCCACCAACCACAACCACATGTTTATCGCGGAAGAAAAATCCGTCGCACGTGGCGCACGCGGAAATCCCGCGACCCTTGAGTTCGTTTTCTCCTGGAACCCCAAGCCAACGCGCTGAAGCGCCCGTTGCAATGATGATCGAATGTGTTTGATACGTCGTGCTCGCAGTCTTCACAGTGAATGGACGCGACGTGACATCAACTTCCGTGACACGATCTGCCACAATTTCTGTGCCGTATTTTTTTGCCTGGCGTTCCATATTCTGCATAAGCGCTGCACCCAAAATCCCGTCGTCTTCGCCTGGCCAATTTTCGACGGTCGTGGTTGTAATGAGTTGCCCACCGGGTTCACCGCCGGCAATGAGGAGTGGAGAAAGTTGCGCGCGGCCCGTATAAATCCCTGCCGTATAGCCAGCAGGTCCCGAGCCAATGATGATAACGTTTTTGATGTCCATATATTTCTCACGATACTCGCCTCCCCGCCGAGTCGCAATGTGCTAGAGAAGTTTTGTAATTTTATCTTTCAAGGCTTCTTTGCTCATTGAGCCTGAAAATTGCTCAAGCACTTGTCCGCCTTTAAAAATCAAGAATGTTGGAATCGACAAAATATTGAATTGACGCGCTAAATCGGGTTGCTCGTCTACGTTCACTTTCCCAAAAACCGCCTCGCTCATTTCCGCTTCAAGTTCCTCCACAAGCGGACCCATGACTTGGCACGGGCCACACCACGGAGCCCAAAAATCAACCAAAACCGGGCGATCAGCTTGCAAGACCACGGAGTCGAAATTTTCTGATGTAAGTTCCATAAAAAATAACTCAAAAATAAGAAGCGAAACCTATTGTATCACGGGCTTCGCTTCTGCAAATTCTAGTTGTTGATATCGAGTTTACGCTCCTGCATCTCCTCTTTGTAGAGCTCCAGAATGTCGCCAATTTCAATTTTTGTTTTCCCGGTGAATCCCATCCCGCAATCAGCTCCCTGCTCCACCACACGGGTATTGCTTTTGCCGGATTGGAGCGATTCAATTTTGCCTTCGCCAATCACATGACCCTCGCGCAAGACGCGAGCGGTGGCACCGAGTTCGACGCTTCCGCGTTTCACTTTTCCACCAACGACCATGCCCTTTGGCAATTTCTTGAAGACGCCGAAAATCTCAACCGTTCCGAGTTCGGTATACACACGTTCTGCTGGAATGAGAATTTTGAGACGCTCCAAAATATCTTCAAACAATCGGTAGATGATCGAGTACTCGTGAATCTCAACGCCTTTTTCACGCGCAAGTTGCGCAGCTGCTGCCATTGGCTTTACGCCAAAGGCTGCAACGAATGCATGCGTGGCGTCGGCTTGCAAAATATCGGAGTCGGTAATATTGCCAAGTCCTTTGCTCACAATTTTCACCCCAACGTATGGGTTCTGAACTTTTTCAATCATGCCGATCAAGGCTTCCAAGGATCCCAGCACATCGGCTTTCAAAATGATATTGAGCATGACTTTTTCATCGCCCTCTTCCACCACCGCATCGGTTTTTGCTTTTGACGCAACCGTAATTTCGCCAGCACCGGTTTTTCGGCTTGGTTGTTCTTTGAGTTTTTCAAGTGTTTTTGCATCTTCTGGTACTTCCATGACATCACCAACCGAAGGCGCATCTTTGAATCCCAAAATCACAACCGGCATGGATGGTAATGCTTCTTTTACTGTCTCGCCGTGCCACGTTCGCATGGCGCGTACTTTTCCGTAATTCAAATTGCGCAGTCCCATGGTATCTCCCAAATGAAGCGTTCCGGTTTGAATGAGGACGGTTGCAATTGGACCTTGGCCTTTGTCGATGTGAGATTCAATGACCGTTCCAATGGCATGACGATTTGGATTTGCAACAATGTGATCTTTTTCCATGTCTGCCACAAGCAAAAGCATATCGAGCAACTGATCGATGTTCATTTGCTTCTTGGCGGAAATTGGAACCATGATGGTTTTTCCGCCCCACTCTTCGCCAATGAGACCAAGTTCAGAAAGTTGGGATTTTACTTTTTCAATATTTGCGCCTTCTTTATCAATCTTGTTGAGTGCCACAAGGAATGGAATCTGTGCAGCTTTAATGATATCGATTGCTTCCTTGGTTTGAGGTTGGACTCCATCGTCCACGGCGACAACCAAAATAGCGATATCGGCGACCTTGGCGCCACGCGAGCGCATCACCGTGAAGGCTTCGTGACCTGGCGTATCAATGAACGTGAGCGCGCGATCATTTCGCACAACCTGATACGCACCAATGTGCTGGGTAATTCCACCGGCTTCGGTTGCCACAACGTTTTCGTGACGAATAGCGTCCAAGAGCATGGTCTTACCATGGTCAACGTGACCCATCACGACCACAACCGGAGCGCGAGGAACTTGAAGTTCGGCGCCTTCGGCATTACGTGCTTCAGCGAGTCGCGAGATACCCACGTCTTCTTCAGACGTAGTTCCTTGTTCTTTTTTCTCTGCGCGGAATCCTAAATCTTCGGCAATAATTGAAGCGGTTTCAAAATCGATACGTTCATTCAAAGACGCCAAAATGCCGGAACGCATAAGCTCTTGCATGACGCGGGCAATTGGAAGATTCAAAATTTCCGCAAATTCACGCACGGTCATGATGGGAGGAAGTGAGGCCACTTCGGCTCGCCCTTCGTGCACCGCAGCACGACGTTCTGCTCGCGCTTTTTGATCGAGCATTTTTTTCTCCAAGTAGGAACGTTTCTTGAATTCCTGCCAGGCTTGCATAATGCGACCAACATCGCGATCAGGCACTTTGATGGCTTTTGAGCCAATGTCAAAGCCAAGTTCCGGCAATTTTGCTCGGAGCTCTTCGGTTGGCACGCGCAAACGACGCGCTAGTTCTGTGATATTCATGTGCAGAGAATAATCGAAATTGCGGGTTCCGTCAATGATTTGTGGCAAACAAAAGCGAATTTTCTCGCAGGAAATCAAAAACCCTGCTAGGATTCCACCATGTCCACCATTTTGGAACAAAATATTGGCTTCTTGCTGATCGACAAACCGACCGGCATTTCGTCGCACCGGGTGATTTCGATTTTGCGACGGGTGACCGGAATTGACCGCATTGGCCATGCTGGTACGCTCGATCCGTTTGCGAGCGGACTTTTGATTGTGGGCGTTGGGCGCGAGGCAACCCGCGAACTCGACCGGTTCTTGCACCTCCCCAAAGTCTACGAAGCTGTATTTGTGCTGGGCGAAACAACCGATACGCTTGACCCTGACTCCCCAACTCAACCCGGCCGCCTTTGCACCGCAGACGACGAAACGATCAAAAAAGCGCTCAAACAATTCGAAGGCCACCTCGAGCAAATCCCCCCAATGCATTCTGCCATCAAGGTTGGTGGTCAAAAACTTTATAATTTGGCGCGCCAAGGGATTGTGATCGAGCGAAAGCCTCGGCCTGTGACGATTTCGGAATTCGTCCTTACTGGCCCCATTGAGCGCGAAGATGGGCTTGTGCGCTTGCCCGTGCGTATTGCCTGCTCGTCGGGCACGTACATTCGCTCGCTTGCGCGCGACGTGGCAACGGCACTTCAAACCGTCGGGTACGTTGAGGCACTGCGACGCATGTCGATTGGCCCGTTTTCCGTTGAGAGTGCACAGAACGCCACAGACTTAAGCGAAGAAAACTGGAAAACCACCTTTTTCAAAGAACTCCCCGCCTCAATTGACGAGGGACGGCTCGCGTGATAACATTTTGCCGTAACTCATTAATCGGTGTCTTGGTTGTAGAGTGTAGCTCCTCGGTGTTATGCGTTTATCATTCGATTTTACTCTGACCTCTGAATTTTCGCGGAATCTAGCAGATTCTTCCTCCGCAAACGGGAGATAAACAAAACCCGGAGCTTTTCTATATCCAGACAATAAACATGTATGGATTATTTAATTATTACCGTGATCGCCATCGTGGCCATTGCGCTCGGGGCTACCGCGGGATATTTCATCCGCGAAACGCTAGCGCGACGCAAAGTCCAGTCCGCTGATATTCGCGCGGAGAAAATTCTCACGGACGCTCGCTCTCAAGAACAAGATCTGCTCCTCAAGGCAAAAGACAAGGCCCTCAAAATCCTTGAAGAAACCAAAATCGAAGAACAGCAAATGCGCCGTGAGGCAAAAGAAGCGCAAGCACGCCTTGAGCAACGCGAAACGCTTTTTGATAAAAAGATTTTGGAACTCGAAGATCACAAAGCAAAACTCGAAACGGAAAAAGACAACATTGCCAAAATCCGCGATGAGGCAAGCGCTATTCGCGAAAAAGCAAAAGCAACGCTCGAACAAGTGGCTGGCATGACCAAAGACCAGGCAAAGGAAACGCTGTTCACCTTGGTTGAAAATGATCAAAAAGAAGCGCTCATGGAGCGATTGCGAAAATTAGATGACGTGAACGAAGAAGCGGTTGAGGCAAAATCGCGATCGATTCTTTCGCTTGCCATTCAACGCTTTGCCGGCAGTCATGTTGTGGACGCAACAACCACGATTGTGGAGCTCCCTTCAGACGACATGAAAGGACGCATTATTGGAAAAGAGGGTCGCAACATTAAAACCATGGAACATCTCACGGGCTGTGAAATCATTATCGACGACACTCCAGACACCGTGCTTATTTCCGGATTTTCGCCTGTGCGCCGACAAGTTGCAAAGCGTGCGCTTGAAGCCTTGATGAAAGACGGGCGCATTCAACCAGCGCGTATTGAGGAAGCCATCAATCAAGCTAAAAAAGATTTGGCAAAAGAAATGAAAAAAGCCGGAGAAGATGCGCTCTACGAGCTTGGCATTCCGGTATCCTCAATTGATCCAAAACTCGTTTCGATTTTGGGACGTCTTAAATTCCGTACAAGCTATGGGCAAAACGTTCTGCAACACTCCATTGAAGTTGCGCGCCTTTCCGGCATGATGGCCGAAGAAATTGGAGCCGATGTGACCATCTGTAAAAAAGGTGGACTCTTGCACGACATCGGGAAAGCGGTTGACCACGATATGCAAGGCGCTCACCCAGAGATCGGCTACAATATCATGAAGAAATTTGGCCTGCCAGAAGAGATCTGCTACCAGTCGGTTGCGCACCACGAAGATAAACCAAAAACCGTGGAAGGCATGCTCATCAAAGCAGCCGACGCAATTTCCGGTTCACGCCCAGGTGCTCGCCGAAGTAGCTTGGAAGAGTACTTGCAGCGTCTGCAAGGGCTCGAAGACACAGCCATGTCATTCCCAGGCGTTGAAAAAGTCTACGCAATTCAGGCAGGACGCGAAGTGCGCGTCTTTGTACGCCCTGGTGAAATTGATGATTTTGCCGCATACAAACTTGCAGCCGAAATCGCCAAGAAGATCGAAACCGATCTCACCTATCCAGGCGAAGTTCGCGTATGTGTGATCCGTGAGACGCGCGTGACAGAATACGCAAGATAAGCCAAAAAACTTGATAAAGAACTAAATTGGCGCTATACTGACGCCACAAAAACCAATCATCTATGAACAAAGCAATGCTTGCCCAGAAGCTCTCAGAACGATTGAACGTATCTCGAAAAACAGCAGAAGATTTTGTGGAGGGATTTCAAATGCTCGTGACCGATGCCCTCATTGCCGATGAAGAAGTGACGATTGCCGGATTTGGCACGTTCTCTGCTCGCATTCGTGCTGGGCGCAAAGGTGTGAACCCACGCAATCCAAAAGAAGTGATTGATGTGCCATCGGTGAAAGTTCCAAAGTTCAAAGCAGGCAAAGCTCTCAAGGATGCGCTCAAAGGCGTTTCACGATCAGCAACCGCAACTCCAGCGCCAGCTCCGGTTGCACCCGTTGCTCCGGTTGAGCCACCAACAGTTGCCGAAGTCTAACAACAAATAAAAAACCGTCGGATTGAACCGGCGGTTTTTTGATTCTCTATTTTACGAACTCTTTCACCTTCACGACCACTTCGGCCGTTGGTACAAAATCCATATCGTCTGTGCCTCGCACTTTCCATTCAACTGAATCTTTTTCGAGCGTCTTTTCTGAAATGACGAGTCGAAGCGGAATGCCGATAAGATCTGAATCACCAAATTTCTCCCCAGCCGAAACGCCAAGCCGATCGTCCCACAAGACGTCGATGCCACACGATTGTAATTCGCTATAAAGTTTTTCCGCAGCGTCTTCGATCTTTTTTTGTGTCTCTTCACTACGCGAGGAAAGCATCACCAAGTGCACGGGAAACGGCGCAACCGCAAGAGGCCAAATAATCCCCCGGTCGTCGTGATGCGCTTCGACAATTGATCCCATTACGCGACTTGGTCCAATCCCGAAACAGCCCATGACAACGCGCTGTTTTTTTCCCTCTTCGTCGGCATAATCAACTTCGAACGCATCCGTAAATTTCGTA
>Ga0172379_10000574_pt1 | contig 90031 bp, 87 predicted proteins | sample GrowelOW334metaG_FD_119756 | JGI IMG/M metagenome (GOLD analysis project Ga0172379, IMG submission 119756) | Groundwater microbial communities from an aquifer near a municipal landfill in Southern Ontario, Canada - Groundwater well OW334 metaG | ecosystem: Environmental > Aquatic > Deep...
CGTTCTTCCAGCAAAGCAGCAATATCCGCTGCAAGTGCTACTGCATTATCTTCCTGTGCTTTGAGCATCATATGTGCAATACGGGGATGACAGGGGAGAGCATGCAGTTGTTTGCCATGTTCTGTAATCTTACCTTTTTCTACTGCATTTAATTGTTCCAACGTCTCCTGTGCACTTGCGATGGTTGCCTGTGGAGGAGGAGTGAGCCATGTGAGTCGGGAAATATCCTGCACACCCCACATTGCCATTTCCAGCATCAATGAAGAAAGGTCGGCTTCCAGAATTTCAGGAATACGATGTTTTTGTAAACGCTGATGTGTAGCTTGCGTCCACATGCGGTAACAGATCCCGGCAGAAAGTCGACCTGCCCGGCCTGCCCGCTGATCGGCTGAATCTTGCGTAACCATTACTGTTTCGAGGCGCGAAAGGCCTGAACCCGGATCAAAGCGCGAAATGCGGCTTAATCCGCAATCAACAACAATGCGAATGCCTTCAATGGTTAAACTCGTTTCGGCAATGGATGTGGCCAATACAATTTTTCGTTTGCCAAAACGGTTGGGTGTTAAAGCCATGTTTTGTTCGCGTTGGTGTAATTGTCCATAAAGCGGATGAATGGCAAATCCCGGGAGTGCATCTTCCAGCAATGCAGCACATTTTTTGATTTCTCCTTCTCCGGGCAAAAACACCAATGCATCTCCCTCATTTTCACGCACAGCCTGCATAACTGTTTTCGCAGTCATCTCAGGCAAGACCATTGCATCCTGTCCGCCAGTATACTTCACTTCAACCGGATATTGTTTGCCTTCGCTGACAACAACCGGACAATGGAGCATGGCTGTCAGTTGTGGCATATCAAGTGTTGCCGACATGATCAGAATATGCAAATCCGGACGTAAAATCTGTTGTGCTTCGCGGCACAATGCCAACGCCAGATCGGCATGAAGGCTGCGTTCGTGAAATTCATCAAAAATCACCAGCCCAACATCCTGCAACGCATTATCACTTTGCAGCATGCGGGTAAGAATGCCTTCAGTAACTACTTCCAGTCTGGTTTTTGCAGAAACCTTTGTTTCAAAACGAATGCGGTACCCGATGGTTTGTCCCAGGGCATCACCCCATAATTCTGCCAGTCGCGATGCGATAGTTCTGGCAGCTAATCGGCGCGGTTCGAGCATGATTATTTTTTTACCTGCCAGCCATGGCGCATCCAATAAAGTTAAAGGGATAACCGTACTTTTTCCTGCACCGGGAGGCGCATTTACGATCAATGTATTGGAATGAGTAAGGTGCTTTTTAACCTCATCGATACTTAGGGCTATCGGCAATCCCGTTTGATTTGGGTCGAACATCAGTGCGCGAAAATACGCTCTTCAAGCGAAATACAGTTACAAGTTATTAAAGCCATTATTATAGCAGATTTACACAAGTCAAACACTGGTTAACTGCATTTTAAATTTCAAAGAAACGTCCTTCATAAGCAAAGTTTTACTTTAAATCGTATGAAATTTTGCTACAATATACGTATTTATTATATTTGTAAATCATAAATATAAATGCAATGACAACCTTCACCAGTTCACTTCCTGAAAACCTGCTTAAACTGCTGGAAGATAAGGCAAGGCAATTAGCCGTACCTAAAAACAAGCTCATTGAGCGTGCCCTGAGTTTATACCTTGATCAACTCAATCGCGCTGAGTATCTCAAATCCTACCGTAAAATGGCCGCAGATACTGATCTGCTCACCATTGCTGAAGAGGGTATGGCCGAGTATCTTTCCCAGTTACCTGATGAAAAGGGAAAATGAAGCAGGGTGAAATATGGTATGCCGATTTAAATCCGGTTATAGGAAGTGAACAGGCTGGTTTGCGCCCGGTTGTGATTGTAAGTGGTAACCTGGCCAATCTTTACCTGAACACCGTAATATGTTGTCCGCTCACCACAAAAGTTAAAAGATATAAAGGCAATGTGGTGCTTGAACCGAATAAGACCAATGGATTAACCGGTAGATCGGAAATTCTTACATTTCATATCCGCTCCATCAGTAAGGAACGATTGACCAGGAAAGCAGGAGAAATTACTCCGGAACAACTCAAAGGAATTAAACAGTGTTTGGATGAGATCTGGCGTTATTAGAAATCTATCTTAAACCTTAAGTAAGAGTTCAGCAGTAAATCACTGTCAGTTTTTTATATATCCATTTATGATATATTCGGTTTTTGATGAACTCAATGCGTTATCAACTCCGACTATGAAAACACATAACAGCATTTACCGGCTCTGGTATATTTTATGTATTACAGTATTTACATTTAGTAAATCAGCACAAGCCCAATATGGTAAACACGAATTTGGACTTGAAGGCGGCATGGGTCAGACTTCATATAGCGGTGGATTCATTTTTGGTGAACATGCTTCACCGGCTATCGGTTCTTATATAGGCTTGTCGTATCAATACAATTTTAACCGATACTTTGCCATACGCACCGGATATACTACCGAAAATAAAGGTGTCGATTTAGTGGATGTTGATTTTTATAATTCAAACTACGATCACAAAGGATATACGACGCTTTGGCGACGCAGATATTATACTGTGCCATTCCTCTTACGATTTTCGGTTGGAGATGCGTTTCGTGTTTTTTTCAATACCGGTGTTGCAGGCTCGGCCACCTTTTCAGGCAGCATAGAAGTTTTGAATGGTAGTATTAGTACCAGAAAAAAAGAATACAATGAAATTATGGGAGATGTAAATTTTCTCATCGGTATGGGAGCCTCGTACCGATTTGCCAAACGATTCAATGCTGCATTCGAAGTGCGCAACAACAATGGTATGATCGTAGTTGAATTTGACGGATCGCGCAATCAATCCACCATGGCTATACTTTCAGTAAATTGGTTGGTAGGGTATCGGTAATAAATTTAGAAACATTGGGGTATATAACCAGAACCTCAGTTACACCTTTACCGATTTCCATTTCCCCCTTTTAAACACCCATAATGCCAATAAGGCAATCAATGTTTCTGCAACAGGAATGGCCACAAGGATCCCAGTCATATTGTAATCCAATCCCTTTGCCAACAGGTAGGCGAGAGGAATCTGAAAAAGCCAGAAACCTGCCAGGTAAATAAGCGTAGGAGTTCGGGTGTCGCCGGCACCATTTAAAGCCTGAGTCATCACCATTCCAATACCATAGAAAACATATCCGGCACCAATGATTTGTAAAGCCTGTGCACCAAATGCCACAATGCTTTCATCCTGGGTAAAAAAACGAATAATAGGCTGCGAAAAAAACAGGAACAAAAGCATCACGAATGACATAAATACTATATTGTATTTCATGATCAGCATAACACTCTTTTCAGCGCGATGCCATTCACCGGCACCCAGATTCTGACCCACCAACGTAGCTGCCGCATTGCTGAGCCCCCAGGCAGGAAGAATGAAGAATACAACATTGCGAATGGCTATCTGATACCCGGCAGATGCAGTGGTTCCGCCGGTTTCGGCTACCAGCCGTGCCAGTATGATCCAACTTCCGCTTGCTATGATAAACTGCAAGGTAGCCGGCCAGCCGATCTTAATTACGGAGCGTATAACCCGGGTATCAAAATGAAAGTGATGGCGTTTTAACTTCACAATACCCTTGCTTCCAAATAAATGATAACACTGATACAATACTCCGGTGCTTCTTCCAATAACAGTAGCAATGGCAGCACCCTTTAAACCGAACAGGTGTATGAAAATAGGGCACAGAATTATATTCATCAAACTGGCTATCCACAAACTTTTCATGGCCATGGCTGCATCGCCTGCGCCACGGTAAATACCATTGATCAGGAACAACAAAATAATGGGCAAACTGCCGCCAAACATGATTCGGGTAAAGATGGCACCTTCGCGCACCACATCGTCGCTGGCACCCATCAGGGCTAAAATTTCGCCACCCCAAACGATACCCGCAATGCTGAAAAATAAGGTTACTACCAGTGAAACCAGCAAGGCCTGGGCACCGGCATGTGCAGCCGCTTCCTTGTCTTTTTCGCCGATGCGTCGTGCAACAATGGCTGTAGCTGCAGTACTCAAACCAATGGCAACTGAATACACGATGGTAATCACCGACTCGGTTAATCCAACCGTTGCTATGGCATTTTCACCAAGTTTACTTACAAAAAATATATCGACAACAGCAAATACACTTTCCAGACTCAATTCCAGAATCATGGGTATAGCCAGCAGAAAAACCGCGAGCGGAATACTGCCCTGGGTAAAATCCTGTTCCTGGCCATTTAGCGATTGCCTGATCAGGCTGATGGCACGCATAAATCCGGATTTACCGGACGGGGTGTGAACGGGATCGGTTAAAGTCATAAATCAACAGTAAAGTAATTGTTTGATTGGGAGAATTCTGGCAGACATAGGCAAACCCAATATCTGAATCATATTGGTAAACGCAATGATCAGCCGCTTACTTGCAAGAGCAACAAAATGCATGCAAGCCATCCAAATTTGAATGTGGTTTTTACTCATGGGTTCATAATGTGGGTTGTGCAAATAAAGTTTAATCCACCGATTTTTCTAACTTATGCATTATGCGGATTCCTGAAAGAAATTGAATTTTACATTTTGGTTGAGATGAAACCTGAACGAGGAGTTACTCAGACATTGATTTATAATTAACTAACCCTAAGTATTGACTCTGGAACCCTTGTAGATTCTGATTTTCTTCTTTCCTAATAAGCCTCATAATTTATATTATGTTAAATATGATATTACAATAAAAGGAAGCCTTAGCCTCCTTTTATCCATTAATTTAGCTTTATTGATTCTCCAATTCCTTGCGCTTATTCATCATCTCCATGGTCTTCTTCTCGTCGCCAAGGTTGGCATAAACTTGTTGCAAACTGTAATAGACCGCAATTTGTGTTGCTTGCTTGTATTTTAATTTGTCGGCATCGTCTTCGGGTAAAGCATCGGCCAGATCCAAAGCCTTATTGAAATAACCCAAAGACACATTCAGAATCGAATCCTTAACCGCTTTTAATGCATTGAATTTTTTATCGTATTCGCTTTGGCTCTTCGACGATAAACTATTCATTTTATCAACCACTTCGGTAGTTTTATTGTTGTTTAACGCACCCAGGTTGTAATATCCATCCAGATGTTCCGGATTGAGGTCTATTACTTTCAGGTAATCCTTTTCCGCCAGATTCGAAAACCGGCTATGTTCCTTTTGCAAAGAATCCCCGGCCAGCCGATAACGTTTGGCTGAAGCTTCCAGTTTTGCTTTATTGGCCGGAACCTTTTCTCCTTTAGCCTTGTTGGTTATTTTAATTGCTGTATCGCGGCTGTGCTTGGCATTTTTTGCACTGGTTGCTGCAAAATTATCGTAAACATTTCCGCGTACATACAACAAAGTCGGACTTTCTTCATCCAGACTTAACGCTTCGTTCAGCTTATCCAGCAATACATTTTGTTTGTTTTGGGCCAGGTAAATATTCAGCTCCTGATTGATCAGATCCTTTTCACCGGCGAAGCGTTTACGACCCGCATCCGTTACACTCAGACCCTTGGTTGTATCACCTTCCAAATAATAAATATTGGCCATCAACAGATAAATCGTCGGATCGTTATAATCCATATCAATCAGTTTTTGCAGATATTTCTTGGCGTCGGCATTGTTCTGGTTTTTGATTGCCAGACTGGCCATGTTTAAAGTGATCGCTTTCTCGTTGATATTGTTCTTTTTCAGATCCCCGTTTTTATCGTACGGAAATACCTGAGTTACATATACAAAAAATTTCAGTGCATTTTTGGAATCGTTGTTTTGCAGATACTCCACACCTTTGTTGTATGCAGCAAAAGCGCTGTTGATCACTGTAAAGCCGCAATAATCTTCATACCTTTTCTTGGTATCGGTTTCCATGCATTTGATACAGGCCACTACGAATTTTTCTTCCCAGGTCGAATCCAGCTTGCGATAATCAGGATTCCGGTAGATGGTATCATACACCGCAGCACGTACCGACCACATCTTGGGATCGTCTTTGGTATCGGCATGTTCAGCTGCTTCGTCAATTACTTTTTTGGCGTCTTCGATTTCCGAATTTCGCAAATAAATTACGGCACTTTCTACATTGCTGCGTTGGGCAAAAGCAGTCAGACTAAGGCAGGTAAGCACCAGAACAAGAAACTTCTTCATAGTATTATATTAAAAAAAGGTGAGGCAAACTTAAGGGAAAGTTGGTATTTATTGAAATCAGGATTGCACCGGATAGAATGATCTCCGATGCGGAATAAAGAACATTGTCTATAAAACAGGGATTTCCAATCATGGTTGTGTATAGCATGCTTAACGTAATCACAATTAATAGTATTTTGCATTCGGAATGATTAAGGAAAGTAAGGGCTATTTGTTCAAAGACCGTGAGATCAGCTGGATGCTGTTCAACGAGCGGGTGTTGCAGGAAGCCGAAAACAAGTCGGTTCCTCTGCTCGAACGCTTGAAATTTCTGGCCATTTTTTCATCCAACAACGACGAATTTTTCCGTGTTCGTGTGGCTTCCATCCGGCGTCTGCAGAAATTAAGCCGGGGCAAAAGTAACAATGATTTTTATTTTCCACCTGACCTTGTTTTGGGAGAAATTCAGCGTATGTCAGTAATTCAACAGGAACGATTCAACCGGGCCTACAATCAGATTATTCATGAATTGGCTGAAAAGAAAATATTTATTGCAAATGAAAAAGCCCTTACACCTCAGCAGGCTGTAACTGCATCTGCCCTTTTTCATAAGGAGGTTCTCCCCTATGCCTTCCCGATAATGATGGACGAGATCAAGCAGGCGCCCATGCTCAAAGACCGGTCTATCTATCTGGCGGTTCGGATCAGCCATAGTTCTCAATTGATGCCTCCGCGTTATGCCCTGGTTGAAGTTCCTATTCCTCCGCTGAATCGTTTTTATATTCTTTCAAAAACAGAAGAAGAAACGGTGATCATGTATGTAGACGATGTGATCCGGCATTCGCTCGATAAAGTGTTCGCCATTTTTGATTACGATACCTTTGATGCATACACCATCAAAATAACACGCGACGCTGAATTCACACTCGACAGCGAAGAGAACAGCGAAATCAGAAGCACTTTTCTGGATAAAATTCAAAAAAGCATCAAGCAACGCGCCAAGGGCTCTCCTACCCGTTTTATATACGACAACAGCATGCCTAAGTCGATGCTGGATCTGCTGATAGAGAAATTGCAATTGCGCAGTGTAAACCTCATTCCCGGTGGCCGGTATCACAATTTCAAAGATTTTATGGACTTTCCGAAAGTGGGTAAAGCGGAAGATTACTACGATGTGCTTCCTCCGGTGCAGGTACCGGAGTTGGATCAGGCACGTACCATTTTTGATGTGATATCGCGTAAGGATATTTTACTGTATCATCCGTATCAAAGTTTTGATTACCTGATTCGCTTGTTACGCGAGGCAGCTATTGATCCTAAAGTAGCATCTATAAAAATTACCCTGTATCGTGTAGCCCGCTATTCCAATGTGGTGAACGCATTGATCAATGCGTTGCGTAATGGTAAGAAAGTAACCGTATTGATGGAGTTGCAGGCACGCTTTGATGAAGAATCAAATATATACTGGACCAATCAGTTACAGGAAGCCGGAGCGCGTGTGCATTTTGGTAAACCCGACCAGAAAGTGCATTGCAAAATACTTTCCATTTCGCGCGAGGAAGATGGTAAAATGAAACGCTACCTGCATTTGTCAACCGGAAATTACAATGGCGTAACTGCCCGTTCCTACACCGATCTGGGGCTGTTTACCAAAGATCCGCGATTGGCGGATGATGCGGATAAACTCTTCGACACCCTGTTTCAAAGTCCGCGCAAACAGCAATTCAATCATCTGGTGGTTGCACCCGACGATATGGCCAAACAATTTCTGCATCTGATCGATGCCGAAATACGCAATGCACGTGCCGGTAAACCAGCCTACTTCATACTTAAAATGAATAGTCTGTCAGAAGAACATATCGTCAAAAAAATATATGATGCCAGCAAAGCCGGTGTAAAAATCAGTTTGATCATTCGGGGTATTTGTGCCATTGTTCCCGGTGTTATGGGTTTGAGCGAAAATATTCGCATCATATCCATCATTGACCGTTATCTGGAGCATGCCCGTATTTTTATTTTTGCCAATGACGGTGATGAGAAAATTTACCTTTCGTCGGCCGACTGGATGGAAAGAAACCTCTTCCGGCGTATCGAAAGTGCCTTTCCGGTGTATGATCCCAATATCCGGAAAGAGATCCGGAAATATGTAGATATACAATTGCGCGATAATGTAAAGGCGCGCATAATCGACAGTGAATACAACAACAAATATGTGGAAGATGAATCGGGTGAATTTCACAGATCTCAAATGGATATTTACAATTACATCCGCCAAACATACCAGTCGTCCTAATCCTTTTTGTATCTTTGTGAGGTAAAACGTTCTGTCGCTCTGCAGCAATGCAGGGAGGAAAGTCCGGGCAACACAGGGTACCGTGCTACCTAACGGGTAGGCAGCCTGTTATAACGACAGGCCGACAGCCAGTGCCACAGAAAACAGGTAGCCCCGATTCGTCGGGGTCATAGTGAAAAGGCGGTGTAAGAGACCACCGGTGACGTAGTAATACGGCATGCGAGGTAAACCTCACGGGTTGCAAGGCCAAATAAGTTACTCATCCGGCTTGCCGGATTTCAGCGTCCCGCTGAATTGGTAACGGGTAGGCTGCAAGAGCCACGAAGTGATTCGTGGCCCAGATAAATGACAGAAGTCCGCAAGGAAACAGAACCCGGCTTATAGTTTTACAAACATAAAGGGCGTTCCTGATTCAATTCAGGGCGCCCTTTTCCATTCCGACTGATAAAGTTCATGTTTCCGGCTGAACATTCTCACGCCTCTTCGTGTTTACTACCTATATCATTGCATTAAATTATTGCACATTATGTCTACACATCAGGTTAAAGCAGATTGGATCGGAGGCATGGCCTTCGACGCACATGTTGGAAATCACACGGTACGAATCGACAACAGTATTAAAGGCGGCGGCACTGATACGGGCCCCATGCCTAAACCTTTTATGCTCATTGCACTTGCCGGATGTACCGGCCTGGATGTAATAACCATGCTCGATAAAATGCGGGTAAAATACTCCGACTTCAATCTGGAGGTAACCGGAACACTCTCTGAAGATGTTCCAAAAGTGTATACCCATATCGATATTATTTATACCATCAAAGTAGAAGATGCCGACAAGGATAAGGTTGAAAAAGCAGTAAATCTGTCAGAAGAAAAATACTGTGGTGTTTCGCAAATGCTCAAAAAAGCAATGACTATCGGTTACACCATAAATTACATTTAAGTAAAATTGTAAAGCACCGTTTTATGTTCCGGATATCTCTGTTCATTGCAAGATATCCGAGTGCGACATACTTAAAACTTTTCAAGCTTATACAAAAAAATCTCTTTGAAGTTGATTCAAAGGGATTTTTTCTTTTTGGTGGTTACCGACAAGTTGTCCCGGTTCATGTGGGATTTATTTTATCTGCTCTGTGATCCATTCTTTAAAAACAGATACACGTGTCCATTGCATGGTTTGACCATAATAACCGGCTTTCAACAATTGATTGACATCTATTCCACTTCCCGAGCAAATACCAATTAACTGCCAGTTATTATTCACCTTTCTGAACAATCCTCCTCCGCTGTCGCCGCCCGAACTAATATATTCCAGCGGTTTGGGTGTCGAACTTCCCAGTTTATTGCAGTCGGTTCGCGTGGGGTGATCAAAATCGCAGTACAATAAAGTTTCGTTTCCCTTGAAATGCATTCCGCCAATGGAGTCAATCACATTTTCTCCGGCTATTTTCAATTCATGCGGACCAACTCCTTCCGGTTTATCAGCTATTCCTGAAACGCCAAACCCAACACCTGCCACATCCGAATGTAATTCATTAAAGAAGCTATTGGTACTTGCAGCCACCACTTTCAAAAGTGGTTCTTCCAGTTCGATTACTGCCAGATCACATGATCCTTTGGTCAATGGATTGAGGTAATACGGATGAATCGTTATTCTCTTTATGCCAAGTTTTTGACCTTTGATTACAATTATAAAGCGTGAAGCTGATGCAACACGTTGGCTGGAAACGGTATGCGAAATGCGTGTATACTGTTTTGCTATTAAGGTATCGGGTATTGTAACGCTTTCAATAAAAAGATGCGCCGCGGTTAATAAAAAGCGATCACCGATAAATACACAACTTCCCAATGCCTGAGTATCTTTATATACTTGTCCCACGCATTCAAATTGAGGTTGTTGTGCAAGATTGCGGTATGATTCTTCCGGTACATCGTGGCGGATAATTCCGGAGAATCCGGTTAAAAATGCAAGCAAGGCAATTCCGATAAGAAAAGTATTTTTTCTGTTCATGGTAGTGATAATTAAAGTGTGGATTAATTATTCCGTTTCTTCTTTTTCGATTTCTTCTGTGGTTTTGATGGTTACCGGCCCGGTTTTGCGCACTGTAGTTTTTACACGTTTACCGTCTTTGATCCGGATCTTTGTTTTGTTCACTTTGATTTCATCATCCCCTTCCTGAATGGTGATATGAACGCTGTCCATTTCTTCATCATCCTTGTTGTGCATCATGATGGATACTTTCTCCTCATCGGTGCATTCTCTATCGTGAAATGTTTCACCTTGGCTACAATCCAGACAAACCAATCCGGTTTGCGTCACTTCCAGCGTGCGTGAACTCTTGATTCCATGTTCACCTCTCAGATTCAACATATCACAAACACGTTGATCGGCAATGATGATGGTTCTCACAGGTAAAAACATCTGGATATGGATATCCTGAAAGCGAAAGCCATCTTTTTGTTCCAGTAGAAATCCATCATCAAATACAAAACCTGAATCGTGAGCATGAACGTTGTAATTCACCAGACGGGCAAATTCGCGTGCTCTGGTTTTTGAAGGAGCATGAGCTGAACGAATCAAATCATATCCGGCCTTTCCGGCTTCAATGGTCAATCTCTGGTTGCGGATCCAAACTGAATCTGAATGCTGTGTTTCAAAGGCAAACAAACCATGGTTATCCAAACCCACTGAGAAGCCGCTTGATTGGATATGTTCAGCAGGTAATCCGGAGCTCAGATATAAGGTATCGCGCAACGGGAAAGGAATTTCCTCATGCCTCGTTTCTTCTCCTTCGTCGTTGATAGAATATACATATTGTCCGATAGCGCAGCCCAATGTGATCCATCCGGCCAACATCACTATTCCTGAAACGATATTGAGGTAACGCGTTTTAAACGCCGGACGAATCCACAGGCGTAATCCAACCAATATGGACATAATTCCCAACGTAATCACTATCATCGATATTCCCCAGATCGATAATTGATGAACCATTTCGTCGGCCATAAAGAAGCTTATCAGGCGGTTTGATTCTGCGGTATTGCCATAACTCATACCCACGGCCCAGGCGATGATGAGCGTTATACCAAATACGACCAGCACGAATCCGATCACTTTACCTAAAAAAGAAACAACCAGCGTAAACATTTCTGTTAAAAACGAACCTACCTTGTTTAGTTTCTTACCAGCTTGTGCGGCTGTTTTACTCACCACCCTTTCAATATTGCTTACATCAATGGGTTCACCACGCATGCGCAACCTATCGGAGGCTGAGACCGCCTGAGGAATGGCGATCCACAAAATAATATACAATAAGAATCCGCCTCCAAACATGAAAAAACTAACCAGAAAAGCGATTTTAAACCATACGGCATCGATCCCGAAAAAATGTCCTAATCCACTACACACACCGCCAATCGTTGCATTATCGGGATCACGGTATAATTTTTTGGTGCTTTCATCGCTTTGAAAGTCTGTTGAATTTCCTATCGGAATGGCAATCCATAAGATGATATACAAAAGAAAACCGGTGCCAAAAACAAACAGCGAAACAGCAAACAATAATCGGATCAAGGTTGTATCCAATCCCAAATAAGCTGCAATTCCCGAACATACACCACCCAACACTTTTGAGTTTGGATCTCTGCGCAATTTGGTGGGTTCTTTGCGTTCTTTGGTTTTTGTTGAAGCCGGTTCTTTCTGCTCATCATCCATTTGCCAGGGTTCTCCCATCAGGTCAATTACATCTTTTACCTTATCCAGTGAAACAGCTTGTGCAGCATCCGGAATGCGTTGCAAAAGCAATTCAGCAAATCGGGTTTCGATATCGGCAATAATTTCTGTGGCTCCTTCTTTGCCGGCGAAATGTTGCGTCAGTCGCTCCAAATACTGTTTTAATTGTTCGTATGCCGAATCATCCAGAATCAGCACATAGCCTCCAAGGTTAACGTTTACTACTTTGTTCATATACGGTTTATTTGTGTTTTGTTATTCGTTGTACGCCTTCGACCAGTTCATTCCAGGTCTTTTTCAAATCCAATAAGAAAAGTTCACCACTTTCGGTGAGTTGAAAATATTTTCGTGGTGGACCGGACTTTGATTCCACCCATTTGTATGTTACCAATCCGTCGTTTTTCAAACGGGTAAGCATCGGATATAAAGTTCCTTCAACTACCAGCAGGTTTGCTGTTTTCATTTCTTCAAGAATATCGGATGCGTATACTTCACCGCGCGAAATAATCGCTAAAGCGCAGTACTCCAGTACTCCCTTCTTCATTTGTTGCCTTGCATTTTCTACATTCATGGGATGAAAATTCTTTGATTTCGGATACAAACCTATGCATTTTTTAGTACTATGCAATACATAGTACATGATTTAACACACTTTTAATTCTTTCAAACTTAGTTTCGCCCTGTTTTCAAGGCTTTTCGTGAAATTTTTTCCCGAAAAAAAATGCATTTTTGTGCAATGCAACGACTTATCCTCCTCCTTTGGACCCTTTCAGGCATGTTCAATTTTCCTGTTTTGGCTCAAAGTTCATACGTTCCATTGGGATCCCTGAGTTACCCATTGCTCGACCGTTTTGAAATAAAATCGGGTCGCCTGGCTGATCCAATGGAGTTCAATACCTCCACCCGATCCTACCGAAGAAATGCCATAGCCCGGTATGTAGATAGTTTTTCGATGCAGACTCCACTCAGCAAACAGGATTATTTCAACCTGAGTTATTTACAAAACGACAATTTTGAATGGAGCCGGTCTGAAAACACTCGCTCATCAAAACCCTTTTTAAAAACTTTTTACCGGCATAAGGCAGCGGGAATAAGCCAGATCAGCAAAGATTTTAATCTGATAGTAAATCCGGTAGTATATATGCAGGCGGGGTACGATTCCCGTTTGAAAAAGTCTGTTTTTCTGAATAACCGGGGCATTGAAGTGCGCGGATCCATCTCCAGGACATTTGGATTTTACACACAGGTGAGCGATGAAATTTTAAAGCCCAACAGTTGGGTTGGTGATTTTTTTGGGGAAAACAATACCATTCCAGGGATGGGCTATTGGCAATATACAGCACCAGCTTCAAACACATTTAACTATTGGCAGGCCAGCGGGTATATCACTGTTCAACCATCTAAATACCTGGATCTCCAATTTGGTCATGGCCGAAATTTTCTCGGTAACGGTTACCGAACCTTTTATCAATCCGACTTCTCGCGCGATCATCTGTATTTAAGGGCAAATACGCATTTCTGGAAAATTAATTATACCAATATCTGGGGAACTTTATACGACTATGTACCTCCTACCTTTAATCGCGATTCGGTTCCTCCACGACATTATTATGCTACCACTCATTTATCAATAAACCTGCTTCCCAATTTTAACCTGGGCATCTTTCAAACCATCAGCTATAGCCGACGTATTGGTAGCCGCGCTTTGGGAATGGATGCGCAATATTTTAATCCGATTATCTTTTATAAGCCTATTGAAAACGGCATGAATAGTCCGGATAAAACCATTCTGGGTATGGATTTAAAATACAATTTTGCACGACAATTCTCTTTGTATGGTCAAGCCGTTATTTCTGAATTTGTACTCGAAGAAGTACTTGCCGGTAATGGTTGGTGGGGCAATAAACAGGCTTATCAGCTCGGGCTTAAATACATAGATGTACTCCATATAAATAATCTGGATCTGCAGGTAGAAGGCAATTTATGCAGACCTTATATGTATACCTCTTTCAATCCATTGAATGCTTATGTAAACAATAACCAGAATGTGGCGCATCCTTTGGGTGCAAATTTTGCAGAAGCCATTGTGCTGATCAGGTATCAACCTGTAAACCGGTGCATGTTTAAATTGACGGGAATTTTTAGCCGTTATGGAAACGATACGGCATCAAGTAACTGGGGTAGGGATATCCGGAAGTCTTATTATCCGGTACCCCGGGAGTATGGCAATACCATAGCGCAGGGCGTTACTACCCACTCAACCTACCTTGATTTAACGATGGCTTATATGTTGAAACACAATCTGTTTTTCGATGTCCAGCTGGCTTATCGTAAAACCGAAGGAAATCCGTGGTTTTCTACAGAAACCTTTTTAATAACTACTGCATTGCGCTGGAATATCAGCGAACGACGCTGGGACTTTTAAATCATGAACAAATTTATTCATCATCCGGCCGCTATGTGGGTAATGTTAGGAATGATTATCCTGACTCATTTACCCTTTATGAGCGAACCTCCACGAAGTATCCATGTATGGCGTCAAAGCATTACACTTTCTATGGCACGCAACCTCAGCGAAGAAGGAATGAATATTCTCGAGCCAAGGGTCGACAGGCGCATGGACACAGAAGGCATAACAGGCAGTCAGTTTCTCTCGTATGAATATATCCTTGCGACTTTATACAAATTGTTTGGCGAAAACGAGAATTACAGCAGGTGGCTGAGCTTGTTTTTTTATCTGCTGATTGCAGCCGGCATGTATCATTTGTTGTTGCAATTAAACCTTAAACCGGGAATTGCCTTATGTGGAGCCTGGTTAATGGCATTCAGTCCGGAATTGTTTTATCACGGTATCAACGCCATACCCGATATTCTTGCGCTTGCAACATCAGTATGGGGATTGTACTTTTTCTTCCAGTGGCAACAGCAAACAATACAAACCAAATGGCTCGTATTGAGTCTGGCCTGCATTTCTATAAGCGGATTAACCAAGCTGCAATATCTGGCAACAGGAGTTCCTATTGCTGTACTATTTATCCGTGGAATGATCCGGCGGGAATATACGCGGGGAATGATCCTGACTGCCTTCTATACCGGATTCATGGGCATTCTGAGTTGCCTGGCATGGTATCTTTATGCGCATTCACTTATTCAGGCTTCGGGATTAAAAGATATCGGGATTGTGTTTCAACCCGAGACAGACTGGAAACGCGGAATGCAAATATTAACGCGCAACCTCATCAGTGATTTACCTGAATTGTTGTTGGGATACGTCGGACTCCTGGGATTTGGCATGGGAATCTGGGTTGCCTTTCGCAGAAAATTGTATCGCCATACTTTGTTTTTACCGGTATTGATTTGGGTATTGGTGCTAATTGCTTACCATCTGATTGAGTTGCGACAAATGGGCGTACATCAATATTATATGCTCCCTTACCTGCCTTTGTTGTTTCTGATTGTTGCCATCGGTATGCGCAGCATTGCACCAGCCAGGCCCTGGATCATCGCTCTGCTCCTGCTCCTTTCATCAATGCTGGCCTTTAACCGCATTGTGCCTGCACGCTGGGTCGATGGACAGGAAGGCATTCTGTTAAGTTTTTATAAACCGGAGACACGTCGTCAACTGGAAAACCTGGTTCCGCATACAACGCGCGTGATTACCGGTCCGGATAAATCAGGATGCATCAATTTTTATTTCACGCATAAAAAGGGTTTTTGCTTCGAACAAACAGGCGAAGCTTTTTCGCTAACCTGGAATGGCATGACTTTAATTGATGATGCCATTGCACGTGGCGCACGTGTGGCGTATCTCACTTCTCCCGATGAATTTAACGATCCACGTTGGATTCCCTATATCAGCAAAGAGCTCTTCCGCAACGAAGAAGTTTGGGTCTTTGAATTACCACCTGCCGGAAAGAATTATTAGCGATCGTTTTTATCCAGTAATTTCAATAAAACGGCAAAGTCTTTGGGATACGGGGCCTCTCCTTTGTATTCCATTCCATTCACTTCAAACGAAATAGCACGCGCATGCAGGGCAACACGCTGCATCATGCCTTGTTCGTTTTCCCATTTCGATGTTTTGAAATCACGTTTCAGATGCGACAGAAACGGTATTTTTCCTCCATAGGTAGTATCACAAACTATCGGAAAATTTTGAGCAGCCAGATGCACCCTGATCTGATGTTGTCGTCCGGTGATGGGTTGGCATTCAACCAGGGTAAAATGACGAAACTGATCAATAGTTGTTATGATGGTCTCGGCCGGCTTCCCTTCCTTCACATTGATACGTGAAGTACCGTTTTTCAATAAAGCAATAGGAAGCACAATAGATTGATGATCCACTTTCAGCTGACCGGATACTACTGCATGATAATATTTCTTCACCTGCCTATGCTCAAAAGCCATGGCAATCGAACGGTAGGTCTCCGGATCCTTAGCTACAATCAGAATTCCGGATGTTTCTTTATCCAGACGATGGCAGAGCTGGTAATCCGGATTTTCTTTCTTGATTAAATCGATCAATGTTAAAACATCTGAGTTGCGCTCATTCAACGAAGCCATTCCGGATGGTTTATTCAGCATCAGCACATGTTCATCTTCAAACACAACCAGGTCGGCAAATACAGGGTATTTTGCCATCTTAGTTGGTATAGAAAGAATAAAATCCGCGTGATCCGTTGGGATGAATTCCCTCTATAAGCAATTGCCCTCTGGTGGTCTCCAGATCCTTGATCAGGTCTTCGGCACGCTGATATTCCTTGCGGTTAAACGAGGTAATGATAAACTCTTCCGGAATTCCCATGCTCTGAATTCTACCGTTTCGGATATTTATAATTTTTATACCCGAACGTACCCCAAACTTTTCTGTTTCTACCTTGGAGATCATCTGAAAATCTGCACCCAGCGTGGCTGAACTCACATATTGCTTTTTTAGAATGGCCGTATTGCCTTCGCGGTTGATCAGTTTGATATACATTTCAAAAGGCTTACTGCTTCGCAGGATACTCAATTTCAATTTATCGCCCGGTCTGAAATAACTGATCTGTTCGTCAAATATGGCTTTGCTGTCGATTGACTTCTCATTCACTTTAACAATCACATCTCCATTTTTAATACCGGCTTCATCGCTTGGTCCGCCGGGTAATACGTAACTTACATAAACACCTAAATTGTCGTTGATATTGAGTTGATCGGCCAGTCCTGCATCAATGTCTTTTACATCTATTCCCGGGAAACCGCGCTGCACTTCATTGAATTCAATCAGGTCTTTAACAATTTTTGAAACAATGTTTGCAGGGATTGCAAAACCGTAACCGTTGTAAGCACCGGTATTGCTGGCAATGGCCGTATTGATTCCAACCAGTTCTCCTTGCAGATTAACCAATGCTCCCCCACTGTTTCCGGGATTGATAGCAGCATCGGTTTGTATAAACGATTCGATGGGAAATCGGTTATTCACCACATTGATATTGCGACCTTTTGCACTCACTATCCCTGCCGTTACCGTAGATGTTAAGTTGAATGGATTTCCTACAGCCAAAACCCACTCCCCGATTTTCAGGTTGTCGGAATTCCCAAAACTCATATAAGCCAGGTTTTTGGTATCTATTTTTAGTAACGCCAGATCCGTTGATCCATCAATGCCAATCAATTTGGCTTTGTAAGAATGTTTGTTGTTGTTGGTGATCACTTCAATCTGATCGGCTCCTTTTACCACATGCAGATTGGTTACGATATAACCATCAGAACTGATGATCACGCCTGAACCCGAACTGGTAACCGGTCCGCGGCGTCCAAAGAAATCCATATTCGACCAAAAGTCCATAAACGGATCGTTGTAAATCTGTTGTTGACTGATGGTTTTGATAAACACCACACAAGGCGTTGAAACAGACGATGATTTAATCATGTCTTCGTTGCTGGCCAGAGCCGATTGGTACGAAACGTTTTGAACATTGGCCGGAAGATCAGCATCCTCACGACTTCCGTTTTGAAGTACTACCTGTTTGGGCAGTAAAAGATGAAAAGTAAAAGCGCCTGCAATGCCGCTTACAAATGCAAAAACGATAACATATACGGATTTTCTCATAGCAAACTGATTTTGGTGCAAAAATAAAAGGAAATGCGTAAGAATGCGGAGCTATTTGCCACTTAATGGATCCACGCCCGGAATCACCACCTTTGCTTTGATTTTTAAGGTGGTTATAGGATTTGCAGGATCGTTGGTATAAACGTTTACAGACTTCTCCTGATTGCCCCGCAAACCTTTTGCGTTCAGGGTTACGCGAACCTTGCCCGACTTTCCTTTCTTTATGGGGTCTTTAGTAAAACTGGTTACGGTACATCCGCAAGAAGGTTCGGCTTCACGGATCAACAACGGCGTTTTGCCTTTATTCATCACTTCAAATTCGTAACTCACCACCTCGCCCAGATACACTTCTCCAAACTCATGTACTTTGGATTTCCAGGAAGAAACCGGTGGATTTTTTTTCATTTCCTCACTGATCTGACTGAAATCCTGTTGAATATATGCCCTGACTGTAACCAGCTTTTTAGGCAAGGTATCGTCGGTAGTGTAAACAAAGGTCTGATCTGTTCTTGGTCCGAGATCGCCGGCTTTGGAGGCATCGTAATAATAAACGATGTCGGTAGTATTTTCCGGCATCAGAATCTTCTGATGAATTTTGTATGTAATATGTGGTGGAGTAACAATATTGGTGATCAGCATTTCTCGTTTGGAGCTGTTGTAAACCGTAAAAATTACGGAATCCAGTTTGCTTTCAGCAATCGTATTCAAATTCAGGTCATAGCGGGTAAACCGCATATTACCCTGTTTTAAGGGGTAAGCCGTGCGTATTTCCATCTTTTCAGTAAAAACCTCTCCTTTTATGATCAGGTACACTGTTTCGGGATCGCCATCGGTATGCACACTCAGCGTTTTTGCAAATTCGCCCACACGGTTTAACGGGTCATATTCCGCATCTACAAATGCAGTTTGTCCTGGTGCAATAGGATCTTTCGACCATTCAGGTACAGTACAACCGCATCCACTTTCCACACTTTTAATGGTGAGTGGTGCTCGGCCAATATTTTTAAACGTGAAACGGGCCCGCACATTGCCCTGACTTTCTTCAATCAGGCCAAAATCGAAAACCGTATTTTCAAAAAATGGAGTTCCCTTTGGAACCCTGACTGCCTTAGCCGGTTTAGTGGTTTGAGCAAATAACGATGCTGATAAAAGGAGACCGACAGGTATAAAAAGCAAGGTGCGTGCGTTCATATATATGGATTGATGGAAAACAAAGTTAATTGGTTGCAAGCCGATAATTTACAGCAAGGTAAATGTATCAGCATCAGCCAGCAAATTAAACGAAAGACGGTAAGCATTTGTTTCATCCTTCTCGATGGAAAAAGTTTTCACAAAGGGCTGATTTGCCAGTTGAAATAAAATTTCGCCTTTTGCATTGATCAGAGCCGAATCTCCCGAATGTGCTACTCCATTCCCATCTTCTCCCACTCTGTTCACTGCTGCTACATACGATTGGTTTTCGATTGCACGTGCTTGTATTAAATTTTTCCAATGCGTATTTCTGCGTTCAGGCCAGTTGGCTACCAGCAACAATAAATCGTAATTCATTGCAGGTGTTCTTCTCAGCCAGACCGGAAAACGGAGATCATAACAAACTGCCAGCAAAATGTGATAACCTTTATATTCAATCATCACCTGTTTGCCTCCGGCAGTATAATGTGCATGCTCTTCACCCAATGTAAACAAATGGCGTTTGCGATAAAAATCAGCATGCCCGTCGGGATGCATAAATACCAGGGTATTGTAATATTTCCCCTTATCCTGCATCATCATACTTCCTGCCAAAGCCACTTGCTGAGCTTTTGCTCTTTGCTTCATCCATGCTACGGTGGGTCCATTGAAGTCTTCAGCAAATTGCTCCGGGTGCATACTGAAACCCGTAGTAAACATTTCAGGCAGCACCACCAGATCAGTAGGTTCTCCAATTTGTTCAATGGCAGCATCTATCAGGCTGATATTGGCTTCCCTGTCTTCCCAGATCAGCGGAGTTTGTATGAGAGTGATGCGTAACAATTTCAAACTTTATGTAAAAACTCAGCAGCTTTCTGTAAGGTTTCGTCTTGTTTGGCAAAACAGAAACGCAATACATTATTGTCGTTCTTCTTGTGATAAAAAACCGATGTGGGTATGCTTGCTACTTTGTGTTCCTTAGTTAAGCGAACGGCAAAATCTGTGTCTTTTTCCTGCGTTATTTTGCCATAATGCAAAGATTGGAAATAAGAACCGTCGCAAGGCATTATTTTAAATCGCGATCCCTTTAGTAATTTCTGAAACAAATTGCGCTTCTCCTGATAAAAGGCTGATAATTCAAGGTATGCCGAAGTGTCTTCCATATAGTCGGCAATGGCATATTGCACCGGGGTATTGGCACTGAAACACATAAACTGATGCACCTTTCTGAATTCGGCCATGAGGTTTTTAGGCGCAAGTACATAGCCCATTTTCCATCCAGTTGTATGATATGTTTTACCAAACGAAGAAACGATAATACTGCGCTCAGCCAGGGTTGGATAACGGGCCACACTCTGGTGTTCGATACCATCGAATATGATATGTTCATACACTTCATCGCTCAGAATCACAATTTCCGTATTCTTTACCATCTTCTCCAAACGCATGATGTCCTGTGCACTCAGGGCGGTGCCCGTCGGATTATGCGGTGTATTGATGATGATCATCCTGGTTTTGTAGTTTACCAGTTTTTTAAGTTCGTTCCAGTCTACTTTATAATCCGGGTATTTCAACTCGGCAAAAACCGGCCGGCCTCCATTCAGTTCTATGGCCGGTACGTATGAATCGTAACAAGGTTCTATAACGATCACTTCGTCGCCCTCGTGTACCAAGGCAGAAATGGCTGCATACAAAGCATGTGTTCCTCCAGGAGTAATGGTAATCTCGGTTTCGGGATCGTATTTGGCCGAGTATAAAGCTTCCGTTTTTGCTGCAATGCGTTCCCGTAATTTCATTACGCCCGGCATCGGTGCATATTGATTCAGCCCTTGCTTCATATAGTGATAAACCAGATCAATGAGTTTGGGTGAACAGGCAAAATCGGGAAACCCCTGAGCCAGATTGATGGCACCATGTTCGTTGGCCAGCGCTGTCATCACAGCAAAAATGGTGGTCCCGGTTTTGGGTAGTTTAGACTTCAGGGTTGCTTTATACTCCACACAAATGCAATTTAGAGGAAGCAATCTAAGCGGAAAATGCTAAAAAATATCGACGATTTTTTAGTGTAATGGTTAATTGTTATTAGTTGTTGAGTTTGTGGATATTATTGGTTATTGGTTATTGGTTAATCGTTATTGGTAGAGGCATGACATGTCATGCCTTTTACATCCACACCAATAAACTCTATTGAAAATATTATATTAATCATGGTTCCCGATGTTCCATACAAGGTAAAATTCAATGCATTTCCGGATGCATTATATCAACTGATAATTTAAATCAGCGATGGTATTCGCTATTGCTGTTTGTTCAACAATTCAACCCATAATCTGTGTTCATAGTCTATTGCATCCAGTTCAATGCGTAACGCTTCGTTTACAGGATCGTAAATCTGTAAATAATGTGTGTGGTCTTCTGCAAAATGAAACGATTTATTAATCCGGCCATGAAAATAATGCAGAAAGAACACATCATCCAGGTTTCTGATGGTTTCGGGTAATAAGGGTGAGTGCAAACGCTCTTTCACCAGAAATGGTCTTAGTTCATTTAACTCAAGCCAATAAAAGGAAATGGTATCTGTGGTATTTTTATAAACAACCATTGGAGAAATAGCTACTGTATACTTTTCTGCCGTCAAACGGTCATCGTCTACAAACCAATCTTCCATTGTTTTGAAAGCCACCACCCGAAACTCCCGATCATTCATATCGGCAATTTTTTTAATCCCTTTCAAAGAATCATCGGTATAAACTCTTACTTTCTGCTTTATGACCAGATCGTTTACAAGAAGAAATAATCTGCTGTCCTCAAACAAAGATGGATTAAATGCAGGTTCTATTATCCTCCATTTTCTGAAAGCTGCAAGAATCTTTTCAGGGTATATATCCGGATGTTTATAGCACCCAATGGAATCTCTTTCAAATTTGTACCCGGATTTGGGATTTTTGGCAATAGCCGGATATAGAATTGTAAATTCAAATGGATTTGAGTAATTCCGTTGAAGCATCAATTTTCCTTTCTCATCCCAAACCGACCATATTCCTGTCCGATTATTGTTGTTGAAAAGTCCTTGCGCCTTCTTTTTGCCATTGTTATAAAACGAGGTGTATTTGCCATCCAAACGGCCTTCATTGGTATGATACTTACATCTGTAATTCTTACTGTTATACCAGTGTTTACCTTTATCGGTAAAGGATAATAAGAGCAAGAAAGTCAGAAGGAATACAAGGTTTTTCATACAAATTGGATAATTAAAGGTAAAAATTATCCGGGAATATTAAACGCAATTTTTAGCTCAATCGAATTGTACATTCACCCTGACTAACCATAGGTAGCGACTTAAAAAAGTTCTTTTATAATTTACAGGAAAGTAATATGAAACAAAGTCCTGTTATGACCTTAAACCCCTAATTACCTTAAAATCTCAATGGTATGAGATAACAGGGAATGAACCGGACTGCTCTTCACATTTATCCACCGTAGCTTTAGCATAGGTGGACACTCTCACTCTCACACTCATTCTGTGGCCTCGTCAGGAATCGAACCTGAATCAAAAGCTTCGGAAACTTCTATACTATCCGTTGTACTACGAGGCCAAATTAACCATCTATGCTTTATAGAGTGGTTAAAGTTGTGCGAATTTACAATTTAACCATGGGAAAGTAACTTTAAAACAAACTTTTTTCCTGCTGCGGATTTCAAATATTTTTCACGTTTTCTAGCTTGGATACGAGTATTTGCCTGTTCTTGATAGATTAATATCCAAGGCATATGACCTGATGTAAATTTAGATTTTCCAGAATTGTGTTCCTTCAATCGACGATAAATATCTTCAGTGAATCCAGTATACCAAATTCCATCTCTTTCACTTTGTATTACATATACGATAAACATGATTTAAGAATCAGTCAGGAATCCCTGCCTGCGTGACTCTGTCAGGCAGGGAACCTGAATCAAAAGCTTCGGAAACTTCTATACCCTGCCCGACTGAAGTCGTTCAGGCGGGTATCCGTTGTACTACGAGGCCAATAAAGTGCTGCAAAAATAGGGCATTAAATGATAAAATGCTGCATCTCTTCCTTCAAATCCAAAAACGGATATTTCTTTGCCAGTGCTTCTGTCTTTTTCAGGTATGCATCCATAAATTTCAAGTGAGCCTCCGTTCCGGGATGCAGATGCCTGTGCTCGCTGGCTGTTACAAGATCTTCTACTTCATGTAGGATCAATTTAGTTTCGGAATCAAAAACCGTTTCCCGAAAGCGGTCGTAGATATATTGTATGGCCTGTGCGCTCGGGTGAACCAGATCAGAATCATAAAAGCGGTAATCGCGCAACTCATCAATCAGGATCTCGTAAGCCGGGAAATAATACATTTCCGGATATCGTTGTATCATGTTGTGAACGGCCTGTAACAACACTGCTTTACTGCGGTTGTTCTCTACCAGGCCGTCTTTGCTGTACCGCACCGGACTAACTGTAAAGATCCATTGCTTTTGTAGCAGAGCAGGAAATTTTGTGAGCAATTGCAAAAAAGCCTGTACAATTTCATCCACTTCCAATAAGCGTTTTTTAAATGCAGTCGCTGGTATTTTATGGCAATTGGCCACTACCCCTTTATACTCCGGATGCTCGTAAACCCATGCATTACCAAAGGTGATAATCAGGAATTCTGAATGTTTTAATTGCCCGTGCATCAGCAACCTTTCCGTCCGGATATTTTCAATCAATGTGTTCCGCGATGTCGCTTTGAATCTGCCATGATGTTCCCACGAATGCCAGAGTCCGTTGTATTCAAATAAGCTGTTGTTGCTGATTTCAGCCTGACTCATGCAATCCGAAATACTCTGAAAGATACTGATGGGATTGTATTGAATGCCATTTGGATTTTGAACCAGATTGAATTTATGTCGCTTTAGTTTCAATGCCATATGTTCTGCAAAACATGAACCCCACAATGCAACCGGGCTTTTAATATGCAACAACTTGGGAGGTGGTGTGATGTCGAAGTCGAGTTTGAATTTCATGGTGATTATTCAAAGATAAGGCAAACCGGTTTGCTTCACCGGATGCTTCCCTCCTTCCTATGAATCAGCCATAAAAGTATTTCTGCACATACTTGTTTACAACTTTTTGCAAACCCTTTTTCGTGCATATCTATATTGATCTTGCAAAGGGGCAGAACCCGGTTAATCTACTACACCATGTCAAAGAAAATTGTGAAAGCGAACACCCAATCCCGCGAAAGAAAAATATTTGTACTCGATACCTCGGTTATTTTATACGATCACAATGCCATTCATCATTTTCAGGAGCACGATGTGGTTATACCGATTACCGTACTGGAAGAGCTCGATAATTTTAAGAAGGGCAACGATACCATCAATTTTGAGGCGCGTGAATTTATCCGCAACCTCGATAAACTCTCAGGCGAATACACGCTGAGCGAATGGATTCCGATCAACGGAAACGGCAGCGGAAAATTTAAAGTAGTGATGAACGAACGCAATGCAAGCATGGATGCCGAAAAAATATTCGGCGAACGCAAAGCCGATCATCGCATCCTGAATGCAGCGCTGAGTATGCGCGAAGAGGCGCCCGACCGCAAAGTGATCATGGTAACCAAAGACGTTAACCTGCGCCTCAAGGCCAAATCATTAAACCTGCAGGCCGAAGATTACGAAACCGGCAAGATCAAAAATGTAGATCATTTGCATACCGGGAAGACCATTCTCGAAAATGTAAAACAATCGGTTATTGATCGCCTGTACAGCGATGGTTTTGTTGCTTACGATTTGTTGTTTGACGAGAAACCATTTGCCAATCATTATTACTTATTGCGCAGCGCAAAAGCATCGGTACTGTGCTATTACAATCCTATCAACGAAAGCATCGAGCGCATCGATAAACGCAACGCATACGGTATAAAACCACGCAATGCTGAACAAACTTTTGCCATGCATGCGGTACTCAATCCGCATATTCAACTGGTAACCATTCAAGGGGTGGCTGGTACCGGAAAAACCTTGCTGGCGCTGGCTGCGGCCATGGAACAAAAACAAAACTTCAGGCAAATTTATCTGGCACGTCCCATCATTCCGTTAAGCAATAAGGATATCGGTTTTCTGCCCGGTGATATCAAATCCAAAATCAATCCATACATGGAGCCGCTTTGGGATAACCTGAAACTGATCCAAAATCAATGGAAGGAAACCGATAAAGAATTTCAGAAAATTACCGACATGGTTAATCAGGAAAAATTATTGGTTTCTCCGCTGGCGTATATTCGCGGTCGCAGTTTATCGAATATTATTTTCATTGTGGACGAAGCGCAAAATCTCACACCGCTGGAGGTAAAGACCATCATCACACGTGCGGGCGAAGGCACAAAGATTGTGTTTACCGGAGATGTGTTTCAGATTGATACGCCTTACCTCGATTCGCAATCCAACGGACTCTCCTATCTCATCGACCGGATCCGCGACAATCCCCTGCATGCACATATCACGCTCGAAAAAGGTGAACGAAGCGAACTGGCTAACCTCGCCAATCAGTTGCTCTGATCAACGACCTGAACCCTCGAGTTGAATGCGTTGCTGGTATGTACCGGATGAGGTTTGAATCATCAGTACATATAAACCTTTTGCCAAACCGCTAAGGTCAATTTCTTTTCTTCCTTTATCTATAACCATTACACTTTTGCCGGTTGGATCATAAATCGTAATTCCATCATACGCTTGCGCCAGTGCGTCATTCATAAATAATAATCCGGTTGTTGGATTCGGATAAATCTGAAACCGAAGAGATTCATCCAGATCATTCAATCCTACCGACCAGGTTCGAAATGTTTCGAAATCACTCCATGCCGAAGAATAAGGTGTTACGATGGTTCTAACCCGGTAATAGAAAGTTAAGTTTGGTTTGATATTGCTTAAAGTAACTGTATTAGTGCTTGCCTGATAAACCGGATCAAAAGAGAAAGGAGGTGAATTTCCGATCTGGTATTCGTAATACGTGGCATTCGGATTCGCGGTCCAGGTCAAAATACAGGTTACCGGCGACCGGGCTTCAAAATTGTTGGGAGAAAGGTTTGTCGGAGGCAACAGTTGATCCAGCGTAGTAAAGTTAAATGTGTTTGACCAATCTCCTGTCTTATACGTGTTGATTCCGCGTACATGCCAGTAATATGTTGTTGATGGTGATAAACCAGTCAGGTAAACATAGAGATTGCTGGTATTACCGGTTATGGGTGAAAAAAATTGCGGACTGGTAGATGCTTCAATATCGTATGAATTGGTATTGGCTGCTGCAAGCCAGGTCAATTGTGTCTGGCTGTAATTTTGATTGATCGCATTGTTGGCCGGCAATTGCAATACCGGAATTGCCGGCTTAGGAGGTTCAGGCATGGTGTAGAACCGGTTTTCATAGTACCAGTCTGCTGTATCTACCTTGTTGAAACAACGTACACGGAAGAAATATTTGGTATTGTAAGCCAATCCATTCAGGTTATCGAAGGAGTTGGATTGTCCCAACACATAGCGGTTGATTGGGTTTGTAAACAAAGAGTCGGTTGATACCTGATAATGGTAGCCTTTGGTTCCCGAAGGTTCTTCCCAATTGAAATAGGTTGGATTCACCGGCATATTGGTTTGGTTGTTATACGGGGTATTGATGTAAGTAGCCATGGGAGATGTCTTGAATTTCCATACCGGGGTCCAATCTGAACTATCGTTAATGGTATTCAACTTCATTTTCCAATAATATTGTTGGTAATACATCAAGTCGGGTGAGTTTACTTTTGCCACGGATGAATTGCTATCCAAACGGATCAGGACCTGACTATCAAATGTATTTACCGTATCCAATAAAATGGTGTATCCTGTTTGATTTTTAAGTGCGGTCCATGAAAGCTCAGGTCCTGGTATTTCCAATGTACTGTTGTTGTAAGGACGAAGCAAAGGTGAAAACGAAATGGTGGAGTAACTTTTGTAAGTCCACTCTGAAGTATCTATGCTGCTGATGATACGTGCAGCGGCATAATACCGTTTTCTAAAAAACAGATTCTTTACTGTTTTTCTGCCATCTTTTGCAGCCATTGTATCAGCTAATAATGCCGGTGAATTAAGCGTTACAATTGTGTCCAGCATAAATTCGATTCGTGTGGCTTCTCCATTTCCATAGGCCATAAAATGAACGGAATCAACTTTCAGTAACGTGTCGGAGCCGGTTAAATAAGGATATAAAATATTGGTTGTACTTGCAGTAGAAAAATTGCTTGCCGGACACCAGTTCGAAGTGTCGTTCGCATGTATGGCTCTTACTTGTATTTTATACAATTTGCCATAATGTAAAAGGACTCTCATTGCCGTCTGCGGGTATTTGCGGGTATACAAGACTTTTAACGGTGAATCAAATTGTGAACTGGTATCGATGCGCACTTCGTATGTAATATTAGTATCGGATGTAGATGAAGTAACAAAAGAATAAGTTGGAGTATTCCAAACAGAAATATTGGATGCCCCTGCTCCCGGGGATTGAATAGTTGGATATGCCCGTGTGGAAAATGAATAGGCCCCTGACATGGGAATCGAATCGTTTTGATTGTAGGCATACCCTCGGATATAATGCTTCTTATTGAAATAAAGCAGTTTGGATTCAAACGGTTTGGTAGTAGGATAGATTGCACCCATATTCGCTGAATCTTTAATCAGGGTATCGATTAAAGCAGGCGAATTAAAGTCTGGAGTTGTGTCTATAAAAATGCGGGTCATTGCACCCGAACTTTTATAATACCATGTTAGTGAAATGTAGTGCCCAACCGAATTATTGGTTGGTGATGTCATTTCAAAAGTATCAAGCGTTCTAAAATTTCTCACACTCGACCAATTTGTAGTATCTCCGGATGTTTTGAAAATGGTTCGGGCTCTTAGATAATAACGGGTATTGAAGCGCAAGGTTTTGAAATAAACCGCTGCAGCAACACTGCTTCCTGTTTGAAACAATGGACTGTTAAACTGCGTATTCGTGTCGAGTTGATACTCATTTAAATCCGTTAAATTATAAGACCACTGAACCAATGTTTTTAAACGGATGTCAACTGCGTTAGTGGGTGGATAGGTAATGCTTGGTTGGGCAACTGCAAAAAAAGCTGCAACCCATAAAAAAAGGAATAAACTGAACTTCATAAAAAGAGTTTGTTTGGAGGCGAAAGATATGAGATTCAAGGCGATAAAAAAAGGATTAGGCAACGCGAATGTGCGTGTGGAATTAATTTTACATTCCTGGAAATCTCGATCTAAAGCATTAATAGATTGTCTCCATAAAACCACCATATCTTGAAGTAGTTGCAATATGAATTCAATACATTAAGCTTAATATCTGTAAGGATAACTGCATTGCTGGAGAGTCAAATGCAAAGCTGTTAAAGACATCGCCCGCTGTTATTATTGAGTTAATATACGGCCTCTTATCCATTCATTTATTTCAAGTTTGCCAAAACACGGCTTAAAGCAAGTTATCTCACCGCCAATGAGTTGATTGAATTCTTAGCTTTAGCATGAAGACCATTCCTACACTGAAACAAAAGCGTGAAGGATAGAAGCGAAAATCCTCTGAAGAAAGCGTGGTATATTTCTCTATGACCTACATTTCTTCATACGCTTTCATCAGAGATTGCAGCGGATAGCCTGACGCCAATGCATCAAAACAAGGTGAATCCCGAAGGGTGAACCGTAGTTTTATGCAATTGGAGGCACGCCCAAAGGCTACATCTAAAATCCAAGTGATTTTTAATTGTTGGAGAATGTGATAAAAAAAGGCCACCCATTGGGCAGCCTTTCTTGGTGAGTTATGGAATAATTTACTCAGCAATAACCTCTACGTTGATGTTAACAGTAACATCGCGGTGCAGGTTAACAGTTGCTTCGTAAGTTCCCAGCATTTTGATATCGCTTACTTCAATTTTGCGGCGGTCGATCTCGTATCCTTTGGCTTTAAGGGCCTGGGAAATCTGAAGCGGTGTGATAGATCCGAAGATCTTATCGTTTGCACCGGCTTTGGTACCGATTGTTAAAGTCATGCCATTCAGGTTTTCAGCCATTGTTTGCGCATCGGCTTTCAGTTTTTCGCGTCTTTTAGCGCCCTGACGGTTATTCTCTTCCATGATTTTCATGTTGGAAGCCGTAGCCATAATGGCCATACCTTTGGGAAACAGAAAGTTGTTGGCATAACCGTCTTTTACAGTTACCACATCTCCCTGGGCTCCCAGGTTCTTCATGTTTTCTTTTAAAATAATCTTCATGTGTTCTTCTCTCCTGTTATTTTAATTGATCAGCAACATAAGGTAAAATGGCCAGGTGGCGTGCCCGCGATATTGCCTGCGATACTTTGCGCTGGTATTTCAACGAAGTTCCGGTGATACGGCGAGGCAGAATTTTGCCTTGCTCATTCACAAACTTCAATAAGAAGTTGCCATCCTTGTAATCGATGTACTTGATTCCGGCTTTCTTAAAGCGGCAGTACTTCTTTTTTTGTGGTGCTTCAGGTGTTGTGTTAAACACCATAGCAGGATTTGTTTGTCTTTGTGGTTTTGCCATGATTACTTACCCTCCTGTGGTTTTTCTTTTTTGCTTTGATTGAACTCGCCATTGCGTTTGCGCTGGTTGTAAATAACTGCATGTTTGTCTAATACAGTTGTAAGATAACGCATGATTCTTTCGTCGCGACGGAATGCTAGTTCGAAGGTTTGGATAAACTCAGGATTGGCTTTGTATTCAAAGATATGATAGAACCCGGTCGTTTTCTTTTCGATCGGATACGCCAATTTAGTTAATCCCCAATTTTCTTCATGAACCAGCTCTCCACCGTTTTCCTTAATCATGTTACGGTACTTGGAGAGTGCATCTTTCAGCATCTCCTCAGAGAGTACGGGTGTGAAAATAATCACAGATTCATAGTCGTTTAAGACAACTTTTTCTTTCGTTTTTGTTTTAGCTGCCATTTTATTGGGTTATATAAAAGGACGGCAAAAGTACGCCTTATTTTGGATTAATCAAATATTTTAAGCATTTGTGGCCTAGCAAGATAACTAAAAAGCCGGAGTTGAAAAGGTACTTCAACTCCGGCCTGGATTAAGCCATGGAGACTGCAATTAGCGAATCTCGATGTTGGTTTTGCTGGCTTTTACCTCCATTTTGGGTAATTCGATTTTCAATACTCCATCAGTCAATCCGGCTACCAGTCCTTCTTTATTGATTTCTTCGGGCAAAGTAAACGAACGGGAAAAAGCTCCGTAAAAGTTTTCAACCGTATGGTATTTGGCTTCCTTGCTCTCTTTGTTGAACTTACGTTCTCCGCTGATCGTCAATACATCGCCATCGATATCTACTTTTACATTTTCCTTCTTCAATCCTGGCAAGGCAACGTGAATTTCAAACTGTTTTTCGTTTTCAACTACATCAACGCGAGGCGTGAAGTAAACATTGCGCTCGAATTTGCCAACTGAATCGTTGAAGAAATTGTCGAATGCACTCATTACATGTGAAGGCAATACTGAATCCCTCAGTATCTCTCTTCCGGGTCTAAATTTTATCAGGGTCATATGCGTTATTTTTTGATATAACGCTATTGTTCAAAATACATTCCAGAGCAAAAACCAGGTCATTATGTCTATTTTTGGATGATTTTTGCGTAAAGAATTCAATAAAACAAGTCAATTCGTCTTGTTTATTACTCTGATTAAACGGGTATTGATCTTTTCTAACCATTCTTCATAAAGCACAGGTTCGGGGTTTGCTTGTTTCACCCCATTCTTTTGGTTTCTAAACAATTCCCGCCATTCTGGATTTGGAGGGGGGATATAATTTCCTGAGGGTAATTCTTCGTACAGATTATTGATATTCCCTTTGTAATCAAATTGGTGGTGGGCAATATCTTTTTCAACACTTATCATTTCATTCATCAAAACAGTTCCATAGAGGCAGGAAACAACGATACACTGAGCTTCAATCCGCATATAACGCGACTCATACACATCGTCGTATTCAATTTTCTTGAACCGGGTGATATAGGAATATGTATCTGTGTAAGGATTGGGGATATTTTCGGTGAAGGATTCATAAGCAATTTGCTTTTCGCTTACGCGCGGACCTACAGAATCTATCATAGGCAAAATACGTATAAGTATCAGGTAATGCATACCGGCACTTTTACCCGCCTGCACTGCATCTGAATCGGATCTTACCGCATTCCATCCGCGCGATTCCAGGGTCTTTTTTAAATTTGTAAATCCGGTAAAGCTTACGAATCCGGTAGCAGATGAACGCAATCTGGATAAGAGCTGATCACTCACATCTTCGGCTTTTATACGCTTATCAGTCGGGCCTATCCATATTCCGTATTGCCGGGTTGCTTTATCAAAAGAAGCTTGTTTTAATCTGCGTGTATCCTGAAAATCTGAATCAATATTGAATATCTTGGAGAATAAACGGTAAGCTTCATTGTAACGACCCTGCTCATAATGGACCATAGCCTGGTTATACATGGGTTCAAGAATGGTGTTCATACGCAACACAGAAACATGACGATAAGCAGAGTCGATCACACCCAGTTGTTGCAGTTTCTTTTCAGCAATATCAAATTTCTTCCGGTTGATTAAATCAATGGCTTCATCAAACAAGGTTCCGGAATAATCACGTAATACATCTTTGTAAATTTCATCGTATTCTTCCGGCCATTGCAGCATCACTCCCACACTACCGGCATTCGCATTAAACTGTTGAGCATACTGGTATTGTTTTACAGCCTGCTCCAGTTGATTTTCAAGTACATTTTTACGAAAAACCCCGAACTTGTTATCCAGAACATGTTGGGCAGAGAGCTTCAACCCTTCTTTGGCAGCCGGATACCCGGGTTTGCGCAGCAAGGCATTGTAATAATATCCCGTAGCTTCGTCGTAATAACCTGAAAGATACAACTTATCTCCTGTTTTGGTCAGCTTCTTGGCAGGATTGCAAGCAGTTAAGAGCAAGGTTAAAACCAAAATACTGCTAAAAACGAAATGGAAACGGATTGAAATTTGTTTCATGTTACATGCGATTGGGTACCTGAATGCCCAGTAACCCAAATCCAGAACGAATGGTATGTCCGGTTAGTGTAGCCAGTTGCAAACGAAATGCTCTTTTAGCTTCATCAGATTCCTTGAGAATGGAAATCTCGTGGTAAAACTGACTGAACGTTTTTGCAACTTCATACACCTGATTGGCTATCAAACCCGGACTCATCTCCTCGCCGGCATCAGCTATCACCTGCGGATATTGATGCAAAGTTTTAATCAGTTTTATTTCCAATGGCAGCAAAGTTTCAGGCATTACGTTCTTTTCTATATCACCGGTTTGTGCATTGCGTAAAATAGAACTTATCCGGGCATAGGTATATTGAATAAACGGACCGGTGTTGCCATGAAAATCAATGGATTCGGCCGGATTGAACAACATTTTCTTTCGCGGCTCCACTTTTAATAGATAATATTTTAAAGCCCCCATGCCAATGGTATGGTATAATTCAGACAATTCTGTTTCCGACAAGCCTTCGGTCTTACCCAATGCCTTGGTTGTTTCTTCAGCCGTCTGAATCATTTCCGCAATCAAATCATCAGCGTCTACCACTGTGCCTTCACGGCTCTTCATTTTACCGTGTGGCAATTCTACCATGCCGTAACTGAGGTGGTAAATGCCATCGGCATAGGGTTTACCGAGTTTCTGACAAATCAACTTCAATACTTTGAAATGGTAATCCTGTTCGTTGCCCACCACATAAACGCTGCGATCGTATGCAAAATCTTCGTATTTAAGTTCGGCGGTTCCTATATCTTGCGTTATGTATACCGATGTTCCATCAGCGCGTAACAACAATTTCTGATCAAGGCCATCTGCAGTCAGATCAACCCAAACGGAACCATCATCCTTTTGATAAAACACCTTTTTGTCCATGCCTTCCTGCACTTTAGCCTTGCCAAGCAAATACGTATCACTCTCGTAATACGTCTTATCAAAACATACTCCGAGGTTTTTGTAGGAGATGGCAAATCCATCGTAAACCCAACTGTTCATCATGCTCCAGATGGATTTCACTTCATCATCTCCCGCCTCCCATTTACGCAACATCTCCTGAGCTTCCTGCATGAGGGGTGCTTGTTTTTCTGCTTCCTCCTCAGGAATTCCCTTTTCGATGAGTTGTTTTACTTCAACCTTCCATTGTTTATCAAATTCTACATAATATTTCCCAACCAGATGATCTCCTTTTAACCCGGAAGATTCAGGTGTTTCATGATTGCCAAACTTTATCCATGCCAGCATACTTTTGCAGATATGAATACCGCGGTCGTTCACCAGGTTACACATTTTTACTTCGTTGCCATTGGCTTGCAAAATGCGTGCAACCGAATATCCTAACAGGTTATTGCGGATATGCCCGAGATGCAGGGGTTTATTGGTATTGGGCGACGAATATTCAACCCAGATTTTTTTACCGGTCAGTGTCTTGGAATATCCAAAATGCTCATCTGCATGATGGCTGTGGATATACTGTATCCAATAAGAGGGATGGACACTGAGATTTAAAAAGCCCTTTACCACATTATACGACAAGAGTTCCTTCATCTGTTGGATCAGGAAATCCCCGATTTCTTTGGCTGTTTGTTCAGGACCTTTTTTGCTTTGTTTCAGGTAAGGGAAAACAACAAAGGTAAAATCGCCTTCAAAATCATCTTTCGTTGGTTCGGTTATAATATTAGCATTGCTCACTCCGTAGAGCGAATTCAGTGCCGATGTAAGCTGGGTTCTGATCAGTTGTTCTATCATGATGACGGGGGCCACAAATATAGGATGAGTAACAATATTCTCCGACCTTTTCTTAGTTTTGAGTTATCCCATGCATAAATCTTCTTATAACTGGCAGTTGTTGCCGTTAACCATTCTTGCATTCCTTTTTTATTTCACGCAAACCTGCGGTTTGCCAGGTGTTACACACGATTCCATTTTCTATTTCCAGGGTGCCGAATACCTTCTGAAAGGACAAGGTTACCTTACTAAAGTTTTTGGAATAGTAAAACCTGCCATGCATTTTCCTCCAATGTATCCAATGCTGTTGGCCGGATTGAAAGGACTAACCGGCATGGAATTCACCACAGCAACGCTTGTCTTGAATGGTATCTGCTGGTCAGTGAGCATAAGCGGATTGTGCCTTCTTTTTCAGCGAAACCAACTTTCATTGATTGTATCGTATGGTTTAGCCCTGCTATGCATGTTGCAACACGATGTAATTACTATGTATTATATGGCCTGGTCGGAAGCCTTGTTTATTACCCTGATGATTTGGGGAATGCATTTATTGCTGATTTTTTCGAAAGAAGGTAAACTGAATTCGGGTCTCCTGGCAGGTGTTATACTTGGCTTGGCAACGGTAACCCGCTATGCAGGATTTGTATTTGTTCCCTTTTTGTTTGTTTATGTGTGGTGGACAAATGAAAGTATAAAAACAAAAATCCGCAGGATCTTTATTCCTTTATCCACTTACCTGATTCCGGTTTTACTATGGATGATCCGAAATTACACAGTTAGTGGTAAATGGATGAGCCGCGAAAACAATATTACCGATTCGCATTTGCCATCCTCGTTTTTAGAAACCGGCATGCGCACCCTGAGTTCCTGGCTTCATTTCGAAAGCAATTCATCCATAAATATTATTGGTCCGGGAATCATTGTTCTTGTATTGATAATCGGCCTGTATGCCATGTATCGATTTCACCGCGATGCAACCACACCCATTCCTGAATTAGCATGGGTAATGTTGTTTTTGACATATTTGGCTCTGCTCATACTTACTGCTAAGTATGCCGATAAAATAACCCTTCCCGATTACCGCTTGCTGGCGCCTGCCAACCTGATGTTCAGTATTTTGCTTTGCCAGTTTTTGATACACTGGTTAAAATCCTTCTCGCTTATAAAATACCTGATTACAGCTATTCTTTTGTACCTGACATACGGCGAATTGAATCAAACCCGGTATCGTTTAGCCGCTTTTCGCAACAACGGTATGGAATTCACCGACCGTAAGCTACTGGAACAAAAACCAGTTATCGATTCTTTGAAAAACCTGCAGGATTCGTTGCCTATCTTATCCGATAACAACGAAGATGATTATTTGCATTACCTAACCGGTAAAACCATCTTATACCCCAATGCTATCTATGATATGGAATACGGGCAACAGTTGTATTTCGCCTTTTACCACGAGCGCAAACACCTGCCTGATCTCGGTTATACGTATTTAAAAAGCGATACCATAATTCCGGGGTATTTGTATAAGGTGATGATAAAGTGAGGTATTATGAGTATTAGATTTTTTTTAGCAACGTATGGTGTAATTTCTACTTCTAAACTTAAAAAGAGAATCTGTTGGTATGTGGCTGAAAAGTATGGAAAATCCATCAAAAACGGATTAATTATTCATAAATAAAGTGATCATAGAATTATATAAAAAAATAATATTGATGATAATCATCAATACTATTCTTATTAATACCGGACTTTGTCAAAAGAACATTTTGATCAACCCGGATTTTACACTGGAAAACACCTGTGAAGAATACAAAGTTAAATGCCTCTTCAAAGGCTGGTTCTATTTCGGTATAGCTCCCGCAACCTTAATATTAGGCAAAGACAGAGGAGTCAAAAAAAGTGCATTGAAAGTAGTAACAGCCCCTAAAAACATTGTTTCAACTATTGAGCAAAACAAAATAATCCTTTATTCAACTTATATAGTTGGAGCTACTATGAAACCGCTCCAAACCGAAAAGAAATACCAATTGAAGATTGTACTTAAGAATAAATCCAACTGTGGATTACAAATTGGATTTTTCAAAGACTTCCTTATGAAAAACGATGCAGATACCTTGTCCTTTCGCTCAATTCAATTCCAAAACTTTAGATTATCAGGTAGGTGGTTCAATTCTTATATCTCCCCCCCTCATGACTCCTCCCTTTATTTAGTATTGAGATTCTCAAAGCAAAACCAGAAGGACAACGAACGCGTTATTATTGAAAGTATTGAGTTAATTGATACAGAAGAAAAAGATCAACCGGAATGGAAATATCTCGAACGAATTAATGATGTATACGCAATTACTCGCAGACACAATTACAAGTTACATAGCGGAGCGTTTACAACATTTCCCAAATAGCAATTCGAGAAATTAATAAAACATTGTGAATAGTCATTCTGATGCTTTGAATTGTAATATGTTCAGTGAAGTGGGTAGACCGCGAAATTCACAAGTAAGACCGTAATTTTCATTACGGCCTTCTCTGCTTCTCAGAAATTCGCTGGATAAATTATACCGCACAAATAATTTACTGATCCAAAAGAATTATTAGATGGAGGATAGCCGCGAAGCAGAGACTCGCTGCGCTCGTCACGCTTCCCGGCAACAGTGAAGCGTGAAGGCCGGGAGAAAAACAAAAAGGCCGAAACTCTCGTCTCGGCCTTCTCTGCTTCACTGTAGTCCCAACAGGATTCGAACCTGTGACCTACGGTTTAGAAAACCGGTGCTCTATCCAGCTGAGCTATGGGACCATTTTAAGTCAAACTTCCTTTTATTTCAAACCTGGTGCTCCCTGCCTGCCTTGCTCCGTCCCGCGCGTGGCAGGCAGGTATCCAGCTGAGCTATGGGACCAAATTTTTCAGAAAGGTCTTTCCAAAACCTGACTTCAAATATATTTCTTTTTTTCGAGCCTCTTTCCATTCTCCAACTTCAATGCTGTAAATCAATTCCCAAGGTTTATATCCTTTTGTTGATTTAGTTTTTCCCGAATTATGTTCACCTACTCTTCGTTCTATGTTTGTGGTCATACCTACATAGATCCGTCCATCTACTTTACTTTTTATGGCGTACACAAAGTACATCAATTTATTATTTCATTGGCGGTGCTCCCTGCCTGCCTTGCTCCGGCCCACGCGTGGCAGGCAGGTATCCAGCTGAGCTATGGGACCATTTTAAGTCAAACTTCCTTTTGTTTCATAAGCGGTGCTCCCTGCCTGCCTTGCTCCGGCCCGCGCGTGGCAGGCAGGTATCCAGCTGAGCTATGGGACCATTTTAAGTCAAACTTCCTTTTATTTCAAACCTGGTGCTCCCTGCCTGCCTTGCTCCGTCCCGCGAGTGGCAGGCAGGTATCCAGCTGAGCTATGGGACCAACTCCGGTCAATGAAACTCCGGGGTGCAAAGAAAATAAAATAGAGGCAGCGTTACAACTATATTTTCTAAACGAAAGCCATGATGAAAATGCTTCGAAAACCTGACCAGTATCAGGGATAATTTGTATTTTGAATGCCTTGTGCATCATAACTTTGCCCGCGGTAAATAAATTCTGCTTCCCTTGAAAAAGAATGCTCCACCTATAACCTGCGTTACTTGCCCGCATTTAACCACCTCATCTTTTTGCAGCCTCCATACTGCAGAAGTACAGCGATTGGATCAATACAAATCTGTTCTCCAATTAAAACGTCACAAAACACTCTTTTACGAAAACGATCAGGTCAAAGGGCTGCATTGCGTGCGTCAGGGTCGCATCAAATTGTTTAAGACGCTCAACGATGGCAGTGTTCAGATTTTGAAGATTGCCAAAGAATCGGAACTTATCGGGTACCGTGGTTTGCTCGGAAACGGCAAATACATCGCTTCTGCTGAAGTTATTGAGGATGCTGTGGTATGTTTTATCCCTAAAGAGAGAATCTTTGAACTGATCCATCAAAACCTCTCCTTTTCACTTGGTCTGATGTCCAAAATTGCCGGAGATATAAGTGAGGCAGAATTGCGATCGGTGAATTTCCTTCAGAAATCGAGTCGCGAACGTCTTGCCGAAGCCTTGCTCCTGCTCGAAAAATCGTTTGGCACCTCCCCCGATGGCTTTATTGATCTGATGCTCACCCGCGAAGAAATTGCCGGGTATACCGGCATGGCCGTAGAAACCACCATCCGTTTGTTGTATGCCATGGTGGAAGAAGGTCTCGTCGAATTGTACAAGAAACGTATTAAAATCCTTGACCGGAACAAGCTGCTTGATATATCAAAAGCCGAAGATTAACACATTGGACCCGTTGTTGAAGTGACACAAATCAATTTTATTTACCTTTATCCGCCTTTAATTTGAGCCCTTGCTTGATTCTTGTTGAAATGCTCCTTATGGTTGCAAAACAATAAATTGGAATAAAAAGCATTAATAACACATGACACAAAAAAGAATACTCATTGCCGGAGGAGCAGGTTATATCGGATCGGTACTGTCTCCTTACCTCAAAGCACAGAATTATGATATTACTGTGGTGGATCAATGCTGGTTTGGCAACGATCTGCCCGAGGATATGAATGTGATCAAAAAAGATATTTTTGATTTGCGCGTTCCTGATCTGGAAAATTTCGATACAGTTATCTTCCTCGCCGGGTTATCCAATGATCCTATGGCTGAATTCTCGCCCAAAGACAATTTTATTTACAATACAGCTCTTCCTGCCTATCTGGGTTTTATGGCCCGCGAAGCCGGTGTTAAGCGACTGATTTATGCCAGCTCCTGCTCGGTTTACGGGTATACGCACAACAGTACGTTTACCGAAGACGATATCGCTATCAGCAACTACCCATATGGTGTTTCCAAACTACAGGGCGAACAGGCTTTGTTGTCGCTGGCCGATGAAAATTTTACCGTAGTTTGTTTGCGCCAGGGCACTGTAAGTGGTTATAGCCCACGCATGCGCCTCGACCTGGCCATCAATACCATGTTTAAGCATGCTTTGCAGAAAAATGAAATCATCCTGAGCAATCACAAAATCTGGAGACCTATATTAGGACTCACTGATTTGTGTAATGCCTATCACGGAGCTATCGAAGCACCGCTGTCCCATTCTGAAATTTTCAATATAAGTTCTTTCAATACCACGGTTGGTGAATTGGCAAAAAATGTTGCAGCATTCGTAGAGCAACATTATGGATTAACCATTCCTATTCACGATCGTCAGGTTCAGGATTACCGCAACTACAAGGTAAGTACAGAAAAAGCAGAAGAAATGCTGGGTTATGCTCCGAAACAGGATGTTCTCGACATCATCAACGGCCTGCACAATAACCTGAGTACCTTCAACAATTTCGACGATCCTCGTTTTTACAATATTGAAGTATTTAAAAAGTTAATTCTCTCCCGATCCCTCATTGGCTAAACCATGACTGTTTCGGGCATTTCATCATCCTTTTCACTCAATTGAACCCAAATCCCCTGCTATGTCCGAACCCAACAAACTAAGAACGCTGGCTGAACCATTTCGTATTAAAATGGTGGAAGCTTTAAAGATCACTACCGAATCCTATCGCAAAGAGATGTTGGAAAAAGCAGGATACAATACCTTTCTCCTGCGATCGAGTGATGTTTTTATCGACTTTTTAACCGACAGCGGAACCGGAGCCATGAGCGATAAACAGTGGGCCGGAATGATGATTGGAGATGAAAGTTATGCCGGTGCGCGCAGTTGGGAACACCTGGAAGCAGTAGTAAAAGAACTGACCGGCATGCCGCATGTATTGCCTACCCATCAGGGAAGAGCCGCAGAACGCATTTTGTATGGTATCATCGGTGGTAAGGATAAAATATTTATCAGCAATACCCATTTCGACACCACGCGTGCCAATATTGAATTTACCGGGGCAACTGCATTGGATATAATGCCGGAAGCAGCGCTGGATCCGGAAGCCGATATTCCATTCAAAGGAAATATCGATCTGGATAAGTTGGAACAACTGCTCTCGCAATATGGCAAAGAACGGGTTGCTGCAGTAATCATGACAGTTACCAACAACTCTTCGGGCGGACAACCGGTGAGCATGGGAAATATGAAAGCAGTACGCGCCTTATGCGATAAGCATGGTGTAATGATGGTGATCGATGGATGTCGCGTTGCAGAAAATGCCTATTTTGTAAAACACGGAGAGATCGGATATTCAGATAAGACCTACGAAGACATTGCCAAAGAAATGCTTCGTCTGGGAGATGCTTTTGTGATGAGTGCCAAAAAAGACGCTCTGGTAAATATGGGCGGATTGCTCACGCTGAAAGACGAAAAATTAGCCCAGCAATGCATCAATATGCTGATCATTTCAGAAGGATTCACTACCTATGGCGGCCTTTCAGGACGCGACATGGAAGCCATTGCTATTGGTTTGAAAGAAGTGTTTGATGCCGATTACCTGCATTACCGCATCCGAAGTACCGGGTATCTGGGAGAACATTTAAGAGCCAAAGGTATTCCTGTGGTTTGGCCTATTGGTGGTCATGCCGTTTATATTGATGCAAAAAAACTTTATCCGCATATTCCCGTAAACGAATATCCCGGACAGGCACTGGTTTGCGATTTATACCTCAAAGGTGGAATTCGCTGTGTGGAAGTAGGCAGTGTGATGTTTGGCAAATACGACGAGAAAGGCGCACTGATTCCGGCCAAGAACGAACTGGTAAGGCTTGCCATTCCACGACGCGTGTATACGCAAAGTCATATCGATTTTGTACTCGATATTTTTGATGATATACTCGAAATGCGCGATCAGAAACACGGTTATGCGATCACGTATGAACCACCGTTCCTCCGTCATTTCACGGCACGTTTCAAGAAAATTTAATTTCTGCTTTCATAACAAAAATCAAGTCGGAACTTGATAGCAGTCAATTTTTCCGATAGGCGTCGGCTTTAGCTTTGATGCCATATGAAAACTATCACGAAACGTTCATGGGCCGAACCATACAAAATGAAAATGGTCGAGTTGCTCAAAATGACCAACCGGCCTCAACGGCTGAAAGCCATTAAAAATGCAGGATTCAACACCTTTTTACTCCGATCCGAAGATGTGTATATCGATTTATTGACGGATAGCGGAACCAGTGCCATGAGCGATCGCCAATGGGCTGGTATGATGATGGGTGATGAAGCCTATGCCGGAAGTAAAAACTTTTACCGCCTTGAGAAAGCCATTCAGCATTTTTACGGATACAAATACATCATCCCAACTCATCAGGGACGAGGTGCTGAAAATATTTTATCCCAAATTATGATTAAACCGGGCGATATCATTCCGGGTAATATGTATTTTACTACCACCCGCCTTCATCAGGAATTGGCAGGAGGTAAATTTTCCGATATCATCATCGATGAAGCACACGATCCACTGAACGAACATCCGTTTAAAGGCAATGTAGATCTGGATAAACTGGATAAACTGGTGAAAAAGTACGGGGCTAAAAAAATACCGTATGTAAGCATCGCCACCAATGTTAACATGGCCGGAGGACAACCGATCAGCATTAAAAATCTGAAAGAACTCAGAGCCTATACCAAAAAACACGGTATTAAAATCATCCACGACATGACCCGTGTGGCTGAGAATGCGTATTTCATTCAACAACGCGAAAAAGGATACAAGGCAAAAACTATCCGCGAAATCGTAAAGGAAATTTGTAATCTGACTGATGGAGCTACCATGAGTGCGAAGAAAGATGCGCTGGTGAATATCGGTGGATTTCTGGCTACCAACGATTGGGACGTATTTGAAGAAGCACGCAATATGGTGGTAGTTTACGAAGGTTTGCATACGTATGGCGGCCTTGCCGGTCGCGACATGGAAGCCATGGCCATTGGAATTGAAGAAAGTCTCGACGATAACCATCAACGTGCACGTGTGGGTCAGGTAGAATACCTGGGCAACCTCATGTCGGATTACGGAATTCCTATTGTTCGTCCTATTGGCGGGCACGGAATTTTTGTGGATGCCAAGGCTTTTTTACCCCACCTTACACAGGATCAGTTTCCGGCACAAACGTTGGCTGCTGAAATTTATCTGGATTCAGGTGTGCGTACCATGGAAAGAGGCATTGTGTCGGCCGGACGTAAAGCCAATGGTGAAAATTATTACCCTAAACTGGAGCTGGTTAGATTTACGATCCCGCGCCGCGTGTATACGCAGGCACATATGGATGTGATTGCCGAATCAACAGCTGCAGTATATGAAAAACGCCATAAAATCAAAGGACTGAAAATGATTTATGAACCCAAATATCTGCGTTTCTTTCAAGCCCGATTCGAACAACTTTGATCAATAAGAAAGCACTTTTGTTTTTGGTGTTGTGCCTTGCATTTATGGGGTACTCGTTCAGCATTTACCTGCAACCATCCCTGCGTGCAGGCACCACATCATCCCAACAACAACAGCTATCGGCTGATGGCAAACTGGTCTGGCAAAAATACAATTGTCAGAGTTGTCATCAGCTCTATGGTTTGGGAGGATACCTGGGACCCGATCTCACGAATGTGTATTCGGCTCCCGGGAAAACAGAAGCATACCTGAAGGCTATCATTCTTGGTGGCAACAAGCAAATGCAGGGATTTAAACTCAGTGAAGAAGAACAGCATCAATTGATGGAATTCCTCAAAGTGGCCGATCAAAGCGGATCTGCAGATCCCCGCAAGTTCCGCATTGAGAGCGATGGCATGATCCGATAATATGAAACAAACAATGAATCCAACCAGTCGTTGGTTTTTTATGGCTGCTCTCATCATGCTTTTGTTGGGCTTGTTTTTTGGTGTAATGGCTGCACACAGTTATATCCTGCCGGGATTCTGGAACGATGTACTGGGCTTTATCAAACTGCGTCCGTTGCATGTTTCATCGGTTTTATTCTGGATTTTGCTAGGGGGAACCGGTTGTATTTATGCTGCTTTGGATTATCTGGCGCCCGGCAGGGTCTCGGTAAAAATGGCTAAATTACAATTCGCCATATGGATAGGATCCATTGCGATCATTCTCTGGTCTTATCTGAACGGATCATACGGTGGACGCGAGTATTGGGAATTCAACCCGGTTTACGCATTACCCATCGCGCTGGCCTGGTTGCTCTTTCTCGCCAATTTTATCCGCGCCGTTCGTCTCTTAAAAAACTGGCCTGTTTATGTATGGATGTGGATGACCGGAATTCTGTTTTTCCTGTTCACCTTTGCCGAGAACTATTTATGGGTCATCCCCTATTTCCGGGAACATTTTATTACCGATACCACGATTCAATGGAAAGCCAATGGGTCGCTGGTTGGGTCATGGAATCAAATACTTTATGGTACAGCTTTTTTTCTCATGGACCGCATTACCCAAACCAAGGAAATCGGTTCCAATAAAACTGCATTTGCAATGTTCTTCCTGGGTTTATTCAACCTGATGTTTAACTGGGGGCATCATATTTACACCTTGCCAACCGAAGTGTATGTAAAATATATCGGATATGCAGTGAGTATGACGGAATGGATTTTCTTCATCAAAATTATTTATACCTGGAAGCAAAGCGTAACAGTAATGCAGAGGCATTATCATTATTTCCCCTATCGCTTTTTGATGGCATCCGATATCTGGGTATTTATCAATATCACTCAGGCCGTATTGATGTCGATTCCGGCATTGAATTTATACACACATGGTACCCATGTAACCGTGGCACATGCGATGGGAACTACAATCGGTATCAACAGCATGATATTGCTTGCAGCTTGTTTTGAATTTCTGGGAAACAAACATACTGCATCTCAAAAAGGCTACAAATTGCTCAATATTTCATTTTGGGTAACGCAAATAGCTTTGCTTGTTTTCTGGCTATCCCTGAACGGTATGGGTGTATTACGAGGTATTTGGCAAATGAGCGAAAAACAAGCACCATTCAGTCTGATGATGGATGGAATGCAGCCCTGGTTTATGGTCTTTGTGTATTCCGGAAGCGTAATGATGCTATCAATGGGAACCATTGTAATCATGCTGTTACGTTCCGGATTTCGAAAACCGGTGTCTATTGCTACTCCTGTGCCGGATTCTGGTATAAAGCAAGTATCAACGAAAGAATAAATCAAGAATCATCTCCAGTCATTAATTTTTCATTCATCCTCAAAAACGAAAACCATGTTGAGTATTACCCGAATTTTTAGGTTTGAAGCAGCTCATTCGCTGTCGGATTACGATGGATCGTGCCGGAATATTCACGGACATAGCTATAAATTGCATCTGACGGTAAGCGGAACAGGTCCAAAAAAAGGAATGTTGATTGATTTTAAGGTACTCAAAAAACTGGTAGAAGATGCTGTGGTAAATGAACTCGATCATGCGTTAATGCTGATGAAAAACGAGCAAAATCTGGCCTATACCAAGAATATGATTACTAAAGTAGTCTGGATGGACGAAGAGCCAACAGCTGAATTTTTGGTTTACTGGATGTATCATCGCATTGCACCGCAACTTCCGGATGATGTTTACGTATCCAATATCCGTCTTTTTGAAACAGAGAATTGTTATGTAGATTTTAGTGTAGCGGCACCACTGTACGATAGTGCTGGCTAAGCATCTCCAACGGGTGGTTAACAGTATGCAAGGGAGTTTCGGTAGTCCATGGTTCGCGTAACGGATGATCGGACCGGAAATGGCATCCTCTGCTTTCCAATCGTTCCATCGCACCTTGAGCAATCAATTTGGCCGTGATTAAACGGTTGTGCATCCGCTTTAAACCAATATTCAATAACGACGGTTTGTGATACGAAAGTAATTCCTCTTCGATCATCATCAGGTGATCAAGTCCTCTAAGCATCTCGTCATGCCTGCGAACGATACCAAAATTATTCCATAGAATATATTGGATCCGTGTTTGCAAATGTTGGAGAGGTTCGTCTAAATCGGAATGATCAAGCCGTGTTGATGCAGTTTTATACATTTTATCCGAAACAGCTTTCTCATTTATGTGTTGTGCCGCTCTTCTGGCCATAATGAGCAATTCCAGCAACGAATTGCTGGCCAACCGGTTTGCCCCGTGTAATCCGGTATTAGCCACTTCACCAATTGCGTACACATTGGAAACACCTGTTTCGCCATTACGGTTGGTTTGAATGCCTCCGCACATATAATGCGCTGCCGGCGATACCGGTATCTTTTTATGCTCCTGATATCCTTGTCGATTGCACCATGCATACAATGCTGGAAATTCGGTTTGAAGCGTATGTTGCGGAATTCGGTTATAATCCAGCCATACAGCTCCCTGCTGTGATTGCAAGAGATGCTGATACAACGTTTTACTCACAATATCGCGTGGAGCAAGACTTGATAAGGGATGTACTCCGTGCATCAATTCCCTTCCAGCTTCGTCGCACAAGATAGCACCGGCACCTCTGAAAGCTTCTGTTACCAGGTAACCAATAGCTTGTTCTCCTGCAGGAATGCCCATGGTTGGATGAAACTGCATGAATTCCATACCGTATATGGGAGCTCCAGCCGCATAAGCGATGGCATATCCCTCACCGTTAGAAAGATGACTGTTGCTATGGTGGGCGAATAAATTACCACAACCACCTGTTGCCAGAATCACTCCATCAGCCCGCACCCATTCTGCTGTTCCTTCATCCGGATTGGCAATCAATGCGCCTACACATACCTTGTCTTCTATCCACAATTTTAAGATAACCCCCTGTTTCAACACCTGAATGTTGGAGCGTTTCATCAATTGCTGATAATAAAACTGTACCAGGTGTTTGCCGGTCTCATCGCCTACATGTCTTACGCGACTTAAGCTGTGACCTCCTTCTTTAGCCAGATGATGATCAAAAAGGAATCCGTCGGCTTGCAATTCCTTCAACATTCCTAGTCCTGATGTAATAATGTCTCTGACACTTTCTTCATCGCAAAGACCGCTACCCGTTTTAACCGTATCGCTTATATGCGCTTCTATGTCTGCTTCAGAAACCGGAAACGCAACTCCTCCTTTGGCCATAAAGCTGTTGGAGGTAAATTCATCGCCAGCCGAGAGTAGAATAATTTCCGTTGATTCGTCTAATGCCAGTGCAGCACACATCGATGCGAGTCCATTTCCGGCACATATGATTCTTTTTCGCTGCATTAATTTTTATGGGTTTGACGATAAGACTGATACCAGATACTGAATATCCCAAATGCAATGGCAAGAATCCACAATCCCATTACATGCTGATTGATGGGAACATTATCAGGATCAGGCCACAAATCAGGATCGGGTTGTAAAAATATAAAAGCGTATATAATCATGGTTAAAAATTGATCATGCGCATTACCGGTAATTTCGCCCTTTCGATGATGTCTTTATCTAAATGAATTCGGAATTTTATTTCATCCGGAGTGTTGATGGCTTCCAGTGCATTAAGTAGTTTTTCTATGGTATTTTGCTTCATGTGCGGGCATTTAATACAGGGCGTAATAAATTGTTTATCGGCATTGTTTTTTGCCAATGCAGTACCCAGATCGCATTCAGATGCCAGATAAAACTTTTGTGCTTTGCTTTCCTGCACATATTTAAGGATATCGCCTGTACTGCCAACAATGCCTTTGTGCTTGTGTAGCTGCACCGACACCGTATCGCCAGGTACTTCCCAATGCATGAGAACTTCGGTGTCTTCATCCACCATTTCAATCATGTCATTCCTGAATTGTTCGTGCACTTCGCAGGTACCTTTCCATAATATCAATTCTTTACCACCGGCTTTTAATTTAGCCCTGAGATTTTCACCCATATACTGGTCAGGAACAAAAATGATACGTTCGCTTTCCAGTGAAAGAGCAATATCAACAGCGTTTCGCGAAGTACAGCAAATGTCGAGTTCTGTTTTAGTTTCAGCCGTTGTATTGATATATCCCATAACAGGAACACCCGGATATTCTTTGCGCAATTGCACAATATCGGAAGCTGAAATACTGGATGCAAGAGAGCAACCCGCTTCCGGATCTGGCATAAATACCTGCTTTTCGGGACTTACAAGTAGCGCTGTTTCAGCCATAAAATGAACGCCGCAAAAAAGGATGTTCGAAGCTGCTGTATTTTTTGCTTCAAGGCTGAGTCCCAATGAATCTCCGACAAAATCTGCAATACCCCCATCTTTCTCCAATAACTGAAGTTCAGACGGCATATAATAATGAGCAAGCAAAACCACGTCCTTGGCCCGTTTCAGACTGTTGATGCGGTCGTATAGCAAGTGAATATTGCTGGTAGCGTTCATGCCGCAAATGTTGCATTATAAGCAGGCGAGAACCTTGACCCGGGTCAACTTCGCCTGCTTTTGTGGAAATGATTTATGTAAGAGGTGCTTTATGCCTGAGGAATAGCGATTCCTGCTTGTGCATTTGCTTTTAATTGCGCTTCAAGCAAAATGGCATGTGGAAACAAGAGGTTATTTTCCAGATGAATGTGACGGTGAAGGTCTTTTTCAAACTCACTCAGTTTCTCGTAAGTAAATTGCCAGGTTGCGCAGGCATGCGCCGGTGGAGTATAATTGTTGGTCAACTCTGCTATACTTTCAAAACGTTCCCCTTCGCTGCTGTGTTCTGTTTCCATAATAGCAATTGGATTCTCAACAGATCCGAAACCGGCCGGTTCATAAGGCATCAGATTCATTTCGCAGGCTACCAGTTTACGGATATGAGGAAATAAAATCAGTTCTTCTTTTTTCATATGCTGACTCAGGTTCACCGCAGTTTCGTGAAACATACGTTGCAAGTCGAGCAAATATGGATTCTCCGGTCCATGACGATGAATCAGTCTTTCAATTTTCTGCGTAATCAGTTCCAGATTTTCTACTACATACCGGTGATGCTTTTTCTCGATATAATCAATCAGCAGATCAAGTGGCCAGTGCGTGAAATCAATGATATCATCTTTTTGATCAGCACGTTTGGCAATGGCTGCTACTACTTCTTCAACCGGAATAGAACGTTTGCTGCAGGCATGTTCAAGCGTTTGCTTTCCACCACAGCAATAATCAAAACGAAATGTTTCGAATACATGGCGACTTCCCGGATATTGGTTTACAATTTCATTTAAACTTAAGTCTTTCATATGATTTAGATTGAGCAACAAATTTAAGATAATTATATCTTAAATAGAATGATTCTAATCAGTTCACAACTTATTTAATCATGATCAGGCTTTTGATTCTGGTACCGACTTTTGAATCGTATTGTTAAGCAGGTAAACACCTGCAATGGTCAGAAAAACTGCGACCAAGGTTATAAAATTTAGCTTTTCGTCAAGAATAAACCAACCCAGAAAAACAGCTACAATCGTATTGATATAGGCATACGATGAAACCACAGAAGCCGGTAAAGCTTTTAAAATATACATGTAAGCACTATAGGCGATGATGGATCCGAAAGTGAAAAGATAAACCAAAGCCAGAATGCCATCGCGGTTGGGGTGCATATGACTCCACTCCCCTTTAATGCTCCCGAGGATTAATAAAATAACACCTCCGGCAATCATCTGCAATCCGGCGCCAAACAATGGATTCATCTCAGAGCGGTGATTTTTGGAATACACTGAACCCAAGGCCCATGCAGCGTTTGCAATTAGAATGGCCACAATTCCCCAGAAATAAAGTGGATTGGAAAAATCGCTGAGATTGTCCCGAAAAATCAAGGCTTGTCCGAATAAGGCAATCATCAGCCCCAATACAACATTCCAGGTTATGGGTTCTTTATATTTACCAAAAGCATTGATGCCAATGATCCATACTGGAGTAAGAGAACATATCAGGGCAGCTAAACCGCTGCTCACCGTTATTTCAGCCCAGGTTACGAGTCCGTTGCCGAGAACCAGCATAAGCACTCCATTGATCAATACAACGTATAATGTTTTTTTGCCCGGAAGTTTATGCCCTTTTACACCCATAAAATAGGTGCACAAAACCAATCCACCCAAACAATGGCGGAATGCGGCCATGAGCAATGGCGGAAAAGACTGAACCCCGATACGGATGGCTAAATAAGTGGTCCCCCAAAAAAAACTCACTGCTGCAAAAGCTACCCAGGGTTTCCATTTCTTGGGGTAGTTGCTCATCATCCGATATGCCTTTCAGCGTGATACGATGAACGTACCAATGGACCGGATTCAACAAAACTAAATCCCATTTGATCCCCGGCAACTTTGTATTCCGCAAATTCTTCCGGCGTCACAAATCGTTCTACATTTAGGTGCATTTTGGTGGGCTGCAGGTATTGTCCCAGGGTTATTACATCGCAACCATGGTTGGCCAGATCCTGCATCACTTCAAGCACTTCATCCCTGGTTTCACCAAGTCCGAGCATTACTCCTGATTTCGTACGCAAACCTCTGTCTTTTGTTTTTTGAATTTGTTCCAGACTTCTATCATAGCGTGCCTGTGGCCGAACTTTGCGGTAAAGTCGTTTTACCGTTTCCATATTATGCGAAACCACTTCCGGATGTTCATCTATCACCTGATACAACAACTCCCATTTTCCCATGAAATCCGGAATGAGAGTTTCCATGGTAGTTCCCGGACTCAGTTCTTTCACTTTACGTATAGTTTCCGCCCAAACCCAGGCACCTTTATCCGGCAATTCATCGCGGTTTACCGAGGTAAGCACTGCATGTTTAACCTGCATAAGTTGAATAGCTTCTGCTACACGCGCAGGTTCGTCCTGGTCGTATTCGCTGTTGCGTCCGGTTGCCACAGCACAAAAAGAACAACTGCGGGTGCATGTATTTCCCAGGATCATAAAAGTGGCGGTGCCTTCGCCCCAACATTCTCCCATATTCGGACAACTTCCGCTTTCGCATATAGTATGCAGTTTATATTGGTCTACAAGATTTCTGACTCTTCTGTAATTTTCACCTGTTGGCAGTTTAACTTTTAACCAACCTGGTTTTTTAACGCGTGCTTCGGTAAGTACCGGTAATTCAATCATATTATTTGTTCAATCCGAAAGTGTATCCAATAAATAAAACAAAAAAGAGGCTTCTTTCAGGCCGGTTTGCCATCAATGGAAGCGGGTTGGGAAAAAAGTCAAGCGTACAACCGGCTTCAATCAGGTGAAACTCTTCCGGGTATTGACCAAACTGAACGGAAAGACTGCCGCGCCCATATCCCCCTAATTTCATGGTGCTGTTGCTTATATTATAAAAAAAGGAAGAATTGCCTAAAATGTTTTGCGGGTTGGTATGAATTGCCGGGTTATAGCGTACCTGTGTTACATAACTGTTGCCAAGTCCGTTATTATCATATTCTATAACCAGATAATCAATATAGATTGGTTTTAAAATGGCGGTTGTAAAACCCACATTGTAATTGAAATACAGGCTGATGGCATTTTTATACGACCTTTCGGTGATGCGTATGCTGCGACCTACTCCGGTTCGTAAGAAGAAGGCCATATTGATACGATCGTAAGTATAACGTTGTGGGTTTTCGGATGCTCCATATACACGGGTTTCCTTAGGATCCCTGACACGTGCCAACTCAATATCCAGTATATTCTTCACCTGATCGGTTTTGTGCCATCCCTTTCGGAAATTTAGTCCTCCGATTCCGGTACTGTTCATATTGATGCCAAATTGCAATTGTTTCCGGTACATCAATTGCGGCTCCAAAATGGCCTGATTTTGCGCATGAAGAATTGTAATTCCGGCAAAACCGGCAATCAACACAAAAATAATATGATTGAATATTCGCTTCAAAGCAGGCTTCAAAAGTACGTAATTTTCCAAAACAAGCGATTACCTTTCCCCATACAAAGCTTTTAAAGCAACAGGTATAATTTCTATGATATCGGAAGCAATTAAAGTCTTTTGTTTTTCTACAATACGGTCGCCGCAATAACCATGCAGATAAACACCCAACAAGGCAGCATCAGATGCCTCATACCCCTGTGCCAATAACGAACCTATAATACCTGAAAGCACGTCGCCACTGCCTGCTGTAGCGAGTGCGACATTTCCGCTTGCGTTAAAAAAAACGTGCCCATCGGGCAATGCAACGGATGTATGGGCTCCTTTCAAAACAACAACAACCTGATGCATTTTGGCAAACTGAATTTGACGCTCTAACCTTTCCATGGAATGCTTTGATGTTCCTGCCAATCGATCAAATTCTTTGGGATGCGGTGTGATTATACAATCGGTTGGAAATCTAAAATCAGTTTCTTCCCGGTTTAAAAATGTAGCGATACCATTTAACGCGTCTGCATCCAGAATACACGGCAGTTGAATGCGGCTCAGCCATTTTTTCAATCCCTGAATGGTTTGCGGGTGAGTGCCCATGCCGGGTCCAATCCCGGCAGCCTGATAAGGCTCCATTTGATCCGGAAAATGGCGGATCTCCAGCAATTCATCGTCGGTTTCTACCATGCACTCTGGCAAAGCTGTTTGCATAATGGTATACCCTGCTTTTGGAAGGTAAGCCGTTACTAGTCCGCATCCGGTGCGCAAAGCCGCTCTGCTTGTTAATTCAATTGCGCCCATTTTCCCAAAGCTTCCGCCCACAGTTAACAGGTGTCCGAAAACGCCTTTGTGTGCAAATTTGGGCCGTTGTTTCAACAATGGTCGAATCGAGTCTATGTTCGAATAGAAAAACGCACTTTCGACCTGATGAGCAAATGACGCATCAAGCCCGATATCCGTAACTGTAAATTCACCAACACAGGCAGCAAATTCAGTATGAAAGAAAGAAAGCTTGGGTACCTGAAACGTAATGGTGTGCTTCGCTTTTATTATAGCCACACCTTCCCCGATAAAAGTAGCGTCAGCAGATGCCGGCAAACCGGAAGGCAGGTCGATGGCAACCACCGGCACATTTAGCGCATTGATATGATTGACCAGATCTGCTGCTATACCATGAAGTGGACTTTGAACGCCGGTTCCAAACAATGCGTCAATAACAAGAATGCCGGATGAGTGGAAATCGGGAAACACTGTTTTGGAAGAAATGGTTTCCAATTTAACCTGATCCTCTTTCAGCAAACGTGCATAGTTGATCTTAAAATCATCCGATGATTTCTCCGATTCATCCAGAATAAATACAGCTACCGGTATATGTTTAGAAAGCAACAAACGTGCTATAGCTAATCCGTCACCACCGTTGTTTCCTTTGCCACAAAATACTACTATGTTCTTTCTTTGCAGTGAATGATAGATTTTCAGAATGGGTTCAATGCAGGATTGGGCGGCTCTTTCCATCAGGTCAACGGAAGAAACCGGCTCATGCTGAATGGTAAAGCGGTCCCATTCTTTTATTTGTTGTGCCGTGAGCAGTTTCATGCCTTATATTTGCGCCTTTCGATGAGCAAAAGTACCATAAATATTGTGAACCGCAGGGCTAGTTTTGAATATCAGTTTATTCATAAATACATAGCCGGTATTGCCTTATTGGGTACCGAAATTAAATCGATTCGCGAAGGAAACGTGAACCTGGCCGATGCCTATTGTTTTTTTCGCGATGAAGAATTGTATGTGCGCAATATGCATATCGGGAATTACAAGCAAGGCACACATAGCAATCATGAGCCATTGCGCATCCGTAAATTGTTGCTGAAAAAAGTGGAACTGCGAAAACTCAGGAGTAAAAGTCAGGATCAGGGAGTTTCCATTGTACCGGTGCGTCTCTTCCTTTCAGAAACCGGATATGCCAAGATGGAAATTGCTTTGGCCCAGGGAAAGAAATTATTTGATAAACGGGAAAGCCTGAAAAAGAAGGATATTGAGCGGGAAATGCAACGCATGAAATAATGGATTAAATTGAGCGATAATTCGGTTTGCAGCCTTCATACCGCATCAGATGACCGTGCATTTAATTCTTACCAATTCCTTTTCAGTTACAAATGGCAATTCGTTGAATCAGGATGTACTTCACATATAAATTTTTCGTTAACAAAGAAAAAAATAGAATTTTTTCCCTTTTTTCGCATTTCTATAAATAAGCATACAAATTATAACTTCAACAATATGAACAAGGTTCTAACACAAAAAAAGGAAAGCAAACTGAAAAGCATGTTTGCATCGTTCGCGATCCCGGTACTGGTTGCAGTAGGTATCTGTATTTACATCTTCGTTTTAGGTAACTCCTCTAACTTTGAGGGTGGCGATCCAAAAAATCATCCGGTTCCAGATGGCATCGGACATGTGTTAGGCCTGATTTACAAAGGCGGTTTCATTGTACCAATTCTGATTTCTCTTGTATTGATGAGTATTACCTTTTCTATCGAACGGTTTTTAACCATTACCAAAGCAAGCGGTAAAGGATCGGCTGAAGCATTTGTACGTAAAGTACAGGCACATCTGGCCGGTAATCAGGTAGAAGCTGCACTTGCTGAATGCGATAAGCAACAAGGTTCTGTTGCCAACGTAGTTAAAGCTGTATTGTACAAATACAAAGAAATGTCGGCCAACAACGAATTGGATACCGATCACCGCGTATTGGCCATTCAGAAAGAACTGGAAGAATCCGTATCTCTGGAATTACCCATGCTGGAAAAAAATCTGGTAATTATTGCTACAATGGCTTCCGTATCTACCCTGATTGCACTCCTCGGAACAGTTTTGGGTATGATCAAGGCGTTCTCGGCTTTGGCCAGCGCTGGTTCACCGGATTCAGTAGCTCTTGCAAACGGTATTTCTGAGGCTTTGATCAACACAGCATTGGGTATCGGTAATTCGGCTATAGCCATTATCATGTACAATGTATTTACAACCCGCATCGATAAAATCACCTATACCATTGACGAAGCAGGTTTTAGTATTTCACAACAGTTCGCAGCTACCCATAAATAAGCTACTTTAGGATGAAACGGACCCGTAATTTTACAGGTAAACCGTATCGTTCCAGTGTTAACCATAATCTGATATAAGATGCCTAAAGTAAAAGTTCCCCGTAAGAGTACGACGGTAGACATGACGGCAATGACCGACGTGGCCTTCCTCCTGCTCACCTTTTTCATGTTGGCGACAAAGTTTAAACCCGACGAACCGGTGGTGGTAGATACTCCTTCTTCTATTTCCGAAATCAAATTGCCCGAATCTGATATCATTCAAATCACCCTTGATAAGACAGATCGCATATTTTACAGCGTTGATGGTCAACATACCCGTGAGGAAGTTTTAAAACGCATGTCGGAAAAATACAAGGTTACCTTTACCGATAAGCAAATCAAGGAATTCTCGTTACTGTCTACCTTTGGTGTACCCATTGCACAATTGCCGCAATTGCTGGATACCAAACCGGAAGACAGGGCTAAAGTAGATCAGAAAGGAGTACCTTGCGACTCGCTCAACAACGAATTGGCGGATTGGATCTGGCAAACCCGACTGGTTAACAATAATGTTCGCGTTGCCGTTAAAGGCGACAGAGAGACCAGTATGCCGGTAGTAAAAAAAGTAATCGCAACCCTTCAGGATAAGAAGGTAAACCGGTTCAATTTCATCACCAGTATGGAAAGACCGGAATAAGTTCATATTCAAAAACATTTAAACAGCAGAACAGATGGCAGAAATAGAAGGTGGCGGCGGCGGTGGAGGTAAACATAAAGGCGGTAAGAAAAGAGGTAAAAAACTTTCTACCCGTGTTGACTTTACTCCCATGGTGGATTTGGGTTTCCTGTTAATTACCTTTTTCATGTTGACTACATCCATGAACAAACCGCAAACCATGGAAATCAACATGCCGGTAAAGGATGAAGTAGAAGAGAAAGATAAACCAAAAATCAAAGCCTCGCAGGCGATCACCTTGTTGCTGGCAAAAGACGATAAGGTGGTTTATTATTTTGTAGATGTTGTAACCGGAGAGCCCGGACCTCCGATGATTACTGATTACTCCAAAGGCGGTGTACGGGCAACCCTTATTAAAGAAAACCGATTGCGCAACCCGAATCTGGATTCTATTACGGTGTATAAAAGAATGCTGAACGAAGGTGCCATCAATGAAGAAAAGTACAGGGGCTATATTTCCAATATCAAATCCTATAAAGATGGTTTGATTGTAATCATCAAAGCCGCCGATAATGCAAAATATAAAAACATGATCGATATCCTCGACGAAATGCTGATCTGCAATATCGGACGCTACGCCATCGTTGATATATCGGATATAGAAAAGGATATGTTAAAAACCGTTAACCTGCAATAACCATGTCTATAGGAAAAATAAACATATTCGAAAGCAACTGGGTTGACATGGTTTTTAAAGGACGTAACCATGCTTATGGCGCCTATGAGTTGCGAAAGAAAAGCGATGATTATACCATTAGAGGCGTAATACTGGCCATCGTATTTTTCACGCTAACGATTTCTGCACCGGTAATTGTTAACTATATCAAAGGTCTGGTGCCGAAGGATCTGGAAGATGTAAAGATTGTAGAAGTAAATACTTTGGAAGAGCCACCACCGGTGGATAAAAGTCAACCACCTCCTCCACCGGCTGAACCTCCTCCACCGCTGAAGTCAACCGTTAAATTTATACCTCCCGAAATAAAACCGGATGAAGAAGTTCCGGATGAACCGCCACCAACTCAGGAAGAAATGAAAGAGAAAGATGCGGGTGTAAAGACAGAAGAAGGCGATGCTGAAGGTATTGATGCCAGTTTAATGGAAGACGATGGACTTACCGGTGATGCCGGACCTGAAATCATGACCTTTGCCGAGCAAATGCCTGAGTTTAATGGAGATCTTTACAAGTATCTTGGCGATAATATCAAATACCCAACTGTAGCGCGTGAAAATGGCATTGAAGGACAGGTTGTAATGCAGTTTGTTGTAGGTAAAGACGGGAAGATCGACGAAAAATCAATAGTTATCGTTAAAAAGGTGGGTTGGGGACTGGAAGAAGAAGCCATTCGTGTGGTTAAATCCATGCCACATTGGAAACCGGGCAAACAAAACGGAAATCCGGTATACGTGAAATGTACCCTTCCAATTCGTTTTAAACTTGATAATTAAGACTTTAGTTTATTGAACAACGACGAAAACGATGATGATCGCAGGAAATCCGCAGGCTTCGTAAGATACCTGGGAATTGCAATGGCACTGATTTATTTGTTGATGGGATTTGTGATTGCGTTTACTCCTCTGTTTGCCATGGTGAGTGCGGGTTCACGCTATATATTGGGATTGATTTTGGGAATTTACGGACTATTCAGATTTTATCGTGTATTTTCGCAAAAATGAAATGCCTTTATTGGATTCTCTTTCTATGCGTCGGACTTGGTTCGTGCAGCGGATCCGCTGACAAAAAATACAACGACGACACTGCTACAAGCGGTTCTATAACCATAGCAGCGGATGAAAGTTTACTGCCTATAGTTGAAGCAGAAATAGAAGTTTTTCAAAGCATTTACCCCGAAGCGCATATTCGCGTTATTTATACCAACGAGTACGATGCCATCGATCTGATGTGCAAAGACTCAGCCAGATTGGCCATTGTTACCCGCGGATTATTACCCGAAGAGAGAGCAGCATTCGAACGTGACCAGATTACTCCCCGCTTCTCTCCCTTTGCCTATGATGCCATTGCCATCTTGCTGAACCGGAAAATAAACGATACGATCTTTTCATCCCAACAAATTGCCGGTATCTTAAGCGGAGAAATCAAAACCTGGAACGACCTCAACCCGGCATCAGCAGCCGATCCGATTCGGGTAATATTCGACAGTCCGAAATCAGGAATTACACGCTACTGCAACGACTCATTGTTGAAAGGGAAATCATTGGGCAAACAAAGTTTTGCTGTAGATGGCAACCGGAAAGTAATAGACGAAGTTGAAAAAGATCCCAATACCATCGGATTGATTGGCATTACATGGATCAGCGATCAGGACGACTCGTTGTCGCGTGGATTTATCAACCGTATCAGGGTAGCAAGCCTTGTGGTTCAGCAACCGGCAGAAGCCGCCACCATGAAGCCTTTTCAGGCTTACATTGCCCTTAAACAATATCCACTCTGGCGCGAAGTTCAAATCATCAGCAGGGAGGCACGTGTTGGACTTGGCACAGGCTTTGCAAGCTTTATTGCAAGCGATAAAGGACAACGCATTGTACTTAAATCGGGATTGGTTCCCGCTAAAGCACCCATCAGAATCATACAAATCAACAATAAGAACCTATAAGTAAATAGCACATGACGCATCCTTTCAAACACCTATTATCCGGAATTGCCCTGCTGACCACTTTAATGGCAGGTGCACAAACCTTGCCGGATGGAATTCAGGCCATCGATTACGACAAAAATGAAGCAGCCAGAGACATTCTGCATAGGCTCACCCAAAAAGAACCTGCAAATGGTTCAAATCATTATTATTTGGGAAGGGCTTATATCAATCTGTACCGATTGGATTCGGCGCGAATGGCATTTAATCACGGCGTTCAGGCCGAACCGTTGAATCCGGCAAATTATGCAGGATTGGGAGAATTATTGCTGGAAGAAGGCAAAACAGAGGCCGCCCGCGAACAATTCAATAAGGCGCTATCATTCAGCAAAACAAAAGATGGCCGTGTGAAAGACGTTCAGGCATTGCGTGTAGTTGCCCACTCCATGGTATTGGCCGAAAATAAACTCATCGATGAGGCCGTTGCGCTGATTGAACAAGCCCTTGAACAAAAACGGACGTACGAAATTTATGTTACTGCAGGAGATATTTACCTCGAGAAAAACGATGGAGGAAAATCGGCCAGCATGTATGAAAAGGCTATCGAAATGTCCCCTAAAAATCCTCAGGCTTATGTAAGGGTGGCCAATATCTGGTTGCGCGTAAAGAATGCCGATGCTACGCTCAATGAACTGAACCGGGCTTTGCAGATCGACAGCAATTATGCACCGGTATTGAAAGCGCTGGCCGAATATTACTCGCAAACACGCCAGTTTGAAAAGGCTAAGTTGTATTTCGAACGCTACCTGACCAACTCTGAAAACAGTACCTCTAACCGCGCCCGTTATGCACGAATTTTATTCCGCAACAAAGATTATAACGAAACCTTACAAGTGATTACCGATTTACTTAGTCGCGATGAATCAGATTTATATATGTTTCGTTTGGGCGGATACAGTTATTTTGAGGTCGGTAATGAAAACAAGGATACCTCTAATTTTCGTCCGGGTGCAGCCTTGTTACAGCACTTCGTAGACCACATCGATACTGCAAAAATACTCTCCAGCGATTACGAATACCTGGGTAAATTATATGCCCGGATTCCAGAAATGGATAGTTTGGCTGTAGTGTATATCAATCTGGCTTTGCAAAAAGATCCTCAGAAAATTGAACTGCATCGCGAAGCCGGTTTGATCTATAACCGCATTCGCCGTTTCGACCAGGCTATTGTGTGTTTTGAAACCTATATAGCGAAAGCAAGTAAACCCAATGCTGCCGATTATTATATGTTGGGCATTGCTTCCAATTACGGGAAAGAATATGCTAAAGCCGACAGCGCTTTTGGTATGATCAATATCCTGAAACCTGATTATGCAGAAGCTTATTATTTCCGCGGTCTTGCTGTAGGTGCTATGGATCCCGAATTTAAAACACCGGCAGCTAAAGATCATTGGGAGAAATTTGTATCCATGGCCGAAAGCAATCCGGATAAATATAAAAAATACCTGATCTCTTCCTATAACTATATTGCCAAGTATTATATCAAACAGGATGAAAATACACGTGCCAAAGAATACCTGAATAAATTATTGGCTCTGGATCCGGATAATAAAGAAGCAAAAGACATCATCAGGCAACTCGATGCTCCACCTCCACCCGCACAGAAACCTGCAAAAAAGAAATAATGATTAAACCGTTCCAAAGCGTTGGGACGGTTTTTTTATTTGGTATTGATATAGTTGGTAACCATACGTCCCATGCGCTCCAACTGAACTTCCAGGGTTGCAAACATTTCAGGAATCTGTTCCAGATCCGTCAGAGTTCTTGAGGCTTGTTCCAGTTTCAGAATGCGATCCATTAGCTCTTGATCGCCTAGCATGCTGATGGATGATTTCATTTTATGCGCTGTAGATGAAACTTTAGTCCAATCACTTTCTTCAATATGTTGTTTTAAAATAACCGAATCGGGCAGCGTGTGTGTAATAAACATCTGCAGAATTTCTTTAATAAATGCACTATCACCTCCGGAAACACTTTCGAGATAAGTTAAGTCGAGTTGCATGTTGGTAAATCAAAGAAAAAAAAACCAGATAAACACAATAAACTTCGTCATTCTTCCGTCGATAGTTTTTCCGTATGTTTGAACTTCTTATGAATGCAGGCATTTGCAGCTTATCCAATATTCCCGTGAGAAAACTTCCGGATGGCACATCCGAAATGACGACAATGCTTCTCTTTGGAGAAACATACAATATCAAGGAAACGCAGGGTGAATGGTGCCGTATACGTATCGACGATGATCAATACGAAGGTTGGATCAACCGAAAACAATTCACGGCATACACAGATCCTTTTAAGGAGAAATATATATTGAACCATTTCCCGGCTTCTACTATTCAAACCAATGGTGAAACACATTTTATTTTGCCGGGAAGCCAGGTGGATACATTTGAAAAGAATCGGTTTCTTTTGAATGGTAAACACTATCATATCGAAACCGGAAATGAAATTCCTCGTACCATTGTTACGCTTGCAATGGGTTATTTAAATACCCCTTATTTGTGGGGTGGTCGTTCCCTTTTTGGAATAGATTGTTCGGGGTTGATTCAGGTAGTTTTTAAAATGGCCGGAATCTCCATTCATCGCGATGCCTGGCAACAGGCAGAGCAAGGCGAAGCAGTAGACTTTCTTTCGGCAGCGCAAACCGGTGATCTGGCTTTTTTCGATAATGCAGAAGGAAGAATTACACATGTCGGTATTCTGCTTTCTTCTTCCAGCATTTTACATGCCAGTGGAAAAGTAAAAATCAACACCATTGATAATTATGGCATTCTAAATGAAGAAGAGAACACCTATTCACATAAATTGCGCATTATTAAACGTTTCATTCCAACCTCATAATCCAAACCTCATATGTTAAAAAAAGGCGATCCGGCTCCGGCATTTACACTGTTCAACACCGACAAACAAGAAGTTTCACTCGACAGCTTAAAAGGAAAAAATCTGGTTATCCATTTTTTCCCGCAGGCATTTACCGGTACCTGTACCACCCAATTGTGCACCGTTCGCGATGCTATTCATTTATACCACAACGATAAAGTGGATGTAATTGCGATCTCTGTAGATTCTGCCTTTTCGTTAGGCAAATTCAAAGAAGTTCAAAACATCAACTTCCCTTTGTTGTCGGATTTTAACAGAACAGCATCACCGGAATATGTGGGATTCTACGAAAAATTTGCCATGGGCATGAAAGGTGTAGCACGTCGTGGTGCATTTGTAGTAGATAAGGATGGCATCATTCAATACGCTGAAGTATTAGAGACTCCGGGTGAATTACCCAATTTTGAAGCCATCAACGAAACATTGAAAACACTGGGCGCATAAGGCTTTTTTGCAATTGCTTTTGTGAAATTAAAAACCTGATTATATTTGCAGGCCTCAAAGCAAAATGGTTTCGTAGCTCAACTGAATAGAGCATCTGACTACGGATCAGAAGGTTACAGGTTTGAATCCTGTCGAGACCACAAAAAGCCACCCCACAGGTGGCTTTTTTCATACAATGTAACTTTTTAAGAAAATATTAAGAAAATTCAATACACTTGTATATATGAAATTAGAAGAAGAATTAAAGCAACGTAAATTCTCATCTGAGTATGAGAAGCTGTTTGTAAATGTTCTCTTTACTGCCGGTTATTTCGAGTCATTGGCCATTCAACGATTCAAACCATTCAACATTTCGATCCAACAATACAATGTGTTGCGCATTCTGAGAGGTAGTAACCCCACTCCTCTGATGTTAAGTGACATTTCGTCGCGCATGATTGATAAAAACTCCAATGCTACACGTCTTGTAGAAAAACTTCGCGTAAAAGGACTTGTAAAGAGGGAAATTTGCAATAACAACCGCCGCCAGGTAGATATCAGTATTACACAAAAAGGTCTGGATTTGTTGACTGAAATTGAAGTGAATGCGGAAGATTTTCATAGTCAGCTCAAGGTACTTACCATCGACGAAGCAACTGCTCTTAATGAGTATTTGGATCGTTTGAGAGGATAGTTTTTTTGGTCTGATAATTGTAGCTACAATTAATACACTATCAAAAAAAAATTACCCATGAAAAAAATAATTCACCGGGAAGAGAATCGCGGTCACGCCAACCATGGATGGCTCAATGCCAAACACTCCTTTAGTTTTGCACAGTGGTTCGACCCCAATAAGATTCAATTTGGCGCATTGCGCGTCTTGAATGATGATGAAGTAGCCCCAGGCATGGGATTTGGCAAGCATCCGCACGAAAACATGGAAATCATCACCCTTGTACAGGAAGGTGCTCTGAAACATCAGGATAGCATGGGCAACGGATCAACCATGCGACCGGGCGATGTACAGGTGATGAGTGCAGGAACAGGTGTTTTTCATTCCGAAATGAATGCCTCAGCCGATGAAGCTGTACGCTTGTTTCAGATCTGGGTATTCCCCGACAAGCAGCAGGTCAAACCCCGGTACGATCAAAAGCATTTTGAAGCTTCCGGGCGAATGAATCAGTGGCAGGAAATCATCAAACCCGATACGCAGGAGAATGGGGACGCCATTTTTATTCATCAGCAAGCCTGGTTCAATCTGGCTGATCTGGAATCCGGAAAATCGTTGGCCTATACTTCCAAAAAAGCAGGAAATGGTGTTTATCTGTTTGTGATTGAAGGAGATTTGGAAGTAGCCGGAGAAAAATTAAAACGCCGTGATGCCATTGGCTTGACGGATTTTGATACCCTGGAAATTAAAGCCCTCTCTCCTGTTCGTATGCTGGTAATGGATATTCCGATGATTGATTAAGCAGGCGATACAGGATTGGTTGCAACTGTTACAACCTCAATAAAAGACTGTATTTTTGTTTTTCAGTTCAGCTAATTATGCTTCCCTTTTATTACAGCTGTTTTATTTCACCTCTGGGTCCCATGCGTATCAAAGCCACGGAGAACAGTATCTATGAGATCCTGTTTGCGGAGGAAGCATCAGAGAGCGATATGCATCAGCCACCTGTAATTGCGGAATGCATTAAACAACTCGAAGCTTATTTTTCGGGACAAATCCGGACCTTCGATGTAGCCGTTAATCCGGGAGGAACTCCTTTCCAGCAAGCTGTATGGGAGCAATTACGGGCATTGCCTTACGGTACAACCACCACTTATTTAAAACTGGCTGAGTTGAGCGGAGAAGCTAAAAATACACGCGCCATTGCAGGAGCTATTGCTAAAAATCCATTGGCCGTGCTTATTCCCTGTCATAGGGTTTTGGGATCCAACGGCAGCCTCACCGGGTATGCCTGGGGACTGGTTCGAAAACAATGGCTGATTGATCACGAGGCGCGTTGCAGCGGATCGTATATGAAATTGTTTTAAGGTGTTTGAAGCAACCAGGCTTCAGCATTCTCACCGGATTTGATCTCGCGTAATTTTTGTTCCGCTTCACTCCTGCTGGTAAACGATGCATAACTCACCCGCTGGCATTGTATAGCCGGATTAATCAATACCTCAGCATGATATCCCTTACGCGTTAATTCAGCTTTGAAATGTTCAGCATTTCGCTTTTTACAAAATACACCACCTATGATGTAGTAGTGCCCGCTCTCTGCGATGGTTGATTCGGGAACAATTAAGTTTGTTTCAGGTTCATCAGTTACTATCGCTTCTAAAGCAGGTTCCACAACAACCGGAGGCAACAAAGATTCGGGTACCACAGGAATATAGAAGCTGGTTTTAGCCGCTGCTATGCTTTTCCCAAAGTTTTCCAGATTATACACATACGGTTCTTCAATCGGTTCAACCGAAGCAATGGGTTCTGTAATAGCTACAGTTGATTCAGAAACAGAATCAGTTGTTAGTGTATTATCGGAACTCAGTGGGTTTTCCGGAATCAATACCGGTTGTTCAATGGTTTCAGGTACGATAGAAACCACAGGTTCTTCTGCTTGTTGCAGGTTTTCTACATGCACAGTAAGGGTATCTTCCTGTTTGTTGAACAAAGAATCAAACCAGGAAGTTATGTTCAGACTGGCATTGCCAATATGTAAATTACCTGTCGGGTTCTCACGGAAATAAATCCATCCGTTGATCATCAACATCAGAGTTAAAACAGCCACAAGAGTTTTAGGCCAAAAATGACGACTTCTACCTGATGCAGGTGTTACCGGTTTTCTTTCTTTGAATAAACGGGTCTTGCGCATGCGGGTATATCCGGTTGATACAGAATCTGCCTGTAACGGCATTAATCCATAAGAGGAAGCCAGATAATTGTTTTGCCGGTCGGGCAGGAATACATAGTTCGCTTCGGCATTCAACCTGAAACTACCAAATGCATCGATGCTGATTTGTTTCTTGTCTTGCAGGGTTTCCACCACCTGGTTAACCAGTTCTTCAATGCGATGAATCGCCTGAGTATATGATATGGTAGTAGTTTCGGCCAGCTTGCCCGCCAACAAACCATCGTTGGAACGTAAATTCTGATTGAAAATAATGCGCTTACCGGGAGGCAGTATAACATGGGAAATCTGATCGATGCGAGCCGGTTCACGGTTGCAAACAAACCCTCCAAAAGAAGGTATAATCACACAATCGTGATCATACAAGAGGCTTTTCACCAATTCCCAAATATCGTTATGACTGCCAGCGTTCATTGGTTGCAATTTATCATCTGCACATGAATTTTCTAAACAAAATTAAGAACACCCTGTGCATGAGCCTGGTGCCCGTTATGAAAGGTTCATGAGAGCAGGATAATAAAAAAACGGAACCGGGATTAAGCGGTTCCGTTTGAATTGTTATTCTGTTGTATCCGGTCCGGTTGGTGCCTGAGGCATTTCCGAATCAGGCGCGGCATCTGATTCAGTCCCCGGTATTTCTTCTGTTTCTGTATCTGCTTCGACTTCAATATTCTGAATACGAGCAACGGAAGCGATTTCATCCTTATCGTCGAGGTTGATCAACCTAACACCTTGTGTTACGCGTCCCAACACCCTCAGATCGCTGGTTGCCATTCGTATGGTAATACCGTTGCGGGTCATGATCATAATATCGGTTTCGTCGTCAACATCTTTGATAGCAACCAGCTTACCGGTTTTTTCGGTCACGTTCATGGCCATTACTCCTTTTCCACCCCGGTTGGTAATGCGGTAGTCTTCCACTTCGCTGCGTTTACCCATTCCGTTTTCTGCTACAACCAGGATATTGGTGGTTTTCGGATCTTCGATGGCAATCATTCCGATTACCGTATCCAGTTCTCCAAGGCGTATTGCACGAACACCGGTAGCTGTACGCCCCATCGGACGTACGGTACTTTCGTTGAAGCGGATTGCTTTTCCTTCTTTGCTGGCGATAATAATTTCGCTGCTTCCACTAGTCAGACGTGCTTCTACCAACATATCCCCTTCGCGCACATTGATAGCGTTAACACCATTGGCACGTGGTCGCGAATAAGCTTCCAGAGTAGTTTTCTTGATGGTACCCTGTTCGGTACACATCATTACAAACGTATTGTTGATGTATTCCTCGTCGCTCAGGTTTTTCACGTTGAGGTAAGCCATTACTTTATCATCAGCAGTTATGTTTATGAGGTTTTGAATGGCTCTGCCTTTGGAGGTTTTCTCCCCTTCCGGAATTTCCCAAACCTTTAACCAGAAACATTTACCCTGATTGGTAAAGAACAAAATATAATTGTGGTTGGTGGCCATTAATACATGTTCCACAAAATCTTCTTCACGTTTTGCAACTCCGCGTGATCCGCGTCCACCGCGATTTTGCGTGCGGTACTCGCTGAGCAGGGTACGTTTCACATAACCCAGATGCGAAATGGTAATAACCACTTCATCATCCGGAATAAGATCTTCCATGCTCATCTCATCTCCGCTCATTACGATTTCGGTACGGCGTGCATCACCGTATTTTGCTTTCATCTCGGTCAATTCATCCTTGATGATTTGCATTCTCAGGGTTTCATCGGCCAAAACGGATTTCAAATAGTTGATGAGTTTCATCAACTCGGCATATTCGTCTTTTATCTTATCGCGTTCCAGTCCGGTGAGTTTTTGCAAACGCATATCCAGAATAGCTTTCGCCTGAATTTCACTCAGTTTAAAATTCGACATCAAACCGTTGCGCGCATCTTCTACGGTACGGGCGGCACGAATCAGGGCAATCACTGCATCGAGGTTATCGAGGGCAATCAGTAAACCTTCCAGAATATGTGCTTTCTTCTCTGCTTCTTCCAGTTCGTATTGCGTACGACGCACAACCACTTCATGACGATGTTCCACAAAATGACGAATCTGATCTTTCAGGTTCAGCATTTCCGGACGACCTTTCACCAGGGCTACATTGTTTACACCAAACGATGTTTGCAATGCGGTGTATTTGTACAACATGTTCAATACCACGTTCGGCACTGCATCACGCTTAAGGTCAAATACCATGCGCATTCCGTCACGATCCGATTCATCACGAATATCGCTGATGCCTTCAATTACCTTTTCGTTTACCAACTCGGCAGCACGTTCAATCAGGGATGCTTTATTTACCTGATAAGGTATTTCGTAAACTACAATTTGTTCTTTGCCGGTTTTGGTGGTTTCAAAAATGGCTTTACCACGCATGATGATACGTCCGCGACCTGTTTCCAGTGCTTCTTTTACACCCTGGTAACCATAAATAATTCCTCCAGTAGGGAAATCCGGTGCCTTTACATGTTTGATCAATTCACTGATCTCAATATCGCGGTTATCGATATAGGCCATGGTACCGTCGATCACCTCGGAAAGGTTATGAGGCGCCATGTTTGTAGCCATACCTACTGCAATGCCGGAAGCTCCGTTGATGAGCAGATTGGGAATTTTAGAAGGCAAAACAGTAGGTTCGGTTAAGCTATCATCGAAATTGGGACGAAAGTCAACCGTATTTTTATCGATATCAACGAGTAACTCTTCAGCGAGTTTACGCAAACGTGCTTCGGTATAACGCATGGCAGCCGGTGGATCCCCATCTATGGAACCAAAGTTTCCCTGTCCGTCGACCAGCGGATAACGCAAATTCCAATCCTGCGCCATCCGTACCATGGCATCGTAAACGGAACTATCTCCGTGTGGATGATACTTACCCAATACTTCACCCACAATACGGGCTGATTTTTTGTGCGCACGGTTGGAAGCCAGTCCGAGGTCGGTCATGCCATACAAAACCCTGCGGTGAACCGGTTTCAGACCGTCGCGAACATCGGGCAATGCCCTTGAAACAATAACCGACATCGAATAATCGATGTAGGCCGTTTTCATTTCGTCTTCAATGTTGATGGGAATAATTCTATCTTCTGCCATGCTGCTAAATAATTTGTCTTTCGCTGTTTTTTTTGAAAGCCCTGCAAGATACGATTAGACGCAGTTTTAGCAGCGTTTTAATGAAGAAAATACCCACAAATTTTTGTTTATTTGTGGATAATCAATTGCCCCTATATTTGATCGTATCAAAACTGCTGAAATGAAATCCTTTTTACTCCTTTTTTTATTGCTGATATCATCCGTTCAGGGGCAAAGTAAAATACTTTCCGATACGCCGGAAGTAGCAGTGTTTCCTAACCCTGCCGTTCATTTTATAGACATACAGTTTGAAGTTGATGAAGAGCAATCTCTCAATTATAAAATTTACGACTTGCAAGGGGAACTAAGGTACAGTTTGAGTTTAACGGGTGTGAAGGGTACAAACCGCCAGCGAATCTATCTTGATCAATTGAATGAAGGCATGTATCTCCTGCAGGTAAAAGGAACCGCATGGATCTATACGCAAAAAATATTCAAACTAAAAGGAACCGAACGCATAGACAAGGCCGATTTATTGCATACCGAAATCAGTCTGCAGATTCGGAATCTGGCTCAGAAAAGCATCGAGGGCAGCGCCAAATTAGCGATATACATAAAAGATTCAAACCCGGATTCGATCCGGTTCGATTTATTGAAGCTGACGGTAAGTGCTGTAAAAATTGATACTGTGAATTTGAGTTTTTCGCAGAACGACAGTCAACTTACTGTGCTTCTCCCCTCCGGAATTAATCAGGGAGACACCCTGCATTTTACCATCGCATATAGCGGACAACCAATAGCAGATGCGCGTTGGGGAGGTTTTTTCTTCAACGGAAACTACGCTTACAATATGGGTGTTGGTATGGCTTCCAACCCCCATTCGTTTGGCCGGTGCTGGTTTCCCTGTTTCGACGATTTCAGGGAACGATCTACCTATTCCTTTCACATCACCACCGATAGTAGCTGGAAAGCTGTGTGCAACGGCTTAAAAAGCCCTGATTCAACCCATGCTGATGGCAGCACAACCTGGAATTGGGAAATCGTTCAACCCATACCGGCCTATCTGGCCTCGGTAGCTGTAGGAAAATATGAATTTGTAGAAAGCATCTATACCGGATTGAATGGTTCTATCCCTATTCTGATTGCTGCCGAAGCCAAAGACACGGCCAATGTGCGCAAATCTTTTATCAACCTTCAGGCAGCCATGCAATGTTTTGAAAGTAAGTTTGGCCCTTATCCTTTCGATCGTATCGGTTTTGTGGCTGTACCCTTCAATTCGGGAGCCATGGAACATGCCACCAATATTGCATATCCCGTTTATGCCATCGATGGAACCCTGCAATTTGAAACACTGTTTGCACATGAATTGTCGCATATGTGGTGGGGCAATCAGGTTACCTGCCGCACTGAAGCCGATATGTGGCTCAACGAAGGCTGGGCCAGCTATTGCGAGTCGGTTTTTCTGGAATGCCTGTACGGAGAATCTGCTTATTATCAGGAAATACACCAGGTGCAACAGGATGTAAACCTGAATGCGCCCAAGCGTGATAAAGGCTGGCAGCCGGTTTCGGGCATTGACAGCGATATTACCTACGGTATGCATGTGTACCAGAAAGGCGCTTTGATGGTACATAACCTGAGAACCCTTATGGGCGACGAAGCTTTTTTTACAGCCTGTAAGAGTTATCTGAACCGATACCGGTTTTCAGATGTATCAAGCGAGGATCTGCGCCATGAATTTGAATTGCACACTACACAAAACCTCCTTCCATTTTTCCAGCATTGGATTTATGAAAAAGGGCAAATTGATGTGGATGTGGTGCTTGTTGAACGCGTTAAGTCCATCATCGACTCAACGTATTACAATCTTTACCGTATACGGGAAAACAACCGCTATAAAAGTGGCATGACCAGCGATATTCCGCTAACCATTACCCTTCATCTGGCCAAGGATAGTGTGCGTATCATTAATGCGTGGTGTTACGACGGAGAAGGAGGATTTGGTTTCACAGATGATTTGAACTATCCCTTGCTTTATCTCACCGTGAATGAAACAGAAGGATTTGCGTTTGGAAAGAATACAGAGAAACGCAAAATTGGTTCAACCGGAAGTCTCAGCCTGAGCAATGTATTGTTGAATTTAAATGTAACACAGGTGAACGATACAGCCTTGCTGTATATCGAACATCATTGGGTTCCTGCTCCTTCACTCGAAAACCTGAATCAATCGGGCATACGTCTCTCCTGCGACCGCTATTGGACTGTTCGTGGAATTCTGCCTGAAACCTTTACCAGCATGGCATTTTTCAACTACGATGCAAACCCGGGCATTTACCTGGATGAAGATTTTATGAGAAATCTGCAAACCGAAGACAGTCTGGTGTTGTTGTTCAGGCCTTACGGTGAAAAAGCCTGGCAGGTTCATACCGATCATACCTTTCAACCCGGAGTAAAGACAGATAAGACCGGAAGATTCTGGGTAAATAAGCTGCGTGCAGGTGATTATGCTTTTGGAATCCGGGATCATACCATAACCGGTTTAAATCAGGATATTGAATCATCACAACCAGCCCTTGAAGTTTACCCGAATCCAACCGGCGACAGGCTGTGGATCAAAGTAAAATCAGGCGAGATCCGTCAAATTGAGATAATATCGATGGATGGCCGGACCTTGCGAATTGAATCTTCTGACGGTGAATCAACAGTTAATATTGCAACCCAAAACCTGCTTCCGGGTATCTATCAGATACGGGTTGAGTCGGATCACGGGATTTATGGCGCCCGCATAGTAAAACTATAATCATGAAATAGGGTATAAAAAAGACTTTGTTTGCTGCTTCCCTTTTATACATTTGCCCCACTTAAACAAAGCAGAGTTATCTCAAGATATGAAAAACATTACGGTAATCGGATCAGGTACCATGGGCAACGGGATTGCTCATGTTTTCGCACAACATGGATATCATGTTTCTTTGGTAGATGTAAATGAACAGGCCTTGCAAAAGGCATTGGGAACCATTGAAAAAAACCTCGACCGTCAAATCACAAAAGGCAGCTTAACAGAAGCCGATAAAGCTAAAACCCTTGGAAATATTACTACTTTCACGGCATTGAAAGACGGTGTTGCAAATGCTGATCTGGTTGTAGAGGCTGCTACAGAAAACATGCAAATCAAACTGGATATTTTCCGCCAGCTTGATAGCCTCGCTCCTGCCAAAGCTATTCTGGCATCCAATACTTCCTCCATTTCTATCACAAAAATTGCCTCGGTTACTAACCGTCCGGCACAAATTATTGGTATGCACTTCATGAATCCTGTACCAGTAATGAAGCTGGTAGAGGTGATTAACGGGTATAAAACCAGCGCAGAAGTAACCGAAACCATTCTGGAGCTTTCTAAAGCCATTGGTAAGGTTCCTGCTGCATCCAACGATTATCCGGGCTTTATAGCCAACCGCATCCTTATGCCGATGATCAATGAGGCTATTATTTCGCTGCACGAAGGTGTGGGCGGTGTAGCTGAAATAGATACTGTAATGAAATTGGGTATGGCTCATCCGATGGGACCGCTCCAACTGGCTGATTTTATTGGGTTAGACGTGTGTCTGGCTATTCTGAATGTGTTGCACGACGGATTTGGGAATCCTAAATATGCACCTTGTCCTTTGCTAGTAAACATGGTTACTGCAGGAAACCTGGGGGCTAAATCAGGCGAAGGATTCTACAACTATAAAAACGGTACCAAGGAATTGGTTGTGGCCGATCAGTTTAAAAAGATCAGCGCCGGAGGATCCAGAAGAAGCGCTTAACTACAATTTTAATTTTACCTTAGAAAGCTCACCAAATCGGTGGGCTTTTTTTATGCCAGTATGGCACCAATGGTTTAAAGCCAGTTTGTCCCAACTCGTATGTAGTTGCCTACTATGAACTTAATAACCAATAACTTAATAACCAATAACTAATCCCCAACTTTAAGTTCAATAGCTACTTTTACCTGTTCAATTTGTGATTTTGAGTGCAAAAGCTGGTCTTTAATATCGGAAACCATCAGGTTCAATTCCTGCAAATGCAACAATTCATCCATCAACAGTTTATGATAAGTAGTAATGGTTTGCAAAGAATCTAAAGGACTGGTTATTTGTTCTTTAAGTTGATTCAAACGGGCCAATTCCATGGACAGGTCGATGGTTTTAGCCTGCTCGCGGTACATTGAACCCTCTCCATTGAGCAACCAATCAGGATTTAGGGTAGTAAATGCTTGAAGCATACGCTGCAAGAGCTCCAGACCGGGCTTATTTCGCCCTGAAGTGATATGTGTGATCAAGGGTAGGGAAACCCCTAACTCTCTGGCAAATGTAGATTTACTATGCCCTGATTTGATCATGAATTCAATGATACGCTTGTTTATTTCGTCCATAACTGATGTAAAGTTGAATACACAAATGTAAATAGGTGAATTAACATTTGTTCTTTGTGGTTTACAAAAGTTTAATCACTCGTTAACAAATGTGAATTTGTTGGTTATATCTAAGGTTTAATAAGATGCATTTAACTCATTGATATTATATTACTTACGTGTAATATAATGATGCACTTTTACATCACTTAAGTGACGAATATAATCTTGTTAACACTTGTAAGTACTGCAATCTTGTCAGCTTTTCCCTCCTATTGGATTAATTTTTACCTTTGAGCGTGGATTTAGCAACTGTCCTTTTAAAAGAACATAGCAAGCGATTAACTGAAACGATTATAGCGTACGTAAACCAGGATGAATCGCGTTTAGACGAATTGGTGGCACTGGTAACCGGCGGGAAGCCTATTTTAGCACAAAGAGCATCCTGGCCATTAAGTTATGTGGCTATTCGCAATCCGGACTGGATTGAGAAGCATCTTCCCTCCTTGATTTCATTGCTGAAGCGAACCGATTTGCATCAGGCGGTAACCCGCAACATCTATCGGTTTTTACAAGAAATCGATATTCCTGAAGAACTCGAAGGAAAAGTTGCAGAATCAGCCATCCGGCATATCCATGATCCACGTACTCCTATAGCTATCAAGGCATTTGCCATAACTGTGCTCGGAAATCTTTGCAAGAAATATCCGGAATTAGCCCAAGAAGTCCGGTTATTGTTGGAAGATGAGCGTCTCAATGAATCGGGAGCCATAAAGGTTAGAATGCGCTGTGTTTTAAAAGCGCTGGATAAATTGGATAAAATTAAACCTGGTCGATAAAGCGTTCACGCTCTTCGGGTAGCGGGATCCTGCATGATTCCAGCTTTCCAAACCAGCGGTAGCGGTTGCGAGCTACCCAATTGTACACGGCATCGCGTAAAAATCCGGGGATCAGCATAAAGATAAAAAATAAACTCCAGAGTCCTCCCAAATGCCAGAACATAAACAACGCTCCTGCCGAGCGATAGCGGGCTTTTCCACGGTAATAAAAGACAAAGGAATCAAATTGCAACTGTTCACCTAATACTCGTTTAGCATAATCCGATTGCAATGTGGCAAATTGAAAGCGTTTTCGATAATCGTTACGTAAGATAAATTGAACCGATCGGTCGCATAAACCACAAACACCATCGTAAAATATCACCGGATTTTCAATTTTCATCCTCCAACAAAGGTAACCTTAAATTCTATGTCTGCTTTCAATTCCTTACTTTCGTCGCATGGAATTGACATCTCTCACCGCTATCAGTCCGATCGATGGTCGTTACCGCAAACAAGTTGAACCGCTTGCGGCCTTTTATTCTGAATTTGCACTCATTCAATACAGGGTATTGATTGAAGTGGAATACTTTGTCGCATTGGCTGAATTGCCACTACCACAGCTGAAAGGAAAACTTTCGGCCGGACATAAACGTGATCTGCGCGCTTTGTATATCAACTTCACAGAAGCGGATGCATTGCGCATAAAAGCAATTGAAAAAACCACGAACCACGATGTTAAGGCAGTGGAATATTTTCTAAAAGAAGAACTTGATAAATTGGGTTTATCGTCGTGCACGGAGTTTATCCATTTCGGGCTCACCTCACAGGATATCAATAATACGGCTATTCCCATGTTGATACAGGATGCAAACCTGAAAGTAATGATTCCAGCGGTGGAAAGTGTATTGCAGCAAATCAACAAATTTGCAAAAACATGGAAAGACATTCCCATGCTGGCACGCACCCATGGTCAGCCGGCATCTCCAACCAAACTAGGTAAAGAAATGATGGTTTTCGCCGAACGGTTATCCGTTCAACTGGAATATCTGCGGGCAATACCAGCCGCATCTAAATTTGGTGGTGCCACCGGAAATTTTAACGCGCATCATGTGGCTTATCCAAAAACAGATTGGGTTGCCTTTGCCAATAATTTTCTGGATACCATTGGGTTGAAACGTTCCCAGTTCACTACACAAATAGAACATTATGATCAGTTGGCTGCTATGTTTGATGCCTATAAACGCATCAATACCATTCTGATTGATTTCAGCCGCGATATCTGGCAATATGTTTCGATGGAATATTTCAAGCAACAACTAAAAAAAGGTGAAGTGGGTTCATCAGCTATGCCGCATAAAGTGAATCCAATTGATTTCGAAAATGCCGAAGGAAACCTGGGAATTGCCAATGCATTATTCGAACATCTTTCGGCCAAGCTTCCGGTGTCTCGCTTACAGCGGGATCTAACTGATTCAACCGTATTGAGGAACGTGGGCGTACCCATGTCGCATTCGCTGATTGCCTTGAATTCACTCACAAAAGGCATGCAAAAACTGTTGCTGAATGAAAAACAACTGCAGGCCGATCTGGAAGATAACTGGGCGGTTGTAGCAGAAGCTATTCAAACGATTTTGCGCCGTGAAGGATTCCCAAAACCATACGAAGCCCTGAAAGATTTAACGCGTACCAATGCGAAAATCAATGCGAAAAGTTTGCACGTTTTTATTGATAAACTGAAGATTTCAGCAAGCCTCAAAAAAGAATTGAAAAAAATTACTCCGCATAATTATACCGGAGTGTATTAAACTGCCTCATCCTGCTTACCTGATTTTGAAGGTAAGGTTCCAAACACGATATCCCATAAAGGAGAAGAGACTCCGAATGCTTTATCCTCATAAGCCGGATTGTGGTGTTTATGGTGGTGCGTCCACAGGAATTTAATGCCGGGTATGGGCTTCCATGCATGAATGATAAAATGGATAAAGGTGTACCCGATATACCCTCCAACAAATCCGGTCATGTATGCAAATGTTTGTTCTCTGAACAAGAGAAACCAGATCAAGGTAAAAATACCCAGCAGCAGTATTCCCGGAAGCGGAGGCATCATAAGGCGTTCTTTATCACGTGGATATTCGTGATGTACCCCATGAATCAGATATTGAAATTTGCCCGGTTTTATGTGAAAAAGGTAACGGTGCATGATATACTCTGTAAGTGTCCAGCCTATTACGCCAAGCAAAAAGTAAAGGACTCGTTGCTCTGTATTTGAACGGGCAAGCCAGGTGAAGAGAACCATTGCTCCACCATAGGTAATTACGTGTATTACCGGATTGGTTTTGGTAAACAATTCCAGAAAATTACTCCGGAACAACTTACCCTGTCCATCCTTTTTCACTTTCGACATAAGCTTAGTTGTCTAACATCACCAGATTAGGCATATAGCATACTTCTTCCGGCAGTGGTAAGGTATGAATGATTTTTAAATTTAACAAATTGTTTAATATTTCCTGCAGTTGTGAAACTTCAATTTCTGGTTTACAGGCATATTCCAGTTCCTGAAACCATTGCAAGGCATCTGCTTCCCGAATGCCATATCGACTGGCAATCAGGTGTGGTGCATTGCTGTTATTTTGCAATAACATGCAGGATAAATTGATTATACTGAGTATTTCCTTTAATGCATCTTCGTGTGATGCAATAAACCGGTTTGAAACGGCAATAACGAAACAAGGCCATGGTGTGGCACATTCGCCTATCATGCGAAATTCTCCTGAGTCCACATAGGGTTTCGTGGTAAACTTTTCCCACAGGAATAGTTGAGCTACATCCTCTTTCAATGCTTTGCGTGCACCATCCAGGTTTCCAACTACTGTAAACTCATCCGGATTCAACGTAAAATTATGCTTATCTGCATTTACGTATGCCATGAGGTGTGAGCCAGATTTAAAACGACTGACAGCATAAGTATAACCATGCATCTCTTCGGGCGACCGGATGGGAGAATTTGCCGAAACATAGATTCCCCATCGCAAAGGCGAGTTAACATAGAATTGTACAATACGACTTGGGTTTCCCTGAACAATATCTGCAATCATCCCTTCTGTAAGTGCAATAGCAATATCCAACTCACCGGTACGCAAGGCTGTACACATGGCTCCGGTACCTCCCGGAATATCGTTCCAGTGTAACCGAATTCCCTTGCGCGAAAAACTCCCTTGTTCAATGGCCAGGTGCCAGGCCAGGTTAAAATGTTCTGGGACTCCGCCAACATTCACATTGATCATCATGTAGTAGATTAAAACAGAACAACAAAATTAAAGTGAAAGGGTTGGATTAATCGGTAAAGAAATGCACACATTTATCCTCTACCCCTGAATATCTGCAACATTAATTACTCTTCGGAGATGATGAAATTTTGCAATTTCTGAACACGTTTTGTTTTTGGCGATCCCGATTCCTTCAATTCCAGCATGGTTTTATCTATAGCCCGGTTGAGTTCATATCCCAGCAACATGATATAGGTATTGATATAAATAAGCAACATCACCACAATGATTACACCAATTGAACCGTAAACTTTGTTGTATGAATTGAATTGATTCACGTAATAGGAAAAACCCAATGTAGTGAGCAGAATAACCAGACTTGCAAACACAGACCCTGGTGTAATAAATCGCCATTGGCTTTCCTTGTTATGACTAGGTGCCATATAATACACGGTAGAAACGATGGTCAGAACAATGAGCATTACCGTTAAATAATTAAACATAACTAACAAAAAAGTGGAGAGAAACACCGGCAAAACCGACCAACTCACCAATTTTGCGATCAGGAAATTACCAATGGTTACCATCAGCACAGAAATAAGAAAGGAGAAGGCAACCACCATGGCCAGGATGATTGCTACCAGACGTTGTTTCCAGAAAGAACGTTTCTCAGTTTGCATGCCATAGCGGTTGAAGGCTTTCATGAGCGACACAAAACCGTTGGTAGAGAAATATACTGCGGTAAGAAATCCCAGCGACAATAACCCACTGTGTTGTTTTTTGAGAATATCTTCCAGGGTTGATTGCATAGCCTTAAACGTGCTATGCGGTAAGATTCCGGCAAAGAAGGAAAGAATATCGTTGTCCAGATCCTGAAATGGAAGGTATGCAATCAGGGTAAAGAAGAAAATCGCAGAAGGAAAAAGAGCCAGAAAGAAAGTATAAGCCAGCGATGAAGCGCGAATATGCATATCGCGTGTATCAATCCAGCGCGTAAAAAATTCGATAATGGCGTACCAGTTCAATTCCGGATATCCCGGAAAGGGTTTACGCTGAAGCCAAACTATGACCACTTTTGCAGGTTTACTGCGCAATATGGTTCGGGTAATCCTGCTCATCCTTCAAACAAAGGTTGGAAAACTTCGGAAATAAATGCCGGACAACGAACAGGCTTATTGGTTGCTGAATCTATGAACACCAGTGTTGTATCACCGGTGCAAATTAACTGTCCTGCTGCATTGGTAATTTCGTAAAATATTTGGGTACGCGAAGTTGGCAATTCCTTAAACATTGATGTAATCGTCAGTAAATCGTCGTAATACGCCGGTCGTTTAAACACCGCATTCATGCTGTGTACCGGCATCATAACTCCATTCGCTTCGATATTATCGTAGGTCAATCCCAGTTCGCGCAATGCCTCGGTTCGACCTACTTCAAAGTAAAGGGCATAATTGCCATTGTAAACCACACCCATTTTATCTGTTTCGCCATAACGTACACGAATGGTGGTTTGAAAACGTATCATATCAAAAATGCTTGAGTGTTAGTTCGGCAATGGTTGTTCCTATACTCAACGATGAAGTTGCTGCAGGAGAAGGAGCATTGAGAATATGTACTGCATTGGGTCTTTCAATGATTTTAAAATCATCCAGCAAACCGCCGGTGCGATCGCAGGCCTGTGCGCGCACACCCGATTCCCCTTCCATGAGATCATCTTCTTGAATGGCTGGTATGAGGCGTTGTAATGCACGGGTAAAAGCTGCTTTAGAGAAAGAACGGTAAAATTCGCCAAGACCTGTTTTCCAGTATTTTTGCATTACTTTTTGAAATCCCGGCCAGGTAAGCGATTCAAACATTTCCGGAATATCAACATCGGTACGGTGGTAACCTTCGCGTTTGAATGCAAATACTGCATTGGGTCCGGCTTCTACCCCCCCATCAATCATGCGGGTGAAATGAACTCCAAGAAACGGGAAATCAGGATCTGGCACAGGATAAATGAGGTTTTTAACCAAATGTTTTTTCTCCGGTTTAATCATATAATATTCGCCGCGAAACGGAATGATACGTGTATTGGCTTCTTCACCGGCCATCTCGGCAACTTTATCGCAAAACAATCCTGCGCAATTCACCATCAGCTTACCCTGATAAACTTCATTACCGGTAATTATTTCCACTCCATCTGAATGTATTTGAATATCGGAAACCATTTGTCCTGTCTTGATTTCACCACCTGCAGCTACTATCAATTCTGCCAGCTTTTGACAAACCACCGTATAATCTATTATTCCGGTATAGGGCACATGCAATGCTTTTAAACCGCTAACATGCGGTTCATATTGCTTGATTTCCTCCTGTGAAATGTATCGGATTTCTGTTAAACCATTTTCCAATCCGCGTTGGTATAGTTTTTCCAATTCAGGCAATTCCTTTTCTGTGGTGGCCACTATAATTTTACCACACAGGTCAAACGGAATATTATGTTGTGTGCAAAAGCCGAGCAACATGCGATAACCAGTCAGGCAATTCTGAGCCTTGAGGCTACCCGGTTTGTAATAAATTCCTGAATGAATAACTCCGCTATTGTGTCCGGTTTGATGGGCCGCGAGTTGTTCTTCTTTTTCGAGAAGCAGGATGTTTAGTGTCGGATTTTTTAGTAGTAAATGATATGCACTGGAGAGCCCTACAATTCCTCCTCCAATGACGATAATATCCCTTTGCATCTATAAGTGATTATAGTGCAATATTAAGGATATGTTTGTTTCGACGAGCCTGAATTAATTTTAAAAATTAACTCACGCTGTAAATAATGAATACAGCAGCTGCTATTAAAAACCAGGCTGCTACAATTGCGGTTGTCAGAATTTGTTCTCTTTTCATACCGTGCATATTAATTTGCCTTTGCAAGTTAGCAACACCTCTTCTGAAGATGAATTAATTAATGATTAATAAACAATTAAATACAGATTAAACCGAACGGTTGTTACCCTTTAAAAAGTCGTCGTAAGCCATGCGTATTCCCTCTTTCAGAGTAATTTTTGGCGACCACCCTAGTTTTTCCAACTTACTGATATCCATTAATTTGCGTGGTGTTCCATCGGGTTTTGAGGTATCGAAACGCAATTCCCCATCGAAACCTACTACCTGTTTGATGAGTTCGGCTAATTCACGTATGGACAAATCAGATCCGCAACCCACATTGACAAATGATTTTTCGTTGTATTGCTGCATGAGAAGAAAGCAGGCATCTGCAACATCATCAACAAACAAAAACTCGCGGCGTGGTTTACCGGTACCCCAGACTTCTACAAATGAACTGTTGTTTAATTTGGCATCGTGAAATTTACGGATCAACGCAGGCATAACATGTGAATGCTGTGGATGGTAATTATCGCCAAAACCATACAGGTTGGTTGGCATCACCGAAATAAAATTGCAACCGTATTGTTCGCGGTAATTTTCACAGAGTTTGATTCCGGCTATTTTCGCAATGGCGTATGGTTCGTTGGTGTGTTCCAATTCTCCTGTAAGTAACGATTCTTCCCGGAGCGGTTGTGGTGCCATGCGCGGGTAAATGCAGGATGAACCAAAGAACATTAATTTCTTCACACCGGTCGCGTATGCCTGATGAATAACATTGGCTTCCATCATCAGGTTTAAGTAAATGAAATCGGCGCGATAGGTATTGTTTGCCACAATTCCACCAACTTTGGCGGCTGCCATAAACACGTAATCTGGTTTTTCCCGCTCAAAAAAAGCTGCAACAGCTTGTTGATTGGTTAAATCAAGTTGGGCTGAAGTTGCAACCAACAGATTGGTAAACCCTTCTTTTTTCAGCTTACGTAACATGGCAGAGCCCACCATTCCTGAATGTCCGGCGATATAAATTTTATCGTGCAATTGCATCAGAACTTATTCAAAATAGTTGAGGGTTTGAAATCCTGAATCTTTGAGAAATCGTTCTTTCTGCATCAGTTTCACGTCTCCGTTCATCATATCATCGACCAACATGGCTAAATCGTATTTGGGTTTCCAGTTGAGGTTTTTCATGGCCTTGGAAGGATCGCCTTTCAGCAATTCCACTTCGGTAGGGCGATAATAACGCGCATCAACTGCAACCACTTCCTGCCCTATTTTAAGGTTCATGTTTTCGATACCCAAGGCTTTATGTTTTGCACTGTCAATGGATGCCACAAATCCGGTTTCCTTTTCGCCTTCACCTTTAAAATCCAGTTTTATTCCCAGGTATTCAAAACTCATTTTTACAAACTCACGCACCGGGGTAGTTATACCAGTTGCAATCACATAATCTTCCGGTTTCTCTTGTTGTAAAATCAGGTACATCGCTTCTACATAATCTTTGGCATGGCCCCAATCGCGTTGTGCATTGAGGTTTCCCAGAAAGAGCTTATCCTGCATGCCTAATGCAATTTTAGCGGCCGCGCGGGTAATTTTACGGGTAACAAACGTTTCACCCCGTACGGGACTTTCGTGGTTGAACAAAATTCCGTTGCAGGCATACATTCCATATGCTTCGCGGTAATTTACCGTTATCCAGTATGCATACAATTTAGCAACAGCATACGGAGAACGAGGATAAAACGGCGTGGTTTCGCTTTGTGGAACGGCCTGAACCAATCCGTATAATTCGGAAGTTGAGGCCTGATAAACGCGCGTTGTTTTTTCGAGCCCGCAAATACGCAGGGCTTCTAAAATACGCAGAGTTCCAATTCCATCAGCGTTAGCGGTATACTCGGGTGTTTCAAAACTCACATGCACATGGCTCATGGCAGCGAGATTGTAGATCTCATCCGGCTTTGTTTCCTGTATAATGCGTATGAGGTTGGTAGAATCTGTGAGATCACCGTAATGCAATTTTAATCTCAGGTTTTTTTCATGCGGATCCTGATACAGATGATCAATTCTATCGGTATTCAACAATGAACTCCTGCGTTTGATACCATGTACCTGATACCCTTTGTTCAGAAGAAACTCAGCGAGGTAAGCTCCGTCCTGACCAGTAATACCGGTTATTAATGCTGTTTTCATGCTATAGGGAAATCATATTTTATGTTAATTCTTCAAAAAAGCCTGACTGGCGGTTCTTTCTAACGTTGTTCCAGGCAAAATATTTGCCGTTCATAGCTATATAAACTCCGGGAGCAAGTGTTTGTACAAAGGCCAGGGCACTACCGAGATTGAACAATCCATCGCTTGATCCAAACTTATACGGAATCATTGCGCCTGTGAGCACGATTGTTTTATTGGTGATTTGTTCGGCCAGAACCTGCGCCGTATCAGTCATGGTATCTGTTCCATGGGTAATAATTATGCGGGATTCCGGTGTATTTTGACAATTCTCTACAATGCTGTTGCGGTCTGAATCACTCATTTCTAAACTGTCGACCAGCATTAGCGTACGCAGGCTCAGATCTACCTTGCATCGTCCGAGTTTCAATATTTCCTGTATATGGGTGTCTTTAAAAAAAAGTTGACCGTTGAGTTCGTTGTATTCTTTATCAAAAGTTCCACCGGTTACAAAAATCCGTACAGTGCTCATGCCGCAAATATATCGGATCAGATGAATGTTGAAACAAGAACGGCAAATTAAATCCCTAAAACCAAAGCAAGTCCTGCCAGTAATAAACAAGCCCCTATAAAAGTTAGTCCGTACAAACTAACGGCTGCATACACTGCTGAATAATCGTGAAAAAAGGTAAGCAGGCAACTGGTCAGACAAACCAAGGCTCCGGCTACCAACAAATTAAAGCCCAGTTTACGTTGTTTTTTATACTTATGCGATAGGTGTAATTTATCGATCAACGCATTAATATGTTCCATTTCAAAACCCTTTTCAGCCAGAAAATTTCTGATTTCATCAAAGGTCATGCCCTGATGTGCGAGCAATTTAATTTCCTGAAAGTTATTGAATTCTGGTTCCATAATGAGATAACCAACATAGCTAAATAAATGATTAAAGTCAAGTTTTTGGCTTTTTTTATTCTATTTAAAGCAACCCAACGGAATGCAATCTATTATTTCAAACCAAACGGATAAATCGAATTAGTTTGGTCAGGGCTCGCTTTTTTTGCGTTAAATGTTAATATTGTGATTCTATTCAACCTAAACCATTCATGAGTATAACAGACACAAGTCTAGAGTCGGTAGTAATCCGTTTTGCCGGTGATTCGGGTGATGGCATGCAGCTCACCGGGTCGCAATTCACCAATGCTGCGGCCCTTTTTGGAAATGATCTCGCAACTTTTCCGGATTTTCCAGCAGAAATACGCGCTCCGATCGGAACCCTGGCCGGTGTTTCGGGCTACCAGATCCATTTTGGTTCAACTCATATCTACACTCCCGGCGATATGTGTGATGTGTTGGTGGTGATGAATGTTGCGGCCCTGAAAGCCAATATTCGCAACCTGAAAAAGGGCGGAGTAATCATTGCCAATACCGACGGATTTGATGCTAAAAACATGCGCCTGGCCAATGTACCCGATGGTCAGAATCCATTGGAAGACGGAAGCCTCAGCGCCTTTGACCTGAAAACAATTGATGTTACCAAAATTACGCGTCTGGCTTTGACTGATAGCGGGCTTGGAACCAAAGAAATAGACCGGTGTAAAAACATGTTCGTATTGGGGTTGTTGTACTGGATGTATCAGCGTCCGATCGACAATACCATTGCCTTTATCAAAAGCAAATTCAAAAAGAATGAAGCTGTGATGAATGCTAACCTGAAAGTATTGCAAGCTGGATGGAGTTTTGGTGAAACCACAGAAATGTTTGCCAACCGGTATTCCATTGCTCCTGCCAAAATGGAGCCCGGCATTTACCGTGGAGTTATGGGAAATCAGGCTGCAGCTTATGGTTTAATTGCCGCTTCTGTTAAAAGTGGATTGCCTTTGTTTTACGGCACCTATCCCATTACTCCGGCATCCGATATATTGCACGAATTATCGAAATATAAAAATTTCAACGTCAAAACGCTTCAGGCTGAAGACGAAATTGCAGGTATTTGTTCGGCAATTGGTGCTGCATTTGGCGGGCATCTGGCCATTACCGGTTCATCCGGACCGGGAATTGCGTTAAAGTCGGAAGCAATTGGCCTGGCTACCATGCTTGAATTGCCGTTGGTAATTGTAAACATACAACGTGCCGGACCGAGTACCGGTCTTCCAACAAAAACCGAACAGTCTGATTTGTTGCAATCTTATTATGGACGCAACGGTGAATGTCCGGTTGTGATTGTAGCTGCACAGTCGCCAACCGATTGTTTTAACATGGCATACGAAGCTTGTCGCATCGCTCTGGAGCATATGATTCCGGTATTTTTCTTAAGTGACGGGTATCTAGCTAATGGAAGTGAACCCTGGAAATTTCCTAATTCAAAAGACTTACCACCGATACATGTTGAGTTTGCCAAAGAACGCAAAGCAAGTGATGATAAATTCATGCCGTATGCGCGCGATGAAAAGCTCACCCGTCCATGGGCTTTACCGGGCACAAAAGGTCTTGAACATCGAATAGGTGGAATTGAGAAACAAAACATCACCGGAAACATTTCTTACGATCCGCAAAACCATGAGCTGATGGTGCATTTGCGGCAGGAAAAAGTAGATCGGGTAGCTGATTTTATACCTGAGCAAACCATTGACTCTGGTGCCGATAGTGGAGATTTGCTTATTCTCGGTTGGGGTGGAACATATGGCGCATTAAAAACTGCCACGTTACAATTGATTGAAGAAGGATACAAAGTTTCGCATGCACATGTTCGATACCTAAGTCCGTTTCCAAAGAATCTTGGTGAGTTGATGAAGCGGTTTAAAACGGTGGTTGTACCGGAGTTGAATAACGGTCAGTTGGTGAAGATCATCCGCGATAAATATTTTATTGATGCCATTCCGTATAACAAAATTCAGGGTCAGCCTTTTATGTCGGTTGAAGTAATGGATAAGATCAAAGAAATACTGGCCTGATGCATGTATGTATAAACTAAAAACTCCGGATCATCTCCGGAGTTTTTTTATGCTTATAATTTCACGCAAACATTTTTTTGTTCTGTAAAGAAACGCAAAGCTTCCCATCCTCCTTCTCGTCCTACACCACTGTGTTTTACTCCACCAAAGGGTGTTCGCAAATCGCGCAACAACCAACAGTTGATCCAAACAATTCCGGAGCGTAATGAAGCCGCCATTTGATGCGCACGTGTCAGGTTTTCTGTCCACAATGTTGCAGCCAGTCCATAACTGGTAGAATTGGCCATTTGCAATACTTCTTCTTCTGTATCAAATGGTGTTAAAGTTACTACAGGTCCAAAAATTTCTTCCTGATTTGTCCGGCAATCGTAAGCCAGGTTTTCGATCACCGTTGGTTCAATAAACCAGCCGTTGGCACAGCGGCCTTCCAATTTAACCGGATGGCCTCCAAAAAGCACTTTACCCCCCTCCTTTTTAGCGAGTTCAATATAGCTAAGTACTTTGTCGAAATGCATTTTGCTGGCTATGGCACCTACCTGAGTATGATGTTCCAACGGATCGCCCACAGGATGATTCTTTAATTTTTCTACAAATGCAGATTTGAATTTTTCATATATGGGACGTTCGATGAAGATACGCGAACCACAAAGGCAAATCTCACCCTGATTCAAAAAAGAAGAACGCACGGTCTCGGCCAGCATTTTCTGAAAATCGCAATCGGCAAAAATGATATTTGGATTTTTTCCACCCAATTCTAACGACAATTTCTTGAACATGGGAGCTGCTACGCGAGCAATCTCTGCACCGGTTTTGGTGCCACCGGTAAAAGAAATGGCTTTGATATCTGGATGCGTGGTTATGGCTGATCCAACTTTGGGTCCTAACCCATGAACAATGTTCAGCACACCTGCGGGCAATCCTGCTTCTATGCATAATTCACTCAATAAATAAGCAGTCATGGGAGTGATTTCGGAAGGCTTTGCCACTACACAATTTCCGGCAGCTAAAGCCGGAGCAATTTTCCAGGTGAATAAATACAAAGGCAGGTTCCAGGGAGAAATACACCCAACTACACCCAAAGGTGTACGCAAAGTATAGTTAATAGCATGCTGACCCATGGGGTGTGCCTCACTCGCAAAATGTTCAATAGCTGTTGCGAAAAAATGAATATTGCTTACAGCACGCGGAATCTCACCATTTTTGGCCAGCCATTTGGGTTTACCCTGATCTATACTTTCGGCTTCGGCCAGGCGATCCAGATTTTTTTCTACCAATTCCGATAATCGCAGCAGTATGCGTGAGCGTTTCTCGTTGGGTAAATTGCTCCATGCCGGAAATGCCGCCTCGGCAGCCTGCCAGGCCAGTTCTACATCACGTTCGTCGCTATCCGGACAATATGAATAAACCTGTCCTGTTGATGGATCGTAATTATCGAGATAGGTTTTGCCAACCGGTTCTACCAGTTTGCCGTTGATATAATTTGCAATTTGGAGCATGGTGCGAAGGTAAGGAATTTGAGAAAGTTCAACAGATATGACCTGATACACTTTTAGGGATTGGTTACAGAGACCATTTATGGTAAAATTAAAGCATTGATTTGATTTAGCATCTTCGTTTAATTCAAGATAAAGCGATTAAACAGAAGTCGTTCATTCAATCAGTATTCATGCTTGTATTCGATTTTGATGCGCAAAATGAGAAAAGTTCCATCCAAAAATTCAACTTATAAAACACTCCGTAGTGTATAGTATTTCGTAAAAACAATGTGTAAATGTTATCAAAGCAACAATGAATGAGCTATTTGCTTCGTTATTTTGCAAGCATATCTATTCATGCATGAATACCATCGTTTATCAACGTGAAAAACAAAGCAGGTTAACAGCAACCATTGGCACTATCCTCTTTCATGTGCTGCTCCTGCTGGGATTGGCCTTGCTGGTGCTGATGCCACCCAATCCACCCTTGGGAGGCGGACAAGGCATGACGATGAGTTTTGGCGAAGAGGATTTGGGAGGTCCGAGTGAAATACCGGTTGATGATCCAACTCCTGTTGATCCTCAACCCGTTCCTGAAACACCGGAAGATCCGTTAGCTACGCAGGATATTGAAGAAGCTCCTGAAGTGGTAGAGAAAAAAATAGAAAAGAAAACAGTCATAACAAAACCAAAAGAACCGGTTGTAACTAAGCCTGTTGAAAAACCGCGCAAAGTGGATGAGCGTGCTTTGTTTAAAAAGAAAGCAACTACCAGTACAGCCAGCGGATATGGTAGCGGTGATGCTCCCGGAAATCAGGGTTCACCTGATGGAAATACCAAAGGTAATCCCGATGGGAATGGTTTGGGAGATGGTACCGGAAGCGGAACCGGGAATGGTTCAGGCAGTGGCATTGGTGACGGTACCGGCGACGGGATGGGTAATTATGAGTTGCATGGACGCTCTTTGTATCGCCGGCCGGTAGTAGAAGACCGATCCAAAGAAACCGGTAAAGTGGTGGTTCAGATAGTGGTGGATCGTAATGGTAAAGTTATTAAGGCAACACCGGGCTATAAAGGATCAACAACTTTAAATCCTGCTTTACTTGACAAAGCCCGTCAGGGTGCATTGGATGCACGGTTCTCGGCCCGGTCAGACGGACCTGAAGAACAGTACGGAACCATTACTTTTATTTTTAAGTTCAAACCTTAACGTTGTAGATTTCGTTTGTCTGTTGATTTTTGCGGCTGTTAATTCGCAATATGCAAATTTCCCCTCTGTGAATTATCCTGAAACACTTCAATATCTTTTCAGGCAATTGCCCATGTTTACACGGGTGGGAGCATCAGCCTATAAAAAGGATTTAAGCAATACCCTGGCTTTATGCAAGCTCCTGGATCAACCTGAACAGAAAATCAGATGCATTCATATTGCGGGAACCAATGGCAAGGGTTCTACTTCTCATATGCTCGCTTCTGTTTTACAGGAAGCAGGTTATAAAACGGGTTTGTATACCTCACCACATCTGAAAGATTTCCGGGAGCGCATTCGTATCAACGGTATACTCATTCCGGAACATGAAGTAGTTCAATTCGTGGAACAGTATAAAGTGGCCTGTGAAAACATTCAGCCTTCCTTTTTCGAATGGACGGTAGCATTGTGTTTTGATTATTTTGCCCGCGAAAAGGTAGATGTCGCATTCATTGAAACCGGCCTCGGGGGGCGGCTCGACAGTACTAATGTAATTACACCTCTCCTATCAGTAATAACCAATATTGGTTGGGATCATACCGACTTGTTGGGGAATTCGCTGGAACTGATCGCAGAAGAAAAAGCCGGTATTATCAAACCCGGAATTCCTGTTATAATTGGTGAAACCCAAGTGGAAACGAGCAGTGTGTTTTTGAAAAAGGCGAAGGATCAACATGCACCTCTGCAATTTGCAGATCAGCAAATTCAACTTTCTTCTTTTCAACCGGTACATGATGGGATTCTCTTTTCAACCGCATCTTTTCAGGACCTGTTATGTGATTTGGGAGGACTTTATCAACAGAACAATGTTAAAGCTGTTTTGGCATCAATCAAAAATTTGCAAGATCAGGGTTTTATTATTGATGAAGTACATATTCGTCAGGGGTTGCAACGTGTGAAAAGCAATACAGGTTTGATGGGAAGATGGCAAATACTTGGAAATGATCCGTTGATGGTTTGCGATACCGGCCATAATGTGAATGGATTGGAGTTTGTAATACGACAACTAAAATTGCAATCTTTCAAAGTGTTGCACATGGTAATAGGTATGGTAAAAGATAAAGATATCAGCAAAGTGTTGGCCATCCTGCCGCGCGATGCAGTGTATTATTTTTGCAATGCGGATATTCCACGTGCATTGCCTGCTGAGGAGTTGCGGCAACAGGCGGAAGTTTTTCATTTGCATGGCTCCGCATTCGGCAGTGTGAAGCTGGCTATACAAGCTGCTCAGACTATGGCATCCAAAAAGGATATGATTTTTATCGGTGGCAGTACTTTTGTTGTAGCTGAAGCCATATGAAAGTTGTAGAGTTGGATTCTTGCATAAAGAAGTTGAAAACAGAAACTGTTATTTGATTAATATTGAACCATGAGAAGATTGTTTTTCCTTGTCCTGATGGTTACCGGTGCCGCTTTAAGCGCACAGGAAACTAAAATGAATCCCGAGAAGCGAACCGTTAAATGGATGAAACAGACAGAGATTCGTTTGGCCTATTCGATACCAGATAGCGAAAGTTTTGCAGCTGAACTGATAGGCGGAAAGAACTGGGTTTTTGAATACCGGTACCAAGCTGCAGAAAATCCGGAAATGACGGATGATGAAATGACTGAAATTACCGGATTTGAGATTGCTCCAACCCTCAAGAATCGTTTTATTCTGAAAGACCAGCAGTTGGAGAAGGCGAAAGCCTATTATTTGTTGGGGTGCTTTTGTAAAGACAGGGGTTATAAACGCATCAACAAAGGAATCATCCGCGGAACACGCATCAACAAAAGGGTTTGGTTGATCGATGCCAACCTGAGCATAGATACCGGAAGCGGAATGATTCAAAAGAAATTCAAACGACGTTTTACTTTAAGCGCCAATTAATGCAAATCAGATTCGCCAACATAGATGACACACCTTTAATTCTTTCCCTGATTAAGGGAATTGCCGATTATGAAAAACTGGCACACGAGGTAGTAACAACGGAAACTCAATTACAGGAAACGCTTTTCGGACCTACTCCGTATGCAAAAGTATTTTTGGCATTTGAAGGAGAAATTGCCGTGGGATTTGCCTTGTTTTTTCATAATTATTCAACCTTTAGAGGAAAGCCCGGAATTTATCTGGAAGATTTATTTGTTTGGCCTGAGCACCGCGGCAAAGGCTACGGTAAAGCATTGCTTACGAAATTGATTGACTATGCCAAAGAAATGCAATGCGGACGTGTGGAATGGAGTGTACTCGACTGGAATACGCCTGCAATCGAATTTTATAAAGTCATGGGAGCTCAACCCATGGACGAGTGGACCGTATTCAGAATCAGTTTACCATAGATGCAGGTACATATTTATACCGATGGATCTTCACGCGGGAATCCGGGTCCGGGTGGTTATGGAATAATCATGATCTCCGGTAAACATCGCAAGGAATTCTCAGGTGGATTTCGTCTGACAACCAACAACCGCATGGAATTGCTGGCAGTAATTGTGGCCCTGGAATCGCTCAAATTAAACGGCTTGCATGTACAAATTCATACCGACTCGAAATATGTATGCGAGGCTGTAGACAAGAAGTGGGTATTTGGCTGGGAGAAGAAAGATTTCAAAGGAAAGAAGAATGCCGATTTGTGGAAACGATTTTTAAAGTTGTATCCCAAAAATCATATTTCTTTTCGTTGGGTGAAAGGACATAACGGCCATGTTGAGAATGAGCGTTGCGATGTATTGGCAACGGAAGCAGCGGATGGGCACCACTTAAAAACGGATGAAGGGTTTGAGAGCGGGTTGTATAATTGAGCAGGAAATCTTTAGAAGCGTTGCAAGACAGCTTTGTATTGCGCCCCTTCAGGGCTGGGGATTCGTTTGTTGAGCTTACCGATAGGCTATGCCTATCGGTAGCAGATTACGCCCCTTCGGGACTCAATATTCTTTGTGGAGAGATCCTTTACGTGGAACTTATCCGGTAGGTAAAACCTATCTGAAGGAATTATATCCCTGCGCGAATGTATAGCCCCGAAGGGGCGTAATATCATCAGCCCCGAAGGGGCGCAATAGCTATTCCCAAACATAACTTTCATTAAACTCCATTTCATATTCCTTAAGAAAGGCAAGATACTCGTCCTGAAATGCTTGTTTACTATGATGCTGGTGTTGAATGGCTATATAAGCAATTACCTTCTTAACCTCAGCCGGATTGACCGAAAAAGCTCCGTAAGCATCTTGCCAATAGAAATTTTTATATCCCGATCCTTTGGACTTTATCCATTTGGATGAATGTGATTTAACCTCTTCTACCAGTTTCATAAGAGCTATTTTTTTGGATAACATACATAGGATATGAATATGGTCAGTGAAACCTCCTACTATTAATACGTGACATCCCAGATTGTTACAGATTCCGCCCAGGTAGCTATGAAGCTCTGCTTCTACAGGGGGATGAATGAATGGTCTTCGGTGTTTGGTGCTGAATACAATGTGCACGTAGTTTTTTACGAGTGATTGTCCCATAGTTTTGTTTCATTTTCCTTCGTGGCTAGGTAAGGCTAATTAATTTGCTATTATTCAGACCTTTATTTTGAAACATCTAAAAGTCTTACGAATATGTGAAGCATTGCTAAGATAATGATATTTTGGAATCGAAAGCAAGTTATGTATTACGCCCCTTCAGGGCTTATTAACAGTCGATGAGTTCAAACGACGGGATAAACCCGTCGTTTAATGATTACGCCCTTTCAGGGCTATAAGGTTTGGGGGGTGATGAGACTTTGACTGGTTGTGATCTTATGACCTTTCAGGGCTATAAAGTTTGGGAATGATGAGACTTTGACTGGTTGTGATCTTATGCCCTTTCAGGGCTATAAGGTTGGGGAGTGATGAGACTTTGACTGGTTGCGATATTATGCTCTTTCAGGGCTATAAGGTTTGGAAGTGATGAGACTTTGACTGGTTGTGATCTTATGCCCTTTCAGGGCTATAAGTTTGGGAGTGATGAGACTTTGACTGGTTGTGATCTTATGCCCTTTCAGGGCTATAAAGTTTGGGAATGATGAGACTTTGA
>Ga0172379_10000575_pt1 | contig 89958 bp, 77 predicted proteins | sample GrowelOW334metaG_FD_119756 | JGI IMG/M metagenome (GOLD analysis project Ga0172379, IMG submission 119756) | Groundwater microbial communities from an aquifer near a municipal landfill in Southern Ontario, Canada - Groundwater well OW334 metaG | ecosystem: Environmental > Aquatic > Deep...
GTAAAATTTACCGGTGAAGTGGCCAGTGATGCGGCTGGAAATTCTGTCGCGTCCGCCGGTGATGTTAATAATGATGGTTATGATGATATTTTAATCGGTGCTCGGGGTAATGACTTTGGTGGTGCGAGTGCCGGGGCGGTCTATTTGATTTATGGTCAGGCGGCTCAGCTAGATGGCGGTTCGTTAGGCTCAGCCTGGGCTAAAAAGTTTACTGGTGAAAATGCGAGCAGTTATGCCGGTTGGTCAGTAAATTCCGCGGGTGATGTAAATAATGATGGTTACTATGATATGTTAATTGGAGCCTACGCCAATAGTGATGCCGCCGCGTATGCTGGGGCTGCTTACTTAATTTATGGTCAAAGCGGTACTTTAGCCGGTGGGTCTTTATCCACGGCAGTAGAGTTTACCGGTGAAGCTGAGTACAATTATGCTGGTATTGCCGTGGCTTCAGCGGGAGATGTTAATAATGACGGTTATGATGATATGTTAGTCGGCGCCACTGATACTGGTGATGCTTCTCTGTGGGCCGGGTGGGTTTATTTGATTTATGGGCAAAGTGCCAATTTTGTCACAGATATTTCACTGTCTACAGCAATAAAATTTATCGGTAAGACGGCCAGTGATAATACTGGCTTATCCGTGGGTTCGGCCGGAGATGTTAATAATGACGGTTATGACGATATCTTAATCGGAGCACTACGCAATGACGATACTGGTGTTAGTGCCGGTGCAACTTATCTTATTTATGGACAGTCGGCTGCTTTTACAACTGGTACTTCATTATCTACCGCCATTGAATTTACCGGTGAGGTGGCTGGCGATTTACTTGGAAATTTTGTGGCTTCGGCGGGTGATGTAAATAATGACGGTTTTGCGGATATTATTTTAGGTGGACCAAACAATGATGATGCAGCTTCCAACGCTGGGGCGGCTTATCTTAGTTATCTCTATATAGACGTAGATGGTGATGGTCGAGCTGGTGCTACTGGCCTGTTTACCGGCACAGACTGTAATGATGCTGATGCGACAGTTTATGCTAATCAAACCTATTACCGTGATGCTGATCTGGATGGTTTAGGTGATCTCGCTACCACCTCAGTGGTTTGTTCGATGACGGTCACGGCTGGCTATGTCACTAATAGCACTGATACCAATGATAATGATTACGATAACGACGGCAGCATTATTGGCACAGACTGTAATGATGCTGATGCCACCGTTCACTCTAATCAAACCTATTACCGTGATGCTGATTTGGATGGTTTAGGTGATCTCGCTACCACCTCAGTGGTTTGTTCGATGACGGTCACAGCTGGCTATGTCACTAATAGCACTGATACCAATGATAATGATTATGATAACGACGGCAGCATTATTGGCACAGACTGTAATGATGCTGATGCCACTATTTCTGCCAATCAAACCTACTATAAAGACGGCGATCAAGATGGTTTAGGCAATCCAGATATCACCGTGTCGATTTGTTCATATACCGTTCCAATTGGTTATGTCACTAATGACAATGAAAAATATAATGGGCCAGTACAGTATGTAACCGGTACCAAACAAGGTCCTGGTACTATTAGTATTTACGATAATAACAATGTTCTTATTAAACAATGGGATGCCTTTAATGAAGGTGGTGTAATTGTGAGATTGGTCAACATAAAACGCAGCACTTACGTTTTGGCGTTGAAACGACGCTCTGGTTCCAGTATGCACATGTACACTACTACGGGAGATGTTCTTGAAAAAATCAGATTGTCTCCGGAATTACATTGGCGCCAGCCAGCCATTGGTAATTTAAATAGTTCCACTGATACAGAAGAATTTGTGATATCAGCGCGGCGTGGAGCTACTTTATATTTAAGAGTCTACAGTTTTAATACCAGACAAAATACTTTCTCTCTTTTGAAAGAAACTAGTTATCATTATGTCCGGCACTCCTATCGCGTCGAGATAAAAAACAAAACCGTTGAGGTTTTAATCAACGGGACGGCGAGACACGTGTTTACTTGGACACCACTCTCAAACTGAATTGATTGCTACAACGAATACGATAAATTAGAAATGGTTTGCAACATTTCACTGACAGAGTTACCAGTGGTTTGACTTTGTAATACCGCTTGTAGTAAGCGTAATCGTTTCACGGCTTGACCATGTTTCAAACCAACTTGCCGCGTAGATACTAAATAACCTTGTGTGGCACTGGCAATGGTCTGACCTTTTTCTACTGTCTCACCAACCGCGACAATCGGATTATTCACCAATTGATAGGATACTAATTTATTCTGTAGAGATCGAATCACCACATTATTAGAGCTAGCTTTAACAACCGTACCGTTTACTAACGTTTTTACTACGGTATTTTCTGTATTTTCAACATAGAGTAACAATTTCTTATCCTGAGATTTATTGTAATAGGTAGCTGCATTGGTCGGTAAAACAACGCCAAACGACACTATAACAGTGCAAATTACGCTTAATATTAGGCCAAAATGAGTGCGTGTCATAATTGATCTAACCCTAGCTTTATATTAGACTTTTGTCAAGTTGACAGACCCATAAAATCTCAGTACAGTCAATTTATGCACGGGGACTTAATTCATGCCGATGATCTCAGTTTAAACTTTGGTGATGTCACTGTATTAGATAAAGTTGGTTTTGTTATTCCTCAGGGCTCATTTGTGTCGATTCTTGGACCAAATGGAGCCGGGAAAACTCAGTTATTGCGCATTATGATAGGTTTGTTAAACCCAACTTCAGGTGATATCACGCGCCATTTTGATATAAAAGCAGTCGGCTATGTGCCACAACGTCTGAATGTCGATCCAACTTTTCCCATTACAGTCGAAGAATTTTTACAGCTGTATTTACAACCACGCGGTTGGTGGGTGTGGCAAAAGTTACCTAAGCTGGATGATATTTTTGCCGTGAGCCATTTGTTAAAACACCGCATTGGCCAACTCTCCGGTGGTCAACTGCAGCGGGTTTTGCTGGCGGGTGTATTGAGTACCAAACCTAAAGTATTATTTCTTGATGAATTTTCCAGTGGCATAGATCCGCACGGCCAAGCTGAAATGTATCATCACTTACACAAGTTGAATGAAAAACACGGCATCTCTATTATCATGGTATCACACGATATTGACGTTACCGCCCAATACGCCGACGAAGTATTATGTTTGAACAAACAATTAATCTGTACCGGCCGACCGCAAGATGTTTTTAATCAGCAGAATTTTGAAAAAATGTACGGCATCCCATTGACCAAAGTAAATGAACACCATCATGACGCTTGATACTCTACTCCAATTATTTGCTCTACCGTTTATGCAACGAGCCTTGCTGGCTGGTTTGTGTATTGGCATGGCCGCGGCGTTTTTAGGGGTGTTTATTACCTTACGCAATTTATCGTTTTATTCAGACACGATCGCGCACTCAGCTTTGGCGGGTATTGCCCTGGGTTTACTCCTAAATATTTCTCCAACTGTGGCGGCGATTATTTTCTGTATTGGTATTGGCATTGCCACGGTGTATATAAAAAACCGCTCAGTGATTAGCTTAGATACGGTAGTGGGAGTTATTTTTTCAGCCGGTTTGTCTTTAGGTGTGATCTTAATGAGTTTATTGCCCACCTATCGCTCTGAATTATTTAGTATTTTATTTGGCGATATTCTCACGCTCTCTTGGCTCGATGTTGGTTTAGCTGGAGCCATTACTGTTGGTGTCGTTATTTTCTTACTCTACACCAGTCGACGTTTATTACTTATGACCTTCTCACAAGATTTCACTTTTGTGCGTGGTGTGAACGGTGTGGCTCTTGATTATGCTTTTTTTATCATCACTGCTCTCACTATCGCTGTCAGTATCAAAATTGTTGGTATAATATTAGTCACTGGGTTATTAATTTTACCGGCGGCTGTGGCGAAAAATATTGCTCATTCTTTCAAACAGCTGGTTTGGTTAGCTATGATTATGAGCGTAGTGGCTACCATCACTGGCCTGACTTTATCTTTGTTGTTTGATTTACCGGCCGGACCAACCATTATTCTGGTATCAGCGACTGGTTTCGGTCTATCGCTATTTGCTCGACGCTAATGGCTTGAGCCACATTGTACTGCCCTATTTTAGTGCGCCTTAAAGCTGTTACGTAACCACCCAGATCATGTGCTAATGAACGAATATAGGTGCCATGGCCACAGGCTACTCTTAGTGTGACATGGGGTAATTTAAAATCTAACAGCTCTATATCATGAATAATTACCGTGCGTGTAGGTATAACCATATCTGTTTGACCAGAGCGAGCCAACTTATAGGCTCTAGCCCCATTGACATGAATGGCTGAATAGATTGGTGGTGTTTGTTGAATTGATCCAATAAACTTTTTTAAAGTAGTGGCAAATTCAACCTTGGTCGGCAAGGGTAAATTTGTCATGGTCAGCTCACCCTCACGATCATCTGTGGTGCTGAATTTACCCAATTCAATTGTTACCACATACTCTTTATCCAGTTTCATAAAACTATCTTGCTGTTTGGTTTCATCACGTCCGACTAACACAATCAATAGACCGGTGGCTAACGGGTCAAGTGTGCCGGCATGCCCAATTCGCTTCACACCTAAAGCCCGCCGCACTTGTGCCACCACGGCGAAAGAAGACAAGCCTTCGGGTTTGTCGATCAGTAACATTATGGTTTATTTAGCCAAGCTCTGGCATCTTGTTCGGTTGCAAAAGTCTTTAACTTTTGTGGCGCTAAAATACCAATTAAATCCATCAATAATTGCCAGCCAGTTTTCAATCCAAACGCCGCTACCTTACAAATGGCCGGATCTTTTAACATTTGCTGATACAATTTATTTGACTCGTGACTGTTATATTCGCTGGAATCAACGCGTGAAAAATCTGCTAAAATGCGTAAATTACCGTGCGGCGCTAAGGGCTTAATGGCCGTTAAACACTCATTTACCCAGTATGTTTCTTGAGTATTTTCTGCCTCATCGCTAGACGATCGACCAAACTCGATCAAGACAAAATCGGGTGCGGTAAATTCAATAATATCTCCCAAGGCGGCATATTCAAAACGTTTTGTGACTGTAGACATTTTACAATACTACCACTATAGTGGATTCATGAAAAGAATTGCCTTAGTTGGTAATGGAGATTTTATACCCTGTCAAGTTCAACTGCAAACCTATGATGTTGTTATTGCCCTAGATGGCGGCTTTAATCATTGTAAAGTTTTAGCTATAAAACCTGATTATGTCTTGGGTGATGGTGATTCTATCACAAATCCACCAGATGATTTTATTCACGATCAATCTCAAACCATCACTGATTTACAAAAAGGGCTTAATTTTGTGCAAAAAACATTTGGTCATGAAGTTAAGATTGATTTATTTTGTGTCACGAGTGGTGAACGGCTTGATCATACCCTGAATGCTATTTATTTACTCACTCAGTATAAACAAATCCAGTCACTCTTTAGTGTGAATGAACAAATCTGGTTTGTGGACAAATCACTCATCATTAAGTCGCCCAATAAAACCAGATTATCAATCTTACCATACGGTAAAAATGAGGTTGATGTTAGAATATCTGGTTGTAAATGGAGTGGTGATTTTCATTTAAAAAGTGATCAATCAGGTTTATCCAATAAAACCAACGATGAAAACATCTCTATAATTATTAAATCTGGTTGTGTGCTGGTATCATTAGAAACTATATGGACAAAACCATAACACTAGCAAAACCAATCAACCTTCCGGTGATATTGCGCCAAGCGGGTTATCATCCATTAGATGATGCCTGGGTGCGACCATTTGGTAATAGTTATTACCCTCGTTTTCATTTACACGCGAACTTGAAAGAGCAACAATTAAAATGTTCTCTCCATTTAGACCAAAAACAACACACTATTGATTTGCCTGGTTTAAAACGCCATGCTGGAGAATCTCAAGGCACTGCAGTGCAAGCCGAGCTGGGTAGAATTGAACGCTGGATTAGTTATGCCGAAATGCTATAATGATGATCGCTTATCATTCAACTAACCCGTAAACAATCTATGTCGAGTTTACCACAACCTCCAACCAAATCTTGGTACAAACGCTGGTGGATCTGGCTGTTAATAATTGTTGTCCTGCTCGCTGTTGCCGGTGTAATTGTACAACAAGTGCGCAGCTCAATAAGCTCAAGCAGTACAACCGCTGAACAAACCGTTATAGCAGAGCGCCGTGACTTAGCTAAAACTATCGTGACCACTGGCAAAATTGCCCCAGAACACAGTGAAGCGTTATCTTTTAGTTTTGGTGGTAGTATCAAAGAATTAAACGTTGCGGTTGGCGATGAAGTAAGTAAAGATGATGTTTTGGCTAAAACTTCAAACCAAAGTTTGAAAGCGCCGTTTGATGGTCGAGTTATTTCTGTCAGTACCTTTGTTGGCTCCACTGCTACGCCTGGTATTCCAGTGATGGAAATTGGTTATCGCACAAACTTTATTGATTTTATCGCTTCCGAATCGGAGGTATTTGATATCACTACTGGTCAAACAGCTGAACTAACTATCCCTACTTACAACACTGGTTCAACGGTTTACCATGGTACTGTTGAAACGGTGAGTTCTAAAAAAGTCATGTTAAGTGCTACTGAAAACGGTTATCTGGTTCGTATTCGTCCAACTGATCTACCGGACACTGTGAACAATCGAATTGATTTAACGGTTAATGTTAAAGTTCTGATTGCCGAAAAAACAAATGTTTTGTCGGTCGAACGCGCGGCGATTCAATATGACAGCGTTGATCGACCGTTTGTTTGGACGCCAAATTCAGTGACGCCAACCGAACCGATCGTACAAAACATAGTTACTGATTTTGAAGGAGATGATTATATCGAAATTACATCTGGTATTAAAGCGGGTGATACTATTTTGCTCAATATTCCTAAAGCGTCGACCAATTCAATTTTCTAATGAAACCATCCGGCACGCCAGTTATTAAAGTGGTTAATTTGGTAAAAACTTACTGGAGTGGCAGTGTAGCCGTAGAGGCCTTACGCGGTATTGACTTGGAAGTACCAGAGGGTGATTTCTTAGCCTTAATGGGTCCATCTGGTTCGGGTAAATCTACTTTAATGAACGTACTGGCTTTCTTGGATGCTCCCACGAGCGGTGAATATTGGTTTGCGGGCACTAATATCACCTCGTTTGATGATAACTACCGCGCCGAATTACGTAATGCAGTGTTGGGATTTGTGTTTCAACAATTTCATCTCCTGGCTCGTACCACCGCACTGGATAATGTCGCCCTTCCCCTACTCTATGCCGGTGTAAAAAAATCCAAGGCGCGTGAACGCGCATACGCAATGTTAAAAAAAGTTGGTTTAGCCCATCGCATTTATCACCGCCCGAATGAACTATCCGGTGGTCAACAACAACGTGTTTCTATAGCTCGAGCTTTAGTTAATAATCCAACAGTGTTGTTTTGTGATGAACCAACCGGTAATTTAGATTCAAAGACATCTAACGAAATCATGGAATTAATTGGTACCTTACATAAAGAAGGTAAAACCATTGTCATGGTCACCCACGAAGAAGAAGTGGCTGCTTTTGCGGCTAGAAAGATTATTTTACGCGATGGTAAAATTATATAGACTATGATGCTTATTACTCACGTTCAAACTGCACTACGCCAATTACTCTCCAACAAAGCCAAATCAGCTTTAACCATGTTGGGTATTATTATCGGAATCGGTTCAGTTATTTTAATTATGACCTTAGGTGAAATTGCCAAACAGTTTTTGTTGGGTCAGATTTCTCAATTTGGTACCAATGTGATAGAAGTTGCCTCCACTGGTTCGTTCGGTCCTTTCAAAGAAGAAGAACCAATCACTTTTAGTTTGCAAGATGCCGAAGCCCTCGAGCGTTCCAGTTTATTATCTGATATGGAAGCGATCTCAGCGGCTTATACTTCAGCTGGTACCTTAGAATACGACAGTAAAAAATATCAGATCATGATTTGGGGAGACAAGCCAGCTGTATTTACCATAAACAAACTGGATGTTTTAGCGGGTAGAACTTTCACTGATGCTGAAGTAAATCGTAGTGATCGAGTGATTGTATTATCGCAAAAATTTGCTGAAGATGTGTTTGATACATCGGCTAATGCTATTGGTAAAACAGTAACGGTGTCGGGTCGCGCCTTTACGGTTTTAGGTGTCGTTAATGATCCCCCCATGAGTGGTGGACCTTTTGGCGGTAGCTATACATATTTTCCTATCACCACCACTTATGCATATTTAGCCCCAGCGGCCGATAATAATAAAGTGATTTTTTTAATGATTTCTACCAAACCAGAAACTGACACTGAACTATTTAAAGATCGCCTCTCATTTGAACTAAAAAGAATTAAACATTTAGACGATGCCCAGATGGAAGGTATTAGCGTGGCCAGTCGTGAACAAATGCTCAGTATTTTTAACAATGTGTTGCTTGGTATCCAAATGTTTGTCGCCGCTATCGCAGGCATCTCACTGTTTGTTGGTGGTATTGGGATTATGAATATCATGTTAGTGACAGTTAAGGAACGCACCAAAGAAATTGGTTTACGTAAGGCCGTGGGTGCCAAAAATAGTTCAATACTGATTCAATTCTTAATTGAAGCGGCTGTGTTAACCACGGTGGGTGGTTTGATTGGTATTGGTAGTGCCTTAGGTTTAGCTAACCTGGCTGTATTTGTGGTTAATATTGTGCAACCCACTTGGGCTATTCATTTTGTACTGGTGCCATCAGCTATTATTTTAGCCTGTGCTGTATCTATGAGTACCGGATTCATTTTTGGCCTGTATCCAGCGATGAAAGCCGCTAAATTACACCCTATCGAGGCACTCAGGTATGAGTAAAATATACACCAAAACAGGAGATAAAGGCACGTCGGGGTTGTTTGGGGGTGAACGAGTAAAAAAAAATCATCCAAGATTAGAGGCGTATGGCACATTAGATGAATTAAACAGCCATGTGGGTTTAATTGTGGCTTTACTCCCCGCTCAGCAAACTCAATTACAAACTATTCAAAAAACCATTCAAAATATTGCGTCACACCTGGCCCTCGCTCCCTTACCTCAATTGTCACCTGATTTAATTACTGATCTGGAAAAATCTATTGATAAAATGACATCTACTCTACCTGAACTGCACGAATTCATCCTACCGGGTGGAAATATCATTTCTAGCCAAATTCACATTGCCAGAACAGTCTGTCGCCGGGCAGAAAGAAATATTATTACCTTGGCTGAAACAGACACAATTGATCCGTTAATTATTCAATATATAAATAGATTATCAGATTGGTTATTTACCCTAGCCCGTTATGTCCAATACAATAGCCACTAAAACCAAAGTCCAACCACAACTCCAATTACAGACGACTGGTTTAGTGTTAGGTTTAGATGTGGGTGCTACAAAAACCACTGCAGCCATCGGTGATAGTAAACGAATTTATAGTCAGGGCGAAAATGGCCCGGGTAACATTCATGATAATACACCAAATGACATTATAACTCATTTACGTTCTGCCACAGACCAAGCTGTTAAACAACTGCACCTCGCGCAACTTCCGCAATTTCGCGCGATCGTAGTGGGTATGGCCGGCATCGATTCACCGCACGATCAATCGTTAGCGGAAAAATTAGTTATACAAGCTTTGAAAACCTGGTTGGCACCGCACTGCCAATTACAAGTCATGAATGATATTCATATCGTTAGAAGTAGTGGGAGCGATGATCCGTACGGTATGGCTTTAATTGCCGGTACTGGCTCGCATTGTTTTGGTATAAATCATAAAGGTGAATTGGCTCATGCTGGAGGTTTAGAATATATATTATCTGATGAAGGGAGTGCTTATGAAATGGGTCTCAAGGCCTTACGCGCCGCGATTCGTAGTGGTGATGGCCGAATTAAACCAACTGGCCTAGAAAAGGCTGTTCTTAAACATTTCAAAGTAGGTACAATCAGATCACTGGAACCGGTTGTTTATCATGGAACCGGTTTAAGAAAAACCGACATTGCGCAGTTAGCCAAACTAGTTGACGCTCAAGCTAAAAAAGGTGATTGGCGCGCTTTAGAAATTATTGACGAAACCATGGCTGAACTGGTTTTATTAGTCTCGGCTGTTGTGCAGCGTCTTAAACTGCAGGCTGTCCCATTTGATTTAGTTGTAGTCGGCGGTGTCTTTAATATCAGTGCGCTACCATTCTTAGATACATTCAAAAAGAAGATTAAACCAATCTGTCCACGAGCCGAAGTGATACAACCGAAATACCCACCGGTATATGGCGCTGTGCGTTTAGCGGCCGCTATGGTTTAACAATACAATAGTGGGTTTCGTCATTATGGTAAATGACACCACACTTATCACATTGATTCATTTCCACTAACGCCCTACCGTGTTGTTCGCAGGCATCAGCCTGACAATTACCTGGTTCACCGGCTTGCCCATGGCAAGACCCAGCACAGACATAAACTTGAGACATAACCTTTCCTCCAGGTTAATAATAAATTTACTGGCGGTAGTATACAAGTCATGGTCATCTTGTGCAACTATTTTTGTAATCTATTCAATCCCCATTCAGCATGTTCCCTAATTAAAGGATCATTATCATGGACTAACCACTCTAAGGTTTTAATATGCCCTGTGTGACCAGAATTACCTAGAGCCACGGCCACATTGCGTAATAAACCGGATCGTTTCACACGCATAATCGGCGTTCCTTTAAACCGTTCCAAAAAAGTTGCTTCAGTTAATTGAGCCAAGTCTGTTAAATATGGTGCCTGCCGCTCTAACGCTGCATCAAACCAGTCATTCTGAGTCTGTTTAGCCTGCTCGGTTCCATTCCACGGACAGACTTCCTGGCAGATATCACAACCATAAATGTTATTTTTCAATAACGGCCTAAATTGTTCTGGAATACTAGTTTTACTTTCAATGGTTAAATAAGACAAACACCGTCTGGCATCTATGACTTTATTTTTTACAATGGCCTGAGTTGGACAATTTGCCAAGCAAGTATGACAGGTTCGGCAACCACCAGTTTTTTTATAAATAACTGGTGCTAAATTCTTATTCACAATAATCTCACAAATAAATAAATATGAGCCATACAGCGAATTTATTAACATTGAGTTATTACCGATAAAACCCAGTCCAGCGCGTTCGGCTAAGTCTCGTTCTAAAATTGGCCCAGTATCAACATAAGCGCGTGCTGAGACTGTATCCCCTAATTGTTCTTCTAAATATTTAATTAACACTAATAATTTTTTCTTGATGACTTTATGGTAATCTTTACCCCAAGTATACCGCGCAAATATCCCGCGCCTCGGATCATTTTTGATCGCATCTGGCAGATCACTAGTTCGATACGTATAAACCAGTGTAATGACAGATTGACCAGTCGGCAAAATATTACGAATATCAGCCCGTTTCTCTTTTCGTTGATTAGTTTCTAACCAGTTCATGTCAGCTTGATAGCGATGATCTAACCATTCACTAAATTGTGGAAAAGTCTGCGCTGGTTCAGTCGGTATTATACCCACTCGTAGAAACCCCAAGTGAGTTTGAGCCCAGTGGACAAGTTGCGCACTAAAATCTGGTGTCATGTGGTAAAATATATTTATGAGAACCGATTGGAATAAAGTATCTATCTGGTATGGTAAACATCTGCAAAAACCAGATACTTACCAACATAGTTTAATTTTCCCCAAAACACTGCACTTATTACAACCACAACCAGATAAACATTACCTAGATATTGCCTGTGGTGAAGGGGCGTTGGCCGAGCATATCATAAAAACCAAAAATACTCACGTCACCGGGGTAGATCTTGCCCCAAATTTAATCGCTCAGGCTAACAAAAAACAGTTACGTAACTGCCACTTTATAGTAGGTGATGCCACTAATTTTCCCAAACAAATTCTTGAACACCAGTTTGATGGCGCCACTTGTATTTTAGCTTTACAAAATATCGCAGATATCACACCGATTTTCAAAGCCACCGCTAAAGTTCTAAAACCAAACTCCCCTTTGATTATTGTCTTAAACCATCCTTGTTTTCGTCCACCGCAACAAAGCGGCTGGGGGTTTGATGAACCACGTAAACTCCAGTATCGCCGGATTGATACGTATATGAGTAGTTATCATGTGAACTTGACGGCCCATCCCGGTAAAAAAACCACTGTGAGTACAGTATCATTTCATCGCCCGTTACAAGATTACATAAATGGTTTAGGAGTCGCTGGTTTTATGATTGATCGCCTCGAAGAATGGACCTCCAATCGTGCCAGTCAACCGGGTGGTCGTGCCAAAGCCGAAAATCGATCCCGCCAGGAGTTTCCGTTGTTTATGGCGATTAGAGCTTATGTCACCTCTTTCTGATAACAACCTTCACAGTAAACTAATTCTTTACGCTCCGGTGAATAGGTAGTAGAAAATTCTGTGCTGCACCGCCCGTGATGACTGTGATCAATTTGGGTGCACATACACTGCCGTTGCCACAGTTGTCGCGGATTGCGTAGCTGAAAGCGTTGTCGACGCCGTTCATCTGGACACAACTGTGGAATTGGTAAACCCATACGCTGATAAAAATCCAATTCGGCCTGCACAGTGCGATATGGTTTACCAGTCACGGCGCAAACTAAGGTGTTACTGTTTGTTACACTAGAGCCCGCTGCACTCGTATTTTCCCGCCACAACCAACCATGATTACGTGTTTGCTCAGACGTTAATGGGTACCACATTTGCGCCATCGATTCATTATAAGCAAACGGTGACATTGTGATTGGAAAGAATTCACCCCATTCGCCGGTTTGCTTCATATGGGTAATCAACTTTTGCTGTAACTGTTTATAATCGGTTTCTGAGTAGGGTTTATTAAGAATGCAAAATTTTTCTTGCTTTAACCCAACACACCCAAACAAATCATGGCCTTTTTCAATTTCGATACTATACACACAGTTAGTCGCCGACCACGCACCTATGGAAAATTTACAGTTATATGATTGATACCCCAAACTACTACCTTCATAAGCTAATTCTATATCGGTAGTATGACAAACATCCATTAAATCTTTCACATGAAAACCAGTATACACATAAGCACACTGATCGATACCAGTTACATCGTAACACTGATAAGCAGCATGCGAATTAAAAATAAAATCACCCGATACTTGCTCGCTGCTGGCTTGCTCTAATGGCCGATGAATAGCCTTGATCTTTAGTTCCTCAAATTTTGTTAACAATTCAGTCAGTTTACCCTGTCTTAATTTCTCCATAATCAGGCCCTTCTCTTGTGTATATGCCTCCGGTGAATAATGTTTATTATAAATATAATATTGTTTATTTCTTAAATTGGTAGAGAATAAACAATCGGTGCAACCACGACAATCGAACAAAAACAAGCTATCGGTACAATGCTTACAATTTTGCGCAAACCACAAACGATAACATTTTTCCACATCAACTACCTCATAACAATCTTCACTTTCAATGCAATTCAAAGTATCCACACAACTAATCGATTTTATGATCTGACTAGAATACAAACAATCTTCATCGTAATCTCCGGCAAAGACCAAATAACAATCTTTGCAATGTCCGGTCATATTAACATAATTGGAATTCTCATTAGCAATGACTGTTAAAGCCATCTTTGGAACGGCTTTGAAAAGTTTATTCCATTGCGTAAAAAATGGCTGCGCGAAATCAATCTCTTGACCATAATCTAAAGCAGTCCATTGATCTGATAACCAACAATCGGAACAATATATTGTATAGACTGTTTCAGCTGGATAAATTGAGATTATTGGTTTATGACAAAGATCACACGGCCGATTAAACATCGTATGCTCATTCCGCCACGCCAAGCGCCGCTGTTGCCGACAATCTGGACACAAGGTTGGTGCTGGTACAGAAATCTTCTGATAAAAAACCTGATCGGAAGCTGTGATTTGAAAAGTTTTACTGCACTGTTGACATTGTTTGGTCATACTGCTTCTTTTTGATAACAGTCTTCACAATAGAGAATCTCCTTACGGTCTGGCGAATAGGTTGTTTCAAAGTTCACGGCACAACGGCCTGCATGTTTATGGTCAATTTGTGTGCACATGCATTGACGCTGCCAGAGCTGGCGAGGATTACGTAAAAATCGACGTTGCAGATGACGACAGTAAAAACAAATATTTGGTAGTGGAATAATACGCGCACGGTAATACTCTAGTTCATGGGTGGTAATCTTGTAGTTTTTGCGGCAATTTTGGCAGGCTAGAATTGCAGTCAATATATCATCATTCACTTCCTTAATATCATCCGGTAAAATGGTCATTGTTTCTTGTCCAACTGTACTAGGTAATTGCTCTTGCCAATGATAGCCCTGAGCTTGTGCCATAGATTGAGTTAGTGGGAACCACCATTGAGCAGAGGTTTCATTGTAGCCAAATGGACTGATCACCGCAGGAAAGTATTGTCCATATTCACCACGGTCTTGCATGGCCGTTATTAACTTAGTACGTAATTCATAATATTCACTCGCCGCATATGACCGATTTAAAATGCAAAATTCTTTTTGTCTTAATGACACAGACCCAAAACAGTTTTTACAGCCAGATGAGCTGATACAGTATTCCATGTTACTGCTACCATCAAACACTTGGTGACAAAACTTAATGTTATAACAGTTACCCCCGACAATGGTGCAGTCATAGATCAATTCGGCATTTAAACCATACTGATAGTAGTCATAACTATCTTTTACGTGCATGGATAACTGCGAACAGAATTTACTGTTCTCCACTTCTCGGCAATCATAACTAGCCAAGACATTTTTGCTTTGATAAATGTTATTACCGGTGCAATCTTCCGTCTTGTTGCTTTGTTGATATTTGTAAAACCTCGTCACTTGATATTGATGTATTTTTTCCAACCAATACTGAACTTGGCTGTGCGAACCAAAATTTATGGCTTCGAGACGATGATTATACTCAACCTCAGTGAGCTGCTTATTCAACCAATAATATTTTTGGTTACGTAAACCAACCGATCCAAAGCAATCATGACAACCCACACAATCCTTAAGCATGAAACTGTCCGAACAATTCAAACAATCTTGCGACCACTTGAGATTATACGAATCATGACAATCTATACAGTTATAGCAAAGCTCACAGTTGAAATTATTATAACCATCCATGGTATCTTTGGATTGTTTTAGGCCGTAAGTGTATAGACAGTTTTCGTTGAGGTCAGCATGAAAGATTAAGTAACAATTTTTATTATCACCGGCATAATTTGTATAATCGCTATTTTCATTGTTTCCACCAACATCAGTCGCTTGATGTGGAATACATTGATCAAGTGCTTGCAATTGCGGAAAAAAAGGTTTAGTTAAATCAATCTCACTGCCATAGTCTAATGGATCCCACTTATCACTCCACCAACAAGCACGACAATATGAAACATAAGGCGAATTTGGTTTATAAATGGTCAGAATTTTTTTGTGACACAATTGACACTCTCCTGGATATAAAATCATTTCATTACACCATGTCAGGCGCCGCTGTTGTCGGCAATCTGGACACAAGGTTGGTGCTGGTACAACAATCTTCTGATAAAAAGCCTGATCGGAATCTGTGATTTGAAAAGTTTTACTGCACTGTTGACATTGTTTGGTCATACTTCGATAAACTCAGTATAAATAAACTCCTATTTACTCGACTCAACGGATTGATGCCACAACGTATAGAAGATATGTGCCTGATGATTGGCTAATTCTTTATTATGAATCGTAATACCAAATAGTTCTTGCCCGGGGAAAATGTAGGCTACGTGATCGGCGTAAATTAATTGATCACAGGTAGCACCAAGTTGACGCTGGCTTGATTCTGGAATTATTTCCTGAATAGTACTGCGCGCGACCGTATATGAACCGGAGGTTTCTAGAATCATTTTCAAGTGTAGATCTTTTTCCTTGCTGCGTAACATGATCTCCTCTAAAAATTCTAGATACCGGCCATGCAGCGTGGGTGTATAATCCACCGCCGCGAGCACTAATAAATCGTCACCCTTTTTGGAATAAGTTAAAGCCTCATCCCAAATTTTGGCAATCGCTTCCTGTGCGCGGAAATAATGAATCTCCAAATCTTCCGGTACTGACGCATAGAGAACATTTAATTCGCCAATTAGATTAGGCATGTCGGTGGCCAACTTATCCAAATTGCGGCGCTCTTGTTCAAACACGGTCAGTAATTTAGCCGGTTTGGCCACTTTGCATTTTTGCCCATAGCTGCGCACATCCATATCCGCTAGCCCCTTTTGATTCAAGACTTTAAAAATATTGTAACCAGTCATGCGGGATAATCCAGCCCGTTCGGCAATTTGCGGAATCGTGGCTAAACCCAACTCTAATCCGGCCACATAAAATTTTATATCGTTGTCCGTTAAACCAAGTTGTAAAAGATCTTTCTTAATTTTGCTTGTGATCATAGGTTATCATGTGCCGTAACGTGGTCAAACGTGATTATATTTCTACCTGTGGAAAATGAATAAAATAGCTAGCCTTAGGTTAGCAGATTAACCAAACATGTCAAATCAACTTATACTACAGTTTTTGTATAACAGTCTTCACAATACACTAACTCTTTTCTATCTGGTGAATAAGTGGTTTCAAATTCGGTTTTACAACCAGTATTCATGCATTGTTTATGCCATAATTGATACGGCACACGATGTTTCATACGCTCAATATGTCGGCAGTCTGGGCAAATTTCTGGCCAGGGTATGTTCTGAGTGGCGTAAAACTTCAATTCTTGCGGAATTAATTTAAAACTCTTGTGACAGTGTGTGCAATCATAAATTTGTTTAGTCGCATCGGCTTTACCATAAGTGCCAGGCAGCTGATCTTGCCACATCCAACCGCTAGCGCGCGCTTGCGCTTTGGTTAGCGGAAACATTTCTTGGGCCATCGTCTCATTATACGCATAGGTAGACAGCGCCGGCGAAAAGAATTGACCCCACTCGCCGGTTTGTTTCATGTGCTCGATTAATTTATCTTTCAGTGTATTATAATCTGTCTCAGAATACTGTTTATTTAAAATGCAATATTTTTCATTTTTTAAACCAATACAACCAAAACAATTTTCCGGTCCATTTAAACATTGATCACAGTACAAGTTATTTTGCCCATGCCAAACAATATTACAAAACCAATTACCATACGCTTGTCCACCACAAGCATGCGCTTCATAGAGCAGCTCGGCTTCTTCACCGTAAACGGTAAAATCGTAGCAATCTTTCGATTGAAAGATGCCAAAACAATACGCACAATGTTCTGAGGTTTTTGTTTGAAAGGAAAATGTTGTAGCCAGATTGCCGACTAAATAATCACCACTACTCATCTCATTGCGTAAACCACGATAATACTTATACGGTACTGTCAGGGTGAATTCATTAAACTCATCACGCGCTCGGTTAATGCCTGCCCGAGTATCTAATTGATAACTAGCTAACTTTTTAGCATAGTCTTCCGGGTTATATTGCTGATTAAAAATACAATACGATTTGTTCCGTAAACCCACCGACATAAAACAATTTGAACATCCATTACAATCTGTTAAAAAATATGAATCGCGACAATTATTAACATGCCACGAGTAATTGACATTGTAACAATCCTCACTATGCGTGGTTTCGTAACACAGCTCACATTTGTGGTTATAACTGCAATCAATTGAATCTTTTACATAGTAGATGCCCAACGAATATAAGGAATTTTCACAATCAGTGGCATCGTACACCATGTAACAATTCTTTAATCTATAAACGTGATTACAATAATCACTATTTTCCCCGGTGGCATCATTCATTAAAGCAATGCGCGGTACACGCTGTTTGAGCTCTAACAGTTGATCAAACAACGGTCGCGTAAAATCAATGTCTTGACCATAATCAAGTGGGTTCCATGTATCACTCCACCAACACGTGCGACAATACACTGTATACTTTTTATCCGGTGAATACACAGACAAAGTATTATTACCACACACCGCACACTGGCGTTGATATAAAGTATGTTCATTACGATTCGTTAAACGTAATTGAAACCGACACGCCGGACACCGTACCGGCTTAGGTACGCCCAAACGCTTGTAATAAGCCTGATCCGCCTCAGTAATGATGAAACTATGTTGACAGTGCTGACAAGTTGTTTCCATAAGGTGATTAATATATTAGCTTATTGTAACACCCTTCACAATACACTGTTTCTTTTCTATCTGGTGCATAAGTGGTTTCAAACTCTACCTGACACCCTTTATTCATACATTGACGGTGCCATAAGCGACGCGGATTGCGTAATTTCATTCTATCCAAATGTCGGCACTGCGGACAAAGCTGCGGTACTGGCAAATGCCATTGCTGATAATAGGCCAGTTCATTAGCAACTAGGCGATAATTTTTCGCACAGCGCTGACAGGTTGGTAGATTATCAACCTGGTTGTCTAGCTGTTTTGTGACAGTTTCAGCCATAGGAAAATACTCCTGAGCCACTGTGTCTTGATATGGAAATGGCGACAGTGACAATGGAAAAAATTCTCCCCACTCCCCGTGTTGTGTCATACCTTGTTTAATTTGTTTTACCAAAGTATTATAATCTGTTTCCGAATAAGACTTATTTAAAATACAATATTGTTGTTTACGTAAACCAATGCAACCAAATAAATTCTGGCTGGTAAAACAATGATCACAATAAAACAAATTGGAATTCCCATCCCAACAAATATTTAAACCAAGACTGTTTTTAGTCTGTAAACTACTATGACATTCGTAAGTTAACTCATTCTCAACTCCACCAATAAATAAATCCCGACTGTCCTTTGTTTGCCGCACATCAAATACATAAGCTGTTTGCTCCTGGTCAATCACATCAAACCCATAAGTAGTTTGGTAACAATTTTTCATTAAATCACCGGAAGATTGTTCACAATTAATTTGCTCACTGGCTAAATGCGGTAACGCTATTTCTAGTTTAGCTAGTTGAGCGCGATACTGTGCAATCGTTTCATGTGTCCAATTAACCGCCGCTAAACGTGCTCGGTAGTCAGCTTCACTTAATTGTTCATTGAACCAACAAAACTTTTTATTGCGCAAATTAACACAGCCAAAACAATCGCTGCAGTTACGACACGCATATGAAAAATAACAATCCCGACAATTAACACAGCGTTGTGAAAAAAACACTTGATAACAATCACTGCACTCAACTATTTCGTAACACAATTCACAGCGATACGGCATAATAAAATCCATACAGTCACGCGAGTGAAATGGAAACATACCATACAGACAATTTTCATTATCAATGCCACCGGCTGACAAATATAAATTTTTCCCGGCTACTGCCCACGGCGCATAATCGCAATTTTCACAATTGCGAGTGGTAATGGCCATGCGCGGCACCACTAATTGTAAAGCCCGAATTTGCTCAAAAAAAGATTGACCCGGTTGATATACCCGACCAAAACTAAGTGGATCCCAAACATCAGACAACCAGCAAGTTTGACAGTATATGGTGTATGGGCTATCTGGTGCATATAATGAAATCACTGCTTTGCCACATAAGCGGCACTTATCTGCGTACAAACTCCGCTCATTCCGCCACGCCAAGCGCCGCTGTTGCCGACAATCTGGACACAAGGTTGGCTGCGGTACAGCCATACGTTGATAAAACTCCAGATCGGCTGGATAAATGGTAAATGTTTGCTGACAATTAGTGCACTTACTCATAAACGTCACGCCGATGTCCAACATCAAGAATGATTAATTTAATTGTCGAAAAAGATTCATGACTTAATTGTAAAATCACCCGATAATCACCTACCCGCAAACGATGTGTGGCTGGAGCAAAATTATGCAACGGTTTTAAAACCGATATTATATCCGGATGGGTTTTAAGCTGTTTTAGTTTGCTGACAATTCGGCTCTGTTGTACGACATGTAATTTTTTGAATCGTTTCTCAGCCCACTGACTAAAAACAAAAGTAACCATGTTTAAATGACTAAACTACTAAGACCAGATTTAGCTGATTGTTGATAACGCCGTTGCAATTTTTCAGCATTTTTATTCATGGCAAAATCTTCTAAATAATCACTAATGGTGTCATCACAACCATCAAAATACGGTAACATAACAATTCTACCTTTGCCGTGATTGGTGACAATATAGCTTTTGTCTGCAATGGCAGTAGAAATGGTTCCAATGCGTTGTTGTACTTCAGTTGTAGTAATAATACTAGTCATAGTTATATTTTATTTAATATATATTATCGTATACTATTTCATATATTTATGTCAAGCTACTATTCTTTGATAACAGTCTTCACAATACACTAACTCTTTTCTATCTGATGCATAAGTGGTTTCGAATTCGTTTTTACAACCTTTATTCATGCATTGACGATGCCACAAGGTCATTGGGTTTTGAAATTTGAATCGTTCCGCCAGACGACAGTTTGGGCACAAGTGTGGTTGGGGTAGACGCATCTTTTGATAAAAAGCTAGCTCTTGGGCAATAATCTTAAATGGGTGGGTACACTGGGTGGTTTTGGTTTCAGTTAATGGAAAATATGCTTGAGCCAAAGTTTCATTATAAGTATACATGGATAAATCTAATGGAAAAAATTCACCATACGTGTATCTCAGACCTTTGGTATCAACGTACGGCATGTCGATCATGTGTTGTTTAATTTTTTTGACTAGATCGTGGTAAGCAGATGCAGAATACTGTTTATTTAAAATACAATACTGTTTTTTTCTGACACCGACACAACCGAAGATATCGGCTGAATTTATGGCTAACAGCGCATATTCTAAATTACGACAATCCGGCCAGCTCATGATACTAAATTTCACATTGTAAACATTCTCCCCTACCCCCACACATTCATAGGCTCGCTCCACATTATTACCCCAGGATAAATAATCATAAGAGTCACGTATGGGATTAAGCCCACTTAACATAATGTATTTGCAATTTTCGGCCTGACTAACTTGATAAGCCTGATAAGTATGTCTAGAATTATCAACATAATCGCCAGACACACTGTCATTTTTTTTACCATGCATGTATTTTACTGGGTATTGCAACCAATTATTACTCGCTTCAGTTTTGAGCCGGTGTATTTCAGTATTAGATGTAAAGTCTACGCTCGCTAATTTAGCCAGGTAGGTGTCTTTATCCAGTGGCTGATTAAACCAATAATAATTTTGATTATGCAAATTAGCTGACCCAAAACAATTGGTGCAACCAACTAAATTTCGTGAAAAATATATATCACTAGAATCATTACAATCAATCGAGTAAAAGGTGCGATAACATTTTTTTATGTTACTACTCCAATAACACAATTCCGACTCGTCAACCATGTTGCAATCAAAACAATCTTTAGATTTAGTGATATTATCGCAATAATAAGAATCTTCGACATAATCAGAATGAAACACCAGATAACAATTTTTTAAATGACCCACATTCATACAGTAGTCACTATTCTCCAATGTGGGAGTGTCAGAGCATAATGCCATCAAGGGCACGCGCTGCATGAGTTGTTTAAATTGTGTAAAAAACGGTTTAGAAAAATCATAGTCAGTGCCATATGTCATCGCCTCCCACTGGTCAGACCACCAACAAGTGTTACAGTACACTGTATAAGGTTTATCTGAGGAATACATTGATAACATTGACTTACCGCATAAATCACACTGGTCTTGATACAACGACCGCATGTTATAAAAACTCAACCGCCGAATTAACCGACACTGTGGACACCACGTGGGTGGTGGCACAGCCATTTGTTTATAAAAATCTAAATCCATTTGATCAAGCACAAAGCGTTGCTGACAGCGAACACATTGTTTAATCATATATTTTTCAGCTCATTTAGTCTTTTTTTCACTCTTTCATGAACTGATTGAGCCACGGCTGATTTATCTGAATCCATAAAACAACTCTCTAGTCTGGTTAATATACTAGATTGCGTTACAGCTTCACCAGCCCCAAATACTCGTTTTCTAATGGCAAGATTAATTTCACGTATTACTATTTTTTTTAATTCTTGTGCCAGTGCTCTAACTTGATTTGGTAATAATACTAACACCGCTTTTTGAAGATTATCTATTGATCCAGGGATCAATTTCTTTACTTCAGCAGTTGTAGAGTTATGCTGAAACATTACTACACCTGACCAAAGGGCAGCTCTGTAATCTTCTTGGTAACACAGACGCAGAGACAATTGATCAATTGCCTGTTCACCCTGTTGCATGCTAATAAAACCAGGATCATTTGGAATATATTGTTCAGCTAAACGAAATAACTTTGTCTGCCAATCATGTTTGTAATTTATTATATTATCAAAATATATATTATCAAAAAGATTAGGATCATCATCTCTCATTTTTTTTAAAGTATCTCTCCACTGATCTAAAGTTGTAATTCTATCTATTTTTTTTGTTTTAGGTTGGCCTTCTTCATAAACTGTAACTTCTTGTGCTTCAAGTGGTTTGGCAAACTCAAGTAAGGCATTATACTTTGGATCAAATAATTTTTGTAATAAAACTTTCCGGTCGGCTTCGGGCATGGCTTCAATAATCGCCTCAAAATCACCCTCGCGTACTATTCTACCCCATTGTTCTACAAATTGATCAGGTGTTACGATGCGTTGTAGTACCCGATATATCGCTCCCGGTTCACCGTTTGGTCGGTAATTATAAATTGTCTCTATATATTTTTTAAATTTCTCTGATTCTGGAACATTTGGGTCATCTTCAATAAGACGTTGCCCAATAATAAACACTTTACTATCTACTTCTTTCGCCATCGCATAAAGTCTAGTTGGTTTAAGAATTTTTCGCCAAACTGCTGCCACAGTTTTTGGTTTAACCCCCTGTCTTTTTTGCCAGGCACGACGTGCTCGTTGAAACGTAGATTCATCTTTCATAGCTTGCGCCTCACGTTCTACTAATCCATCATACCATTTCAACCATTGTTCTTGAGTGATATTTGGATGCGCTTCCCATACATCTCTTAATCCAAGTTGACGATCCAGTCGATGTAGTCTTTGTTCTTTAGTCAAATCATGCTGAAATTCATCACACAGTAACGCTGTATCAGATACAGTTTCCCAAATTTGTAAGCGCATATCTTCAAATATAGGTCCAGTTAGGGTTTTTAATTTCATAGTTCCAACACGAGCCTCTTTAATTTTTTTAATCTCAGGATCATTTTGCATAACTTCAGGTAAACTATTCCAAGTAGCAAAAAATACATCTGGAGTACCAGTTTTAAGACGGTGTAGAGTTCTTTCACGTTCGGCAAAGGAGACAACTTTCAACATGGCTTCAAGATCATGGCGGATTTTGTACCCCGGCATAAACTGCATATACATACCAGCTAACAACACTGGGTGAACTGTTTGCTCAGTGGCCGCTTGTCTAAATTGAGCATCAATAGTGCGCATGGCAGCATCAGAGATGGCGGTTAATTCCGGCATGGGGGTATCAACCTCAAGTAAGGCTTCAACTCGTTTTTTAAATAGTTGTAGACCTTCATTATCTTCTGGAATGGATAAATGTAATGACCGATATAAGGCGAGATGAAACACATTACCAAATACCCCACTGCGAGCGGCGGTTGGCTCGGCATAATCATGGCCAGGGGTAACGCCGATCATTTGTAAAAACAATAATGGATTAGTAGCTTTAACTTTTTCAGCAGCATTAAGTAAGGCAATAACATCTTCAGAATCACCATGGGCAAAGTGTAGCGTGGCGCGATAATCAGCCAGTTCAGCTGGAGACATGTCGTCTCGTAATAGCTTACTGTGTTCATCAATCCAAGTAATCAGCGTTTGATAAGCCGCGTGATCCGGGGCATGTTCTAAATCATAGGCTAAAGTATCTGATCGACGCCGTAATTCATTGGGTAAAGTACGTGGTGCCCTATCACGCCTGATCTCTAATCTGGTTTGCCAATAGTCTTGATGAGTTGCACCATCTAATGGATCAATTTCTCCCACCCATTTAATAGCTTCTTTACCGGGATGAACCGGGGTAGTGAAATCTAAAATTGGAAAAGTAGGATCTTGGTCATGCACTGCCTGCATCAAACCAAATAATGAAGTGACGCGTTCGGCACCGGCTTCCCCCCTGTATAGACCAGTTTGAACAGCATCTAAAACATCAATCGTTCTAATCAGTTCCTGTAGATTATAAAATTTTGGGTTTAATTCACCAATTAAATATCCTTGTAAGGTGCGTAGTTGAGTTTGTTCAGCTGGGTTTAATGGTGCACCATTTCCTGCCGCGCGATAGAGTAATGCTGGATACGATGTATTTACAGCAAAAGCCTCTAAGCGTGTTTCAATGTCCCCCACTAATACCACTGCATCAGACTTATCCGCTACTCGTCTGGATAAACTCTCTAAGGCTCCATCGTTGGTACCAGTTCTAAAAGTAACATCTAAAACTTGCTGCGCCGACTTAGGTGGGACAGTTTTGATCTCATCTTTAACTATTTCTACACCAGTATCGGCAGGTTGCAATTTACGACCTGTATCCACAGTTCTTGCTTGTTTTCCTCTTCTCCCTCTACCTCGAGTTTCTACAGACATAATTACTCCAACAAGTCTTTCCAAGATACTTTATTGGCTGGCGCATTGATTTGCGGTGGAGTGATTGGTTTTGGTTTAACCGGTTGTGGTTGTACAGGTTTATTTGGTTGCGGTGGTACCTGTTGGGGCAATTCACCACCTCTATTTCGCCGTCGTCGGCGCCGTTTGCGTTTTTGTCCATCACCGGTTGGAGTTGGTTGAACATTCTGTGGTTTTGGTTGTTGAACCACGGGTTTTTCCAAAACAACACGTGGAGCCGTACCATTTTTTAATGCCTGTAGGGGCAATTCATGAATTGCCCCTACAGGGTGAATTGGTTCAATCTCATCATCCGGCACATCTTCGAACTCATCATCATTATCTTCATCAACAACCAGATCAACTTTCTTACTCCCCTCTCCTGCAGAAGGAGAGGGGCTGGGGGCGAGGTCTCTCAATTGATGATTAATAAAACTAATCCGTGGCCGAGTTGATGCATTATTATTTTCTACTTCATCTTCTTTAATAGCTTTTGCTAATTCGACTACTGCTGGTTTATTTGGTTTTGTTTGTTCAACTTGAATTGGCTTAGCTGGTACTTCACCGGGAATAAAATTACTGGTATCAACCTGCCCATTAGTTGCTTCGGCTTCATTGACGGTTAGCTGTACACCCTCTTTAGACATTTTAGCTGGTTTGTCATCGTCTGATAATTCAGGTTCAGCAGCGGTGATAATTTGATCCGGCCAATCCATCTCATCGTCTTTGGGTGAGGTTGTTGGAGCTATCTCGGGGTTAACATTGGGTCGATTAATTTGTACGCCACTCCAACGAATAATCCGATCTTCCACCACGGCTTGAGGGCGAGCATACCGTTCGCGTGAGACTTTAATCACTTTGTCTTTATTGTCGGTGGCACCGGTGGCTGGTGGTAAACCAATAGCTGAGAATGGTTCGGTGGCCACACCATCAACCATTAAACGCATGCAAACAGTATATTTTTTCAGATTAACAATATCGGCTGGTAAAAACTGTGGCGCGAATTCTAACTCTAACTCGGCAGCATCAGTTGCACCCACTCGAAACACAATCATTGTCCCGACGTTACCAAACACAGCGGCTTTTACCACATCACCTAATTGTTCAAAATACTGATGCGCCATGATTAAACACAAGCGATATTTTCTGGCTTCAGATAAAATTCCAGCAAAACTATCGGTGGCGAAATTTTGAAACTCATCAACATATAAATAGAAATCTTTCCGCTCCTCTTCTGGAATATCTACCCGGCTCATGGCCGCAATTTGCAATTTTGTAATCATCATGGCTCCCAGCAAGGCCGAATTTTCTTCACCAATTCTGCCTTTAGCCAGATTCATAATTAAAATCTTCTGATTGTCCATCACATCACGCATCTCGATAGTGCTCTTCGATTGTCCGACAATGTTACGAATAATCGCTGAAGCTAAAAACTGACCGACTTTGTTTTGAATTGGCGCAATCGCTTCAGTTCTAAATTTTTCTGAATAATTGGCGTATTCATCGGCCCAAAAGGTTTTCACCACTGGGTCGGTCACTTTATCAACCACTTTTTTACGATAGGCTTTATCGACCAACATGCGCATTAAACCCAACAACGTGCTGCCGGGATATTCTAATAACGCCAAAATGGTATTGGTCATAATGTACTCCATGCGTGGTCCCCAAGAATCAGCCCAGATTTTCTTGAACACACCCACTAAACCATAGGCCACTAGATGTTTATAATCTTCGCCAATACTTTCTAAAATATTAAACGCAATCGGATATTTGGTATCAGACGGATTAAAGTAGATCACATCATTAACCCGATTAGTGGGAATGAACTCTAAAATCTTTTCGGCTAAATCACCATGTGGGTCAACTACGGCTACGCCATGCCCAGCCCGAATATCACTAATAATCGCATTTTCCAACATGGTGGATTTACCCATGCCGGTCTTACCCACTAAATACATATGCCGGCGCCGATCATCCCGTTTAATACCAAATTTACGCCGTTGGTTACGGAAGTTAGTTTCGGCAAAGACGGCAATTTCGCTGGACATATTTATACAAATGGTAAATTAGATGGCGCTTCTGGTTCGACTTTAATTGCTGGAGTTGCGGGAGATGTTTGAGTTGTTGGTGTTTCCATGACGGGTTCAACCATGACGACAGGTTTAACAGTAACACCACCGCCTTTTTCTAACTGCACCGGAATGGCAGCACTAGCCTCAGCTTCATCATAGCGCAATAACGTCGGCGGTTCCACACCACGCGATTGCGCCTTAGCCACATACGGCGCTCGCACATCAATTGACGGAAAGTGAAATAAAGCCGTAATCTCTTCGGTTGATAAAATAAACCCTTCATGTTCACCTCGTTCCATGTCGCGTGACTTATATGCCCAATACATCCGGCGATAACGATTCAATACCCGATACTTTGGAAATACAAACCGCCAAGATAAACAATTTTGATCAGTCCGCGTAATTTCACCCTCAGTAAAAGAATTAATATAACGATACAAACGCAAACCGCTTAACATACCACGACGAACTTTTTTGGAATCAACCATAGCCGGTGGAGCAAAATACATAAAGCGCACTTTTGAATGAAACGGCCAACGCGAGGCTTTTTTATCAACTTCCTCAACAAATTCCTGTTCTGGTTTAGTCATACGCTGTCTTTCTTCTAAACGAGTATCATCGTGTGTTTCGGCCGCCGCTGATTCACCGCCAAACAGAGCCTGATTAGTCATTTGCAGTGTTGATATGACAGTAGATTGAACGTGATCCATAATATCCGGGCCAGCATGGCCAGATTTGCCTGGCTCAACTAGATTCATGATGGTTTCTTGTGCCCGGATTTTAAGTTTACCAAGATCGGCTGGTTGAATCATAATTTGATACCACAATTTTTCACCGGGTTGCAAGCGACTCATAAATTCCAAAAGGTTGGCAAATGGATCAACCGCCTTCTGCGCTAAACTATGTTCAAACGCCGGATAAGGTTTAATCGGTAAAACATCGTCACCTTCCAAACGCATCTCTGATCCCCATCCGGTCACTTTACGAGAATTAATCATTTCTAATGAGATATCTTTCGTATAATCTTCGACTTCAGACATGATGGCATCGGGGTAATGAGAATAAAATGCCGCCTGCACCATTTCTTTATAATATTTTGGAGCACGTACATAATAAGTAATATAGCCACCATCACTGACAATTTCGAAAGAGTATTGCTCTTGTACAAAACCCAACCACCAAGTTTCGTACCAATCGGGTTGGTTATAAATACCATGCAGTTGTACAAAAATCTGTTCTACTGCCTTCATACTCTGCTCATTGTTCAGCGGCACTTCAATGCGATACATGACATGTTTGGTATGGTGTTTAAACTTTTCTTGAATCCAAAACAACCAACCGGTAAAGGCCATTTTTATCATGATCGGTATAAAAATCAATGCCCCACCATGACCAAGCAAAAACCATAACGCTTGAAACGGGTTATTGCCGTACTCTTTTAAAATATATTCAAGCAGCGGGGGCATACACAACAGTATAACGACCGTCTGGTAATTTACTAAATAATCGACGATTAGTGAGGGCTAAATGAATGGTATTTTTTTTCACAATCCGTTGTTCCAATACGGCTGTGACAAGTTGATCGCGTGTTAATGGACCACGCTCGGTTAAGATTTTTTTCACAATATCAGCTACGGCGCCTTTTTCGTAACCCCACTCCTTAAGAGCATAAATGCCACGACCCACTAACACATACTGGCTATTTAAAATTAATTCATTATGCACCGTGGGTGGATGGGCTTCTTTTTTAAAAACTTCGGTAATTTGCTGAGCAATGTCGACAAAATGCATCGGTTTACTTACTTTTTTCAAAATTAAATAGATTTTATCATTCATGCGTTTTGGTACCACGCTCCCCCACGCCCGTAAACCGTATTCATCAAATGGATTATGATCGATCGCATCACTCACTTCCAATAAAGCGATAATAGTTTTTTCAGTTAATCTTGCATCAGGTGGAATTAGGTTCATAATACCAGCTACATTGAGAGGGATATTGGCCGTACCAATAGTGCGCACTAACAAATCGAGCGACTCGGTAATAAACTTGATGTCAGCGGTCTTAATGCGCCAACTTTTCATAAAAGTTTTGTCCGGACCGACTGACATTACCCGTGCACTGAGCAATTCAGTCAAAATAAACACTAAAGCCGCCTCCAGTTCGACCGTACTTTTTTCCAATAAAACCTCACTTAATAAATGGCTCTCTTGCATGATACCCCCGTGCTCTTCCAAGGTGGTTAGAATAACATGCTCAATCGGTTTTAAAACTACTTGTAAACTTGGATGTAATTTAATTTTACTCACAGCTAGGTTTTCGATCTGACGAATCCGTTCCCGAGTCACGGTATATGATACTCCGATCGCTTCTAGGGTTTCTTTTGGTACACCATTTAATCCGTAACGCCGCTGTAACACATCAGCTTCTTTATCATTTAATTTGGCTAAAAGTACACGAACAACATCACCAGGTTCAAACTCCTGTTTTTCTTGATCCTCTTTGCTCGCAATAATGCGATCAAGAATAGAAACTCCCATATCCATAATAAGCGGAGTATATCACTTTCTTTACAATCTGTCAAATCTATGGCCTGACCTGATATTATTTTTTATTGAGTAATCTTTGCCAGATTAAAAGTGATGGGCTGGCGATAAAGATTGAAGAATAGGTACCAACTCCAACACCAATTATTAAAGCTAAGATGAAATAGCGAATACTCTCTCCCCCGAAAAGTAACAAGACAGCCAATACAATAATGACTGTCGTTGAGGTGTTTAATGACCGCATTAATGTCTGTTCAATACTATGTCCAATTATTTCAGCAAAAGTACTCCGAGCAGACCGATGTAAGTTTTCCCGAATTCTATCAAAGACTACAATGGTGTCATGAACGGAGAAACCCAAGATGGTCAATAAAGCCGTGATAAACATGACGTTTATTTCGACACCATAATATTTACCTAACACCACAAACACACCCAGCGGGATCGTAATATCATGTAACAAAGCAATGACTGTAGATAAACCATACGCCCAAGATGGCACCGGACCGTTAGACACTGAGCGGAAAGCCCAGGCGATGTAGATAACAATGGCTACCACTACCAGGATAATAGCCGTAATGGCTTTTTGCCTTAATTCTTGGCCGATCGTTGGACCGATTGATTCAAAACTGTCTTCAACCGCCCCTGTGCCTAAAGCCGCCAACACGGCCACCCGCTGATCATCACTCATGAATTGAGTTTTTAAAATATAACTATCGTCATTAACCGGTTCCACTTGCACCTCACCCAAATTTAATGCGGCGACCTGACTTGAAACCGTTTCTGGACTAGGACGTTGTGTGGTGTATTTAACTTGTAATAAAGTACCACCGGTGAAATCAATGCCCAAATTGAAGCCGAAGATAATAATTAAAACGATACTACCACCCACCATCAAACCAGAGATGGTATACCAGACTAAACGTAAGCGTAAAATACCCATATTATTTTTTAGAAGATAACACTTTTAATAATGTCCGCGTCACCGTGATAGCGGTAAACATACTCAAAACAATACCAATGGCTAAGGTGACAGCAAAACCTTTAATCACTGAGGTACCAAACCAAATTAGAATCACACAAGTAATTAATGATGAGACATTAGAATCGCGAATTGATAACCAAGCCCGTTTAAAACCATCGTCAATGGCACTTTGTTTATCTTTACCGCGTTTTAATTCTTCTTTCATTCTTTCAAAGATTAAAATATTGGCATCAACCGCCATACCTAATGACAAAATAAACCCGGCAATACCTGAAAGCGTTAAAGTAATCGGCCAAAGTTTAAATATGGCTAAGAGCACTAAACCATACACCGTCAAAGCACAGATTGCCAGTATACCTGGATACCGGTAATAACCAACCATAAATACTGCCAAACAGATCATAGCTAATAGGCCAGCTAAAACACTACGCTCTAAGGCCTCTATACCCAAACTAGGGCCAATGTTGCGCTGATTAACTAATGTAATTGGTACTGGTAGAGCCCCTTCATTTAAACGGCGGGCTAAGGTTTTAGCTTCATCTAATGTGAAATTTCCTTCAATGGTAGCTTGACCACCACTAATCGCTTCGTTCACCACTGGCGTACTGATAGCGCTACCATCTAAATAAATCGCAATCGTTTTACCAACATTATCTCCGGTAATTTTTTCAAATAATTTTGAACCTTCATCGTTAAACTGCAAAGCTACCAGTGGCACTGATGTGGTTTGGTCAAATTGGACTGACGCTTTTTTTAATTGTTTACCGGTTAATTCAGTATCATCATACTGTGGACCAAACACACTAATATCTAAGGGATACTTTTTATATTCAATAGTACTTATTTTCACAGCTTCGATGGTGGCGGCACCTTCCGGAGCTGTTGTACTGATACCATTTAAAACATCTAGCACACCGGTTTGTTTATCTTCCACTTTTAATATTACATAGGCATCACTTTTATCGATCAAATTCGGTATCACAGCCCCACTGTTTGCTGAAAACGCAGTATCGGCTAAGGCTGGATCAATTTGCACACGAGAGACATAACCTAAAGCCGTATAATTATCAGGCGCTAACGTAGCAAAATCTTCCCCCGCTTTGGCTTTATCCAATGTGCCTTGCGCTTGGGTTTGTGTTTGGACATTAAGGCCATCTAAGAAATTTTTTTGATCAGCGCTGAGCGTTTGATCAGTGGACTCAGTTTTAAATTGTAACGATGGCGTTTCACCAATTTGTTTTATGGCGGCATTGATGTCGGTGATACCGGGTAATTCCACCAACACCCGCCAGTGTTCGCCCGACCGGCTACTTTGTACCACTGGCTCAGATACACCAAAAGCATTAACGCGCCGTTCAATCACATCACGTAAACCAGCTAAAGCATCGGCTTCTTCACCGGCTGCGACGCGAGACAAATCGGCTTCATATACTAAAGCCGTACCACCTTGTAAATCAAGACCTAACTGCACTTTTAATTCACGCACCATTTTGCCTTGCCAGGTGATATCCGGACCATTCGGGTAATCCACTACCGCGGCCACCACCGCCAAAGCCATAATACCACCAAACAAGCACCAAAGTTTCCGACGCACTGTCATAAGCGTTTACGATAGATATAATAACCGGCTGATAAAATAAGTAGCACACCAATCACTCCTCCTACCACCCACGGCCAGTATTTTACGGCATTAGTGTCATCCAGTACAATCGGTTTATTCCGTTCTTGCGTAACAGCATCACTAGTATAACTCCCATCAGCTTTAATATTGATAGTATGATAACTGCGATTTTTATCACCCGCTTCCAGCGCTGTGGCTAAACCTGTCACTGAATATTGAGCGACGGCAGCTTGTTGATAACTTTGTAGGATAGTTTGATCGGTCAGATTAGCCACCCGCGGATAACCTTCCGGCAATTGATAAAATGTGGCATCAACTGAGGCTTGCTCACGAAATGGCGTTAAACTACACCGATTACCCTGACAAGTGTAAATCGTAGCATCATTGGCTAAAGTAAAAACATAATTATATCGCGTTTGTTGTTCATCGGATTGGCCATCATGCAACAATACCACATCTGATGGCTGCGGTAGAGACACAGCTTGAGCCATTAGTGGAAATAATAAAGTTAAAAACCAAATCATAACTTATGGAACATTTATTACAACATCGCCCACTTGACCCCAATTATACAACCATTCGGCATTGGTCGCATCAATGTTAATACAACCATGACTCATTTTGTGACCAAAGTTGTGATGCCAGTAGGCATAGTGTAGGTGAAATGGTCCAGAAAAACGTAGGTTCCATTTGACGTTCTTTAAATCATAGTTATCAGGATTGTTTGTACCATAATTCCAGGTATAATCTTTCATGAATATTTTTTCTTGCACAGCAAATTGACCAAGCGGTGTGGGATATTTATCAATCCCGGTGGAAACATAAAACTCTCGGACTAATTCACCATATTCGTAGACGCGCGTTTTTTGTTCGGATATATCAGTTTCAATATAGCGAATTAAATCCGCTCGGCCTTGGGCGCGATTCTTGCCCGGGACGGTTACGACGTCAATCTTACCATCGCCAGTCACATCACCCAGTGCCAGGTTTAAGCCACCGCGAAAATCTGCTGGGTAAGCAAAAAAACTTTTACTGGTGTTCGCTCCATACCCTTCAAAAAAAATAACTTGTGGGCCACCACTTTGCCGAGGCGTAACCGCTACTTCAGCCATACCATCATGATCAATGTCACCCGCGGCTACATTAGTACCACTATATAATCCGGAAAAAGCTTTCCAGTTCCCTAATATGTCACCGTTATTTTTATAAACTTTCACCCAATCTTCACCGGCTGAATAAATTGACATGACCAGTTCATCATCTTTACCACCATCCACATTGGCGGTTGTTATAGCGACACCACCAACATTGTCACTGGCAAAAGGATGAAACTCAGTCCCCAAAAAACGACCTTTACGCGAAAACACGCGCACATCCGCAGCACCCCCTGGGCCGGCCGCGACCGCTATTTCAGAAATGCCATCGCCGTTATAATCACCCACGGTAACATCACAGCCACCGCGAAAATTAGAAGCAAACGCAAAAAAACCTGGGCCAAATACACTTTTGCCCGCAGCATCAAACACCCGCACCTGTGGCCCACCGCCAGCACCAACTCCGGTGATAATCTCCGCTTTACCATCGTGGTTCAAATCACCGGTGGCAACTTTTACACCAGTGCGTAAAGACTGATCGTAAGCAAACCACTGTGATACTAACGTACCGTCACCTTCAAACACTTGCACCATTGGGCCACCGTCCCGGCCGGCTCCAACCACAATTTCATCAACTCCATCGCCATCCACATCACCCACTGCTACATCAAGACCACCATCAAAACTACCATTGAGGGCGTTAAAACTAGTAGTTTGATTAAAAGATTTATCAAATACTCGTACCTCGGGTGCCATACTATCGTAGGCCAAGGTCAGCACTGGAAAACACAAACTAAGTGTTATTACTAGACCATATTTATGCATGGCGCTAGTGTAGCAGGTTCAGTCTTATTGTTCAATAACCGCAAGGTCGCCCACATTCATCCAACCATAGAGCCACTCGGCATTGGTATAAGAAATGTTCACACAACCATGGCTCATAGGATGACCAAAATTATTATGCCAGTAGGCACCGTGTAAATAATAATGAGGTCTAAACTCAAGATTATATAAGGTATTTGGTAGATAAAAACCAGGACCAGAATATAACTTACTATAGATTTTTCTTAGAATATGATACTCCCCTGGCGGTGTGCCCATACCCGGGACACCGGACGAGATTAAAAAACTATTCACCAAATAACCCTGTTCGTATGCATACATTCTTTGTTCACTTAAATCTACGCGCACATATTTAGCCACATCAGTGCGACCATCTGGTTTTAGTTTACCAGGCAAGGTGACGATGCGATCTTGGTAGACTGCTATATTCACGCCACTGTGAAAATCTTCTTCATAGGCAAAGAAACCAGGATTGATATCTTTACCATTGGCCTCATACATTTTTACTTGTGGACCGCCCTTACCATGTACACCTACCACTATTTCAACTTTACCATCATTATCAATGTCACTGGCCGCGACATTCACGCCACCTCTAAACCCTTCACCGAAAACTTTAAATTCGTTAACGATAGTTTGTTGGGCATCGTAGTTATAAATTTTAACCCAAGCATCGCCATCTTGTTGAATAGTAGTGATCACTTCGGCGGCTGGATCGTTATCGACATTACCAACAGCGACACTGACACCACCCTGGTTGTCATTGGCAAACGGATGAAACTCATATGTTTTTTGTTTACCGGTCGCTGAGAAAACACGCACGGTTGGTGCCATTTTTTCTCCACTGCCCACTACGATGTCAGCTTTACCGTCGGCATCAACATCTCCCACGGCGACATTGACTCCGCCATTGTAAGATTGATCGAAGGCGAAGAAGCCTACTGTTTGATCCACCCGACCACTGCCATCGAACACGCGAATATGTGGACCACCACCAACTTTTGGCCCAGTGATAATTTCGGTTCGACCATCTCCATCCACATCACCAGCGGCTACATTCACCCCTGCTAGCATGTTGGTATCGTACGCGTAGAACTGATTAATAAATGAACCATCTAATCGAAAGGTTCTAACTTGCGGCCCGCCTCCTAAACCGGCCGCCGTAATTATTTCTGGTATGCCATCTGTTCCTAGATCAGCGATCGCTATTGTACCGCCGCCCGTAAAGGCTTGATCGTAAGCAAAAAAATGAGTAGTTTGGTTGTACTGTCCATTACTATTCGAAAACACCCGTACTTCCGGTGCTCGCAAATATGTGGCCGCCTGAACATTGGTGGCGACAGTTGTTCCAATCAGAAGGCAAAATAAACTCACTATTATGTAGTGTGTCTTCATAATCAATTCATATTTAAACTACCCTCAACCACTGTGTATTGAGACTTAGTTAATTCAGCTATAACTTCTGCTAGTGAAGAACCACTAAATTTCAGATCTTTAAAACCTTGCAAAGCCTCATTTTCGACAACTGCTCCGTATGTAGGTGTAATATCGACAGACATCGAACCGGTACCGACATCTTTTGTCATTACCACGGCAAACTTGACCGGTTGATCGCTCCCTGGAATATTCACATCTATCGTACCACTACGAGTTTGTTCAGGAATAGAACCGCGTTCATTATTACGGTGCCTCCAAAAATCAGGCTTTAATTCTGTCATATTTTGCTTGTGTTTTAACTACCGTTTTTTATTTTTGAACTAACTCAAAATCACTATAAACAAAGTATAGCAAAAAAAATGACCTTCGTCAACTAGCTGACAAAATAGACGATCACTCCAACCAAGAAAACCAACGCCACAGCTCCGCCAAAACCTAAGACGATCATCATGGTGGTACTTAGACCAGACCGATTATTGCGCAAATATTTACTCATACATTTTTGTTTAGTGACTGCTTAATTATTGATTAGTTGATAACTTTAACCGACTTTGAATCACAATCACCATTAAGGCCACTACTCCGACTAAGGCTAACAAAATTGAGTATTCCGGAATGGTAACCACTAAGGGGAAGAAACCCATGAACAATACCAACATGGGCAAGAGGAATTTTATGGAGAATTTACCACCAGCCACGCGCCCAACTAAATACAACATGAGTGCACTTATTAATACCCACGCACTGACAAAGGCGCCATACAGTGGCATCGAAAAATATGGGACATTTGTAATGTTGGCAAACACTTCAATGGTTGGATCAATCGTAAAGCTCGATAAATAATGGAATAGTGGGAAAAATAAAGTATATAGAATTGATAGTAAAAACAAATCGATTAACGATAATGGTTTGCTACCAAACTGATAAACTAAAAATAATAAGATGATAATAAAGACTACAAAGATCGGCGCCATCACCACATAAACGCGCGATACTTGCAGTGATGGGTTAACCTTATCCCCGATCGCTATAGAAATAGTTGGTTTGGAATAAAGGTCAGGCTTATCCCAAGTGAGTTGCACATAGTTCGCACCAAACTCTCTCTGATCAACCGATAAACCTTTGGCGACATCGTAAGACCGAATACCGTTGATGCGTCCGATAAAATGAAAATCCTGCGACCCTTTGGGATTATCAATCCCTTCATAAGTAAACACGGCTAAACCAACTGTGTTATAGGTCACATGAACTGTCACATTACCATTAGCCGGAATCTCACCATTCCATTCTAAACCAAGATTTTCCGTGACGCTGGGATAATAATAGTCGTACGTGTCGGTATTATTTTCCAGTTTAATAGTAGTCTTGGCATTTGAGACTGGTTTACCATCAACCGATAAGGTGGCATTACTAATTTCATTATCACTCGCTTCGCTGGGGAAAGGAAATCTAAACGACACGGCCGCCGTTTCAGCTAAGGTATTACTTAATACATAATCAGCACTAAATTTTGTGCGGTAAGTGGGTTGGTAGGTTAAACCTTTTTTCACATAATCCGCGGTGATATCTACTTGACCGGAAGTACTAGTGAGAGAAGTATTCTCAACAAAGCGTTTCACTTTTTCGGCATTAAGTTGCTCCTTGTCATACAAAGGTTCAGCCGAATCAACCCCTGCTAAACTAGGCGAAGTTTGTGTGAGTGATCCATTATAAACCGCACTGACAGCGTCATAATTACTGGCGGTAATATCTTCTCGGGTACTAACCACGGCCATCATAATTAAACTAAATACTCCAATCGACATGGCCAGAATAATCACCGCCGTAAAATACTGGATTAATAAATAATTGTTTTTGGCAAGTAGTGAGACTGGTTTTGTTGGTTGATCCATAGGGGTTAGTAAATAGTAATAGGTTGTATTGTAATCGAAAAAAGGGGAAAGATCAACTTAGTTGTGTGAACATGGTTTGCAGTTGAGCTTTGGTTAATTGCCCGGGGGCGGATTGCTCGGCTTTAGTTAACGGGGCAAATATCATCTCATTGCCCCACAGTGATCCATAGATTCTGGTCACTGTCCCCCATTCGCCCATACCGAGAACAATAACCGGAAACTTTTTAGCTTTTAGTTCCAGTAATAATTGCAGTAAGGTCAGGGCATTTTTTTTATGTAAACACAGGGTTGAGATTTTATAAATCTTGGGTGCATACCGGTGCATGACATCAATTATTTCCCATAATTTTTCCAGATGCGGTGTATTGTGATAATTATGATAAGACACAATTTGTTGAACAGACCAATGGTGGTTTTTGATAAGCTCTAACTCGTCAGTTTGATCGGAAATATCTAAATCCAACCAAGCCGGTGTGTTACGCACTTGTTGGATAATTCTTAAATGTTGATCGGCATCCAAACGTACTCGAGCGAGCTTTTGTCTGCGCAACACCAGAATAAGTTTTTTACCCAATTGTTTAATCAGTTGTGGAACAAATGAATCATCCAAATCAGTGATGTAATCCAACCACACTTCGAAGTAGGTATAGTCAGACAGATTAGCCTGAATAGTTGCTAACACTTCTGCTTGAGTGCTCTTAATTATGGGTAGACAGTATTTTATAGTCATAGCATTAAATTATCAGTTCTGTTTTAATTTGTAATACGTTGCCTTGCCTTTACCGTGTGCTGTAATCATTTTTTGATCAACGAGATAACGCAAATCGGCGGCGCGAGTTGATTTGGCGCGTTTTACCAATGTGGCATAAAACGCATCATTGATCGAGCCATGGGCTCGAATATAGTTCATGATAATATGGTGATACTCTTTTAAACCTGAAGCGGGGGCTTGGCTGGTGTTATCTAGCTCAGTCTTCACTCGTATTAGTTCATCAATGATTCCGTCCGTAAAATATTCTAGCCACACCGTAAAATCAACTTTCAAATCATAATAACTACCTCTCTCTCCCACCAGAGAAAAATACTTTGTCACATTATTATTATAATAACGCTCAAAACTAAATAATTGAAAAGTATTTAAACCTAATCCAGCTAACAATACTTTGGTAGCCAAACGCACGGTTCGACCATTGCCATCAATAAACGGATGAATTAAAACAAATTGTTTGTGAAAAATTCCGGATAAGATTAAAGCATCAATCGTGCCTTGTTGAGTAGCAATAAACTCTATTAAATCTCCGAGTAAATTTGGCACATCCTGCTGATCTGGTGGCCAATAAACTGTTTGACCAATGCTTGGATCACGTACAAACACTGGCGCAGTTCTTATCACTCCTGAGGATGATTCCAACATGACTCCTGTTGTTACTTGACGATGAATTTTTAATATTAAAGATTCATCAAGTATATGTCTGCCAGTTTTTAGTTGATCATTTAACATCATTAAAGCCTGATTATAATTCAACACTTCTCGTTGGGTATCACGAATATGCGCCGGAGCTTGTTTGAGAAGTTGTTTCACATCTGTTAATGGTAAGGGATTCCCCTCGATACTAGTTGAAGCATGAGCTGACACTTCACGTGCAATTCGTTCCAGTTCAAATAAAACTACTTGCGGAAAACGCCGGTTATTCAAAATTTCCACTATCTGGCTAATTTTCTTAATATTAGCCAGTAATTGATTGGTAATAGTGTACTTGGGTTCAAACATAATTGTCTGATGTATCTATTTATTTATAGACGCATTATAGACGATTCATAGACGATTGTCAAACTGAAATTGCACAGATAGACCACAATATGGAGTTTGTTTTTGTGATATAATACGACACAATGTTAACAACAAGACTCACCTTTTTTCAGGCTTTGCTAACTAAAGATACCCGAGCAATCTATTACGTATTAGTATTTTCTTTTGATTTCTTAGTTGGTCTAACCGCCACTATTTATTCACTATACCTACTCCGTAACGGCTTAGATTTATTTCAGGTCAATTTAGTCAACACGGTTTTTATGTTGGGTAGTGTAATTTTTGAAATTCCAACTGGTGCGTTGGCCGATTACGCTGGCCGCAAAATATCCGTGCTCCTCAGTTTTGCGTGTTTACCCATCGGCTTTGGAATATATTATTTCTCTTCATCAATCGGTTGGTTTATGTTCGCCGAACTTTGGATTGCTTTTGCTGTAGCCTGCTTATCTGGTGCTCTCGATGCTTGGGTAATTGATCAAATACAACACCAGGGTTATACCAGTAAAACTGATTTAGTTTTTTCACATGGTGGTATCGCTAGTGGTTTAGCTTTACTGCTGGGTGGTGTAATTGGTGCGCAGTTGGGAAATATTTCATTAGGTTTACCATTTGGTTTTGGAGCTATCTTTGGTTTATTAGTATTGTTATTCACCTACTGGGGAATGATGGAAACAATTAATCACACTAAACGCCGCCAATTTCACTGGCTAACCGGTGTAAAAAGTATTAGACATGCCTTTAATCCGGTGGTCATTTGGTTGTTACTGGCGACCGGGGTAGCTAATTTTGCATTTCAACCATTGAACATGTATTGGTCGCCCCGCGTAATGGAAATGACTAATCATCAAGTTTGGTTATTAAGTTATGTTTGGATCGGAGTCTCTCTTAGTCTAATGTTGGGAGCTTATTTAGCACAACGCTTTACCAAATTCACGATGTCTCAGCACTGGTTGTTTGTGATCACAACTTTGATATTAGCTTTACCAATTATTATCATTGCCTCAACCTCCGTAGTATCGACATTGCTAAGTGGCTTCTTCATTTATGAGATTGGCCGTGGTTTACTAACGCCACTCCATAAAAGTTTTTTAAATAAACACATTCCAGCAAATGAACGCGCGACGTTATTATCGTTTGATTCCTTAATAAGCAAATTATGTGCCGGCGCTGGCTTAATTTTATTTGGTTATTTAGCCCGACAATATTCCATTTCACTCACCTGGCTCTTGGCCGGCCTGATACTATTGTTTCTGATCCCACTTTATTATTACGCTACAAAGAACAGTAAACTGACAGCAGAATATAAACGTGAAAATTAAGGTGCTACGTTTCTATAACTATTCTTGTATTAGGTGGGCTTTCAAAGCACTAATTTTATTATCCCACACTGAAGTATCACTACTAAGCCACTCGCCAAGTTCTGGAACCATTTCACCCTCTTTATATTTACCGCTATATTTTTCGAAGTTATCAAGCTGCTCCCGTTTTCTTGCCGCACAAAAGGCAATTTCACTTTTAATTTCCTCATCTGTCATGGGTTGTTCTGATTCTTCCTTTAAGGTAGGTTTCATACCTTCTATATTTTTGGGCTGTACTTTAAAGGGTGATTTTTCCATATTATTCTTGTTAATATATAAATTATTTCTTCAAACGATAATACGTCGCTTTGCCTTTGCCGTGCGCTGCAATCATTTTAATTTTCTTCAACTTTTGTAGATGTAATTGAGCGGTTCGTTTTGGACAATGTAAAATATCCACCACATCACTGATGGTCAGTCTACCAAGCGAACCAAGAAAATCTAAAATAGTAACTTGATCTTTATCCAAAAATATTTGCGTGTCGATATTTAAATCCTTCAGCTTGACTGGCAAACTGAATATTTTACGTCTCACCAGATCGATTTCTTCTTTAAAGCCATTTATAAAATATTCCAACCAAGGGGTAAAATCTTGGCGACGAGTATCATAATCCTTGCCAATATTAATGGCGGCATAATAAGCTGGCCGATCATTGTTATAATAATCTTCCAACGCAAATAAGTGACGGAAATCATAACCACGCTGATAGAGCACTAAAGTGGCTAGGGCGCGAGCCGTTCGACCATTGCCATCGGCAAAAGGATGAATCGCAGCAATTTCTTGATGGACAATGCCTGCTACGATAACCGGATTAATTTGCTCTTTGATACTATACTGCATCCATTCGATTAAATTATCCATTAACTTTGGTACAGCATTTACCGCGGCAGCTGTGTACATGATCTCCTGTCTACCGTCAGCATATCTACGTACAACATACACCATGTGTTTTCTATATTTACCAGATGATCCAACTGGCAATGTATTGGTTGTCACTAAACGATGAATCTTTAAAATAACCTGTTTAGTTATGACCTTTTTTTCTTTAACAACTTGGTCAATATATTTGAGTGCTTTGAGATAATTTTCTACTTCATAAATATCTCGCACCGGGGCAGTAATCTTTTGTTTGTTCGCCAATGCTTCAACTTCTCGAACATTTAAAATGTTGCCCTCTATAGCCGTTGAACTATGAGTCATTCTAATTAAAGCTTGCCGACGGAGCTTTAGTTCTTGTTGCGGCAAAATTCGCGCACGTTCAATTACTGCTTTACCTTCGGAAATAGCAGTTAACAGGTGAACAATTTTATCAGTCAATTGATATTTTGGATGAAACATACGGCATTGTAATAATACTACAAAAAATCTAATCGCGCAAGATCCGCGCATAAATCGCGCAAGCCTGATTAACATTTTACTGCCCATGACACTTCTTGAAGTGTTATCTTAATGGAAAATTTATTATCTTATTGACTGTGCCTTTACCGGTGGCGCCAAACTGAGCGCATTTATTGATCGGTTTTAAAACTAACCGAATCTGACCAAGGTGTTAAGACGCCGCCAATTTTCGCACGCACCCTGACTTGGTAATGATGATTGGATAGTAGTTCAGACAAGGTATGCTTAGCAGCAGTCGTTTTGATCGTATCGAGCACTTTTCCAGAAGTTGACCGAAGTTGTATCGTGTATTTCTGCACATCGGTAAGTGTATCCCAAGTAACCCGCGCACTACTGTCTGTACGATTAGCTTTCGGTACAGCCACATTTTGTACACCAACCTTTTTGATTTTATAACTCAACTGGTCAGTTGAATCTTGAGCAGCATCGGCCGCCATTAATGCACTAGTAGTAAAATCACCTCCAGCATAGGTTTGCACAGCAAAATTCAGCATATCACCATAATCAATATTTTTCAGATTCAATAATCCAGTACCATCGGCATTGGTTAAATTCAAATCCGTTTCAAAACCACCAGCGCTATCCACGTTTTTGCCCGACTCCCCACCCTTAGAGGTGTCACCGATTTCTGGATCAATGACAACTAACAAACTATCTTCATCTGGATTAAATGCGGCTGTAGCAAAATCTTCAGTTGTGGATTCTTCATAAATAGCCGTGACCTCAGGACCATTTTCCATGCCGATACTATCACGCAAGGCGTGGAGGTAAACCGCATAGTACAGAATGGAACCAGAATCACCTTTCTGCATCTTAAACACTAACCACATATCCAGGTCAGCGGGTAAACCAACATTGTCACCTGGGCCATCTTGGTCACCGAATTCATAGTATTTTTCTTCCACTAGATCATATACCGATAATAAGGGGTGGAAAGAGTCAATATAGAGTTGCAATTGTGTGGCCGTATTACAGACTTTTATATTTTCTAAATCACTCATCAGGTCGATGTTGGTAGTATAACGATCTCCACTAGATTCCGTAGTAGACCAACCAGTGTCACTATAATAGTAACTAATTCCAGTGAGATCTGATCCATCGGTAGTCAGTGACTCAACATCTGCCCAGTCGCCCGTATTATTATCAATGACTACGCCACTGCAGGCGTTACCATCGGCTGAGACAACATTGGGCAATAAGGTACTGCCAATGACCAAACTGGTAGAGATGATGCTGATAATAAACACTTTCAATGGAACCATAAAATATTATTTAATAATCCTATTTTAGTAGTATAACAAACCCTTACTTTAATTAACAAGGCCCTCCCTTTGTAACCTATTGGCCATGGCAACGTTTGAAGTGCTATCTTAATGGGAAGGAATTTAGTATACCTTGCTCCACCAAAAACGCAATTAGAACATAGAGCCCGTAGGCACTCAAAAACATTACCCCAAACCCTTTGCTCAGACGTTGTCCCCTATACATTAATCCAGCTAGTAAAAGTGTTAGTAGTAAAACCAATGGCAAGTCAAACTTCCAGAAGCTAGCAGCAACCGTAATCGGCGCTATACAGATAGTAACACCTAAGACAATCAAAATATTGAGAATATTACTACCGACCACATTGCCAATCACTAAATCATTTGACTTTCGTAGTGAAGCAGTAATGCCGGTGACAATTTCTGGTAACGATGTACCAACTGCCACAATGGTAATGCCAATAAATAATTCGCTCAACTGAAATAATCGTGCCAACACAATGGCATTGGTCACAACCATCCGTGCACCAACAAATAACAAGGCTAAGCCGGCCAGCAATGCTGCTACTGATACTACTAAATCTTTCCGCTGCCGAATGGCTATGTTGGTTGCTATATCGTCTCGTTCAATGCCATTATTTTGGCTGTGGTAACGTACGGCTATCCAAGTAAACCCTACTCCACATGCCACCAATATCACCCCATCAACGCGACTCAAATAGCCATCAATCACCATAAGATAAAGCAACCCTATGGAACAGAGCAAACCAAATAATTCTAACCGTGACTTTTTAGCTAAACCTAGATTGATGGGATAAATCAGTATGCTTAGCCCCAGCACGATCCCAATATTCGCCACGTTACTACCCAAAACATTACCAAGTACAATATCGTTTTTCTGCTCGAGGCCCGCAATAATACCAACGACTAATTCTGGTAAGGACGTTCCCAGGGCTACAATGGTTAAACCAATAATAATCAATGGGACTCGCCAGTAACGCGCTAACGCGGAACTATGATCCAAGAACAGAGTTGAACCTTTATAGAGAATAAACATCCCTACTGCGCCAAGTACAATTGGGATCACATACGCCATGTTGAGTAGTATAGCAAAAAAACTATTGACCGTGGCACTTCTTATACTTCTTCCCACTGCCACACGGGCAAGGATCATTGCGGCCAACTTTGGCGGGTTCGACATTTTCGTCACCACCCATGAGTTTTTGGGGTTGTTTTTGGGCGGGCTCGGGAGCTAGTTTTTTCACATCGGCCATTTTGTAGATACTATACACCACTTGTTTTTGAATGTTAGCAATCAATTCAGTGAACATGCCGTAAGCCTCATTTTTATATTCTACCAACGGATCTTTTTGGCCATAACCACGCAAGCCAATTCCTTCACGCAAATAGGACATTTGATCGAGATGCTCAATCCATAAAGTATCAATGGCGCGCAAATAGAAGCCTCGTTCGATTTGATATACTAAGTTAGTATCGGCGACATCTTCAATCATTTTAGCATAACGCTCACGGGCTAAATTCATGAGATATTCCACAATATGGGTTCTGGCTTCAACATCGTGTAACTTATCACCACCTTGGGCTTTAATGTCTTCTAACTTTTTTCGTTGTTCAGCGGCTACTGGAAAAATAGAATTGACGGTTTCATATATTTCCTGAATATCCCACTGTTTATCTTTTTCCTGATTGGTATGAAAAGACACGACATACTCAATTTCGTTTTCAACTAACTCCATGATTAACTTATTCACTTCATTCGGTTGCACCGCTAAGATTTCATTGCGCTTGCGATAAATTACCTCACGATGCCGATTCATGACATCATCATATTTCACCAAATGTTCGCGGATATCAAAGTTGTGTCCTTCCACTTTTTTCTGAGCCGTTTCAATCGAGCGCGATACAATGCGATTTTCAATCGGCATATCCTCCGGCCAGTTTAAACTATTCATCAAACCTTTCACTCGATCGGTGGCAAAAATTCTCATTAGGTCATCTTCCATGGAGACAAAAAACTGGGAAATACCCGGATCCCCTTGCCGGCCAGACCGACCACGCAATTGATTGTCAATCCGACGCGCTTCATGCCGTTCCGTACCGACTACCACTAACCCACCGACCGCGCGCACCGCTTCCGCTTCGGCGGCATCTTGCGGATTACCACCTAAAATAATATCCACACCGCGGCCAGCCATGTTGGTAGCCAAGGTCACTGCCCCCTTCTTACCGGCTTGAGCAATAATCTCAGCTTCACGTTCATGCTGTTTCGCATTTAAGACTTGGTGTGGTACACCGGCATTAAAAAGTAGTTTAGACAGTAATTCATTTTTTTCAATCGAGATAGTACCAATTAATACTGGATTACCAGCCTCATGATATTGGCGCACTTTTTCCACCACGGCAGCCATCTTTCCTTTCTCATTACGAAAAATGGCATCGGGTGAATCTTTCCGCACTAGTGGCATGTTGGTGGGAATCACCACCACATCGAGTTTATAAATTTTATAGAATTCTTCTTTCTCAGTTTCAGCGGTACCGGTCATACCAGATAATTTAGTATACAACCGAAATAAATTCTGGAAAGTAATGGTGGCCAATGTACGCGATTCACGTTTGATTTCAATGCGTTCTTTGGCTTCTATGGCTTGATGTAAACCTTCACTGTAGCGTCGGCCGGGCATTAAACGGCCGGTGAATTCATCGACAATAATCACTTCATTCTCTTTTACTACATAATCACGATCGCGCTTAAATAAAGCAAAGGCTTTTAAGGCTTGTTCAATATGATGCACTGTCGTCACACCACCACTTTCATAAATATTCCCAACTCCTAACCAATCTTCCATCTTAGCAATGCCACCAGCGGTCAGTGTAGTGACACGCATTTTTTCATCGACATTATAATCTTCATTTTCCACTAATTTTTCGACTAATTGCGCAAACCGGAAATATTGATCGGTCGCGGCTTCGGCTTCACCGGAAATAATCAATGGTGTGCGGGCTTCATCAATTAAAATACTATCCACTTCATCGACGATAGCATAAGCTAAACCACGTTGCGTTTTGCGCTCGTTACTTGTCACCATGTTGTCCCGCAGATAATCAAAGCCAAACTCATTGTTGGTACCATAAACAATATCCACTTGATAAGCCTCACGGCGTGAGACTGGTTTTAAATTCGACATGTCTACTTTAAAAGACGCAGTTTTATCTACTTCATTTTCTTCAGTAGTTGGATCAAATTTAAATGACACCATTTGGTGTTGAATGCAACTGACCGATAAACCTAACCAGTGATACAGTTGCCCCATCCAATCGGCATCTCGTTTGGCTAAATAATCATTCACTGTAACCACGTGCACGCCTTGGCCAGATAAGGCATTCAAATACACTGCCGCTGTAGCCGTTAAAGTTTTACCTTCACCGGTTTTCATTTCGGCAATCATACCGCGATGCAACACCACTGCCCCAATTAACTGCACCGTATAATGACGTTGCCCCAACACCCGTTTGGCGGCTTCACGCACAACTGCAAAAGCATCAGGCAAAATATTATCTAATGTTTCACCTTTGGTTAAACGCTCTTTAAGTTTTCCAGTTTGACTTTGCAACTCAGCATCAGACATGGCTTGATAAGCCGCCTCCAACTGATCGACTTGATCAATGATGGGCTGAATGCCTTTGACGATTTTTTTACTTTCGTCGCCAAACCATTTATCGAGAAAATTCATACTCCGTTACACCGCCGACTTGCGGTCGCGACTTTCAGCATTAGCTCGACGATGTTTTGTTTCTAATTTATTTTTTAAGTCACGTAATTGTCGTTCCATTTCATCCTTCACAATATCAATCGCCGCATACATCGTAGCCGCGACTTCCTCAGTAAAAAGCACCTCATGCCCAACATGAAATTGAGCCGTGGCTTTAAACTCTTCCTTATGTTGCTCGCGCACATCCTCAAGGGTGACGCGAATTTCAGTGATAGACTCATTAAATTTCGCTAAACCACCGATTTTGGTATCGACATATTGCTTGAGAGCCTCGGTCAGCTCAATGTTTTTGCCGGATAGTTGGATATTCATAGTGGGGGTAGTATAACACTAGAACCCAATATATTCAATCTCCTCCATTAACTGCACGCCGGTTTTATCGCGGACTTGTTGTTTAATATATGAAATCAGCTGCACCACTTGATCAGCGGTGGCATGACCAACATTTAATATAAAATTGGCGTGGGTGTTAGATACCATGGCATCGCCGATTTTGTAACCTTTTAAACCCAACTCATCAATTAACTGAGCGGCGGTTTTATCGCCAGGTGGATTGCGGAAAGTACAGCCAGCCGTATCCTCGCCCACATTTTGCTCCAGCTTTTTCTGATTAGCTAAACCAATCATGGTTTTACGTAACGCCATCGGGTCACCCGGTTGTAACTGGAAAGTAGCATCGAGCACCACTAAGGGTTGATGTTTAAAAATACTATCGCGATATTGAAAAGCACAGTCAGCTTTAGTGTAAGTAGCTATTCTCCCTTCATAATCTGTGACCGTACAGGTTTTTAATACTTGAGAAATATCTGAGCCGCGACAACCAAGATTCGCCCACACGGCTCCACCGACTGAGGCGGGCACACCTGTGGCAAATTCCAAACCGGCTAAACCCTGACCAACGGCGGTACGAATCACCGCACTAAGTGGTAATCCGGCTCCGGCTTTAACATAATTATCATTGACAGAAATTCCACCAATATCTACTTTAATCACTAACCCGGCAAAACCATGATCATGCACTAATACATTACTTCCCCCACCTAACACAAACACCGGCCACTGTTTAGTTTCGGCTTCCTTTAAGGCTGATAATAATTCAGCCGTATTTTTTACCCGCACAAAAAACTTGGCCGAACCACCAATTTTTAAAGTGGTAAAAGCGGCTAAGCTGACGTTGTCTTGCATAAGGTATCGGCCACTTCATAAACATCCCCTGCCCCCACGATCAACACAACATCTTTCGCTTCAACATGCTCGGCCAACAAATGTTCCGTAGCCAAATTATCTTTCGAATATAAAACCATTTTGCCGCGTTGTTCAATGGCGGTGACTAAATCATGTGAGGATACAGCTTGATCAGAACTGGCTTCACGCCCGGCCACATCGTAAATTTCTTGCATGATAATCAAATCAGCTAGATCAAACGCTTCAGCAAAACCTTTAAATAATCTTTTTGTACGATTATGTTGATGGGGTTGAAACACAATTACGATGCGTCGATTTGGATACCACTCTTTAGTGGCTTTTAACGTACTAGTCAGTGCCGTAGGATGATGAGCATAATCTGAAATGACATCGGCTCCCCGATATTGCCCAACTAATTCAAACCGCCGCCAGGTACCGGTGAATTGATCTAACCCAGCTTGAATGGTTTTAGCATCAATCCCCAAATGTCGAGCATAAGCAATGACAGCTAGAGCATTGTAGATATTAAAATCCCCCGGCACGTGAATGGTATAATGTGCTCCATCAACCGAAAAGGTTTGTTGGTGACCAGATTTGGTAATATCTTTAGCCATATAATCGGCTGACTCTTTGATACCAAATGATACTACTGTGCCATCGAAACCTAACTCTTTACTTTCAGAATCATCGGCGTTACGCACATACACACCGTCACTAGGTAGTTTATCCAGATAACTTTGAAAGGTGGCTTGAATATGATCGAGATCGCGATAATAATCCAAATGATCTTCTTCAATATTTGTAATGATGATGGCATTCGGACTTAACTCCAACATGTGCGCCCGATATTCACACGCTTCCACCACAATCGTGCCATGATCTTTACCCACGCGCACATTGCTCCCTAAAGATTTTATTGTACTACCCACAATCGCAGTGGGATCGTAACCCGCGGCCGTTAAAACTAGTGTCAGTAAAGCCGTTGTGGTGGTTTTACCGTGTGTGCCAGACACAGTCACACGATGATTATAGGCTGACATTAAATCTCCCACGGCTGCAAAATAAGTTTGAGTTTTATGTTCCAATTTCTTTTCAATGATTATAGCTCGTTCTGGATTAGTGGTTGGCACTGCATCAGAATAAATGTATAAGTCTGCATCTAACGGCACATGATCAGCTGATTGAGGAATAAGCACTGTAATTCCTTCGGCCTTTAAACCATCTATCACGGCACCGCCGGCACCATCGGAACCAGACACGGATTTACCGAGTTGATGGGTGATGCGCGCCAAACCAGATACGCCGGCTCCACCGATGCCAATATAATAGATTTTTTTCGCTTGATTGATTTTCATAGTCCTCCTCTATTCTATAGTAGTGGCAGTATTTTGCCAATCAAATAGAGTGAACCAGTAACGATACCAACATCCTGTTTGGTTAATTTTTTCTTGAAGTATTTAAACGCAGCGGTTGAATCGGTTAATTTTTTGATCTTAATAGTTTTATCCAATTTTTTTACGGCTTTTTCTAATTGCGTTAAAGAATAACTATTGGGAAAAGTAGTGAGAATTATTTCATCAACTAATGATAATAATGGTTTTAATGTATTGATTAGATCTTTGGTTGATTTAATACTACATAAACAAATAACGGTTTTATCTTTTAATGGTACTAGTTGTTTTAATGAGTGCGTAAACGCCGACATTTTTTGTGGATTATGTGCACCGTCTAAAATAATTAATGGTTTACGATTAACTACTTCAAACCGCCCACGTGACTGCACGGTTTTTAGACCATAACGAATGGCGGCACTACCGATACCCAAACGTTGCACGGCTTCAATGGCTAAAATGGCATTGCGAATTTGATAGTGACCAACCCAATTAAGCTGCACATCCTTTAAATGTTTATAATCAAACACACTACCGGTTAAATCAGCTTGTTTAAGTTTGAATTTTGATAAATCAATGTAGGTGCCACGTTTAATAAACGTTGAACCAGTTAGGCCAATACACCCAGGTTTAATAATGTCTTGTTTATCACGAGCAATGATTTGTTTTGTCTTACCTAATATGTCCATGTGATCCAAACCAATATCAGTCACTATGGCCACAGTGGGTTGTACTATATTGGTGGCATCGAATTTTCCACCGATCCCAACTTCGATCACAGCGTAATCCACCTGACGATCGGCAAAATATGACAACGCTGCTAAGGTATATTGTTCAAACTCAGTTAAATTAACATCGACTGGCGGTACTAGTTTACGAATCGGTTTACCATTTACCGTGATGCGTTCTGTCTCCGTCACCAAGGCCGGTGAAGTAAACAATCCCACATTATAGCCCGCTGCTTGTAAAATACTCGCAATCATGGCACAGGTGGAACCTTTGCCTGATGTCCCACCGACATGAATCACTTTATATTTACGCTCCGGATGCCCAAACCGTTCGACAGCGGCTTGCATGCGCTCGAGTTGATAATTAACGGTGAGTTGGTTATCCATATCTAGAAATCAACTGAACCAACCGTTGCTTCGCTCCGTTTGGTAGCACAGCAATAATATTTTTTCCTAACTGATCAAGTTTAGTTTGATCATGTAGTAGATTGGTAATTTCCTGAGTAAACCTTTCCGGTGTCAGTGTGGTTTGCTCCAACACCACCGCTGCATTATGTTTGGTAAATATTTTAGCATTATCTTCTTGATGTGAATTAGGTATTGGGATAATCATAGTTGGTTTACCCAACTCCGCTAATTCAGAGAGTGTCCCCAACCCGGCACGACACACCACTAAATCAGCTTTATGTATGGCCTCATTAAACTCGTTGGTTAGTAAAGTATATGGGTGATAACGTGCATGATTAATGGTATGTATCATTTTACCTTCACCGGTAATATGAATCACGTTAACCTGGTTACATAGTTCTGTAGACACTAAATCATTAATAAACTGTGCCCCTGTTCCCCCACCCATAATCAACACTGTTGGTACACTACTATCTAATTTAATTTCATTAGTGGTAACAGATAAATCTCGCACCGGATTACCAATCGGCTCGACAGATAAAGGTGTTTCAGCAAAGGCTTTGGTTAATACTGTAGCAAATGGTTTCATCAGTTTAGTAGATAAACTTAACCGCACATCTTGCTGGTGCACCACCACTGGAACATTGCACCACCAAGCCGCCCACACTAATGGTACAGACACAAACCCACCGGCCGAAACAACGACAGTTGGATTATATCTCATGATGTAATACCAACTTTGCCAGAACGCCAATATAATAATAAACGGATCAATAATATTTCGTATAGAAAAATACCGCCGTAATTTTCCAGATAATAACGGCAGATAAACCAGGTCGGTCACTAATTGTCTTTCTACTCCTTGATACGTGCCGACAAAAAATAACTCATGCTTTCGCAACTGCTCAGCGACAGCGAGTAACGGTGTGACTGATCCGGCGGTACCACCACCACTAAACATTATGCGCATATTAACGTTGTAAAGATGTTTGTCTGGAAATATTTATTAGAATGCCTACCGCGGCTAGAATTGTGGCCATAGATGTACTGCCATAACTGATTAATGGTAAAGGGATGCCGGTTAATGGTAATAAAGACAACATGGCCATCATGTTAACCACCGCTTGAAATGAAATCCAAGTCACCACACCGGTGGCCACAATTTTTCCAAAACTGTCCGGAGCATGTTTGGCCACCTGCACGCCCTGCCACATAATCGCCATAAACAAAGCCACCACACTGACTGTAATAATAAAACCCATTTCTTCAGCCACGACCGCAAAAATAGAATCAGTTGCTACTTCAGGTAAATAATTAAACTTTTGCCGGGAATGGCCTAAACCTAAACCAAACATTCCACCTGATCCAATCGCCAATAAGGCCTGATTGATATGAAAACCAATGCCCAATGGATCTAAATCTGGATGCAGAAAGACCGACAAACGTTCGGCGCGATAAACAAAAGAAGACATAAATAATGGCAGTACTTTAACCATAACAAAAAATGTGGCACCGGCCGCGGCAAAAATAATCCCCAAGTGTTTCCAGGGCGCCCCGGCCACGTAATATGACACAATCGCAATCACCGCAATGACTACCATCGTGCCCAGATCTTTTTGCAGGCCGGCAATGATTAATACCATAAAACTAACCATGACCATAAATGGCATGAAACCAGTGCTAAAATCATGAATCGCTTGGCTTTTTTCTCTTGCTTCTAGCCAAACACCTAAGTACAATAAAAAAGTTAACTTAATAACTTCTGACGGTTGAAATAAAATGCCGCCTAAATCAATCCAGCGCCGTGCTCCTAATAATTCAACACCCACACCCGGAATTAGAACCGCTAACAACAGTACAATATTCAAAAGAATTAATGGAAAGGCCAATTTTTTCCAAATGTGATAATCCAAGCGTGAAAAAGCCCACAACGCCGGTAACCCAAGCAACACACCATAGAGTAATTGTCGTTTTACAAAATAATATGGATCACCATGGCTACCAAAACCGTCTGGCGCACTGGCCGACGACAACATAATTAAACCAAAAATCAACACAATGAAGATTAATCCCACTAAGGTGTAATTAGGATTATGGAAAAAAGCAGCGGCGCGGGATTTTACACTGTGCTTCATTAGTTTAATTGGTCTAATTGCAAATTACGTGTCACTAAATAATGTAGCTTATGTTTGGCTTCTTGACCAGCTTGTAATGTAACACGATTTTTCTTGCCTAGTTTAATTCTAAACCCACGCGGTCGCCATCTTTTAGTAAAAGTTTGTGTCTCTAACAGAGACTTGGTTTGTTGTTTATATAAAAACACTTTTATCTTTCTTTTACTAGGTGTTCTAGTGACAGCGATAAAAAGATATTCATGGCGTGCCGCAAACACCCGCGCTAATATCTTGCGTTGGGCACGATCATTAAAAGTTAAAGTTTGGACAATGGTATTTGTCGCACAATTAACCACCCAAGCTTGTTGGCCAACTTTTTCAACCACAATGCGATAGCGTCGATTGCGTGCATACTTACGCAATTTATAATCGGTGGTGGGATAATTAGCTAAAATACCGCCCAAAGTGACAGAATTCTCACAGGTATAAATCGGCCAATAACCAATATAAACTTTACCATTGCCGCTATTATACTGACTGGCAGCAACTACAATCTCAGAAGCGCCATCTCCATTAAAATCAACTGCTGCCACTTTGGCGGCCGCTAGATCTGCCTCGGCTTCACCAGTAAATGGATAATCATCCGTAACATTATGACTAGTTAACGAAGTACTACCTAACACTAAGAAAGCCCGCCCGGCTTGGTTGTCTAAATTTGACGGTGCCCCCAACAAAAGATCGTCAATCCCATCATGATTTAAATCCTTTAGCACAGTCACGGCCGTACCTAAAGCATCATCGGCGAAGGCAGTTGTTAAAATAATACCAGAATTGATTGACTGCGACTCCGGTAAACTGCTCGCTCCAGACATAATATAAACCCGCCCCGCGTTACTGGCATCAGCATCACTGGCTGGAGCACCAATCACAATGTCATTATAACCGTCACCGGTCACATCACCCACCGCTAAACTATCACCAATCTTTTCGTTCCGGGTTTGTCCGGCAATATTACTAAAATTATCTAGCGCTTGATTGGTATAATGGGTCGTTTGTCCGGGAACAATATAAACATAACCAGCATCTCGAGTTGACCCATCATGGCGATGGGCGGTCACAATTATATCACTGACACCATCATTCGTAACATCACCGGCCGCAATGGCTGAACCGGTATAGTCATAACTGTCACCTGACAATAAGGTATAATCACCTAAATCTTCAGTGGTTGAGAAACTAGCGGCTTGACCATACACGAGATAGACTCCACCGGATCGACTACTGCGCCAGGTTGCACCAATGGCAAAATCATCATAACCGTCGCCGTCCATATCGCCAACTCCTTGCACAGCCGCCCCGGCTCCATCTTTAGAATTTTCTCCATAGAAGCGCGGGAAATTTTTAACCGATTGATTTGTGATATGACTGATTTGTCCATACACAATGTAAATAGTGCCAGGATTAGAATTACTACTGTCATGATAATTTGACACGACAGCAAAATCATCAAACCCATCACCATTGATATCTCCTAACCCACCCAGTTGTTCACCAAGTTTGTCACCGGCAGTTTCGCCTGTTATCGTTGGTTGATCAGGAAAAACAATTTCATCAATCCGCGCGGCTTGCCCATAGATAATATAAACCGCGCCTTCAGAATTTGTTCCGGCCGATGGTGCTGACACAATCATATCTTGATAACCATCAGCATTGAGATCACCAACGTTAGCCACAGCTGTTCCCGCAAATTGACTGGCCGCTGTATTGGTAATTGAAGCAAAATCAGCCAGACTGGTCTCGGCTGCTGCCCGTCCTAAAACCGGTACACTGATACAAACTAAACAAATTAACCAATATCTATACATACAAATATTATCTTTTTAAAACTGCCAAAAATGCTTCTTTCGGAATATCTACTTTGCCAATAGATTTCATTTTGGCCTTACCTTTCTTTTGTTTTTCCAGCAATTTTCGTTTCCGGCTAACATCACCACCATACAGTTTGGCCGTGACATCCTTGCGCATGGCTGGAATGCGCTCGGATGCTATTATCTTACCACCAATCGTCGCTTGCAGTCGAACCTCAAACATTTGGCGCGGTAAAACCTGTTTTAATGATGTTACTATCTTTCGTCCAATACTCTGGGCATCATCACTATAAACAATCGAAGATAAGGCTTCAATGGGTTCACCGGCTACTTGAATATCCATCCGTCTAACCTCGCAGGTAGTATAACCCACGACCTCATAATTGAGTGAGGCATAACCAGACGACACATTTTTTAAACGATCATAAAAATCAACAATGATACCAGACAGTGGCACCTTATAATGAATCACTACCCGTTCCGGATCGAGATATTCCAAATCACTATTGGATGGTTGCCCCCGTCGATCTTGCAGTAAAGCCATGATGCCGCCAATATAGGCGGTTGGTGTCACCACATCAACTTGCATGACCGGTTCTTCCACTAATTTCATTTGTGTCGGATCAGGTAAATCAAGCGGCGATGAAATAGTAGTAACGGTACCATTGGTCAGAGTCACGCGATACGCCACTGCCGGAACCGTCACAATTAAATCCAAATTATATTCACGGTGTAAGCGCTCTTGCACCACATCAAGATGCAGTAAACCCAAAAACCCACACCGAAAACCATATCCTAAAGCTTTCGAATTTTCCGGTTCAAAAGTTAAAGCCGCATCATTTAATTTTAATTTACCCAAGGCTTCACGCAATTTAGGAAAATCATCACCCTCTTTGCAAAAAATACTAGCAAACACCATCGGCTTGGCTTGCCGATAACCCGGTAATGGCACTGCAGCTGGATCTTTCGCTAGCGTAATAGTATCTCCTACTTTACACTCCTCGACAGATTTTAAGCCCGTCACCACATAGCCAATTTCACCGGCGCCTAAACTGGGTTGAGCTAAATATTTTGGTTTAAAATACCCCACCTCAATGGCTTCAGAGGTGACTTTGTTAATCATAAATAACAATTTACTATGTCTATCAATACTGCCTTGCATTAACCGAACATAAGCAATTACTCCACGATAATCATCAAAGGTGGAATCAAAAATTAAGGCTTGAGTGGTTTCGCCTACCACTGTCGGCGATGCAACTTTATTAATAACCGCATCTAAAATTGATAAAACATTCTCACCGGTTTTGGCTGACACACAAATAATTTCATCATCGGTACAGCCGAGCAAGTGTTTTATTTCTTGCCGCACTTTCGGTACATCGGCAGCTGGTAAATCAATTTTATTAATGACCGGTATGATTTGCAAATCTTGCTCAATAGCTAAATACAAATTAGCTAAAGTTTGTGCCTCGATCCCTTGGCTCGCATCGACCACTAACAAGGCTCCCTCACAACAGGCTAATGAACGCGATACTTCATAAGTAAAATCAACGTGGCCAGGTGTATCAATTAAATTTAGTATGTAACCGTGATATTCCATGCGTACCGGCTGCAGTTTTATGGTGATACCTCGTTCCCGCTCAATATCCATGGAATCCAACAATTGATCTTTCATCTCCCGTTTGGAGACAGTGCCAGTTAATTCTAACAGCCGATCAGCTAAGGTTGATTTACCATGATCAATATGAGCAATAATGCAAAAATTGCGGATTTTATCGAGTGGTGTCATGCAGCCCGAGTATATCAGCTTCCCGCGCAAAGGCAATGTTAGCGAATTGCCACGGTTTATCCATTATGCCCAGCTGAACAAAATGATCAGTGTGTGGTACAGGGATGGGCTGAGTGATAATAGATTGAGGGATATCTTCAGACGGAAAAGCATCTGTCACTATAATGACATAACGAATGTTATTGGCCACGGTTAATTTTGAATGATCTGAACTACTCATGACATAATTGAAAGATTTCAGAGCATAATCCCGACCCGGTGACACTTCCACTACTTGATAATCGGGTAAGATGTAGGATATTTCACGAAAAGCATCTTTATTGCGTAGTAATAAACCATTGGCTGGAGAGGGGTATTGTAAATTGCGCGTTGTTACAACCAAAGTTTGATCGGCCGGATAGTGTTGCGCCAGTTTTTGTACTTCCAACAAATAAGTTGATTGATTTTGCAAGGCCAGGTAGTTCCACTTAAACAGCTCTGGTGCGTAACGCGCCAGTTTTTGTAAATAGACCTGAGCCCGCGTGTGTGGAAAAAAATTAGTCTGAGCATACACTGGGCTGAGCAGTAAAAAAATACTCAGATTTAAAACAATTATCACACCGGCTAAACTTAAGCGGCGCTGCACTAACGGTACTAATAGTAAGTAGGCTGGTGGTAATAACACTAAGGCGTAACCGACTTGTCCAAAATGAATCAAGCCATAAATGAGCCAAGCCGGACACACCCACGCTAAGCCAAATAAAATCCATGAGCGCTGGCCACGAATGATCTTGTAAACCGCCCAACCTAAACCAACCAAAACAAGATTCAAACTCAACAATAAAGTACTGCCAACAAACTTAATTTGATTCCAGGTCCAGGCGGTATCGGCCGCGGCGCTACCGTACAACTTCCGTGATAATTCTAGATAATTATTCAAGCCACCCGTTAACCAAACGACGGGGATAAACCATAGTAGTGTCAGTCCAATAATTATACCACTGGTTATTAGCAATAATTTCCAGTTCCGGCGGTGAAAAGACGCCTGATAGATAAATAATGGTAATAATAACAACAACAGTGAGGGTCGAAAGGCTCCGGCTAATCCTAGTGTTAATGCTCCAAAAATTAAATACTGTCTGTCACGTTTAGTCATGGTGAGAAAAACCAAATACCCTAAAGTGATACTCGCCGCCGCATCGACCGTATACGTTAGAGCCACCTCACGATTCAACCAAAATAACGGATTAACCATCCAGGCTAAACTGATTAATCCGGCAGTCAGGTTTTTCTTCGATAATTGATAACACAATAAATACAGCATAATAACAGACACCCAACCAAATAGAGCCGCCACTAAAGTTAGGGCTATATTATCTGGTAGTACCACACCAAACAATTTTCCTAAGACAATAAATAACGGATAACCTGGCGGATGTGGTTGATGCAGATTAACATCATAATGATGTAAAGCGATATTAAATTGCGCCGCATCCCAATTAAACGGCACCGTCGAAAACCATGGTAAAGTTATTGCCCAATAAATGATTGATAATCCCACTAACCAGCGTCGCATCATAACAACCGTTTTAATTTAATTAAAGATTGTTTGACAATATTCAATTCAGGAAATTGAAAGATGTAGGCTAAACCCATATATATTATAGCGCCTCCAACCATACTGACCAAGGTTTGTATTAATATACCAACATATGTCTGCATATCTACCAGTGGGGCAACTAAATATTTCAAACCATGAATCACAAAACCAGTGCTGATAGTTGCCAAACTGATTCGTAAGACCGCTTGAATAATAGCGTTATCTTCCAGATCACCGAATTTTAAACGCAAAGCTCCTAATAATAACAGCATATTCAACACACTACTAATAGAAAAGGCTAGGGCTAAACCGTATAACCCGTACCACTGACTTAAACTATTGGCCAATAATAAATTCGTCAGCACACTAATAATACTGATAACTACGGTGGTTTTTGTATCTTGATGAGCAAAAAAAGAGCGCGCCAAGAGTGGAATTGAGGCTTGCGCGAATAAGGCGATCGAAAATATTCCGAGCACTTGCGCCGTAGCAATGGTCGCTGTCCAATCAAACGCTCCACTCCCTAAGCCTAAAATCAACCGAACAATTTGTGCGCGTAACAGCAAAATAACTACACTAATGGGAATTATTAAAAATAGTAATCTGCGAAAATTGTTGGAAAAAACTTGTTTGAATTTTGGCAAATCTTGTTCCGCAAACGCTTGGGAAAAAATTGGAAACGCTGAAATGGCTAGAGATACGCCAAACATATTGATCGGTACATTCTGTAAATTGTCCGCCCACTTCCAGATGGTTAAATTTCCAACCGATAAACGCAGGGCATAAGCTGTAATGATAATGGCATTAACTTGAGTAATACCCAAAGCCAAGGCGCGCGGTGGCATTAAGCGTAATAATTTTTTTACTCCCGGAGTGCGCCAGGACGCCCACGGTTGATAATGAAAACCAGTGCTAAACACCGCCACACCTTGAATTGTCAGATGCAGTAAAGCTCCAAGAATTACACCATAGGCTAGCCCAACGACACCAAATTTTGGATACAGCCAGATAATCCCAATAATAATGCCAACATTATATAAAATTGGAGCCAGAGCAAAAGCGATAAATTGCCGTTTGGCTTGGAGAATTCCAGAAAACACGTTACTGATGCCAAAACAAATCACGCTCAATAACATAATCCGCATGAGTTGGGCTGTACCAACTTGCTGTTCCAATGGCCGATTAGCCATTAACCAATGCGCGATCGGATTAGATAACACCAGACCGATAACAGTACAAACAATTAAACCAAGTGTGATGATATTCAACACACTACTGGCTAATCGATTAGCTTCGGCGGTACTGCCTTGCGTCCGTCTTTCAATATAAATTGGTATAAAACTAGCCGATAATGCCCCTAATACTACTATATTAAAAATAAAATCTGGTACTTGAAAAGCGGCATTGTACATATCTAGTACCGCTCCGGCACCAAGGATTTGCGCAAATAAATTTTCGCGTACTAAACCGATTAGACGAGACAATAGTGAAGCCAGGGCCATGATAGCGGCACCACCGACTACTGTTTGTGCCAAAGCTCTAAGCCGTTTCCACCACATGGTTATTCAAAGACAGCGCCCACAAAGCGATCACTAGTTAACGCTTCATCCAACTTTAAGGTGGTGGCCGGATAGCTCCAGGCCAAAGTCCAATTGGCAGGATAATCCAAGCTGGTGTGCACCATCGGATCAAACGATCCAGGTTGTTTTTGTAATAACAAACTGTAGCGTCCGGGTGCCCATTGGCTACGCGTTACTGTGAAGGGTAAACGATAACTGATCGTGACGATACTAGTGCTACCCGGTTCGGTTTGAATCCAATTACCAAATACAGTTTTACCAAACTCCTGATTAATTCTGGTTTGTGTCTTGCTATCTACCAAAATAGTTCCACTCACGGCTTGTAAATCTGCATCTTGTTCATAACCAGACTCAACCGGCAAAACAATATTTGGATCTGGTTGAGTAAAGCCTTCGGCACTTAATAACTCACTCCCTTGTGGTACATAAATTCTCACATAATCAACGTTTTTTACATTAGCGAAAAGATCATCTGGCTGCCCGGTATGCTCACGCGTTAACGTAACGGTATCAATCACATTTCCGGCCGCATCAATACTGGCATGATGCTGAATGGAAGTTTGTACAACCTTATCTGTCTTCCCACCACCGATATTGGTATCAACCACTTCCAAATAATCACCGGGAGTGGATTTTACCTCCCCTGTCCAACCGCGGGCTTGAAATTCTTGCTCAATGAATTGATCGTTAAAATACACGAGAATATCTTTTTGTTGCAAACCATTATAGACTACTTGTAACATCGGTAAAACCGTGGTGGCATCAACTGTAAATAATTTATCCAGTAAGCGCGGAGTTAAGTCAGCGATGAATTTTTTGGATTCACGCGTGTCATCATATTTCCGTTCCGCCTGGGTTTGGGTGATTAAATAAAAATTATCACTATCCACCACAGCATCATACTCGGGCATAGCAATGGGACCGGTAATAGTTAACATTTGTTCAATAATATCTGGCGTTAACGTAATTACACCATCAACCGATGGCCCACCACTATGCTCATAAAACCATTGGATTTTTTCAGCTGACGTGGGAAAATCTGGCCACCAGTTAGCATCCTGTAATTGCCATTTTGCATTCACTAAATGCAACGGCTGTGGAGAGATGACTTGCTCGGTTAGACCACCCATTAAATCATACGGGCCCCCGCCAGGAATTTCTAAACTACTGACTCGACCGTGATCAATATCGATTAAAGCAAAACTGCCGATAAAGCCGCCGGTGGCACGAAGTTCGCGATTATTTTGAAACAAAACTAAATACCGTTTTGGTTTATCATGTCCCATTAACGTCACTAATGATTCAGTTAGTGCTACCATTTCTTCCAAATTTTTTGTGATAACGGGTAATTCGGTTTGTGCCAAGCGAATTTTATCATGATATTCAGCTGGTACAGTGACCAAATTTACTTCGGATAAAGCTAAATTAGCTCGTTGTAAACGCGGTACGATCGGACGAATTAATGAGTGCGCCGCCACGAATAAATCGACCGGCTGACTATCTGAAGTAGTTTGAGATAATTGTTCAATCAGATTAAATGCCTTCACCATATCGGTGCCAGCTCCGGCAATCTGTTCACCGGCAATTAACAAATTATCGGTTGAGCCATATACCGGCGACAAAGTGGCATTCAAAGTATGCAATTTATCTTGCGCCTCCTGAAAGCTGATCTCAGCTTTATCAAATTTACCGGCTTGCATATCATCGACCGCGGCACCACTTAATAAACGGATATCATCAATGGTGGGGTTGGCCTGCCGGAGCATGGCAATGGTAGCCGCCGGCAATAAAGCTAACCCAGCGACAACAGCAAAAGCCAAAGCCGGCTTCCAGGCAAAGCTTAGATGCCAAGTTGTATGCCTCTGACGTACGACTGGTGGAGTAACTAATTTGGCTGGTTCGGGAATCGGTTGTACATTTAATACGGCTTTTTTTTCAACTTTAATGACCGGTTTGATCTCAGGTGCCAGTGGCACTAGGGCTCTTAAATCAATAATATTATTTTTCGGTACACCTAACTGACCGGCTCGATCAACATGACCAAGACCGTCAGGTGTTAAGTTGGATGTTTTTGGTATAAACTTTTTCATAGAGAGCCAAGGTCTGCTTGGCCATTATTTGCCAATCATAACGCCTAACTTGGCGATAACCGCGGGCAATATAATCCGCCCGTACGGCCTCGTCTTGGGTTAAGATTTGGATACCTCGTAGTATACCAGAAATATCATCAGGTTCAAAGTAAACTGCGGCGTCACCCAACACCTCGGGCAAACAAGAGCTTCTGGCTGATACCACCGGCGTACCATATTGCATAGCCTCTAGTGGTGGTAAACCAAAGCCTTCATAGCGCGATGGAAAAACATACACCGCCGCCGCTCGATACAAACTAGGTAAATGCGCATCCGGTACAAACCCAACAAAGTGCATCACGTCATCTACATCCTTTGCCCAAGCTAATTGTTTTAAGCGATCATAAAAATAGTCACCTTTCCCAACTAAAACGCAATGCAGCTTACTCCCCTGTTTCTTTAACTGTTGCATCACACTAACTAGTTGTTCTAAGTTTTTATGCGGATAGGCGTTACCCACATATAAAAGATACGGCCAGTTAATATTATAACGTTTTAGAGCAATCGCTTTAGCCTCAAGTTTATCGACTGCTTCATACAAAACGGTAATTTTGTTTTTTGGTAATGAAAAATAATCGATTAAATCTCGTTTTGAGTATTCCGACACCGTGATAATATGTTGCGCGGCCCGCGCCGCATGACTAATTACACTGTGGTAACCCAATTGTTTTATTTTATACATTAATGGCCCTAAGGTAGTGGCTCGTTCGGTGGGAAAACGACTAATGATTAAATCATGAATCGTCACAATAAATGGCCGATTATATAATAATGGCACATTGAAATGTGGAAAATGAACCAAATCAAGTTTATAACGACGCAATTTAAGTGGTAATAATATTTGCTCAGCCAGTGAATACCACCGATAGGGTGCGGCAATAACCGTGACGTTCTTTTGCGGATAAGGCCAAGCTTCCACTAATTCTTCCGGAACAAAAATAAAATACTGATTAGTGTGATCAAGTGGGAGTAAATATTTTAAGAGCTTTTCCGTATAGCGTCCTAAACCTTTGGATTGTTCGCCGCCAAAAAAACGGGCATCGATACCAATACGCATATCAATTAGTATACCGCCTGGCGTAGAACTCGCAATGTGTCCCGCGCGGTTTGTTCCCAAGAAAATTTTTTAAGTTGTTCTTTACCAGCTTCAATTAACCTCGTCCTCAACCTCTCATCCTGCAGTACTGTAGTAACGGCCAGCTGGATATCATGATTCGAATAGGGGTTAACATAGAGAGCGGCTTGTCCACAGATTTCAGGAATGGCACCGGCAAAACTGGCAATCACCGGCACACCCGCTTGCCAAGCTTCCAGTGGCGGAAAACCAAACCCTTCATATAAACTTGGGTACACTAGTGCTTGAGCATGTTCTAAAACATACCACTTCTGCGCTTCGGTTAAATATCCCAGGGGTGAGCCATCGCCAATTATAACTACATTGATATTGGGTAGAACCGGAATATTTTTTCTAGCATCACGCCCACCAAACATCACCACATAATTATCAGGCAAGTTTGGTACCAGTGCACTAGCCACGCGTTGCGGTGGACCAGATAAAATAGTCGTAACATGATTAGTTTTAACATCTTGCTGCGTAGATTGTGAGACAGTAATAATATGTTTGGCTTGTTTCATCAACCGCGTTGGTTGAATTAACCGGTGCCAGAGACGTTGTTTACGGGAGAGTAAATGTGGATAAAGATAAAGCGCACAATCATGCACGGTTAAAACATACGGGATTTTTCTACTGTGTGGAAAAAAATTCCAATTGGGTAAAAATAGCACATCTACTCCACCTAAGATACGATCTATCTTAGGTGCCAAGCCAAATAAACTCAGCCCATGAAAGAGCTTATTTGGCCAAGGTAAATGGTGCCATTCAACTTCAGATGGAAATTCCAATTTTGGTTTTGACCAACCAGAGGTAAATAACACCAGCGTATCGGTACGATCAGGCAAAGCCAACAAAGCTCGAATGAGTTGCTGTGTATAAAAACTAACCCCCGATGGATGCGGCTCTAACAACGAGCGAGCATCAATCCCAATGCGCATTATTGTAGATAGCGTCTAATATAAACCAGTACCAACGCTAATATCCAACCGGCGATTAAAGCTGCCACAGTAATTAATGTCACATTAGTTTCTTGATACACTACCACCGGCGTGAAGGCTTTTAATGCAAATAAACTGTGATTATTAGTATCCAATTGCGCGTCAGTTACTTCACGGGCTAATACCTTAGTCATGGCATTAGCTAAATTAGTGGCCTCGTCAGAATAATACCGGCTGAAGGTAACAGTAAACTCTTGCGATGAATCTTGATCGGTGCGAAATTGACTGGTGAATTGAGAAACATTGTCAATGGTATAGCCTAAACCAGCCGTCTCATAAATTTTACTAATCACAGCCGGGCTGCGCAGTAAACTCATGACATGTTGCGTGAATAACTCGGCGCCTTTGAGATCGTAATACGAACCATATTGATAATCTGATGTCGGTGAACGATTAACCAATTTTAATTCGTAACTCTGAATAGCTTTATAAGTAGACGGTCGTTTACTGGCTATCCCAAAAGCCACCACGGCCACAACCACGCCAAACAGAATAATAAATATGATGGAGTGACGAATTAGTGAGATATGATCTTTTAAATGTGTGGTTGACATAGCCTTATAGTAACGAATCAATGATTAAGTGTAAACTCACGATAGGCGTTTTCCACGTACGCCTTAATTTTTGTTTGAAATTGTTCAGTGGAAAAAGTTAGAGCAAAATCACGAATTGTCTGTGGCTGGTATTTAGTATGATCAAACCGAATGACCATGTCAGCCAAATCTTCCCAGGTTTGATAGTCGAAAAACTCGCCCGTCACACCAGGCTGAACAATTTCTTGCGCCCCACCGGCGCGATAGGCAATAATTGGTCGCCCTGAGGCCATTGCTTCAACCATGGTAATACCAAAATCCTCGATTTGTGGATTAATAAAAGCCATACAACCTTGATATAGTTTAGCTAACTCAGCATCATCAACCCGACCAACGAATACAATATTATCACTAGCCAAAGCACGCAAATGATCCAGTTCTGGACCGGTGCCAAAAACAACCAACTTGCGGCCTAAATGTTTAAAGGCTTCCACTACCAAATCAAACCGTTTGTACGCCACAATGCGGCCACCGGTTAAAAAATAATCTTTCACCTCACCAATACTAAATTGTTTATTATCAACTGGCGGATAAATAATCGGCGCCGTTTTATGATAATATTTATTGATGCGGTTACGCACCAAGGTTGAATTAGCCAAAAACTGATCCACACGATCAGCGGCTAATTTATCCCACATCCGCACATACGTTAAAAAGAACGGCAAGAAACGTTTTACTAACCAGTTGACCTCTAATTCTTGCACATAATCGTGCGTATCACTCCATAAATAACGCGTGGGAGTATGACAATAACAAATATGTAATGTATCAGGCCGGGTGATAACACCCTTGGCAAAAGAGGCTGTGCTGGAAAGAATCACATCATATTCCATCAAATCATAACTTTCCACAGCACTGGGCATGACTGGGAAAAACCACTGATAATGTTTTACGCCACCTGGCCAATGCTGCAAAAATGACGTCCGAATATCTTTATCCCGAAACGCGGCATTGGCGGCTTGTTTGTTATGCACTAACACATAAGTCGGCGCTTCCGGCCAAATTTGTTGAAAGGCGGCTAAGACTTTTTCGGCACCACCGTCTTGAGCCAGATGATCATGCACTAAGGCTAATTTCATAGAGCTTTACGTTTTTGCAATAAAATAAAGGGCGTCTTAAAAATAATATATAAATCTAATATAATGCTCCAATTCTCCATGTAATAAGTATCTAATCTGATTTCATCAATAAACTCTAGGTCTGAGCGTCCGGAAATTTGCGCCATGCCGGTAACACCTGGCTTCATACTTAAAATTGATTTTTGGGCATCGGCATATTTTTCTACCTCGCGCGGTTGATGTGGGCGTGGGCCAACTACACTCATCTCCCCTTTTAATACATTAATGAACTGAGGAAACTCATCTAAAGATAATTGTCGAATAATCCGTCCAACTCTGGTCACCCGTGGATCATCTTTAATTTTATAAACCGGGCCAGCTTTAATACTCTGTTCAGCAATTAATTTTTTTTCTAAGTCTAACGCTTCAGCATTGTGGCTATATTGCTCCCCGATACAATATTCTTGTTTCATGGAACGAAATTTCAATGTATCAAAAAGTTTACCTTGTTCACCAACGCGCCGATTGCGATATATGACATTACCCGGTGAATCTAATTTCACAGCCAGCGCTGTTAATAACATAATTGGACCAAACACAAGCAAAGCCAGTAAAGAAAATATTACATCAATCGTCCGTTTAAATATTTTACCCCAACCTTGCAACGGTGTGCGCTGCAATTCCATTAAGGGAATATCCGCTACCGGTCGCATCACTACATGAGATAATTTACTATCAAAAATATCCGCCGCATATTTGAACGCCAAATGATGGGTTTTACTGAAATCAATCAATTGCACAATTTGTTGTCGGGATAAATCTTGATCGGCCACAATAATTTCATCGATTTGTTTGACGCGCACAATCTTTTTTAATTTCTCAACAATATCGGTGGAGAGGTGTTGGGCTCGTTCTACTACGACATAACCTAAAGTTGGACTGGTACGAAAAGCCTTATCTAAAATAGCCGCTGAGCGCGAGGCACCCAGCAATAACACGCGATGTACCCCAATTCCCCGTTTGAACAAAGCCCGTTCCACTAAAATAACTACCAAACGAGCGCCTGATACTAATACGATGCTGATTATCCAAGTTAATAAAATAATATAACGAGACGAAAATAAATCACGGTTAAAAAATAACACGATCATGATGATGAGTATTCCGGTGGAACTAGCTAGAACAATTTTTCGTAATTCATCAACAATCCGTCTGGTGCCGGTTGTTTCATACATACCGTTCCAAGCAAAGATAACCACCATCAAGAACGCGCTAATAAACAATAGCTTAATAAAATCCGTGTAAGGCAACGGATATTGTACGGCTCTAATACCGGTGACAAAATTCAAAAACCGGCTGTTGTAACTTAACCAACCAGATAAAACTACTAAACAGTAGTCCAAAGGCACTAAGATACCTGCGATAATTAATTCGATTCTTTTCATGAAGTGATATTGCTACCAACTCAAGTTGATCGATAAGCCGAATTCTGTCGTGGATGGCTATCTCTCTAGGCGAGCGACCAACCAGATTCGAGCAATTGCTTACCGCATCTGGAAATTTGCTCTTGCACCAAGAAGGGTTTACCACACAGTTATGTCACCATAACTGGAACAGTGTAGCCTTGCGACACCACTGTACTTTTCACCTTTCCCCTAAACTCAGCTCGCGCTGCGCTCAGGGTAGTATTGTCTCTGTGGCACTTTCCCTAACCTCACGGTTGGTTGCCGTTAGCAACTTCTTTTTTTGCTGGTGTTCGGACTTTCCTCCCAACTACGCCAAGGCTTCGTCGGGCAGCCATCTAATCAACTTGAGTGCCTGGATTGTGCCAAGTTATGAGGATTTTGTCAACGCCTCATCAATGGCTTCATTCACTAACCGATCAGCGTCTTTATTATATTCTCGCCGCACATGGGTAAAAGTAACCTTGTGGAATTTGGTGGTGAGATTCCACACTTTAAGAAATAGTTTTTGTAATTCCGGATTTTTCACTTTATACTCACGCTTTAATTGTTTGACAGCTAATTCTGAATCCATAAAAAACTTGATCTCTTGTAATTGTGGATGATCTTGTTGATAAGCCACGGCGGCTTCTAGCGCCAATATAATGGCAGTATACTCAGCTTGATTATTGGTAGCGTGACCCAAATATTTTTTAAATTCACCCAATTCAGGGCTATAAGCTCCACTAGCAGCCGGGCCAGGATTGCCGCGCGCACCACCGTCGGTAAAAAATGTAATAGTTGTCATAAGTGTGCAGTGATATATTTTAAAACCATAGTTTCAGTATACAACTCAACCGGCGCTCGATTATCGGTTAAAACTTGGCGCGCTTGGCTGGGTGAAAAAGATGTAAAACCAGCATGAGAAAAATCTTGCCGTGACGCTACCACAACATAGTTAAGCGAGTTCGGTACTGGTTTAATATACACGTACGGATACACCTGTTGCATGGTAGTCAACATAGTTTCAAATAACAGGGTATGTTCACTAGTACTACCAATATTCATCGCCACTAAACCATTAGTGGGTTGTCGGGCGGCTAATTCCTCAAAAAACTCAACCGTCGTCATGTGCCAGGGAATGTAATACTCATTAGTAAACACATCCATATAAATAATATCGTATTGTTGATCGGTGAATTTAATAAATTGCCGCCCATCGGCTATAACAATATTGATCGGTTGGTCATCCAAATGAAAGTATTTTTTTGCCACTCCTACTATTGCCGGATCAATTTCCACACCGGTGAGATGTAATGCCGGATACAGTGTAGTTAATTCACGCGTTAATGTTCCTCCGGCTAAACCTAACACTAAAGTATTGTTTGGTTGTTCTAATAACTCTGGCACCTGCGCTAGATAATCATAATAACTATCAGTGTTTATCCCCTCTTTCATATAATAAGATTGCGTGCCTAAACCTTCATTGTACTGCAATAAATACCGATCCGGTTCTTCACTGACAACATAATATTGATAATAAGTTTCACCTTGTTCAATAATATTTGTTTCGGCGCGTACGGGTATAGCGTAAAAAATTAGATACAAAACTATTGGTAATAATATTACTGGAATATATTTTATCTGGCGCAAACTTATCACTCCAATCAACGCCAATGAGAGAGCTGATAGATAAATAGTTTCTCTACTACCTAATAATGGCACGACTAAAAAAGCACTACCAAACGTACCTAAAATACTTCCCATAGTAGACCAGGCATACAATGAACCAGCCGTAGCACCGGCGGTATTAATGTTAGATGTGGCCAGGCGAATCATAAATGGGCTAACCATACCGAGTAAAAAAATCGGCAGGGCAAATAGGATTACTATTACCACGAACGAACCAATAATACTAAAAGCTAAACCAAACGTGAGGGGTCGAACCAAAAGATTGGTCATCACCGGTATTAAACTACTGGCGATACTGGCCAATAACACTAATAGACTAACCGTTTTTATATTTGGATAACGATCGGCTAATTTTCCGCCAACATAATAACCCAGTGAGAGTGCCATTAACACCACGCCGATAATATTTCCCCAGACAAAAATGGAGCTACCAAAAAATGGTGCCAATAAGCGCGAGGCGGCAAACTCCAACATCATCACGGCAGCCCCACACACAAACACATAAATGTTATAACCAAACTGTTTAGTGGTCATAACCAATCTTCCACCATAAATTGTAAATCCTTTCGATCATTCCAAACATTCATACCGATATGACCCACTAAATTAATTTTATCTCCTAAATGTAGCTGTTCAGCTTTATCGCCATAACCAAACGCAATTACTTTAAGTTGATACTTGTCATCACCCAACACTAATCTAAGATGATTTTGTTTTTGACCCAACACTTGAAAATCCTTTACTGGCACATCATTTAATTTAAATAATGGTTCCCGATTCCCCTCGCCCCAGGGCTCAAGTTGTTGTAATTGCTCAAAGAAATCCCAAGTCACTTCTGATACAGTTAGTTCGGCTGCCAGTTCGATAACATGTTCGGTCGGTAAAGCCGCTAATTGATCTGCTACAGTAATTAAAAACTGTTTACTAAAAATGTCACGCGTCACATCTGATAATAAACTAAAACCACAGGCCATGGCATGGCCACCATAACTAGCAAACTTATCTGACATGCGTTGTAAAGTATGAATCAAATCAACTCCAGGGACACTGCGCCCAGATCCAAACACTTTGCCTTGATTCAACGTCATAACAAAGGCCGGTTTGTGAAATTTAGAAACCAGTTTTCCCGCTACTAGTCCAATTAAACCAATTGGCCAAGCGTCTGCAAAAACAAATACTACCGGCTGATCGGTTTGTGTGTCAGCTTGCAGTTTAGCCTCTTGATACATCGTCTCGGTTTGCTCCTGACGAGACGTGTTCGTATCAGATAAATTTTGTGCTTCTAATGTAGCTTGCTCAGTAGATTCAGCTAACAACAGCGCCACGGCCATATTAGCATGATCAATTCTACCCGCCGCATTGATCCAAGGCCCAATTTTGAAAGCAATACTACCGGTGGTTACCAGTGCAGCTGGTTTATGCGTTGCCGCAATCAAAGCTTGTAAACCTAAACGATGAGTTTTGTTTAAAACCACCAAACCATATTTTACTAAAGTGCGATTTTCATCAACTAATGGCATACAATCGGTGATGGTACTAATCGCCACTAAATCTAAGAGCCATTTTTCAAAACCTTCGTCTAATTTTAGATGCTGTCGCAATGCCTGTACCACTTTAAAGGCCACACCCACACCAGCTAACATTGGCCAGGGGTAGCCACACCGTTTCACTTGTGGATTGATAATGGCTAAAGCCTCCTCCGGTAACTGCGGCGGTTCAACATGATGGTCGGTCACGATCACATCCATCCCCAACTTTTTGGCACGAGCTATTTCTGTGACATTAGAGATACCACAATCAACTGTAATTATTAGATTAACTTTATCCTGTGCAAATTTTTCAACTGCGGAAAGATTCAAGCCATAGCCTTCCGTATCACGATGTGGTAAATACACCGCTAAGTTCTTCACACCAATTTGTTGTAACGCTGTATAGAGCAAAACTGTCGAACATACCCCATCAGCATCATAATCACCATAAATCAAAACTGACTCGTTTTGATCGCGCGCCAGAATAATACGGTCAACTACTTTCGGCATATCAGCAAACAACCAGGGGTCATGCTGATCTTGTTCGTAATTCGGTTTTAAAAAGTGTTCGACTTGCTCAGTGGTAGTAATACCTAAGCGATACAAAATGCCAGCCACCGCGGGATGCAATTCTGGAAAGTTCTGCAACCAGTCCTGGGGTGGTGCAGCCGCTACCTGATAGCGTACCTTCATAGTGGATGTTTCGCTAAAAATAGCCGCACCCGCTTGATCAAATCACGTTGATTAATGTGTTTGAGATAATGAGCCACATCATTGAGTTCCACCCACTTAAAATCTTTATGCTCGTCGGACACTTTTATTTCAGCACCGGTTTTGAATAAATAATACACCACGACTTTTTGTATGAGTAAATTTTTCACACGAAACCGATAATAGAGATATTCCCGAAACCGTGGATGTAAGCGAAAGCGCTGAATGCCGGTTTCTTCAAAAATCTCGCGTTTTAATGTATCGAGTTCTTTCTCGCCTGATTCAACTTTACCCTTCGGAAATTCCCAATAATGATTCTTGGCCGAATACATAATTAAGACCTGTTGTTTGGCATTTAAAATAACGGCGCCGACACTTTTTTGCTTAGTGCGTTGCAGTGAGTTGGTCTTTGAGATGATTGGGGTCATATGGGATGGGTTTAAACAAGTTTGATTCGAGGGTAAATAATTTGTCTAATAATTCTGGCGTGCGATCGGTTTGAGCTGTTACCTGCCAGCGTTCTTGGCCAAGGGTTAATCGATCTGTCACAGAGACGATGGTGGCATGATTAACACGCTTGTCGGCATAATAAAGCAATTTTGCTTCATCCGTGATAAACGGTTGCTCCACTAATAATGTCATCAAACTATGAGACCGGATTAAAGTTGCTACCTCCGGAAAATTATCTTTGAGCAAAAGATAATTAATCTCCGCGTGTGGCGCCGGTGTATGAATACCAACCGGCAAAAATTCCCACTGTTGCGGCAAACGAACGAGATCGTGCAACCGCGCCGCACTATCTAACAATGGTATATTGATTTTATGATAGCGACCTAACTCTGTAGCAATCGCCGCTACCACACGCATATGCTCCCGGATATTAGTTGGTGTATGAAAACGTTGATACAACTCATCAACCTCAACATCCGTCGGCAGCCTCATGGAAGCAGTGTAGACTATAAAACCCTTTTTGGCAACTACCGATCTTCCCGAATGGCTGCGGCGAAAATATTGGCAACACTTAATTGTTTGATTTTACCTAAAAGTTTTTCGGCCGGAATATCGATGGTATCAGTGACAATCACTTCGCGAATTTTAATTTTGGTTAGGCGTTCAATGGCTGGGCCAGATAAAACCCCATGGGTACAGGCAAAATAAATATTGCGGGCTCCTTGTTGTTTCAGTTTTTCTACTACACCGGCTAATGTACCGGCCGTATTAATTTCATCATCCACAATGAAAACATCTTTGTCTTTTACATCGCCCTCTAAATGACTAATGATAGCCTCATCATGCTTTTTGCGCGTCTTGAAAGATTTTACTAGAGGTACACCTAATTCACGGGCATAGCGCTTAGATGCCGGCATACTCCCCTTATCTGGGGCTACCACCACAAAATTATGGAGTTTTTTATGACGCAAGCGCTCAATGATAACATCAAAAGCAGTTAATTCTTTACGCTGGAATTTAAAAAACCGCTTACTGCGGTGTTTGTGTAAATCCATGCAGATAATTTTATCAATGCCCACCGCATGGAGTAAATCGGCGACCAGGGCAAACGTGGTGGACTCACCTGACCGAACAGTTTTTTCCATACGGCGATACGGAAAAAACGGCACCACCGCCACTATACGTTTAGGTTGCATGGCTTTAGCCGCATGTACTAAAGCCAATAATTCAAATAGATTATGATCGGCCGGAATTGATCCACTTTGGATTATATATACTACTTTATCTTTAATATTTTCTTCAATATGAACATAGGTTTCACCGTCAGAAAATTGTTTGGCTTCACACTTACCCAGTGATAGCCCTAATTCGCGAGCGATCTTTTTCGCTAACGGGAGATTTGATTTGCCGCTTAGTATCACCTTACCGGTGAGATTGGCTTTCATGTGAGAAATATTTTTTATACGTTAGTGGCAGTTGTTCAAGTAACTGACTAGTCGTGGCAAATCGATTATACCGCCGATAGATTATCTGCTCGGCTTTAGCGACTAGCTGGCTGGCCAATTGTGTGGCCTGATACGGTGGTTGAGTACAAGCTAAACCAGCCACCACTCCGGCTAAAACATCACCAATACCACCCTTAGTTAGATGAACGATTCCTCCAGTATTATACTCACAATTTCCATTTTGGCAAATTGCAGTTCTAACCCCCTTCGCTAAAATTACCGCTGGCACCGTGCGGGCAGCCGCCGCTGGGGTAAGTCTACCAAATAATCTTTTATATTCTCCCGGATGTGGTGTTAAAATCATATTAGAATCCAACCATTTTTTTTGTAAAAACCATAAACCATCAGCATCAATCACCACCTTAGCTGGCCGCTGTGGATGCAACATAATCTTATTGACCAGATTACGCGCCAAACTATTTCTACCCAAACCGGGGCCAAGTAAAACCGCATCACTTTTGTTTAAATAAGTTGCCCGCTGTCTAGGTGGGACTAAAATTATACTCGAGTGTAATTGTTTTAATGAATTAACCAAAGATTTATTGCTGGTATCTGTATCCACATAAATTAAATCCACTAACGGTTCAGCCGCCATCACGGCGTACCATAAAGCCCCATGATACTGTTTTGATCCAGCTACAATATAGAGAATACCGTTATCACCTTTATGAACCATAATGTTATTATACACTAAAATCACTATTTCAGCGTTTTCATGTCTTATTCATCTTTTCAGCGATCCGTTAGTTTACATAAAATGGATCGCTGAGATACTGAAAATACTGAAGACGCTGAAAAAATTTGTGAACAGACTCTACCGATTGATTGGTCTACTTTGTTGGTTGATAAATCGTTTTACTTCCACTTTCTGACTACCAAAGTTTACTAGTAATGCTAAGACATATCTCGATGCTTTCAAATAAGAAATAGTCTGAAAATAATCTTGTGGATCAAACTGAGCTTTAGCTTTAATTTCAACAATCACATTTTCAATAACAAAATCTACACGTTTAGTGCCAATTTTTATACCATCATATATAATATCCAACCACACCTCTCGATTATGATCAATTTGATGTTTCCATAATTCCCTATCCAATGCTCGTTGATAAATCACTTCATTATACCCAGGTCCAAGAATATTATGAACTCGAATACAGGTTTGGATGATTCTGGAAGTTAATTCTGACTGAATGTATTGCTGTTTGATGTTAGACATAAAAACGCCCCTCATTTCAGGCAGCGCTTTTTATAAAGTGAGGATACATGGAAAACCAACTGGTGTCAATGGCATTATTTCAGCGTTTTCATGTCTTATTCATCTTTTCAGCGATCCTTTACAATAAATGTCCTAATTTATTTTTTTTGGTTTGGAGATATTTTTTGTTATAGCGATTCGGTTTGGTAAGAAGTGGAACTTGTTTAACTACTTTTAAGCCAAAGCCATCTAGGGCAATAATTTTCTTGGGATTATTAGTGAGAACCTGAATCGAGGTTAAACCTAAGTCACGCAACATTTGCGCACCGGTGCCGTACTCTCTTAGATCGGCTGGAAAACCTAACTTTAGATTCGCCTCAACGGTATCTAAACCATGATCCTGTAAATTATAGGCCTGCAGTTTATTAGCTAACCCTATCCCCCGGCCTTCTTGTCGTAAATAAATTAGCACGCCGCAACCGGCTTGGTTTATGGCGGCCAAAGCGGCTTGTAACTGTTCACCGCAATCACAGCGTTGTGAACCAAGTATATCCCCGGTAAAACATTCCGAATGAACCCGCACTAAAACATTTTTTTTACCAACCACATCCCCTTTCACCAGAGCGACATGTTGCATCTGGTCAGTGGCACTAGAAAAAAGCACCATTTGCCAATCACCATATAAGTGAGTAGGAATACTGGCTTGAGCAATTTGTTGCACGGTATGATCTGTCTTATGCCGGTAAGCAATTAAATCAGCGATCGAGATAATTTTGAAATGATGTTTTTGCGCAAACTTAATCAGATATGGTAAGCGCGCCATGGTGCCATTAGGATGTAAAATTTCACAGGTCACCCCAGCTGGTACATATCCAGCCAGACGGGCTAAATCAACGGCGGCTTCGGTGTGTCCGGCGCGCTGCAACACACCACCGCTTTTAGCGCGCAATGGAAACACATGCCCCGGGCGCACTAAATCTTGCGGTTGAGTGATTGCATTAACTAAGGTTTGAATGGTTACCGCCCGATCAAAGGCTGAAATACCAGTAGTTACACCAGAGCGTGCGTTGACTGATACCATAAAATCAGTTTGAAATGGGTCGGAGTTATTTTGTACCATCGGAGCCAACTCAAGCGCTTGTAACCGCTCGCCCGGTAAAGCCACACACACTAAACCACGCGCTTCTTTGACCATAAAATTAACCCAAGCGGCGGTAATACAATCAGCCGGTATTTGTACATCACCCTCATTTTCTCGAGAGGCATCATCCACTACCACCACGGGTTTGCCTTTACGCAAATCATGCAACGCCGCCGTGATAGTAGCTAATTTATTTATACTGGGCATAACCACGAATTAGTATATTATCTTCAAGTTGTTCAAATACCGGATCGATTAATTGCACCGGATGCCGCAGTGCGTAAGTAAATGGTAAGCGCAATGCACCGAACAAATACGGTGCCATAAATAGATAGAACTCGTCAATGGCGCGCAAATTTATAAAACTAGTAAATACATATGAGCCTCCTTCTAACAACACATTACTGTATCCTCGCCGACCCAACTCAGCCAAAATTAATTCGCCATGTTGTTGATCAGATGGAAATTCCAATATTTCCGCACCCGTTCTGGCTAAAGCCCGTTTATGCGTCATGGTGGCAGAATCGGCACAGACAATAATCGTATGATCATCCAACGCCGCACTGTGTGGTGGGGTACGTAAACGGCTATCTAATATCACCTTAACTGGATGATGTAATTTTTTTTTGGCTAGGCGTGTATCTAAACGAGGATTGTCTCGAATAATGGTATTTACTCCTACCATGATAACAGAAAACTCTTGACGCAATTCATGCACGCGTTGTAAGGCCAACTGATTAGTAATGTACCGTTGTTGATTACCCGAGGTTATCTTAGCATCCAAACTCATACCAACTTTACCTAATACATATGGCTGATTAGTTGTGATCCACTTTCGAAAAGTTCTAATGAGATAATCACACTCGGTTTGAGCCACACCCACTTCTACCTTAATACCGGCTCGTCTTAATTGCCGAATTGATTTACCCTGCATTAATGGATTTGGATCAATTGATCCAACCACGACATGTTTGATACCACTAGCGATAATTAAATCTACACACGGGGGCGTTTTACCGGTGTGACAACAAGGTTCTAAAGTAACATAGAGCGAAGCTGAGCGCGGTGGCTTAATATTTTTTAGTAGCTTTTGCTCGGCGTGTGGTCCACCCCAATGATCGTGAAAACTTTCGGCTAAAATTTTTCCAGATTGATGCACTAACACACTTCCCACCAGCGGATTCGATTGCACAAAGCCAGCTCCTTTCCGCGCTAACCGGATCGCCCGGTGCATTATAGCTTCTGGCGTATTTGATTCCATGTCAATAAACCATTTTGTGCACCGATGTGTGATACCTCACCGGTGGCATTTAAAATTGCCAACCGTAATGCAGTTTTAATATTTCCGTTACACTTTATTAAGCCAGCAATAAAACTAGACCCGAAAGCATCACCGGCGCCGGTGGTATCTTTTGGTTTGGTTAGTTTTGGTTTGTCATGATATAACGTTTGGCCATCAAATACACAAGCACCCCGTTTACTATCAGTTACCACCACTAAATGTGGCCCTAATAAATGTAAGGCTTTAGCTAGTTGCGCTGTACTAGCTTCAGCTTGATATAACTCAATGGCTTCATCTCGATTTAAAATCAATACAGCAATATGCTTTAATAAAGGTAATAATGTCCGGCGGTCAGCTAATTGAATCGCGCCCGGATTCCAGGCAATTGGTGTCTGCATTTTTGTTAATGTCCGCATGATAGTTGGCCAGTGTCTGGAACTTAACGACGAGACATAAAACCAGTTTGGTAAATGTTTTAATATGGTGGGTGGTAACTCCAATTCATCATTAGCCCCGTAATTAACAAACGCCACATGTTCGTTGGTTTTAGTTTCTACTACCAAAAAGGATAGCCCGGTATTTAATTGCTTATTAGATTGAACATATTGAGTGCTTACACCAATCGATTGTAGATGTTGCACCAAAGCCTGCCCTTCCGCATCTTGCCCCACACACAAACAGGTAGCGGTGCGCAAACCCAATCTGGAAAAACAAGCCGCGGTATTCGAAGCTCCGCCACCATAAAACCGGTGTACTTTATCACTATGAATTTTACCCCCATACTCAAACCCAATCAGCGCTGCTTTGGTTGGATCATTCTTTGGATTCGGCAACGTTTCCGCCTGGTCAGTAAAAAACATCATGTCTCGTACTGCGCTGCCGATGGTTATTACATCAAATGGTTTCATAAGTTTATGGATGTGGCACAGCTACTCTAACCTTCGATGGAGCACTTTCTATGCCAGCTTTGTTATAAGCTGTGACAACTACATAGTATGGTATACCATTTGTTAGTCCAGTAATAGTAGCCGGCCTGGTTAAACCCACATCTAAGATATTAGTGAGGCTAGTTGCACTGGTACCATAATATATTTTGTAACCAGCTAAACTAGGTAGTGGTGCAGTCGAGGCTTTCCAAGCTGCTGTGATGGTGGTATCCCCTGGGGTTAAGAACATTAAATCTGGAGCTGGGTTCTGTAAGACTTGAATGGATGTAATAATACCAGCACTTTTGTTACCGGTGGTATCTACTGTATATAAGGTGTAAGTGTAGGGTGAGTTATAACCTGGGGTGGTATCGGTATACTCTGTACCAGTGGTACTAGTGGATAGAGTTATTGTAGTACCTGTTGTAACATCAGTTCGATCAACTTGAATGTGATCAAGGTCAGAATCGGTAGGATTAGTCCAGTTTAACACCAGAACCTTTGGCCAGACTTTTTTGATGATTGGACCGATGGTAATCTCTCCGGGTGGAGTAACATCAATAGATGGATCAGTGGTTGTCCAAGGAGTAAAATCTACATGGTCACTGACATTGTCCCCTAACCCAGTTGGATTGGCGGTGGCATTGTATGGTCCGGAAGAATCTCCCCACCAGTTGTTTTCAACGGTAACGGTAATACTACTAGTAACATTCAGTAACCCATAACTATAATTGTCTGTGATTAAGTTGCCTGAAATAACCGGAGTGGATGATGATCCTGTAACGTAAATACCGTAACCACAATTTTGAATGGTATTGTCAGTGATCGTGGGAGAGGCATCCGCGATCCAAATTCCGTAATAATTGGAATTAGTGATCGTGTTGCCAATAAGGGTGGTAGTACCGCCGGTCACATCCACCGTGGGCGAACCATTACTGGCAGTGTTAGCAATGGTGCTATTGGAAATACTGCTGGTACTACCTGGCCCAGTCCAGATAGTTGCATATCGACTGTATTGGAGTGTGCTATGGTCGACACTGACACTACTGGCACTGTCAGCAATCCAGAACATTGTACTAATTGAAGTAGAATAGGTACCCCCGTACTGTATAGTAATATAGTCCAAGTCAGCAGTTGCACCACTGGCAATCTTCACGTATGACCAATCGCCGGCAGCTGGGCTGGTAGCGGTACCATCACTGTTGGTGTCTCCACCATAGGTATCATCTTTCAGTGAAGTAAACACAATGGGTTCTGTACTGGTACCTTTAGCATCTAATGTACCATTAACCGTTAGGGTGGAAGTAGAATTGTAGAACTTCATGGTGGTGTCCGGGGCAACTGTTAAGGTATCGGCAGTGGAAACTGTTAATCTACTAATCAAGTAGACCAAATCATTAGTGCCATCCAGTGTGACGTCTCCGTTCGTTGAACAACCTAAGATAATGGCGTTAGAGGTATTACTACTGCCTCCATTACCCGACAGGCTCATGCCGGAGTTCAAGGCTCCAAGAGAAATCGGATACGTGTTGCCATAAAAGGTATTGTTCGTGATCGTCGGGGCAGAGGATGACCCGCTTACGTAAATGCCATATCCGCTGTTCTCAATGATGTTATCGGTAATGGTTGGCGAGGCATCAGAGATTCTAATACCGTAATAGTTGGTATCGGAGATGGTGTTGCCAGTCAGGGTCACCGTGCCGCCTGTTATATAGATGTCTGACGAACCATTATTGGCAGTGTTAGAAATGATACTGTTAGAAATACTACTGGTACTACCAGAATCCGTGCGGACAGTAACGTATCTACTGTATTGGAATGTGCTGTGATCAACGATCACGCTAGTAGCGTTATCATCTATCAAGAACATCGTGCTGTAGCTGCCTGTATAGGCACCACCGTATTGGATGGTAACGTAATCCAAGGTGGCTACACTGCCAGATGCGAAATTGACTTGCCCCCAATCCCCGGCCGCAGCGCTAGTGGCATCGTCATCCCCGTTCGTATCACCTCCACTATTATCATCCTTGTACGATGTGAAGATAATTGGAGCAACAGATGTTCCGATAGCATCTAATGTTCCATTATCTGTGAGCGTGCCACTACTGGAGGAAAATTTAACGACCACCCCAGGTTCTATAGTTAAAGTATCTGTGCTAACAACATAACTGGTTGATGATATTACATATGGGCTATGATCATAGGTCCAGGTAGATGTATAAATCATTCCACCAACTTGAACGGTTATTGTTTGATGATCAGTTGTGAAATTACCCAGATCATCAGTCACTACTAATGTGAGATCATAGGTACCAGGATCTGTGTAGGTGTGGCTCGCAGAAATACCAGTGCCAGTAGTACCATCATCAAAGATCCAATCATAAGACACAATCGTACTGCCAATCGCCGTTGACTTTGAGGCATCAAAAGTAAAACTAGCTGGGGCTGTTCCACTAGTTGCACTCGCAGAAATATCTGCTAATGGATAGGATGTATCTGTGTTAATGCCAACCGCAGCAAAAGCATCAAAGACTGAGTCACAATAAGAAATGGGATAAGTAGTCGAATCACTCAGGTTGAGATCAAAACAAGCTTGCATGGTAGCGTCGTAGTCATCGCGGAAATCGGAGGCAATATCTAAATAGGTGGTCAGAGATCGGTAATAGATTTGCTCAGCAGCTTCTCTACCAATTCCACTAACTGTGATGCTATGATGTGTTCCTCCCTCAGTTAAAAGATAAGCTGCTTTGTTTGTAATACCACTATTAGTGTGTACCCCACCGTTATCACTCACGTAGCCACAATAATCATTTGTTGCGCTACACTGATCATCTGTGTGATCTGGTTGTGCATAAAGTGTAGGATCTTGTAAACTTCGATTCGCCCCATCCACATAATCTTCCCGGTGCTGCCAATCCCCTGTACCGCCGTTGGCCAATTCAATAAATTCTCCAAACACATCTGCATAGGATTCGTTTAACGCCCCGGTTTCATTGGTATACGTCAAGGTATCGTCATCGGTTGTGCCCACTGCGTATTGCACCACGGCATGCGTTAACTCGTGTCCGGTGACATCTAAGGTAATATAATCTTCACCATAAAGCATAATCCTATCGGTTGGTTCCCATGCTGCATCCTCCCATTGAACACAACTTGTCCCACTCACTGCCTCTTGATGCGTATCGCTCTCTAATGTACCGCCGCCGTCGGTGGTATCGTCTGGATCCGTATCATCATAACTATCTCGGCCAAAGATATCAAAATAATAATCATAGACTAATCCGGTATACTCATTCACTTCCCAGGCTTGTGCATCGCTACTGGCACTGCCAATGGTATCGGTGTCTGACGTGCTAGCTTCGTTATAAGTCAACGTACCTATCTCATCTGTGCAATCTGCTAGCACTAAGGTATTGATATCCTTGGATGTCTGAATATTATTAATTGTATGTACTACCGATCCGTTGAGAGCATTGATGTAGAATACCTGATCTAATAAAGCCTTCTTTGTATGCACTGAAAAAGTCCATACTAGGTAAGTGTTATCATTCTGCTTAGAAAATACACCGCGGTTATAGTAATAGAGCGCTGGTTCAGTGGACTGTAACTTCAATTGATCTAATTGTTCTTGGGTCAAATTCAATTGATCACGGACGGCCTGCTTAGCCAGCCACCTGGCCCGCTGACGAGTAATCGTTGGTTTTGAGCTGATGTTGGAAGCGCCGGAAATGATTCTACCGCCGATTGACGCGAGCATACCATCGGATCGAAAATTGAATTGTAATTGCCCACCGAATACTGGTACACCTTGATACACTTGCTGCAAGGTGACGTGGGTCATACCTAAGGCATCTTGTTTTTGACGTTGGATGGGCAATGCCTGCTTAGGGTTAGAAATATTGTATAATACGCCGTACTCATCCAAAAACTGATAGGCACGTTCCGCATAGTCTGCACTGTGCCAATCGATAGCTAAGTTCGTCATGCGCGCCCAGTCAGGTATACTGTTTTGCTGATCCCAACTGACGTTAAGATTACTAGCCTTGGCCTGTAACTGCTCGTAGACTGTATGTTGTGGTTGGGTCAATTCGACTTGAGCAATATCTTGAGCAAATGCAGGAAAAGCAATAATACTTAATGCAACATACAATGCAACGCGGATCTTTTTCATGTACATGGATTATTCAATCTTTGCTTTAAAAATATTTTCACACCACTTTTTTTGTGTTTCATTCTTTATTTTTTTACAAATGTCTTGATCGCTATTCTTTTTCGCTAGATCAAAAAGGCACATGTCTTGTGAACTCTGTTCCGGTAATAATTCACATTCCCAAACAAAGTCACATCCAGTAAAATAAAGCCCTTGATCAAGTGAAGCAGATTCGTTTGGGCTGATCAACTTACAGTCGGAAAAAAGAGTAGTATGTTTAAATTGCCAATACCAATACCCCGCTACACCCAGACCGGCTAATATAATAATTATTACTGCGATAAAAAGTGTTTTTTTCATAAGACTAGCTTAACATTCACACACGCAAAGTCAATTATAATTTTATTATCTCACTGAATCAAACTTCTGGCTGACATTTCGGCAGGGACGGGTAAACCCATTAGACGTAACATGGTGGGAGCCACATCGGATAGCACGCCTAGCGGTTGTAGTTGGGATAAATCGTTCATGGGTATTTGTGGCCAAGCGGATTTCATTGGTGCCCAACGATTACCGATAATCATAAATGGTACCGGGTTGGTGGAATGTTCTTTGTCGATTTCACCGGTTTGTAAATCGTACATCTCTTCGGCGTTACCATGATCGGCAGTTAACACCAACGTGGCATCGGTTTGTAACACCACTGCAACAATATCGGCCAAACACTGATCTAAAAATTCAATGGCTTTTTTAGTGGCTTCCAAATTGCCGGTGTGTCCCACCATGTCGGCATTGGCAAAGTTCGCCACAATATAATGATACTTGCCAGCTCTAATTCCCTGAATCACAGCGTCACGTACACCGCCGGCACTCATTTCAGGAATCTCCGCATAACTCGAGACGCGGGGCGATGGAATCATCACGCGCTCTTCACCCGGATAAGCCTCTTCTCTGCCACCATTTAAGAAAAAAGTGACGTGGGCATACTTTTCCGTTTCGGCAATATGCAGCTGTAACAAACCGGCATCCGACACAATTTTCGCCACTGGCTCTTGAATGTGATCCGGCACAAAGGCGATTTTTACCGGCAAGTTTTTTTCATACTCCATCATGGTCACGAATGGCAATGTTTTGTAACTTTTTGTTTGCGTAAATTTATTAAAGCCAGGCAACACAAAGGCTTTGGTCATTTGCCGGGCTCGATCAGCTCGAAAGTTGAAAAAAATGATGGCGTCATTATCATTCACCGTCGCCAATGGTTTACCATCGGCTCCTACTATCACAGTCGGTTCAAATTCTTCATCATAAACACTCCGTTGATACGATGCTTCAATCGCCTGCGCCGGATCTGTGGCCGTGTTTTTAGCTTTACCCTCAGCGATAGCATTATAAGCTGTCTCAATGCGCTCCCAATGATTATCCCGATCCATCGCCCAAAACCTGCCAGCCAAACTGGCGATGTAACCAAACCCCAACTTTTGCAAACGTTGTTGTAAGGTTTGAATATAATGTAGCGCACCATTACGCGGCGTATCCCGACCATCTAAGAAGGCATGAATGGCTACTTTGTGTACTTGCTGTTGCTGACATAATTCTAATAAGGCATAGAGATGATTTTGCGTACTGTGAATACCACCGTCACTGACTAAGCCCATTAAATGTAAGGTAGAATTTTTTTCTTTGACATGTTTGATTACCTCTAAAAATTTTTCGTTGGTATTAAACGTCCCATCGAAAATGGCTTTATTAATAAAGGGCAGGCTTTGATAAATCACTTTACCGCCACCAATATTTAAGTGACCAACTTCTGAATTACCCATTTCTCCCCAGGGCAAACCCACTACCTCGCCTGACGCTTGCACAGTAAGGGTTGGATATTCTCTGGTAAATTGATTAAAATGCGGCATGTGCGCTAAGGTCACCGCATTACCACGCGACGGTGCCGCTATGCCAAAGCCATCAAATATTACTAAAACAATTGGCCAGCCTTGCCCTAACATAATGCCTCAGCTGTTACCTCTTTAGGTTTTGGCAGGGAAAGTACTTGCAACATGGTCGGAAGAATATTAGATAAGTTACCACCAGATTGTAACTTAAGATGCGGGATAGTGACAATGAATGGCACTAAATTGGTAGAATGTTCAGTATCTATTTCTCCAGTTTTAAGATTCAACATTTCTTCGGCATTACCATGATCGGAGGTAATAAACATGATAGATTTTGTATCAGCGGCTTGCAGCGCTGCCCACAAGCGACCAATTTGCTCATCAATTGCTGCTACGGCTTGGACGGTGGCAGCGTAATTTCCGGAGTGACCAACCATATCAGCGTTAGCAAAATTAATGACATAGAGATCATATTTTTTTTCCTGAATGTCTAACAAAACTTGATCAACCATATCAGTAGCACTCATGGCTGGTGCCTTAGTATAATCAGGATCATGTGGTGATGGAATTTTTTCCCAAATTTCTCCATTTAAAGGATGATCGCTACCACCATTCAAGAAATAAGTAACGTGAGCATATTTCTCACTTTCGGCGATATATAGTTGTCGTAATGATTTTAAAGCCAGTGGCATAGTCATGGATAAATCGGCTGATGGAAAGGCCGAGATGATACTATCTAAATCTGGACCAAAGTCGGTCATAGAAATGAACTTGAGATTATGCAACACCTTTTTGCGTTGAAAAGCTCCGGGATTTTTTTGATTAAAATCATCTCCCTGCACAAAACATTTAGTAATTTGCCGCGCACGATCGGACCGTAAATTAAAAAATATTACCGCATCATTGTCTGCAATCAGACCTTTATCATCAATCACGTGTGGCTTGATAAATTCGTCTGATTCATTTCTATTGTATGATCGAGTAATCGCCACCTCAGCTGACGGAGCCTGTTCACCGCGTCCTAATACTAAACAATCATAGGCTTGCTCGGTAATCTCCCAGCGTTTATTTCGTTCCATCGCATAAAATCGTCCCATAATGGTTGAGATGACCTCACCATCTAGAAAATGATCCTGCAAATTTTTTAGTAGTTCAACAGCTTCGTGAGGTGGAGCATCGCGCCCATCGGTAAAAAGATGCAAATAAGTCGATATCCCCTTTTTTTTACAAAACGTCAGTAAGGCTTCTAGATGATCTGGATAAGCGTGTGCACTCATCCGGCTGGTGAGCATACCCATGAGATGTAATTTAGAATGATTTTTCTTGGCATGTTGCACCGCTTCTAAAAAAGCTGGATTTTTGAAAAACACTCCGGAGCTAATGGCTCGATTAATCAACAAGGCTTCTTGCAGCACAATTCGACCGGCGCCAATATTCATGTGCCCGGCTTCTGAATTGCCATCTTGTTTATCCGGCAAACCCACTGCTCGACCGCTGGCGGCTAATTCTGTATACGAAAACTGCTGACGCAATTTATCCAAATTGGGTGTTTTTGCTGCGGTGATGGCATTCCCTTTTTGTTTTGGTGCAATCCCCCAACCATCTAGTATCACTAAAGCATGTGGCATGCTGCGATTATATCAAAGTTTAGTGTGGTGAGGAAGCAGTTGATTATCTTCTCACCACACTACCAATTCAGTCAGGGGCAAGTGACCCACTGGAAGCCGCCGTAGTAGTGATTGTAGACGTACGGAAGGGCCGTCTTGATGTTGGCGAAGAAGGCGTCCTCGTCGATGTCGTAGGTACCAGCGCAGTTCGGCGTGACGTACGGATCCATAATCCACCTGGGAGATTTGATCATCACAGCCGATGCCAAACAACCACATCAGAGTCAGCATCACAGCTCCAAAGACTGAGTACCCTCTATCGCCTGCCCTGGAGGTTTTTCCAGAACATGAGACAAGAGGCCTGAGCTTTACCCCAGAGGAAAATTCTAGAGTTATACTTGATTCGTCAGACCAAACATAATCAAACCAATCACAACATTAAACAAAACAATCATTCCCAACCAACCGCACGCTACACCAATCACCATTGGAACACTCTTTTTATAATTATAAATAATGCTGGCTAATATAATTAATAATATAAGAGGTAGCACCATTATAATAATCGGTAACACCACACTTGTTCCAAGTGTTGGCATGACCATAATAAATACTTGTGTCAAGATAGAACCTAGTATGCTAACTATTACTGAAACACCCATACCCATTCCTAAACCAATCAGAAATTGATTTAATGTTTTAGATTTGGTTTGTGATTGTGATGCTGTATCCATAAATGAAAATAAATAAATTAATTTTATTAAATATATTATTAGGGAGAGCACGGTGAGAAAGCTTGCGTCTGCTTCCCCACCGTGTTGTCATCGTCAGTCCGTCAGCAGCTGATCCACATGAAGCCGCTGTAGCTGTAGCTGATGCAGAAGTACCCCTTGCGCGAGTTGCAGCTGCTGGCGCTGGACACCATCGCGCTGAGGTAGGCGTTGATGAGCCAGGCCGGCGCGCCGACGTAGCGGCCGATCGTGCTGGCCGCGCTGCCGGAGTAGCGCATCACGCTGAGCATCCAGTTGGCATCGCCACCGCCGAAGCAGCTCTGGCGACCCCACCAGTAGGAAGCGTTGGACACCCACATGTGTCCGCCGTTCTCGAGCGCCTCCTGGTAGAACTCGTACTCCTCGAGGGCGACTTCGTTCGCGGTCGGGAGGCCGCTGATCAGGGCGTCGATCACCACGGTGTCGTTGGTGTCGGGCCCGTCGTTGACGTAGTACTCGTAGACGGCGGGGTAGCTGTCCTTGATCGACTCGAGGAACGCGGTCTGATCGAAGGTGAAGGTCCAGTTCTCCTGCTTGGTGATGAACTGGTCCATCTGCTCGATCCAGTAGTCGTACTGCTGCCCCTGCTCGTAGTTGGCGCCGTAGTCGATCTGGTCGTAGTCGGTGGCCGTGTCGGCGACGCTGGTGTCGACCTGCTCGCAGGTGTCCGAAACGTTGTCCGGTTCGGCCTTGGCGCAACCGAACAGCAGCACCAGACCGCAGAGGTAGAGATATTTCAACGAGCGCGTGCGCATCATAGCTCCTGGGACTGAGTTACCATCTATCGCCTGTCCTAGAAAATTCCAGGGCACGAGATAAGAGGTATCTGCACAATAAACTAACCATAAAAATCTGTGAAGGGCTTTTTCGCGACGGCGCAATGGCAAAAAACTTCAGTTTAGTACAGCAGAGTGCAACGACTTGCTTGTGGATAAAATTTTTTAGCGCCGTCTCACCTACGTTCCTAAGAAGGAACTTCGGATGAGTAAACTCTATTTAACTCTATAAAGCTGAACCAAATACGGTTGATGCAAGTGCCACATAATTTTTAGATACCAGATAATACTGCGCTAGCCCGAGATTATCACTTAATACAGCTAATTTCTTAACATCCGATGTCGTGGCGGTAGTTTTTACTTCAAAAGCAATCTTTTTATTTAAAATCACATCGATCTCGGCCGTATTACGTTTATTATAAAAACTAACCTCACCATATTGTGCCAGTTGATTCACAACTGTATTTTCAAAAACTTGTGCTTCGTTGACCTGACCAAGCAGGCGCAGTAAACCAGTATCGGTGAGATAAACTTTTTTCCCACCAGCCACTGCCCGATCCACGCTCTGGGAAAATTTTGGTAGTAACCGTAAAAAAAAGGTCGCTTGTAAAAATTCCAGATAATAATAAATCTTTTTCCGATCGACGTTTAATTCGTTGGCAATTCGAGATATGTCTAATAACGAGCCAACCCGTGGAGCTAACAATAAAATTAGATCACGTAATTCACGAATATCTTTATAATCAGATAATAACTTTAAGTCTTTTTCAAAAAAAGAAGTAAAAATATTCTTTAATATATTTTGTTTAACTGTATAATCTGATGTCAACACCACTTCCGGAAAACCGCCATAGGTTAAATAATCTTTATATAACTCTTGCCGAGTAGTGAATTGTTCAAGGTGTTGTGGTTGTACCGCTAACTCTATAGTATAAGATTGCAACTCAGCTAGATCTATCTGATCGAAAAAATACAAAATTTCCTGAAATGATAACGGTGCTAACTCATATAAAAACTTGCGCCCACTGAGAGATTCTGGAAATAAGTTTTTCAAATAAAAACTAGACGAACCAGTGACAATAAACTTTACTTGGTAATGATCAATGAGGTATTTTATCACTTTGGTGATGGTTGGATAATTTTGGATCTCATCTAAAAAAATGTACAAACGTTTTTTTGTCGCTTTAGCTTGGCGCTGTAAACGTTGATAAATATTATTGTAATCAACATCCTCAAATATTTTTTGATCCAATGGATTATCAAAATCAAACCATAATTTTGGATAATCATGAATCTCATCGAATAATTGCTTAAGTACGGTAGTCTTGCCAACTTGGCGCATACCGGTAATAACCAAAGCATTCTTATGGTCAAGATTATCTAATAATGTATGAAATAAGAGGCGTTTTTTCATAGTGTGGTAATTCTAGCACAAATATGTACATTTGTGTACTAAGATATGCACAGGCTAACTATGGGTGCGGCACAGTTACTCTAACCTTAGATGGTGCACTTTCCATACCAGCTTTATTGTAGGCTGTGACAACTACATAATATGGTATCCCATTTGTGAGCCCAGTAATAGTAGCTGGCCGGGTTAAACCAACATCTAAAATATTAGTGAGACTAGTGGCACTGGTACCATAATATATTTTGTAACCAGCCAAACTTGGTGCCGGAGCAGACGATGCTTTCCAGGCCACTGTGATGGTTGTATCCCCTGGTGTGAGTAACATTAGGTCTGGGGCTGGGTTCTGTAAGACTTGAATGGATGTAATAATACCAGCACTTTTGTTACCGGTTGTATCTACTGTATATAAGGTGTAAGTGTAGGGTGAGTTATAGCCAGGAGTAGTATCGGCATATTCCGTACCAGTCGTACTAGTAGATAAAGTTATTGTAGTACCTGTTGTAACATCAGTTCGATCAACTTGAATGTGATCAAGGTCAGAATCGGTAGGATTAGTCCAGTTTAACACCAAAACCTTTGGCCAGACCTTTTTTATGATTGGCCCAAGGGTAATATCGCCGGGTGGAGTGACATCAGCATCAGGATCAACGGTTGTCCAAGGATCAAAATCCACGTGGTCACTGACACTATCCCCCAACCCAGTTGGGTTAGTAGTGGCATTGTATGGTCCGGAAGAATCTCCCCACCAGTTGTTTTCTGCGGTGATAGTGGTTGTAGAATATAGACCAATGTAAGTGTTACCACTAATTTGGTTATTAGAAACAGTCGGATTAGCATTATCTACCAAAATACCATAAACATTGTTAGTGATAATATTATCTGTAATGATTGGTGTACTTGATGAACCGTTCACATAGCTCCCCATGTGCGAATTGGATAGATCGTTATTGGTAATTGTTGGTGCTGCATTTACTATGTTAACAGCCACATCGGCACTGGCAAAAATGGTGTTATGATCTAATACAGTGGTACCACCAGTAATATTTATAGCCGGTTCATCAATGGTATTGGAAATAGTACTGTTAGAAATTACACTGGTACTATTAGGATCAATATCTAGAGTGTGGTATTTACTGTTCTGGAGAGTACTGTGATCAACTGTTACATTGGCAGCATTATCATCGATTAATAACATAGCCGCACTATAACCACCATATTGCATGGTGACATAATCAAAATTAGCTATGGCACCACCTGATATTTTTATAGAAATCCAATCTCCAGCGGCTGGGGATGTTGAAGAACCATCACCGTTTGTGTCACCACCGTTAGTATCATCTTTAATTGAGGTAAATGTGATTGGTTCAGTTGTTGTTCCTTGAGCATTGAGCGTACCATTAACAGTGAGAGAATTTGTATCCAAAAATTTCACTGTCGTACTTGGTAAGATCGTCATAGTTTTACCTGATTCAACTGTCACACCACTCCATAAAGCATAAAACAAATCATTATCCATGTTCAATGTCATATCACCGGACAGTGTACCGGTTAACGCAATGACATTGTAAGTATTAAGTGAACCAGTGTTTCCGGTAATGGTCATGCCGGCTCCTGGATTATCTATGCGCACAGCATACTCATTGTTAGTAAAGTTGTTATTGGTAATAGTAGGAACAGATGTTGTTCCACCAATATATAATCCTGTCCCTGAATTGGTAAAGGTGTTGTTGGTTATGGTTGGGGATGCATTGTATGCCACTAAAGCATAATTGGTTGGAGCACTGATGATGTTATTATCAAAGGTAGTAGTACCACCGGTTATATATATTCCGTATGAACCAGAGAAGCCGGTAATTGTACTGTTAGAAACAGTACTGATACTACCTGGATCGATCTTTAAAGTATAGTAATTACTATTTTGCAAAGTACTGTGATCAATTGTCACGTTGGTAGCGTTATCGTCGATGAGAAACATAGTATCATATGAAGCTCCACCATATTGTACGGTGACATAATCTAAATTAGCTGTAGCACTACCAGATATTTTTATGTAACCCCAATCTCCTGCGGCTGGTGTGGTTGCTGAGCCATCACCGTTTGTGTCACCACCAAATGTATCA